>Ga0308170_10002618_pt1 | contig 15294 bp, 27 predicted proteins | sample PhyBR2_2_FD_202136 | JGI IMG/M metagenome (GOLD analysis project Ga0308170, IMG submission 202136) | Phyllosphere microbial communities from UC Gill Tract Community Farm, Albany, California, United States - DLSLSB.R2 | ecosystem: Host-associated > Plants > Phyllosphere > Unclassified | place... | reverse complement strand
AGCGGGTGAGGGGAGGGTCAGCGGTGTCTGCGTGGCTTGAGGGGAGGGAAGGGGCGCACCTTGTCTGCGGATTTGGCGAGGCGCGAGATTGCGGCCGCCCAGTCCTTGTGGAGCTGAGCGCTCTGGGCGTTTGTGGTCTTGAGGAAGGTGCTGAGCGGGAGGAGGTCGTCGCCGAGGCTCGAGCCCTTTGTCGGCTCGAGGGGTGCGGGCCCGTCTGGAGGTGGGCCGGTGGTCGAGGCGGATGGTGGGGGAGGAGGAGGCGAGACGAGGTGGGCTCGCGCCTGCTCGAGGCGGGCGAGGATGGCGTCGACGTGGCTGAGGTTGCCCTCGTGGGCAGCGTGTGCCCTGTGGCGCACCTGGTCGAGCTCGTCGGCGAGCGGGTCCATGGCGGGCGAGGGGTCACAGGCCAACAGGCGATGAGGACGACGACGACCTCGACCACCTCGCTCCTCGTCTCCAGCTGCCAGCCATGTGAGCTGTACTGCACCTCTGCATACCCAGGAGTCCCGCTCACCTGTCCCTCGCCACCGCAACAGGGCCCCGACTCCTCGGTACAGCGTCGAACCCTCGCCCTCGACTCAGCCTGTCAGTCCTCCTCGTTGTCCTCGCTCGGGCACGCCCGGCCAGCCGTGCAGCTCGAGCTCGAGATCTGTGTAGCGCTGACCCACCCTCACGTCCCCGCAGTACACGGCCGACGAGTTCAACTACGCCGACGCCCCCCGACCCTTCCGCAACCCCAACTACTCGCGCCCAGGCCAAGGTGCCGGCCAGGGCAAGCGCAACAAGTCGCTCAAGCAGATCCTAGCCCTCGAGCGCGAGCGCGTCGACCGCCTCCTCGAGGACCGCAAGCTCCGCGTCCTCGCCAGCGTCGACGAGGACCTCGGACCCGCGCCGGCTCAGGCGCAGGACGCCGACATGCAGGGCGAGGGAGCGGCCGCGGCGAGGGAGCCGACAGAGGCCGACTTGGCGCGAGCGGCAGAGACCGAGAGGAGGCTGCAGGAGGCGTTCCAGGAGGTCGTCAGCTGTGCGTCCCTCTCCTCTTCTCGTCCTTCTCTTTGCCCTGCTCGAGGTATGTTCGCTGACTCCTCCTCTCCTCGCTGCGCAGATGCATCCATCGAGGCGCCGCCGAGCTTGCTCCCGCAGAAGCGCTACTGCGACGTGACCGGCCTCGAGGTGCGTGCCCGCCCGTCGCTTCCCTGCCCTCCCACTCGCCTTGAGGCTGTCAAGAGCAGCCGCCCCTCGCCGCACAGCATCAGCTCGTCGAACTCGACAGTCGTGCCCGACGCCGCTGTGCAGAAACCCCGACTGACGCTCTCCTCGTCCCTCTCCCTCCCTCCTCCCCCTCGCTCGACCCGCCTTCCCGCCCTCCCTCACAGGCCAAGTACACCGACCCCAAGTCGACGCTCCGGTACCACAACCCCGAGGTGTACGACGTCCTGCGCACCTTCCAGCCGGCCGTCATCCAGGCGTACTTGGCAGTTCGCGGCCAGGGCGTCGTCCTGCGCTGACTTGGGTCCGACTCGGGGCGCGCGAGGAGGGCAGGACGCTGTAGCTCGTGTTGTTGTACGCTCGATCTTTCTCTCTCTCCTTCGCTCTCGAGAGCGCCCGAGGTGCAGGGCGGACAGCAGAGCGCGAGAGAGAAAGAGAGCTTCACTGCGCTCAAGAGGCTCGAGAGGCTCGTCTCCACTCGACGCTACGGCCGCCACGACGCTCTCCTCCTGCTCGCGCCCTCATCGCTGCACGACGACCGGCCTCTCCCACGCCTCCCTCGCCCGCGGCTCGAGCCTCCCCCTCCCCTCCGCCTCGCGGCTCACCTCGTCGCACACGCCCTGCACGAGCTCGGCGAGCGGCACGTCGAACGTGACGTGCATGTGCGTGATCGCCTCGAGCGTCGTGTCGGCCTGGCGGTGCCGAATGCGAGCGCAGTACGTGGTTGAGCGGGGAGGGGGAGCGGCGCACGAGGCGAGCTGGTCGAGGTGCAGGTCGATGGGCCTCCAGGTGACGAGAAAAGCGCCGGCGCGCAGCTGGTCGCTCATGGCGGGCTGAAGGAGTGCTGCGAAGAGAGGGTACGGTCAGAGCTGCGAGCGCGAGAGACGGCTTGAGAAGGGGAAGAGGACGCACGCGAGGCCGACACGATCTCGAACGGCGTTGGCGGACCATGCCATCCCAACCTCCCCGCCTCCCACATGCGCCCCAGCCTCGTCTCGCCGTCCGGGCCGCCCGAGACGTGCACGGCCGTCGGTGCCGCGAGCATCTCCATCCCAGGCTCGCGCGCCGTCCGGCCGTCGCTGCGCGCGAGCCAGCCGCGCGGCGAGCGGTACGCCGGGATGCATGCGGCGGGGAGTACGACGCGCAGCGGGTCGTCGGGCCCGCCGTCGCCCGAGTCGGCGGCGAAGTAGAAGGGGCGGCCGGGGAGGAGCCGCGGCTTGGGGACGACGTGGTGCGCGACCGAGGGCGGGACGAGGTGGTCGAGGAAGAAGGTGACAAAGCTCGTGACGAGACGCATGCCGCCGAAGCCGTTGACCTGCGCGACAGTCCTTACTTCGTCAGCGGGCCGCGAGCGGGAAGGCTGCGATGACGAGCACGACGAGCGAGCGAGAAGGGGACGTACCAGGTGCACGAGGTGGACGTGACGCTCTTCATTGACGAGCTCGATGTCGATCGTGTGCAGACGAGCGACGGCGAGCATGCTCGCGCGCGTGACTGTGCAGCGGAGGGTTAGCGCTTTGCCCCGGCTCGACATCGCGCAGCGAGAGCGCAGCTCACCGAGTTGCCCGTCGTAGGCTGGAGCTTGATCGTCGACGGCTGCAGAGAAAACAAAGTCAGCTCGAGGCTGTGGATACAGAGAAAGGGGAAGACAGCGACGCACCTCGCACGATCGGAGGAAGGCTCGTCCACCCGGCTGGACCTGGTCTGCGAAGCTCGCTCTCGAGATGATGGTCGTGTGGGTATCCACTCTCACGGCTGTCGGGCTCTGCGGTCGCAGCATCAGCTTCCGTGCGGTCAATGCGAGAGAGAGAGAGAGAGGGCGAGAGACGCACCTGCAGGTCCAGGATGGTCGCCCGGGCGGCGATACGGACCGGGCCCGATGTCGGGCAGGATCGCAGGAGCAGGTCGAGGCATTGAGCGAGCGAGCAGAGCGAAGCCAGCGTCGAGAGCGAGGGAGCGAGTGCAAGAAAGGCGCAGGGATCCGAGCGAGCGCGGAGATCCGTGCCGGACAGTCCGCGGACAGACGACGCCGAGAGCCGCCAGCCGGGCAGCAGAGCGATCCGGAGACAGGAGCTCGATCGGCGTGGGCTCGTGCCGCTGGCGGTGCTTCCAGCTCGCCTCGCTCGTGCCGTCCCGCCGGCCGGGGCGGTGCCGACGAAGACGAGGGAGCGGTGGGCGAACTGTGTCGAGGTGAAGGTGCCGAGCGGACCAGAAGACGAGGCTGTAGTGCGGTACTTTGTGGAGCGGTCGTGAGGGAGGGCGAGAAGGCGGCACGGTTGAGGTCGGCGAGGGCGTAGGAGGAGGATGAGGTGAGGCTGGCTCTGCTGCGGGCGTGAAAGGGTGTACAAGAGGAGTCCAGGGTCAGCTCAACTCATCGAGTGGTACATCGGCGGCGCAGCGCACCTGAGTGAGGAGCGGTCGGTCTTCAAAGTGGCGGAGCTGATGAGGACGAGGGGCGAGTCGTGGGCGTTGGGGAAGGAGTGGGACCGGCACTGCGACAGCTGTACTGCTGTAGAGCATGTCGGAGAGCTGTGCTGCAGCTGCGTATGCGTCCTCGGCGGCGAGGAGGAGGGGGGAGAGCTGGCGCAGACTTGGCCGTCGGCGGTCGCAGCTGGTCCGGAGCCGAATCGTGCGAAGCGGCTGGCGAGCGGCGCAATGCACAGCGATCTGGCTCTCCTCGAAGGTCGCTTCTCCTTTTGTGTACTCGCTGGAGCGGACAAGCGCGATCAGACTGCGCCGCTTGGGCCCGGAGGAGTTCCGAGCCGCTCTCGACGAAAGCTCCCTCGGACGCGTTGCTCAGCAGCAGTACAGCCTCGCAATACAAATGCGCCTTACTGCGCGTTCCGATGCCCCCAGACCGTCGCCCTGCCCGCCCCTCTCGGTACCGGCGCGTACCTCGCCGCCTCGCTGCGCACCTCGTCGCTCGTCTTGCTCAAGAGCGCGTCGAACGCCGAGTCGAACTCGACATGGGCGTGGGTCGGCGGACCGTGAGCCGGGTCGTGGATGATGTAGAGGCAGTAGGTGATCGAGCGAGGAGGAGGGCGAGGGTAGACGGCGGGGATGGCGTCGGGCAAGACGAGCGGGCGCCACGAGACGGCGGGCGCACCGGCGGCGAGGTAGGCGCCGATATGGGCAGGAAGGTTTGCTGCGTACAGGGTGAGGAAGGAAGGTCAGCGCGGAGCTCGAGACGAGGAAGGCGGGAAGGAGGGGACCGAGCGCTCGACGCACGAGATCTGGAGTCGAGCAAGAACGGCGTCGGCTCGCCCGTCAGGCGCAGCTGGCCGATGCTCCACAAGTGCGCCATGCGCGTGTACTCGGGACCCTGAGGGCCGGCGACGGGCACGAGCGTCGGGCCGGCGAGCGTCGCCCTTCCGACCGCACCGTCGGGCCTCGCGATCCAGCCGGTCGGCGACGGCAGGACGGGCACGCGCACCGCCGGGCACACGATGCGGAGCGGATCGCTCGACGTACCGGTGCCTGGGTCGGCGCGGAACATCATCGGCAGCGCGCCGTGGTGCGCCGGCAAGGCCGAGAGGTGCTCGCCGAGTTGGCGCGGGACGAGCTTGTTGGTGAACCACTCGATGAACCGCTTGATGATGACGGGCCCGTTCATGGCTGTGAACTGCGGAGCGGACGAGGCGTCAGCGCCGAAGCCGGCGCTGCCGAGCAAGAGAGCGAGGAGGAGAAAGGGACGCACCGCTCGAGACAGGTCCCGGTTGGCGACGCCGTTCAGACTCACGAGGCCGATCGCGCCCATGCGCTGCGTGGTCAGGTGCTGTGCGCGCACGGCTAGGTCGGGCAACGGCGTCAGTTCCGTCCTCGGGCTTGCACCTCGAGCGCGAGGAGAGACGACGCACAGCTCAAGTGGTCGCGTCTCGGCTCGTGGTCCTCGATGGCTGCGGGAGAGATGCATCAGCTCTGATGGGGCCGAACGAGCGAGCGAGGAGGGGCGACGCACCTGGGATCATGTGAGGGAGGGGCTTCCTGTTCGGCGGGGGCGCAGGCTCGAGCGGCTCGCGCTCGTTGAGGAACTCGTAGCCGTCGCGCTGGGTCGGGATAGGCGGCTCTGCGTACAGAAGAGTCAGTCACTCACGGCACAGACTTTGCGCGAGAGCGAGGTGACGCACCGAGAGGACCAGGATGACCGGGCGGGCGGCCGACTCTGCGCGGTCGTGATCCAGGGAGCGTTGACGGCACGAGCTGGCTCATCTGGAAGCGCTCGAAGTAAGCTCGCAAGCAGCAGAGGATGGTAGCGGAGCGCAAGGCTGGCGCGGCGAGCGAGCCGCCGAGTGTGAGCCATGGCCGAGCGCGACCGGACGTTCCGCGGACGGACGAGCGCCTCGCGAGGAGCCTGCGAGAGACCGAGACCGAGGGCGTCGACGGACAGGAGCTCGTTCGGCCGAGCCGTCGAGCTTCGAGGAGCGTGCTCTGCGCCTCGCTCGATCTGCCTCGTCGCCAAGCGTGAGACGAGCGGCGGGCGTGAGCGGTAGGAGAGACCGGCAGGCGAGCCGTGGCTGAAGCTATTAGAGAAGCTGTCCCAGTGTGCTAGTCCGTGCTGGACTGTGTAGCGAACGGCGAGCGGCGGAAGCGGACGAGTCCTGATGTCGAGGTGGTGGAGGCGGAGGAGGAGGAGAGGGGGAGAGGCGGCGCGGCTGGGGGTGTTGAGTGGGTGCGGGGGCGGTCACAGGGTCAGCTTGGGTCCTGGGCATGCTGCAGGAGAGGCCGACGCACCTTGGTCGAGCGTTGCGAGCGGCCGAGGTCGACGAGGTCGATGAGGTGATGAGAACGGTGTCGAGGAGAGGCGGTCGAGGAAGGGGCGTGGGCGATGGTGAGGCGGATGTGCGGTTGCCTCTGAGGTACGAGAGCGTGTCTGCGCTGTAGCTGTGCCAGCAGGTGGCGACGAGGACGAGAGGACGAGGCTCGATCACTTCGTCCAACCCTCACTCCGCTTCCGGCGGCCGCCCTCGTCCATTCACCGCTCACTCGCTCCTGTGCACTCTGCACCGCAGCCAGGCCTCTGCTCGTACCTGCACGGCTGCTCCAGCTCTGCCCACCTCGACTCCGCCTCTCGCCGCTCTCCCAGGTGCGCCCTCTTCCCCGCCTCGTCCCTCGCGGTCACCGTCCGCTCGCAGGGGAGCGCGCGTGCTCACCAGCGCCTCGAGTCCCGCAGCGCTCGTCCCTCAGCCGACGCCCACGATCGAACGCCCACCCCCTCGCCTCTCCTGACGACGGCAATTCACGGCAACGACGGACAGAGTTCGCTCGCCTCGCTCTTCCTTGGACGGACCTCGCCAAGCCTGACGCCCTCTTCCTCTGCAGCCGCTCGTTCTTTCCCTCTCTCTTCCTCTTCCCCTCCCTCCCTCGTCAGCTTTTCCCCCCTCCCTCCCCCCGCCGCCTCGACCCGACCATGCGCCTCAGCTTCCTCGTCCTCGCCGCCGCCGCTGCCGTCGCCTCGGCCACCAAGGTGATCTTGCCGCTCTACGAGTGGTCCGAGGACTGCTGGCCTGAGCTGCAGCAAGCAGCGTGCGTCCCCTCCCCCTCCTCGAGCGCCCCACCTACCCGCGACGAGGCTAACCTTCGCACTCGGACCCCTCCTGCTCCTCCCGCAGCGCCGAGAACCCGTCGCTCGAGTTCATCCTCATCTTCAATCCCAACTCGGGCCCCGTCACCGACGCGGCCGACCCCTCGCTGTACTGCGTCCCGCGCCTGCGCAAGCTCCTGCCGACCTCGACCTTCATCGGCTACGTCCCGACCGGCTACGGCGACCGTGCCGCCGCCGCCGTCAAGGCCGACATCGCAACCTACAAGAAGTGGAACTCGATCAAGGTCGACTCGGCCGGCTCGACGGCCAAGCTCGACGGCATCTTCTTCGACGAGGCGGCGTGGGACCCGACCAAGACGAACCTCGCGCTGTACTCGGGCTACGCCAACGCGGCGAGGGCGGCGTTCGGCTCCAAGGGCAAGAGTACGGTGCGTCGTCGAGCCTCTTCGTCGTCCTGCCTGCGCTCCTTGACCTGACGAGCTCGTTCGAGCGCGTGCAGACCGTGTTCAACCCGGGTACGGTCGTCAGCGCCAACTTCTACAAGTACGCCGACATCGTCGTCTCGTTCGAGACGTACGCCAAGGAGTGGAAGGGGTGCGTTCTCCTCTCTCTCTTTCTCTCTCTCTCTTTCTCTCTCTCTCTCTCGACCTGCTGACGCCCGGACCCCTTCCTCCCTCCTCTCTCTCTCTCTCTCTCTCGCTCTCGCCCGCAGCACCGCCTCGCTCCCCTCGTCGCCCCTCGTCCCCAAGTCGGCCATCATGCTCCACACCTACACCGGCAACAACTCGACCGCCCTCTCGACGACCGTGCGCCAGATCGTCCCGCGCGCCGCCGCCGTCTTCATCACCGACGTCTCGCTCGACAAGGAGGACGTATACAAGCGCTTTGGCTCCAACTGGCTCGCGTTCTGCAAGTACGTCGCGCAGTACAGCACGTGAGCGTGCAGCGAGGTGGCGACGAGGGGAGGAAGAGGTCGTCGCGGCGGGCCGCAACGACCGGTCGAGCGGATGGAGCCTGGCATTGTGCGCCTCGTAGCGTAAACTTGCACTTTACTTATCTCTCGAGCATTGTTCTGAGACGTTCGAGCGAGAGCAGGCGCGAGCTGGAGCGAGAGCGTGCGCACAAGCGCCACGACTCGCACTTGAGAAGGTCGACTCGAGCACGGCTCTCGTCTTACAGTGCAGCCAGAGCAGCAGGACTCGCCCAGAAGGGACGAGAGGAGGACGAGGAATGTAATGCAGGTCTACGCAGGGCGGCAGAGAACGGTGCGGCGAGCTCTACGGCGTCAGAGAGAATGAGGGGAACGAGAAAGAAGGGATCGTGCGCAGACGCCGCCCAGAATCCTCCTCTCGCTCGGCCTACCCTCATGAAGAGTACATTAGAAGCTCGAGAGAAGCGGAAAAGGGCGCCAAGGGCGGTGCCGAGCGAAAGAGAGGCTCGGGCGCACCGTCCAGCTCGACGACGACTCTGCGAGCGAGCTTGAGAAGAGTAGTGTGAGCCGCGTATCTGTCAAGCGCCGCTGCATCCTCGCGAGGGCTTGTCACTGTGCGGCTCGAGGTTGGCTGTTGCGTCCGCAGCTAGGCCGCAGCGGCTCGAGCCCGTGAAGACGAGGAGGGAGCGCGGCTGCCGAGGCCTCCTGCGCTCCCACCTCCTGAGGCTCGAGCTGCTGGGCGGGACGAGCTGAAGGAGATGAGAATAGCGGGCGAGGAGGAACGATGGGATGTCTGAGAGGGAGGGAAAGAGAGGAAGCGGAAGCAGCCGAAGCTGGACGAGGTCGCCTCGACGATCGCGCGGCGACGGCAGGAGTACTTGGTGTTACAACACGGTACGGCGTACTGCGAATCCTCGACGAGCGCACCTTGATGAGCTCAGGGCTCGCCGAGCGCAGGCGACGTGCGCCCGGCGATGGCGGCCATGGCCTTCTCGAACTTGACGCTCCGTATCGGCGGCGCGAGGACGGCGGGGTTGTCGTTGGCGGGCGAGGTGAAAGGGTTCGAGAGATAGGAGATATAGGCGTTGTGCATGGCGCGGAAGATCTGCGGCAGAGAGAGCGGGGTCAGCGAGGCGCAGAGGGAGCTGACGAGGAAGGGCGAGATCAGCACGCACAGTCTTGACATCGACGTCGCGGATCACTGCGTCGGCGAGAGACAGTGCGAGGATGAACTTGACGCGCGTGTTGGTCTGGTAGCCGTAGCTGCGGGCGAGGAAGAGAAGGTCAGCGAGGAGGCTAGGTGCACACGGCGAAACAGGGCGGCGACGAGCTCACACGGCGTAGTCCTCCATGGCGTAGAGCAGACCCAGGTAGCTCTCGGTCGTCTTGGCTTGAGGCAGTTCTGCAGGCGCGGCGAGAGTTAGCAGCGAGCACCGAGACGAAGAGGAGGACGACGAGGGAGGGAAGGGGACGGACCTCGCTCGTCAAAGTAGTCGAGGGCGGTGTGGGCGGCGTAGTGCCACTTGAGGTCGGACTGGCCGCCGCTCCTGTTGCTGTACGAGCCGACGAAGAGCGGGTTGCCGTGCTTGCCGACGACGGTGAGCGAGAGGATGGCGAGCATGACCCCTCGACGGCTCGGGGCGGCGCGAGCTAGTGCCTCGATGCGCTGAATGCACTCGAGAGAGCTGGCTGAGCGGCTGGCACAGGCTCACAGCGGGTGCAAGGGGAGCAGGCGCACGTGGGGCGAGCGAGAGGAGGGGGACCAACCCATACGGGCTCCTCCTTCGACGCACTCAACTCGCGAGCCTCTACCGACGAGCAGCGACGGCTAGTGCAGCTCCTCTAAACCCCCGACGAGCACCAGAACCGCCCGCCGCTCAGCCCTCACCTCTCGCCTCATCCTCATCTCTGAGCGACTCGCTCCAACCCAGCATGTCGTCTACACCAGGCTCGACCCAGCCGTCGACGCCAGCAGAGCCCTTGATGCGCCTCGGTACGTCACGCCCAGTCGCTGCTCTTCCAGGCGGTCGGCCGTCGCCCTCCCTGCTTGTCGTTGGAGCTAGGATCCTGCGACGCCGGTGACCTGCGGCTCCCGCGCGAACGCATCACTGACTAGATGCTCCTCGCACGCAGGGGTCGCCGCCATGGACCGCAAGGCGCGCTCACGGCCGATGCGCAACATCCTCTCGCGCCTCCTCGCGACGGGCAAGTTCGAGATCACCGTCTTCGGCGACAAGGTCATCCTCGATGAAGGTGCGTGCAGTCTCTCCAAGCGCTTGGACTCTCGAGCGAGGCGCCGACGAGCCGAGCACGACGCGCGCAGACATCGAGAACTGGCCCGTGTGCGACTTCCTCATCTCGTTCTACTCGGACGGGTTCCCGATCGACAAGGCCAGTACGTCCTCTTCCTCCCCTGAGCGTCCCATGACAGTGAGCGCACTCTGACGCTCTTCGCCCTCTGCGCGCAGTCGCCTACGTCGACCTGCGCAAGCCCGTCTGCGTCAACGACCTGCCGCTGCAAAAGATCTTCTGGGACCGCCGCGTCGTCCTCCAGATCCTCGACAAGATCGGCGTCCCGACCCCTGCACGCCTCGAGTGCAATCGCGACGGCGGCCCGCAGCTCGACAAGGCCATCGCCGACCAGATCCAGCAGAGCCTCGGCGTGCGCGTCGACAAGCCGCGCCCGACGAGCGACTTTGCGCTCGAGGAGGACGACACGATCGTCATCGACGGCAAGAAGATGGTCAAGCCGTTCGTCGAGAAGCCCGTCAGCGGCGAGAACCATAACGTCAACATCTACTTCCCCAAGGCCAAGGGAGGCGGCGCGCGCAGGCTCTTCCGCAAGGTGCGTCTCGCTCTTCCGTCTCTCTGTGCGCCTCTCAAGAGGTCGGCGTTGACGTCCCCGTCCCTCGCACGCAGGTCGGCAACCAGTCGTCGGCGCACGAGCCCAACATGACGATGCCGCGCACCGACGCGAGCTACATCTACGAGCAGTTCGTCGACGTCGAGAACGCCGAGGACATCAAGGTGTACACGCTCGGCCCCAACTTTGTGCACGCCGAGACGCGCAAGTCGCCCGTCGTCGACGGCATCGTGCGGCGCAACACCGAGGGCAAGGAGATCCGCTTCATCTGCCAGTTGAGCGATGCCGAGAAGAAGATGGCTCGCGACATCTCGATCGCGTTCAAGCAGAACATCTGCGGCTTTGACATGCTGCGCGCCGGCGGCAAGAGCTACGTGATCGACGTCAACGGCTGGTCGTTCGTCAAGGGCAACGACTTCTACTAGTGCGTCCTCCTCTGTCCCCTCTTGTCTCTCACTCGCAGTCCATCGCGTGCATGACTGACCCTCGCACTGCAACAGCGACAAGTGCGCCGAGATCTTGACCAACTTCTGCCTGCGCAAGATGCCGTCACTCCCCAAGCCGGTCGCCGTCCAGCCCGACAAGCCGCGCGAGAAGTCGTGGACCCTCAAGAGCACGATCTGCGTCGCCCGGCACGGCGACCGCACGCCCAAGTGTGCGTCCTCTCTCGCTTTTGCTCTCGCTCCCGCCGCAACGGCGAGAAAGCTGACTCGGTCCCTCCTCGCCCGCAGGCAAGCTCAAGTTCAAGTTCAAGGGCAAGGACGCCTGGACCGCGCCGTTCCTCACGCTCCTCCAGGGTCGCACGACCGAGATCATCCTGCGCGATCCGGAGCAGCTGCAGTACATCGCCGACGCCGCCGAGCAGGCGGCCATTCTCCCCGGCGCCGACCTCGACATCTGCGAGCAGCTGCGCAAGATCATCGACAAGAAGAAGGGCACGACGGGCACCAAGGCGCAGCTCAAGCCTGTGTTCGACGGCGAGACGTGCGAGCAGCTGTCGGTCATCGTCAAGTGGGGCGGCGAGGTGCGCTCGCTCCCCTCCTCTCGATCGGCCGCCGAAGGAGCTCTTGCTGACTCTCTCCCTCACTCCTCCTTCCGCCGCACAGTTCACGCACGCCGCACGCTACCAGGCTCGCGACATCGCCGAGAACATGCGCAAAGGTGCGTCGCGCTCGTCTTTTCCGCCTCGGCGAGCTCCCAGCCTGACCTCCTTCCTTTTCCTCCTTCCTGCAGACTACACGATCATGAACAAGACCCTGCTCGACCACACCAATGTCTACACGTCGTCCGAGTGCGTCTCTTTTTCTCTTACTTCTGCCCGCCGACGAGCGACGAGCGGGCTGACCCCACCTCCCCGCGCAGGCGCCGAGTCGTCGCAACCGCCGAGATCTTCACGACGTGCGTCCCATCTCTCTCGCCGACCCTCGAAGCTCCCTCCTGACCCACCTACACGTCTCGCAGTGCCTTCCTCGACGAGCGCGAGCGACCGTCGGGCGACCAGCAGACGACGCACCAGCTCATCATCCGCAAGGACCTCCTCGACGACTCGAACGCGGCCAAGGACGAGATGGAGAAGGTCAAGAAGAAGCTCAAGACGCTGTGCCGTCCTGGGCTGCACGTTCGCCCTGAGTTCGCATGGCACGCCGACAAGGACCCGTTCGAGGTGCGCCCTCCCTTCTCTCCTTCGCCCCCTCTGCCTCCTCTCCGAGCCAAGCTGACCCTCGTCGAGTCCTGCAGGTCGTCAAGGAGACGATTGAGCTCATGGGCAGCCTGCGCAAGATCATGAACGACAACTGGGGGACGCTCGCCGTCGAGAAGATCCAGCCGAGGTGGTGCTGCGGCGAGTACCCGTACCTGTTCCGCGGTGCGTCCATTCTCTCCGTCTCCACCTCCTGCACCCTCCTACGAGATCTCAGCTGACTCGGCTTGCAACAGAGCGGTGGGAGGGCCTCTTCGCCGACTGGTGCGACGTCAGTCTCGAGAAGTTCGACCCGTCGCGCGTGTCGGAGCTGTACGACTCGCTCAAGTACGACTCGCTGCACAAGTGCGTCCGATTCTCTTGCTCTCCTTACTCGCCCACCTCCTAAAGGCGGCCGAAGCTGACGCCGTCCCGACCCCGCAGCCGCACGTTCCTCGAGACGATCTTCACGATGGGCGGCAGCCGCCCTTCTTCGGTCGACGGCCGTGCCGGCTCGGAGGGCTCGGCGCGCGAGACGGGCCCGCCGAAGCAGCTGCGCGAGCTGTACAAGCGCGCCAAGCTCCTGTTCGACCTCAGTGCGTCCTCTCGCTCCTTCGCACTCTCGAGCCGGCGCCTTCTCGTACTGACTCGCACCTCGCAACAGTCGCGCCGCAGGAGTACGGCATCGAGCGCTCGGAGAAGGAGATTATCGGGCTCTTGACGAGCCTGCCGCTCCTCGAGCAGATCGTGCGCAACCTCGAGGAGACGAAGCAGGTCGAGAACCCGAGCGCCAACTTCTACTTCACCAAGGAGTCGCACATGTGCGTCTTTGTCCCTTTCCCACCCTCTCGCTCTCGTCGAGGCGGCCCGCTGACGAGGAAGCCACGTCGTCGCGCAGCCACACGCTCGTCAACCTCGTCACGCTCTCGGACCTGCCGATCGTCATGCCGCACGTCCCCGAGCTCGACTACATGTCCTACATCTCGTGCGTCTCTCCCTCTCTCTCCCTCTCTCGCGACGCGCAACCGTGACCGAAGCCTGACGCCCCACTTCTTGCAGGTTCGAGGTGTACGAGCGCATGAAGGGCGAGCAGAAGGAGCTCTCGGTGCGCGTCACGCTGTCCGAGGGTGCGCACTCGGCCGTGCTCGACGCGAGCCTCGACGCCAAGCATGCGCTGCAGGTGCAGCCGAGGCGGGCTCTCACCGGTGCGTCCCTCTCCTCGCCCACCTCCTCCTTCGAGGTCGACCTCAAGCAGCGCTGACTCGCTCTCTCGCTCCTTGCTCGCCCGCAGACTACATCTCGCTCGACCGTGTCATCGGCATCCTCAAGCGGCACAGCGGCAAGGCGTCGGCGCTCAGCCTCACCAAGTCGACGACCAAGCTCGAGGGCTTCCTCCCCGTCGAAGGCGACGAGCTCTTCCACGGCACCCGGCCCCAGCTCGAGCAGATCCGCGAGTTCACCGTGTACAACCGGCCCGGGTCGGTCTACTCGGCGGCGAGCGAGCGGGGTGACTGAGCGGAGCGGGTCGAGGGACGAGGTGGAGGGAGCGGTCCGAGCGGGGCGCAGGGAGGTACGAGACGCACGACGAGGAGATCATAGAGTAGTTGCGATTGCGAGGTCTAGTCAATGCACACGCTGTTGTATGCCCTGATCTCGTGCGAGCAGCTCTACGCCCGGTTCTCGTGCTGCTTCTCGCCCTGGCTCGCTCCTGCTCCCGCTCCTTCTTCTCGCTGCGCCGCCGCCGCCTGTGCCTCCCAGTGCGCCTTGCCCCACGTCCCTGCGACGACGAGCGGGAAGACGAGCGTCGCGTCGGCGTACACCTTTACGCTCTCGCCGTCTATCCGGATCTTGCCCCACGAGACGGCCTCGTCCGGGCGCGCGCCCGAGTCGGACCCGTCAAACTCCTGGCCCGTGTTGATGTAGACGCTGAAGTCGGCACCGTTGCGCTGTAGGAGGGAGACGAGTCAGCGGGCGGCAGCGCGAGGGAGAGAGAGCGCGAGTGGGAAGGGGAGCGAGCGCGACGCACGAAGAGCATCGAGTTGGCGATCTGGTGCTTGCACACGCCGCCGCCGAGGATGATCATGCCCGCCTTCTTGCTCTTGATCGACAGGTCGTTGAGGCGGCGGATGTCGCCGACGATATCGACCGAGAGCGGCGGCTCGGACTTGTCTGCGGGCGAGCAGGTCGTCGAGTCGTTGTCAGTGGCGCGCTCGAGGCAGTGCAGCGCGAAAAGATAAGAGCAGGACGCACAGGTGTGGAAGTACATCATGTCGCCGAGCGAGCCGTCTGTCAAGGCCGGGCAGAAGACCGGGATCTGGTTCTGCGAGCGGGGGCAACGAGCGTCAGCAGCGAGTTCGGAAGAGCCGACGCCCTGGAGCTGGACGAGGAACGAGGGCGCACCTTGTGGCACCAGTAGAGGATCGAGCTTTCGTCGTTGATCTCCTTGCCGAGGCGGTCGATGACCTTGCTCGGGGTCCACCGCACCTTGGCGTCGCCCTCTTGCTCCTGCTCGACGACCATCTGGTCGAGGATCGGCATGACCCAGTCCTCGAACTTGCAGTAGTTGTCGTTCGGGACGAGGAGGTTGCCGATGCGGTTCAGGCCGCGCCTGCGCAGGTTGGCGCCGTCGTGGTTGAAGTCGCCGCGCGGCGCGAGGAAGGTCGGGCCGAGGCACTTGATGAGGTCCTCCTCGATGCCGCCGGCCGTCGTGACGAGGCACGAGACGTAGCGGTGCTGGACGAGGAACCGGATGATGTCGCGCAGGCCGGACGAGACGAGGTTGGACGTGTAGCCGAGGAAGATGGAGCACTTGGTCGCAGCGCGCACTGCCGGGTCGAGCTCCTCGGTCTGGAGGTCTGGGTTGATGGGCTCGTCCGAAAGGCGCCAGTTGCGCTGCGAGCGAGGGGAGTACGGGGTCAGCGCGTGCAGCTCGACGGGGTGGAGAGGAGGAGGAGGAGGAGGACGAGGTCGAGGCGGGACGCACCATCTTGTCGATGAGCTCGATGGCGCGGGCGAGGCCGTTGGCCTGGAAGCCGATGCGCTGGTAGCTGTCGAGGAGCTGCTGGAGCGTG
>Ga0308170_10002613_pt1 | contig 15299 bp, 13 predicted proteins | sample PhyBR2_2_FD_202136 | JGI IMG/M metagenome (GOLD analysis project Ga0308170, IMG submission 202136) | Phyllosphere microbial communities from UC Gill Tract Community Farm, Albany, California, United States - DLSLSB.R2 | ecosystem: Host-associated > Plants > Phyllosphere > Unclassified | place... | reverse complement strand
TGCTTCGTCTACCGCACCATCGAGGACCTGGAAGCCATGCTGGCCCACGGCGATACGGCGCGTTCGGGCGTGGTCGTCGGCGGCGGCCTGCTGGGCCTGGAGTGCGCGAAGGCCCTGCGCGACATGCAGCTCGAGACCCACGTGGTCGAATTCGCGCCGCGCCTGATGGCGGTGCAGGTCGACGAACTGGGCGGCCGCATGCTGCGTTCCCATATCGAGGCGCTGGACGTGACCGTGCACACGCAAAAGAACACGCTGCGCATCGTCGACGGCGAGTCGGCCATGCACCGCATGGAGTTCGCCGACGGCAGCTTCCTCGAGACCGACATGATCGTGTTCTCGGCCGGCATCCGCCCGCGCGACGAACTGGCACGGGCCTGCGGCCTGGAAACCGGTCCGCGTGGCGGCATCGCCATCGACGATGCCTGTGTCACCTCCGATCCGGACATTCATGCGATCGGCGAATGCGCGGCCTGGAATGGCCAGACCTTCGGCCTGGTCGCGCCGGGCTACGACATGGCGCGCACGGTGGCGCGTGCGCTGCTCGGCCAGGAAGGGACTTTCGGCGGCGCCGACATGAGCACCAAGCTGAAGCTGATGGGCGTGGACGTGGCATCGATTGGCGACGCCCACGCGGCGACGCCCGGCAGCCGCAGCTTCCAGTTCAGCGACGAACGCAAGCGCGTGTATAAAAAGATCGTGGTCTCGGACTGCGGCAAGCGCCTGCTGGGCGCGGTGCTGGTCGGCGATGCGGCCGAATACGGCAGCCTGCTGCAGACCATGCTGAACGGCCTGAAGCTGCCCGCAGCCCCCGAGTTCCTGATCCTGCCGGCGGGCGAAGGCGGTGCGCGTCCGGCAATCGGCGTCGACGCGCTGCCGGCCACGGCCCAGGTCTGTTCCTGCAACGCGGTCAGCAAGGGCACCATCGCCAATGCCGTGGCGGGCGGCGCCTGCGATATCGCGGCCGTCAAGGCCTGCACCAATGCGGGCACCGCCTGCGGCGGCTGCGTGCCGCTGGTGAACCAGATCATGAAGGCGGAAATGAAGAAGGCCGGGCTGGCCGTCAGCAACCACCTGTGCGAGCACTTTCCGTATTCGCGCCAGGAGCTGCACCACCTGGTGCGCGTCGGCGGACTGCGTTCCTTCGGCGAGCTGCTGCACAAGCACGGCAAGGGCCTGGGCTGCGACATCTGCAAGCCGGTGGCCGCCAACATCCTGGCTTCGACCTGGAACGACTTCGTGCTGAAACCGGAGCATGCCAGCCTGCAGGACTCGAACGACTACTTCCTCGGGAATATCCAGAAGGACGGCACCTACTCCGTGGTGCCGCGCATGCCGGGCGGCGAGGTCACGCCGGACGGCCTGATCGCGGTCGGGCAGGTGGCGAAAAAGTATGGCCTGTACACCAAGATCACCGGCGGCGCCCGTGTCGACATGTTCGGCGCGCGGGTCGACCAGCTGCCGGCGATCTGGGAAGAACTGATCGCGGCCGGCTTCGAGTCCGGCCACGCCTACGGCAAGTCGCTGCGCACCGTGAAATCCTGCGTCGGCTCGACCTGGTGCCGCTACGGCGTGGGCGACAGCATCGGTTTCGGCGTCGCGCTGGAGAACCGCTACAAGGGCCTGCGCGCGCCGCACAAGATCAAGTTCGGCGTGTCCGGCTGCACCCGCGAGTGCGCCGAAGCCCAGGGCAAGGACGTCGGCCTGATCGCCACCGATAAAGGCTGGAACCTCTACGTGTGCGGCAACGGCGGCATGAAGCCGCGGCATGCCGAGCTGCTGGCCTCGAACCTGGACGAAGCGACCGTCGTCAAGCTGGTCGACCGCTTCCTGATGTTCTACGTGCGCACCGGCGACCGCCTGCAGCGCACCAGCACCTGGCGCGAGGGGCTCGAGGGCGGCCTGGACTACCTGAAGCAGGTGGTGGTCGAGGACAGCCTGGGGCTGGCAGCCGAACTCGAAGCCGACATGCAGCGCGTGGTCGACAGCTATGCCGACGAATGGAAGAACGCGGTCGAGGACCCGGCCGTGCGGGCGCGCTTCCGCAGCTTCGTCAACAGCGACCAGCATGACGACAACGTGGTCTTCATGCCGGAACGCGGCCAGGTGCGGCCGGCCACGCCGGAAGAACGCCGCTTCATTCCCATTACCCGTACGGCTTGAGACCAGGAGAGCAACATGCATCGCGATATTCAACTCAATCAATGGAACGCCATCTGCCCCCTCGACCGCATCGTGCCGGATACCGGCGTGTGCGCCCTGCTGAACGGGCGCCAGGTGGCCGTGTTCCGCGTCGGGGCGGAGTCCCCGCGCCTGTTCGCCATCGATAACTACGATCCGAATTCGCACGCCGCCGTGCTGTCGCGCGGGCTGATCGGCAGCATCGGCGAGCGCGTGGTGGTGGCCTCGCCCATCTACAAGCAGCACTTCGACCTGCAGACCGGCGAATGCCTGGAGGCGCCGCAGCACTCGGTGTCCAGCTATCCGGTGCGGGTCCAGGACGGCCAGGTCTGGGTAGGGGCCTAGCATGGACAAGCCATCGCTGGTCGTGATCGGCAACGGCATGGCCGGCATGCGCACGGTCGAGGAACTGCTCAAGCTGGACCACGACAGGTACCGCATCACCGTGTTCGGCGCCGAGCCGCACGGGAATTACAACCGCATCCTCCTGTCGCCGGTGCTGGCCGGCGAGAAGACGGTCGAGGACATCATGCTGCATACGCGCGAGTGGTATGCGGAGCACGGCATCGCGCTGCACGCCGGCGATCCGGTCGTGCGCATCGACCGCAAGCGCCGCACCGTGCATGCGGCATCCAGCCTGGCAGTGCCTTACGACCGGCTGCTGCTCGCCACCGGTTCGAAGCCCTTCATCGTGCCGGTCCCCGGCCACGAACTGCCCGGCGTGATCGGCTTTCGCGACCTGCACGACGTCGACACGATGCTGGCGGCCGCGCGTGCGGGCGGCCGCGCGGTCGTGATCGGCGGGGGTCTGCTGGGCCTGGAGGCCGCCAACGGCCTGCTGCGCCGGGGCATGGAGGTAACAGTGGTGCACGTGACCGCCAGCCTGATGAACCAGCAGCTCGATGCGCCCGCCGCCGAGCTGCTGCGCGCCTCGCTGGAGCGGCGCGGCCTGCGCATCCTGCTGAGCCGCCAGACCGCCGCCATCGAAGGCGAGGGGAGAGTGGAGGCGCTGCGTTTCGAAGGCGGCGAGACCATCCCGGCCGACCTGGTCGTCATGGCGGCCGGCGTGCGGCCCAACGTCGCGCTGGCGCAGGACGCCGGCCTGCACGTCGAACGCGCGATCGTGGTCGACGATACCCTGCAGACCTATGACCCGCGCATCTACGCCGTCGGCGAATGCGTGCAGCACCGCCGCGCCACCTTCGGCCTGGTGGCGCCGATCTGGGACCAGGCCCGGGTCTGCGCGGCCCACCTGGCGGGCGCCGGCCACCGCCGCTACGTGCAGCAGGCCACCGCCACCAAGCTGAAGGTGACGGGCGTCGACCTGTACTCGGCCGGCGACATCGTCGGCGGCGAGGGCAGCGAAGACCTGGTGCTGCGCGACCGCCGCGGCGGGGTCTACAAGCGCCTGGTGGTGAGCGGGCGCCGCCTGCTGGGCGTGGTGCTCTACGGCGACGTCGCCGACGGCCCCTGGTACTTCGAGCTGATCCAGAACCGCAGCGACATCTCTTCCATCCGCAACCACCTGCTGTTCGGCCAGGCCCAGGCCCTGGCGGCGGCATAACCGGAACTCCGCATGAAGCTGTCCGCCATCCCCACCACCGTTCGTACCACCTGTCCCTATTGCGGCGTCGGCTGCGGCGTGCGCGCCCAGGTCGGCCAGGATGGCGCGCTTGCGATTGCCGGCGACGAGGCGCATCCGGCCAGCCAGGGCAGGCTGTGCGTGAAAGGCGCGGCGCTGGGCGAGACCGTGGGCCTGGAGGGCAGGCTGCTGGCGCCGATGCTGCGCACCGAAGCCGGCCTGCACGAGGCAAGCTGGGAGGAAGCGCTCGACAGGGTCGCCGGCGGTTTTCAGAAGATCGTCGCCGAACATGGCCCGGACGCGGTGGCGCTGTACGTCTCCGGCCAGCTGCTGACCGAGGATTACTACGTCGCCAACAAGTTCATGAAGGCTTATATCGGCAGCGCGAACATCGACACCAATTCGCGCCTGTGCATGTCCTCCGCCGTGGCCGGCCACAAGCGCGCCTTCGGCGAAGACATCGTGCCCGGCTGCTACGAAGACTTCGAACTGGCCGACCTGGTGGTGCTGGTGGGTTCGAACGCCGCCTGGTGCCATCCGACCCTGTACCAGCGCATCGCGCGCGCCAGGGAAGCGCGGCCGCAGATGAAGGTCGTCGTGATCGACCCGCGCCGCACCGCCACCTGCGAGCTGGCCGACCTGCACCTGCCGCTCAAGCCGGGCAGCGACGTCTGGCTGTTCAACGGACTGCTGGCGTATCTGGCGACCCGGGGCGCGCTCGATGCCGCTTTCGTGGATGCGCATACCGCCGGCCTGGGCGATGCGCTGGATGCGGCGGGCCAGGCCGGCAGTCTGCTCGACGTGGCCAAGGCCTGCCGGCTCGACCCGGGCCAGCTGCTGGCCTTCTACGAGCTGTTCGCCAACACGGAAAAGACCGTCACCGCCTTCACCATGGGCGTGAACCAGTCGTCCAGCGGCGCCGACAAGGTCAACGCCATCATCAACTGCCACCTGGCCACCGGGCGCATCGGCCGTCCCGGCATGGGGCCGTTCTCGCTGACCGGCCAGCCGAACGCGATGGGCGGGCGCGAGGTGGGCGGGCTGGCCAACATGCTGGCGGCCCACATGGAGCTGGACGATGCCTCCCAGCGCGCCGCCCTGCAGGCCTTCTGGGATGCGCCGCGGATGGCCGACAAGCCCGGCCTGAAAGCGGTCGACCTGTTCCGCGCGATCGAGGAGGGCAAGGTCAAGGCCGTGTGGATCATGGCGACCAATCCCCTGGTCAGCCTGCCGGATGCGGACCAGGCCCGCCGCGCGCTGGCGAAGTGCGAGCTGGTGGTGGCCTCCGACATCGTGGCCGGCACCGACACCAACGCGATGGCCCACGTGCTGCTGCCGGCCCTCGGCTGGGGCGAGAAGGACGGTACGGTCACGAATTCCGAACGCTGCATCTCGCGCCAGCGCGCCTTTTTATCCGCGCCGGGGCAGGCGAAGGCGGATTGGGAGATCGTCTGCGAAGTCGCGCGCCGCATGGGCTTCCAGGGCTTCGATTTCACGTCGCCGCACCAGATCTTCGACGAGCATGCCCGCCTGTCCGGCTGGCAGAACGGCGCCGGCAGCCAGCGCCGCCGCCTGTTCGACATCAACGGCCTGGCCGGGATGACGCGCCGCGAATACGATGCCCTGGCGCCAGTGCAGTGGCCGGTGCGCCGCCCCGGCGAGCAGTCGAAACGCCTGTTCGGCGACGGCATGTTCTCCCATCCCGACGGCAAGGCGCGGCTCCATGCCACCCGCGCCCGCCTGCCGGCGCACGCGCCCGACGCCGACTATCCGCTGGTGCTGAACACCGGCCGCGTGCGCGACCAGTGGCACACCATGACCCGCACCGGCCGCTCCGCCAGACTGGCCGAGCATGTCGCGGAACCCTTCGTCGACCTGCACCCGCAGGATGCGCTGCTGTGCGGCGTGAAGGAAGGCGAGCTGGCGCGCGTGAGCAGCCGCTGGGGGGCGAGCGTGGCGCGCGTGCGGCATGGCGGCGGCATCGCGCGCGGCAGCGTGTTCATGCCCATCCACTGGAGCGGCCAGACGGCTTCCGATGCGCGGGTCGGCGCGGTGGTGAACCCGGCGGTCGACCCGGTCTCGGGCGAGCCGGAATTCAAGCACACGCCGGTGCGCGTCGAGCCCTTCGGCGTGCGCTGGTACGGCTTCATCCTCAGCCGCGCCGCGCTGCCGCTGGAGGATGCCGCCAACTGGACCCGCATCCAGGGCACGGACTTCATCCGCTACGAGCTGGCCGGACGCCATCCCTTCGCCGAGGCGGCCGGCTGGGCGCGCCGCCTGCTGCGGGTGGAAGACGACGACGCCGACTGGATCGAGCTCGAAGACCGCAGCGGCGGCGTCTACCGCGCCGCCCACCTGGTCGACGGGCGCATCGAGGCCTGCCTGTTCGTGTCGCAGCGCCAGGACCTGCCTGCGCGCGCATGGCTGGCGCAGATGTTCGGCAAGGCGGCCTTGACGCAGCAGGACCGCATCGGCCTGCTGTCCGGCCGCGCGCGAGAGCAGGGCGCCGATCCGGGGCCGACCGTGTGCTCCTGCTTCGGCGTGGGCCGCAACACCATCCGCATCGCGATCGAGAAGCACGGCCTGCAGGACGCCGCGCAGGTGACGGCCTGTGTGAAGGCCGGCGGCAATTGCGGCTCCTGCGTGCCGGAGATCCGCGCGCTGCTGGCGGAAGTGCATGCGGCGGAAAAGGAAAGCGTTTGAACCGTTCGGGCGGCGAATCCTGCATTCCATCTCAAAAAAGCAATATGGCGGGGACTTCATGCTTACAATGATTTCACCTTAACCCCACCGAGAGTATGCAATGCGCCCATTCACACTTGCAGTTGCCGCCGCCCTTTCCATCGCCGCCGCCGGCGCGCAGGCGGAGAGCGAGGTCCGCACCACGCCGGCCTTCACCTCGATCAGCGTGCAGGGTCCGATCAGCGTCACCGTGGACGCCGGCAAGGCGCAGTCGCTGACGGTGCGCGGCGACCCCCGCTTCCTCAAGGAGTTGACGAGCGAAGTCGTGAATGGCGAACTGCGCCTGCACATGCGTAACAAGAGCTACAGCACCAAGGATGGCGACCAGCGCATCGCCATCACCATGCCGGAGCTGCGCGCCATCGCCGTCGAAGGCGCCGGCGAGATCAAGCTGAATCACATCCGCGGCGAGCGCCTCGACGTGAACTACCGCGGCGCCGGCAGCATGGGCATCAATGGTGAAGTGAAGACCTTCAAGATGCAGGCCGAGGGCGTCGGCGAAGTCGACACGAAAGCCCTGATCGCCAACGACGTCGACATCCGCTTCCGCGGCATCGGCGACGTCAAGGTCTATGCGAAGAACAGGCTCGACGCCGTCGTGCAGGGCATGGGCAACCTGACCTATTACGGCAAGCCGGCCACGGTCAATAAATCGGTCGGTGGCATCGGCTCGGTGAAGGCCGGCGACTGAGCGGCGACCGAGTTCAGCCTGGAGGCAGGATCCCGAACGCCTGCGGCACCGCCACCTTCATGATGTCGATGAAGCGCCGCAGCCGCGCCGGATAGAAGCGCGCCGGCGGATAGATCAGGTGGATAGGCAGCGGCGCGGCATGCCAGTCCGGCGTCAGCTGCACCAGGCGGCCGGCCTCCAGTTCCTCGCGCAGCGCCCAGGACGAGCCGAGCGCCACGCCCACGCCCAGCATGGCCGCATTGCGCATCGCGTACAGGTTGTCGGTGAACATGCGCGGCTGGATCGGGATGCGCAGCGTCTCGCCGCTCTGGCCGTGGGTCAGTGCGACCTCGTTGCGGTAGAAGGGGAAGACCGAGATCCAGGGCAGGGCCGCCAGCTGCTCCGGATGCGTGGGCGGCGCAAGGCCTTCCAGCACGGACGGCGCGCACACCACGATGCGCGGCACCTCGCCCAGCCGGATCGCCACCACCGAAGGGTCGGGAATGTCGCCGACCCGGATCGCGCAGTCGATGCCTTCGGCGATGAAGTCCGGCGTGCGGTCGTGCAGGGTCCAGTCGACCGTCATCTTCGGATAGCGCTTCAGGTACTCCACCAGCGGCGTCACCAGCTGCTGCTGGCCGAAGGCGTGCGGCGCGATCACGCGCAGCAGCCCGACCGGTTCCTCGCCGGCGCCGCGGATCTCGCTCTCGAATTCCTGCCAGCCGGCGATCAGCTCCTTGGCCCGCGTATAGCAGCGCATGCCGTCGTCGGTCAGCTTCATCGCATGGGTGGAGCGCTGCAGCAGGCGCACGCCCAGCGATTTCTCCAGGGTCTTCAGACGCCGGCTGATGGTCGGCTGGGTGGTCTCCAGGAGCCGCGCCGCCGCCGACAGGCTGCCGGCTTCCACGATGCGGACGAAGGTCTCCACGAGCATCATGCGATCTGTTATGCGGTCGGCGGAGGAAGCAACGCCGTTAAGGTCAAGGTTCATACGTCCATCGTATAACACTTCGACGTTCCGCGCGTCTACCATACGCGGGCTGTGCTGACGATAATGGCACCATCCTCAAAGCCAACAACAATACAAGCCATGAATTCCGCTACCACCGCCGTGAAACCCGCCCAGCCGCATCTGTCGTCGTCGCTGACCTTCCTGCTGGCCGGCGGCACCGGCCTGACCGTCGCCGCCCTCTATTACAGCCAGCCGACGCTCGGCGTGCTGGCCGGCGACCTGCACGCCAGCCCGCGCCAGATCGGCTGGATCCCGACCCTCACCCAGTTCGGCTACGCGATCGGCCTGCTGCTGCTCGCGCCGCTGGGCGACCGTTTCGACCGCCGCAACATCATCCTGCTGAAGGCCGTGATCCTGTGCGCGGCGCTGCTGCTGACCGGCCTGGCGCCCGGCCTCGGCGTGCTGCTGGCGGCCAGCCTGCTGGTCGGCCTGTTCGCGACCGTGGCCCAGGACATCGTCCCCGCCGCCGCCACCCTGGCCCCGCCGCACGAACGCGGCAAGGCGGTCGGCACCGTGATGACAGGCCTCCTGATGGGCATCCTGCTGTCGCGCGTGGTGAGCGGCTTCGTCGCCGAGAACTTCGGCTGGCGCACCGTCTTCATCGCCGCCGCGGTCAGCGTCGCGCTGCTGGCGGTGGTGCTGGCCAAGGGCCTGCCGCGCTTCGCGCCGACCAGCACCCAATCGTATCCGGAGCTGCTGAAATCGCTGGCCCACCTGTGGGTCGAATATCCGAAGCTGCGCCAGGCCGCGCTGGCCCAGGCCCTGCTGGCGCTCGGCTTCTCGGCCTTCTGGTCGACCCTGGCCGTGATGCTGCACGAAGCCCCGTTCCACCTCGGTTCGGCCGCCGCCGGATCCTTCGGCCTGGCCGGCGCGATGGGCGCCCTGGCGGCACCGTTCGCCGGCCGCCTGGCCGACCGCCATGGCCCGGCCCGCGTCATCCGCATCACCGTCGGCGTGACCGTGGTCTCGTTCGCATCGATGCTGCTGATGCCGCTGCTGCCGGCGCCGGCCCAGCTGGCCCTGCTGGCACTGGCCACGGTCGGCTTCGACCTGGGCGTGCAGGCCAGCCTGATCTCGCACCAGACCATCGTCTACGGCATCGCACCGGAAGCGCGCAGCCGCCTGAACGCGATCCTGATGACCTGCATGTTCGTCGGCATGTCGCTGGGCGGCCTGCTGGGCGCCCAGGCCCTGGCGGCCTGGGGCTGGACCGGCGTGGTGCTGCTGGCCACCGTCTCCTCGATCGGCGCGCTGCTGGTGCGCCTGCGGGCCCGCAACTGAACGGGATCAGCCTGGCGGCGGAGCAGTATTGACCGCCAGCTGCGCGGCGAAAGCGCGCCGGTAAGCCGGCCGCGCTTCGCCGCGTGCGACATAGGCGGCAAGGTTCGGAAACTCGCCCAGGATGCCGGAGGGCCTTGCCCTCAGCAGCACCGACACCATCATCAGGTCGCCCGCGCTGAAGGCGCCGTCGAGCCAGTCGGCATCTTTCAAGTGGGCGGACAGCTGCCGCAGGCGGGTACGCACACGCTCCCCGACCAGCGGCAGGCGCTCCGCGGCCCATGGCTTGTCGCCCTCGAGGATCCTGGCCGTGAACAGGTCGAGGATAGTCGGCTCCACGGTATTCAGCGCCGCGAACATCCAGGTAATGGCGCGTGCCCGGGCATGCGCATCCTCCGGCAGCAGGCCGGGAAAGCGCTGGGCGATATGAAAGACGATCGCGCCGGTCTCGAACAGCGCCAGCCCGTCTTCCTCGTAGGTCGGGATCTGGCCGAAGGGATTGAGCGCCAGGTGGGCGGCCTCCTTCATCGCGCCGAAGGACAGCAGGCGCACCTCATAGGGCTGGCCGGCTTCTTCCAGTGCCCAGCGCACGCGGGTGTCGCGCGCCAGCCCCTTGCCGCCGTCCGGCGAGCGTTCGAAGGCGGTGATGGTGATGCTCATATGCGGGTCCTTTCGGCGATGACAAAGAGGTAATCCATGCATCGTATATTGACCTTCGAATAACTCTGGCGTCAACATGTATGAGTCCTGAGTCCTGAGTCCTGAGTCCTGAGTCCTGAGTCCTGAGCCCTGGAGACCCTGCCATGAAGCCATATGCGCCGCGCCATGTACTTGCCTTCGTTCTGGCGACCCTTTTCGCCGGCGCGTCGGCGCGGAACCTTCCCGGGGCCGATTGCGCGGAGATCCCGGGTACGGCGCCGCTGCTGTCCGCCGGCCGCATCGTGATGGTTGGCGAGATCCACGGTTCCAACGAGATGCCGGCCGAATTCATGCGCCTGGTCTGCGGTGCTCTCCAGCGCGGGCTGGCCGTGTCGATTGGCCTCGAGATGGCGGATCCGGAGCGCACGCTCGATCGTTATATGAGGTCCAGCGGCGATGCCGCCGCCAGGCAAGCCCTGCTGGCGGCGGAGCACTGGAACGGCCCGCGCGACGGACGGTCGAGCGCGGCCTGGCTAGGGATGATCGAGGTCTTCCGGGGCTGGCGCCAGCAGGGGCTGCCCCTGAGCGTGTTCTCCCTCAAGGACAAGGCGGTCGCAGGAAGCGTGGACCAGGCCATGGCCGCTCGTCTGCGCGAGGAACGCGCGGCGCGTCCGGAGACACTCATCTTCACCTATACCGGCAACGTCCACAGCATGCTTACGCCTACCCCATGGCTGTCACCTCAGACGCCGATGGGCGCACTGGTCGCCGAACTGGAACCGGTGTCGATCGACCTGACTTCCGACGGCGGAAAATTCTGGCTCTGCACGGGTAAAGGCCGCTGTGGCGTGACCGATTTTCCCGCCACGCCGGACAACGGTCCGCCGCACGTGGCACGGCCTTCCGTACGGGTGGGCGTGTACACGCTGCAGCTCAATGTGGGCCGGACCACGGCATCGCCGCCGGCTCCTTAGCCGCTACCGTCCGATCCGCATATTGATGGGCCAGCGCACCGGCCGCCTGCGGTTCGGGTCGCCCCATGCCGCGCCGATATCGTTGGCGAAGGCGATCAGCAGGTCTTCCCGTCCCGCTTCCCTGGCGCTGCGCACGGCCGACCAGGTGGTCAGGTAGCCGAGGAATTCGGACAGGTGCCAGTCGAGGCGGATCTCCAGCGCGGGCGGCGCCAGTTCCTCGAAGGGGAAGGCGATGGTGGCGTAGCCGCTGTCGACCAGCTTGCGCTCCGGCGGCCAGTAGGGCCCGATCTCGTCCCAGTAGAACTTCTGGAAACGCTCGTCGAGTTCCGCTTCGAGTTTCATCACGCCATAGCTGACCAGGGCCACGACCGCACCCGGCCTGGCGATCCGGCGCACCTCGCGGTAGAAGGCCGGCAGGTCGAACCAGTGCGCGGCCTGGGCCGCCGTGACCAGGCTGGCGCTGGCGTCGGGCAGGGGAAGCTGCTCGGCCGGCGCGCAGCGGTAATCGATGCGCTCGTTCGGGATGGCGTTCGCGATCTGGTCGGCGCTCGGGTCGAGCCCGACCACCTTGCCGAAATACGGTGCCAGAAGCTGGGTCAGTTGCCCGTTGCCGCAGCCGACGTCGACGGCGGTGTCGTGGTCCGGCGCCAGCGAGGCCAGGTAGGCCGCGAGTTCGCGCGGATATTCGGGGCGGAAGCGGGCGTAGGCGCGGCCACCCTGGTCGAACCAGTTGCGTGCCGGTGGATTAGTCATTGGCATTCTCCTTGTAGATCGGTTTTCGCGGCCATCACCCGGGACGCGAATCCTTCGCGCTCCAGGGCCCCGGCCGCGGCCTCCAGCGCCCGCCTGAGCGGATAGCCGATTTCCTGTTCCAGGCGGTCGATGGCGGCAAAGGTCGCGGTCCAGTGCCGTTTCAGCTTGCGGACCAGGGCGCGGCCGGCGGGGGTGAGCCGGATGCCGGTCTTGCGGCCGTCGTCGAGGGCATGGCGCGACACGAGTCCATCGCCGTCCAGCAGGGCGACGGTCTGGCTGATCGCGCCTTGCGTCAGGCGGGTCCGTTCGGTGATGTCGGTGACGGTGCGGGCGCCGGCATGCAGGGCGCGCAATACCGGCGTGTAGCGCGCCCGGTAATTCAGGCGCATGGCACGGTAATGCTCCTCGGCGCCCTGTTCGACGAGGTCGTTGACGTAGCGGAGCAGTTCGCCGAGCCCGGGATTCTGTCTGGTGTCCATGCGCCAGATAATACATTAGCGCTAATGTAAATTCAACGGCGCGGCGGATCCGCCCTCGACGCCATCAAGCTGGCCGCGACCGCCGCCGCCAGCATCAGCCCGACCACGCCCAGCGCGATCCCGATCGGGATCCCGAGCACGTCCAGCAGCAGCATCCTGGCGCCGATGAAGACGAGGACGGCCGCCAGCCCGTACTTCAGCAGGTGGAAGCGCTGCGCCATGCCGGCCAGCAGGAAGCTCATGGTGCGCAGGCCGAGGATGGCGAAGATGTTCGAGCTGAACACGATGAAGGGATCCCGGGTGACCGCGAGGATGGCGGAGGTGGCGTCCAGCGCGAAGACCAGGTCCGTGGCCTCGACCAGCACCAGCACCAGGAACAGCGGCGTGGCATGGCGCTGGCCCTGCAGGGGCACGAAGAAGCGCTCGCCGTGATAGCGCTCGGTGATCCGCAGGCGGCGGCGCATCCAGCGCAGCAGGGGATTGCCGGCGAGGTCAGGCTCCCGGCCGGCGAGCAGCTGCACCTTCACGCCGGTTGCCAGCAGCAGGAGCCCGAAGGGGTAGAGGACCCAGTGGAAGCGCGCCAGCAGCAGGGCGCCGAGCCAGATCAGGATGGCGCGCATGACGATCGCGCCCAGCACGGCGTACAGCAGCACGCGCCTCTGCAGCACGGCCGGCACAGCGAAGTACTGGAAGAGGGTGATCCAGACGAAGACGTTGTAGACCGCCAGCGCCTTCTCGATCAGGTAGCCGGTGAAGTATTCGAGCGCCCTGGTGCGCGCGGCTTCGGGACCCTCGATGCTGTCGAGGTACCACCAGAACAGCGCGCCGAAGGCCAGCGCGATCGTGACCCATACCACCGACCAGCCGGCGGTCTCGCGCGCGCCGGCCTTGTAATCGACCACCAGCAAGACGATGACCAGCACCGTGAAGGATGCGTAGAGGCCGGGGTTGCCGATCGACTTGGGCATCGTTTGTCCGTGTGCAAGCTGGCCGACGAGGGGCGCATTCAGCTTCTCAGACGCAGGGCGGGGGAAAAGGTTCAGCGGCGGCCTGGCGCAGGCATGCGCGCAAAACAAAAAGCGGGCCGATGGCCCGCCGATCTGCATGAGGAATTCTGTGGTCGGGGTGAGAGGATTCGAACCTCCGGCCTCTACGTCCCGAACGTAGCGCTCTACCGGGCTAAGCTACACCCCGACTGGTATGGGTACTGCTGAGGGGAAAAACTGATGGTCGGGGTGAGAGGATTCGAACCTCCGGCCTCTACGTCCCGAACGTAGCGCTCTACCGGGCTAAGCTACACCCCGACTGGTTTGAGACTCGTTGCCGAATCTCGGGAAGGCATTACTATAGTTGCCTCAATGGTTCCTGTCAACTGCGAAGCTGCACAGCTGGAGCAGGCTTTGCTTGTATTCGCTCTCCGGCAGGTCGGCGATGGCGCCGGCTGCGCGCTCGGCGGCGGCTTCGGCTTCGCGGCGCGTATAGTCGAGCGCACCGCTGGTGGTGACGGCCGACAGCACGGCGTCGAAATGGGTCTCGTCGCCCTGTTCGATGCAGCTGCGGATCAGTTCGCGCTGCTCGGCGCTGCCGTTTTCCATCACGTAGATCAGGGGCAGGGTGGGCTTGCCTTCGCGCAGGTCGTCGCCGACGTTCTTGCCGATCTCGGCGGCATCGCCGGCGTAGTCGAGCACATCGTCGATCAGCTGGAACGCGGTGCCCAGCGAGCGGCCGTATTCGCCGGCAGCGTCGATCTGGGCGTCGTTGGCGCCGGCCACCAGGGCGCCGAGCTGGGCGGCGGCCTCGAACAGCTTGGCGGTCTTGGAGCGGATCACGGTCAGGTAGCTTTCCTGGGTGACGTCCGGATCGTGCATGTTCAGCAGCTGCAGGACTTCACCCTCGGCGATGACGGTGGTGGCGCGCGACAGGATTTCCATCACGCGCATGTTGTCCAGGCTGGTCATCATCTCGAAGGCGCGCGAGTACAGGTAGTCGCCGACCAGCACCGAGGCGGCGTTGCCGAACATCGCGTTGGCGGTCTGGCGGCCGCGGCGCATCGAGGATTCGTCGACCACGTCGTCGTGCAGCAGGGTCGCGGTGTGGATGAACTCCACCACGGCGGCCAGTTCGTGGTGGCCGGCGCCCCTGTAGCCGTAGGCGTTAGCAAGCAGCAACACCAGTACCGGACGGATCCGCTTGCCGCCGGCGCTGATGATGTATTCGGCAATCTGGTTCACCAGTGCGACGTCCGACTGAAGCCGCTGTCGGATCACGCCGTTGACGGCCTCCATGTCGGCTGCGATCGTGCGGGTGATGGGGTTCTGTTGGGCGGTGTTGGTGGCGGCGGACAAGGCGGACCTGCGTGACGTTGTGGGCGGTGTGGATGTGATAAGTGGCGCGATTATACGATAAGCAAGCAAATCTCGCGCTTTTTCACATCGGTTTGGGCGAGATGGGAAGCTCTGCGCCAGTTTTGGCTGTGCAACTCCCGTTCTTCAGTATGGGTTCCCGCTTTCGCGGGAACGACGAGGGTGAGGTTCCGTTGCCACAGCAGTTTTGACGCCCTGCACCAAATTATGTATAATCCTCTGTTCCCCGAATCCTGGGCACGCTGTACGCCCGGTTCGCTGGAATTTCTTTAAACAATTAATGAGGTTTCAAATCATGTACGCGGTCATAAAAACCGGTGGCAAGCAATACAAAGTTGTCGCTGGCGAAAAACTCAAAGTAGAACAGATACCGGCAGACATTGGTTCCGAACTCACTATCGATCAGGTTCTCGCCGTCGGCGAGGGCGAGAGCATCAAGTTTGGTGCTCCGCTGGTGGAAGGTGCTTCGGTTCGCGTGACTGTTGTTTCGCACGGTCGTCACGACAAAGTGCGTATCTTCAAGATGCGTCGTCGTAAGCACTACCAGAAGCGTCAGGGCCATCGCCAGAACTACACCGAAATCCAAGTGGTTGCGATCAACGGCTAATTGCCGCGCGTCCTCATCA
>Ga0308170_10002605_pt1 | contig 15341 bp, 9 predicted proteins | sample PhyBR2_2_FD_202136 | JGI IMG/M metagenome (GOLD analysis project Ga0308170, IMG submission 202136) | Phyllosphere microbial communities from UC Gill Tract Community Farm, Albany, California, United States - DLSLSB.R2 | ecosystem: Host-associated > Plants > Phyllosphere > Unclassified | place... | reverse complement strand
TCATCGCCGTGATGAAGCTGCGGTCGGTCGTCATCTGCTCGTTCCACCAGCCGTACAGGGCGGAGAACAGGGCGCAGATCGACATCTCGTTGATCGGCGTGTACAGCTGCAGCCAGGGATAGCGCCGTGCGAAGGCGCCGGCATACTCGGCGAAGAGTTCCGGGAAATCCGGATTCTGGAAGTTGCCGATCCAGTCCGGCACGCCGAAGTGGCAGAGGTCGACGATGGAAGCGATATTGCGCTGGCGCAGGTCGTTGAAGGCCAGGTCGGCGAATTCCCAGTCGTAGCGCTTGGGGCCGAGCCAGGTCTTGTGCAGCGGCGGACCATAGCGCAACACCTTCAGGCCGAGTTCCTGGACCAGGTCGAAGTCGGTGCGCCAGTGTTTGTAGTGGCCGCATTTTTCGAGCTCGTCCATCCGTACCCGTCCATTCTGGATGGTTGGATTGCTGTTTTCGATACCCGTAGCAAAGATAAATCCTGGAGACATTCAACCCCCTTTCATCCGGAACGCGGCATTTCATTGTAGCCGGGATCGGATTTGCCGTTCCGAACCGTGCGCGCGCATTGAACTGCTGAGTGATAAGCTATGTAACAATTAGACAATATTTCCAACCGCCATCAGCATGTCCATGCCCATCGCGATTCCGGCGACTGTTCCGCGCGTTCCCGCCAACCTGGTGCCGTCGAACCGCCGGCTGGCCGGCGGCTTGCTGGTGTCGCTGCTGCTGCATGCACTGCTGTTGTCGCTGCAGTTCGGCATTCCCGGGCTGAGGGCGGGAGAGGGCAGGCCCTTGAGCATTGTGCTGGCGCCTTTGTCGGCGGCGGTGCAGCCGGTGCAGCCACCGCCATTGGCCAGCGTGCCCCTGCCGCCGCCGGCCCCGGTCCTGCCTGCCACTACCGAGGCCGCGCCCAAGCTCCAGCCCAGTCAGCCTGCGCCGCCGCTCTCGCCGCACCGCGGCTTCACCTTGCGCGATCCGGCGCCAGCCTTGCCGGCCCCGCCGGCACCGAAGCCGGCGCCACCTGCGCGACGCAGCCTGCGCCGGCGCAGCCGCCCGCGCATCCAGCCGCCGAAGGAGACCCTGCACACCGAAGTGATCGCGCGCGAGATCCGCGAGGATCCCAGCTTCGTCCTGCCGCAGCTCGAACTTCCCGCATTGGCGGAGGTGCCGAAGGCGCCTGACGACAGCGCGCCGCCGGCGCCCCAGCTTGCGCGGCAGGCGGATGAAGAAGAGACCGTGCGGGCACGCGCCGCGGCCGAGCGCGAACTGGCGCAGCAGCGTGAGGCCGAGGAGGCGGCGCGGGTGGCCGAGCAGCAGCGCGCTGAGCAACAGCGCGCCGAGGCGCTCGCGCGGCAGCAGATGGCCGAGCGGGAACGTGTCGAGGAATTGGCGCGGCAGCAATTGGCCGAGCAGCATCGTGCGCAGCAGCTGGATGAGCAACGCCGGGCTGAAGAACTGGCGCGGCAGCAGGTGGCCGAACAGCAGCGTGCGCAGCAGTTGGCCGAGCAACGCCGCGTTGAGCAACTCGCACGTCAACAATTGGCCGAGCAGCAGCGGGCCCAGCAGCTGGCCGAACAACGCCGGGCTGAGGAAATGGCGCGTCAGCAGCTGGCCGAGCAGCAGCGCGCCCAGCAACTGGCCGAGCAACGCCGCGCCGAGGAACTCGCACGTCAGCAGCTGGCGGAACAGCAGCGTGCCCAGCAGCTCGCCGACCAGCGCCAGGCCGAGGAGCGCGCCCAGCAGGCCGCCACGCGCCAGCGTGCCGAGGAACTGGCGCGCCAGCAGGCGGCGGAAGCCGAAGCGGCGCGCCGGCTGGCCCGTCAGGACGCGCTGTCCGGCCAGGCGGCCGCCAATCCGGGCAATGCGCTTGCGCGGGGCGAGCGTGGTACCGGTAACGGCCTCGACCTGGGCGCCGGGCAGGGCGCCGGCACGGGATCGCGCGGGCTGCCGGGCAAGGATTTCGGTTCGCGCGCCCGCGAGCTGCTGCGCGGCATCGACGTCGCGCAAGCCGTTCCGCCGGCCATGCGTGCCGCCGAACAGGCCCGGCAGTCCGTGCGGCGCGCCCTGGCCGATGCCGCACGGCGCGACGTGCCGCTGCGCCTCTACCTGGACAGCGTGCGCCAGAAGATCGAGCGCAACGCCATCGTCAGCCAGATCCAGCTGTCCAGCGGAACCGTGCACACGGATCCGGTGGTCAGCATCGCGATCCGCAGCGACGGCAGCGTCGAGGACGTCACCATCCTCCGCTCCAGCGGGCGTCCAGACATCGACGACGTGGTCCGCCGCATCGTCAGCCTGAACGCGCGCTACTCGGCCTTCCCGGCCAATGTGGCGGCGAACTACGACGTGATCGAATTGCGCCGGATCTGGACCTTCGCCGACGTGCTGCGCCTGGTCGAGGAGGTGCGCTGAGCCCCTAGCGGGACAATCTTGACCTAAGCCTGCCGTTTGACGTGCGCCAAAGCCATTCCGGGTAGGGGGCTTAACCTGACTCAGATCGCCAGAGGCTGGCAGCACATTTCGGCAGGCAACACATGAACGCTTCCAATACGCAATTCCTGGCACGAGTACTCAGCTTCGTGCTGGCGTCCGCTTTTGTTCTCGCTTTTGTCCTTGGCCTTGCGGGCTGTGCACCCACCATCCATTTCCGTTCGCAAGACCAGGCCGGCACGGACGAGCCCGCGCCACCGACGGAAATGATCACCGAAAAGCTGATCGCCACCGAGCGCCAGCAGCACCGGGAGGAGGCCAATTCCGACCTCGAGAAGCTGATGGTGCCCAATCCGCCGCCGTATGCCATCGGCAGCGGGGACGTGCTGTCCATCGTGGTATGGGACCACCCCGAGCTGGCCGGCAATGCCATGAACCCCGGCAACATCCTGCCCGATGCCAGCGGCGCCAATTCCTCGCCGCCGGGCTTCGTCGTCGACCACCAGGGGCGCATCCAGTACCCGCTGATCGGCATGGTCGGCGTCGAGGGGTTGACCGAGGAACAGGCGCGCGCACTGTTGACCACCAGGCTGGCGAAATACCTCGCCAATCCGAACGTCACGCTGCGGGTCCAGTCCTTCCGCAGCAAGCGCGTGTACGTCGACGGCGAGGTCAAGTCGCCGGGCCTGCAGGCCATCAACGATATTCCGATGACCCTGGTCGAGGCGATCAACCGCTCCGGCGGCCTGCTGCCCAGCGCCGACCAGAGCCGCATCGTGCTGGAGCGCGGCGAGCAGCGCTACCGGATCAACCTGCGCGACCTGGTACAGAAAGGCATCAATCCCGGCAGCGTGATGCTGGCCCCCGGCGACGTCGTGCGCGTGCATTCGCGCGACGAGAGCAAGGTCTTCGTCTCCGGCGAAGTCCTGACCCCGAAGGCGCTGACGATGCACGACGGTCGCCTCACCCTCAACGAAGCGCTCGGCGAGAGCGGCGGCATCAGCCCGCTGAGCGGTGACGCGCGCCAGGTCTACGTGGTGCGCAAGACGCCCGAACGCACCCGCGTGTTCCAGCTCGACGCCCGCGTGGCCGGCTCCCTGGCGATGGCCGAATCCTTCGAGCTGCAGCCGAAGGACATCGTCTACGTGGCCGCCACGCCACTGGCCAACTGGAACCGCAACCTCAGCCTGCTGATCCCCGGCGCGCTGACCTCTGCCGTGAGCGCGACCAACCGCCCCTGATCCGGCAGCCCCCGTCAATGCATGGAGCACGACCATGAGTAATGCAAGCGAGCAGCACGCCCTGAGCCATGTCGCCCCTCGTCCGCCGATCGTCGGGGTGCCTTTCGACCCGCGCGCGGTCGAGGGGCCGCATGATGAATCCTCCATCGATCTCAAGAGCTATTTGCGCACGCTGTACGAGAACCGCGGGCTGATCGGCGGGATCACCGCCGTCATCACCCTCGGGGCGGTGCTGTACGCACTGGTCGCCAAGCCGGTGTTCGAGACCAATATGATGATCCACGTGGAGGAGGAGAGCCCGAACGCATCCAAGAACATCCTGAGCGAAGCCTCGTCGCTGTTCGAGACCAAGAAGGCGGCGATCGCAGAGATGGAGCTGCTGCGCTCGCGCATGGTGGTGTCGCGCGCGGTCGACAACCTGCAGCTGTATATCGACGTCCGTCCGAAATACTTCCCGATCGCGGGCTTCTGGTTCGCCAACCAGAAAGGCGGCGGGTTGTCGGAACCCGGGCTGTTCGGCTATGGCGGCTATGTCTGGGGTGCCGAGAAGGCCGAGGTGTCGCTGTTCGAGGTGCCGGACGTCTGGCTGGGGCGCGAGTTCACCCTGACGGCACTGGGCAACCAGCGCTTCCGCTTTTCCGGCGGCGGCCAGCGCATCGTCTTCGACGGCAATGTCGGGCTGCGCTACCGGGTGCCGACGCCGGAGGGCGTGATCGAGCTGAAGGTCGACCGCATGGCTGCCAATCCCGGCGCCCGCTTCGAGCTGCGCCGCATGTCGCGCCTGGCGATGATCGAGGCCATCCAGAACACGCTGGTGATCACCGAGGAGGGCAAGCAGTCCGGCATCATCGAGGTCAAGCTGCAGGGCGAAAACGCACGCCGTACCCACAGCGTGCTGAGCGAGATCGGCCGCGAATACATGCGCCAGAACCTGGCGCGCAAGACCGAGGAAGCGGAAAAGTCACTGGCCTTCCTGAACCAGCAGCTGCCGATCATCAAGCGCCAGCTCGAGCAGGCCGAGGACCGCTACAACCAGTTCCGCAACGTGCACGGCACGGTGGACCTGCAGGAAGAGGCCCGCATGAGCCTGGCGCAAGCCGCGGCGGCACGCGCACGACGGATCGACCTGATCCAGAAGAAGACCGAAATGCTGTCGCGCTTCACCGAAGACCACCCCGTCGTGGCGGCCATCAACCGCCAGCGCAAGGAAGTCGACGCCGAGATCGAGGAAGTCAATGCCCGCATCAAGGCCATGCCCGTGCTGGAGCAGGACGAGGCGCGGCTGACGCGCGACATCAAGGTCAGTACCGATCTCTACACGGCACTGTCGAACACGGCCCAGCAGCTGCGCCTGATCTCGGTCGGACGGGTCAGCAACGTGCGCATGGTGGACGCGCCGATCGCGCCCGAAAAGCCGATCAAGCCGAACCGTCCGCTCATCGTGGCGCTGGCCGTGGTGACGGGGCTGTTCCTCGGCAGCCTGGTTGCCTTCACTCGCAAGGCCATGATGGGCGGGATCGACGATCCGCAGAAGATCGAACGCTTGCTGCGCGCGCGCGTGGTCTACGCCACCATCCCGCACAGCAGCAACCAGGACAAGCTGATGCGCAAGGCGAAGGGCGACGGCGGCGTGCTGCCGCTGCTGGCGACCATCATCGCCGAGGATCCGGCCGTCGAGAGCCTGCGCGGCTTCCGGGCGACGCTGCAGTTCTCGATGCCCCACTTCAGAAACAATATCGTGATGTTCGTCGGGCCGACGCGCGGCATCGGAAAAACCTTCGTCACCGCGAATTTCGCCGCCGTGATGGCGGGCAGCGGCAAGCGGGTCCTGCTGATCGATGCCGACTTCCGCAGCGGCCAGCTGCACCGCTATTTCGGCGTCAGCCGCGACCAGGGGCTGTCCAAGGCGATCAATGGGGCCGCCCCGGTGGAGGAGGTCATCCATCACGATGTGATCGAAAACCTGGACTTCATCCCGACCGGGGCTGTGCCGCAGAACTGCTCGGACTTCCTGCAGCACGTCAACCTGGGCAACCTGATCGACACCGTCAGCGCCAACTACGATCTGGTGCTGATCGACACGCCGCCGCTGCTGCTGGCCGCGGATGCGCTCGTGATCGGCAACCGCGCCGGCGCGATCTTCCTGCTGGCGCGCGCGAGCGTCACGACCAATGCCGAGGTCACCGAATCGGTCAAGCGGCTGAACCATGCGGGTTTGTCGCCGCAAGGGGTCCTGTTCAACAACATGACCCATGGGATCGGCGGCTACCACATGCAGTTCCTGGCGGCCCCTATCGGTCAGCTGGGCACCTGAATCCCGCGCAGGAATTCCCACCGCCGCCGGCCTCGCTCGAGGCCGCGCTTTCCTCTCCAATAACTCATTCGAATGAGGCGGTACAGCGATCGATGCGAAGACAGCTTCGTATCGGTCGCGGCGCCCTGGTTTGATGGCACCTTGTGTTCAGCCGGTACGGTACTGGCTGGAGCGCCGGGCGTTCGTCGCCCATTGCTTGACGACGCGCCGGATGCGATAGGTCTGCGATTCGAACAGCCGGTACGACAGGTAGGCCGACACCAGGCAGGTCGCGACGATGCCGACGCAGATCGCGAAGTGCATGGGCAGGTAGGGCGACAGCTGGCGCAGGCCGAAAGACGTCGCCAGCCAGTGCGCCAGCAGGGCGATCAGCGGAACGTGCAGCACATACAGGCTGAAGGAGAAATCGGCGAAGAAGCGTCCGCCATTGGCGAGCGGGCGTACGAGTTTCGAGCTCGGCGAGGCCCGGAACTGCAGGCTCGACAAAAAGACCAGGAACATCAGGCTGCAGGCCAGGTCCTGCCACAGGGTATCCGTCGTGAAGGCGTCGAGCGTGCCGGTAAGGCGGAAATACCCGGCCACCGCGAGCAGCAGCACCAGCCAGCAGAGGCGCAGGGCGGGGCCGCACTCGATCCGCACGCGCGAAAAGGCAACCCCGAGCAGCCAGATCAGGAAGTACGCGGTGATGGAGAAAGGCAGCATGGCGACGATCAGCAGTACGGCGGCGGCGGAGGCGATTCTTGCCATGTAGGTGCGTGCTGCAAACAGCAGCGCCAGCAGCGGGAACAGCACGTAATACCAGGTTTCGTTCGCGAGGCTCCACAAGGGGAAATTGCCGCCAAAATCGGGCAGGAAGACCCGTTGCAAGCCGACCAGGTTGCCGAAAAATACGAGTGCCGAGTACTCGTTGGCGGTGGCGTAATCGACTCTGCCCGTATCGACGGTGCCGATGGCGGCGGCGAACAGCAGTGTCAGGACGAAGGTCGGGATCAACACCGTCCACAGGCGCGTCATGCGGTCGATCGCATAGTCCGTGAAGGCGCCGGGCTTGTCGAGTTTGTTGAGCAGGCTGCCTCCCACCAGCCAGCCGCTGATGATGAAAAATACCAGCACGGCCTGGTGAGCAAACCCGGTAATGAAGGCAAACCCCTGAAACCACAGCGGGGGATCGGAGATCGTGCGAAGGCCCGGGTACATGGCCGCGCGCACATGGGCGGCGGCCACGATGATTGCGGCGGCGCCGCGCAGCAGCGATATCAGGACGGAGTGCCAGTAGTCGTCCCCTAACTGACTCTTTCGCTGGAATGCCAGTCGCGGGAGCGCGGAACCACGCATTTCTTTAGTAGACATGATGCCTCCTTCTTCGGTCGAATCCTGCATTCTTTGGCGGGCTGCGTGAATGGAAAGGTCGTGGGATTGCCCGACACGGCGAGTGCGACGCGATGCATGACGTAACCAAACGGGAAGGAATGCATGGCGTACACGGTCGCTGCGAATATGGCTCCTGCGCACCACAATGCGTAGCCGGGAGGACGCGGCATCGGGTGGAGCAGCCAGATCCCTCCCAGACTGACGGCGGCGCCAATGGCCCAGCCGGCGATCACCTCGGCGACGCTGTGATACCCCTGCACGACCAGGAGCACGCCCATCAGCGCACCGGCCGCCAGCCCGGCCGCCACGCCGGCTCCTTGAAGACGCGGCGTGCGCTGCAGCAGCAGGAACAAGAGGGTTGGCAGCACCGCGGTGACGCCGGCGGCATGGCCGCTGACGGCCTTGAAGCTGGTTCCCGGCAGCGGGGCGCCCCATGCCAGGAAGGCTACCTTGGTCGTGACGACCAGGCCGATGCCGAGCGCGAACAGCAGGCTCCACAGGAGTGCCGGGCGCCAGGCGCGCGCAAGCAGCAGCCACACCGTCACGGCCGCCGCCGCCGCGAGTGTCAGGGGAAGGTCTCCGATATGCACGAGTTCGCGCCAGAACATGCTCTGTCCTCGTCAGTGCACGATGGCGACCAGCGTCTTGCAGATGATCTGCAGGTCGGTCCGGAAGCTGCGCTCCTGGACATAGCGCATGTAGTAGCGGAGCTTGATGGGAAGGATGGTGTCGACGTAGGCTTTTTCGGGATCGCTCGCCTGGCCCAGTATCCGGTTCTCGTCGCGGTAGAGGATCGAGGCCCAGTCGGTGATTCCCGGCGCCACCGACAGGACGATCCTGCGCGCATCCGGGGGATAGCAGGCCACGTAGCGCGGCACTTCGGGCCGTGGCCCCACCAGGCTCATAGTTCCGTAAAGAACATTGATGAGCTGAGGTAACTCGTCGATCTTGTAGTGGCGCAGGAAGTGGCCGACCCTGGTGATGCGGCAGTCGTCGCCGACGGTCAGCTGGCGCGTCTCGTCGGTGCGCGCACTCATGGTGCGGAACTTGAATATCCTGAAGGGCTTGCCCCATTGGCCGACGCGCTGCTGCCGGAAGAACACCGGCCCCGCCGAGTCGACCTTGATGGCGAGGGCGATCAGCACGAACAGCGGCGCCAGCAGGGCCAGGCCGGCCAGGGAGGCAAGAATGTCGAACAGGCGCTTGATCATGACAAGGTCGCGCGCACGGCCGCGATGACGCGGGCCTGGTCGGCATCGCTCATCTTTGTGTACAAGGGTAGCGTCAGCATGGCGTGATAGCTCGCTTCGGCGACGGGAAACTGGGCCGGCGACAGGCGGCAGGTTTCGCTCCAGTAGGGATGGCGGTGCAGGGGAATGAAATGCACGCTGGTGCCGATCCGCTGCCGGGACAGTGCGGCGATCATCTCGTCGCGGTCCAGCGGCGCGGCCCTGGTCAGCCGTACCGGATAGAGATGCCAGGCATGGCTCGAGCCCGGCGGCGCATCCGGTGGCAGCTGGAGTGGCAAGCCGGCCAGCCCCTCGGCGTAGCCGCGCGCGAGCTGCCGGCGGCGCAGCAGGAAGTGGTCGAGCTTGCGCAGCTGCTGGACGCCGATGGCCGCGGCGATATCGGTCAGGTTGTACTTGAACCCGGCAGCAACGACTTCGTAGAACCAGGCCGGCGTGGTCGAGGTGTAACGCGCGAAGGCGTCCTGCTTGATGCCGTGGATGCGCATCATCCGTACCCGGGCCGCGAGCGCGGCGTCGCGCGTGACCACCATGCCGCCTTCGCCGGTGGTCATGGTCTTGTTGGCATAGAAACTGAAGACCGTGACGTCGCTGTCCAGGGTGCCGATCAGGCGGCCTTTGTAGAGCGTGGGCAGGGCATGCGCGGCGTCTTCGATCACGCGCAGGCCGTGTGCCGCCGCGAGCGCGAGGATCGGGTCCATATCGCAGGCCAGGCCGGCATAGTGCACGACGATGACGGCCTTGGTGCGCGGCGTGATCGCGGCGTCGATCGCCGCGGCGTTCAGGTTCAGGGTGTCCGGTTCGACGTCGACGAGCACCGGCTGCGCGCCCATGTAGCGCACGACTTCGGCGGTGGCGGTGAAGGTCATGGTCGGCAGGATCACTTCGTCGCCCGGGCCGATGCCGAGCGCTTCGAGCGCCAGGTGCAGGCCGGCGGTGGCCGAATTGACCGACACCGTCTCGACACCGGCGTCAAGGTAGGCGGCGAATTCCTGTTCGAACTGGCGGGTCTTGGGGCCGGTCGTCACCCAGCCGGAACGCAGGCAGGCCACCACTTCGGTGATTTCTTCTTCACCGATGTCCGGTAATGCGAAGGGGAGAAAAGGGGAGACGTCGGTGGGTGCCACGGTCGGTTCGATCATATTGTCCTCAGTGTGAAAAGTCAGACTGGAAGTTCAGGCACAGGCTTGCAGGAAGCGTTGTCCCAGTACCGGATAGGTGAGGTTCTCGAGGACGAACTTGCGGCCCTGGAGTCCCATGGCCTTGCGCCGCTCCGGATCCATCGCGCGCATGGTGCGGATGCCCCGCACCACGGAAGACGCGTCTTCGGCCGTGACGGAGATGCCGCAGCCCGCCTCCGCCACCAGGTCGTTGCCCGCCTCGATCGCGTAGAGGATCGGGCGGGCGGCCATCATGTAGTCGATCAGTTTGTTGGGGGCGACACCGAAACGGAACAAGGGCTGGCGTTGCAGGCCGATGTAGGCCAGGTCGAAGGAGGCGAGCAGCGCGGGCACGTATTGCTTGGCGACCGGGTCGAGGAAGCGGACATTGTCGAGGCCTTCGTCACGGGCGCGTTGCCGCAGCCTTTCCTTTTCGGGGCCGGCGCCGGCCAGTACGAAGGTGACGGGATCGTCGCGCATCAGGGCGGCCGCGCCGAGCAGGGTCTCGAGCGCATTGGCCACGCCGTGGCTTCCGGCAAAGCCGACGATGAATCGGCCGCGCCGGCGCAGCTCCGCCAGCGTGTCCTCGGCCACCGCCGGCAGGGGCTGGAGTTCGCGCAGCCACTCGGCCGGGTCGGTGCCGTTGGGGATCAGATGCAGCTTGTGCGGCGCCATGCCGTGCGCCTCGAGGTGCTCGCGCACTTTGGGCAGGATCGAGACGACGGCGTCGGCATGGCGGCAGGCGTAGTTCTCGGCCGCCTGCAGCAGCATGATGAAGGGGTGGCGGTTCGAATAGCCGCCCAGCTCCATCGGCGACAGCGGCCACAGGTCGTGCACTTCGAACAGCAGGCGCGCGCCGGCCAGGCGGGCGATCCTGTGCGCGGGCCAGATGTCGAGCGGATAGGTGCTGGAGGCGATGACGGCGTCGGGGCGGAACTCGCGTGCCAGCGCGCGTCCTTCACGGTACAGGCGCGTGACGAAGGCGGCCATGTTGAGGGCGCGGCCGGCGCCGTTGCCGGCGTAGGCCGGCGTATCGAACCAGGTGTATTCGATGTCGTCGATGACTTCGTCGAGCCGCGATTGTCCCTGCAGGTCGGGATCGTGGGTCCGTACATGGGAGCGGGCCGATGCGAGGATCCGGACCCGGTGACCCAGCCGCCGCCATTCGCGCGCCAGGTAATAGGGCCGGTACTCCATGCCATGTCGCAGCGAGCCTGCGTAATGATTGATTAGTAGAATGTTCACGCTGAGCCAGTCGATTCGGTTCGTGCCTGCCGATGCTATCCATGGACGATATCAACTCAGTAAGCCCGCGCTTTGAAGCTCCACAAACAAAAAACCCACGCGAAGCGAGGCTTCGCGTGGGTCGAGGCGAGGGGCCTGGACAGTGTCCAGGCTGTTCCGCTTGGTGCTTAGTAGCTTTCGTAGGCGCCGATGTCGAAGGCGCCGCCGCGCGGACGGGCGATGCCGTCGATGTCGGTGGTCGGTGCCGAGCTCGAGCGGCCCTTGTTGACTGCCGGCGAGCTGCTCTTCAGGCGATAGTTGCCCGAGGTGCCGCTGGCCTGGTAGTTGACGAATTGCGGATCGGCCGAGATGGTGCCGGTCGCGCTGCCGACCTTCATCGTGATCGCCTTGCCGTTGCCGTACACCAGGTTGTTGGCGACGACGTTGCCGCTGCCGATGCAGCTCTGGCCCGACGCGCAGTACTGCAGGATGCCGTTGGCCGGGTTCTTGTAGACGATGTTGTTGATGACCAGGGTGTTGGTCAGGATCTTGCCGCCCGGAGCGTCACCGGTGCCTTCGACGATGCCGCCACCCATGCTGCCGGCGCCGTTGGCGAAGGAGGTGTTGTTGGCGACGATGACCTTGTCGGCCGCGTGCCACAGGTGGATGCCCCAGGCCGAGCTGCGGTAGACGACGTTGTTGTAGATGTGGCCGCGCAGGTTGGCGTGATAGATGCCGTGCACTGCGTTGCACTTTCCGGGCACGCCGATGTCGTGCACGACGTTGCCGATGATGTCGCCGTCCGACGCCGTGTAGACCGCGTTCATGATACCGGCGCCGCCGGCGCCGGTGCAGCCGCCGGAAATGGTCAGGTTGTGCACGTGGTTACCCTGCACCAGGGTGTACGAACCCTGGTTCAGGATGCCCAGGCGGCCCGGGCCGCTGATGTCGAAGCCGACGATATCGGTGTAGTTGGCATTGTTGGTCCACATGCCCTGGGTGCCGCTGCCGATGATCTTGGCACCCCACTTGGTGTCGGACACGTAACGAATGCGTGCGGTCGAGGTGCCGTGCACCTTGGTCGTGACGTTTTCGCGGTAGGTGCCCGGAGCGACGTGGACGGTGGTCGAGGGCTTGGCCATGTTGGCCGCGCGCTGGATGGTCTTGAACGGCTTTGCTGCGGTGCCCGGGTTGGAATCGGAACCGGTCGGCGCAACATACAGGTTGTAGATCGAAGTGGATGCGGCAGCTGTGACGGCGTAGGAAGCGGCCAGCTGGCTGGTGGCGTCGGCTGGCGCGACGAGCGCTTGGTTGGTATTCGACAGGACGACTGCGGCGCCGGCGGTTTGCGCGACGCCTGCGCTCAGCAGGACGGTGGCGCTGCAGCACAGCAGGGCGTGGATACGAGCGTTCGAAGCAAAGGTAATGACATTTTTCATCTAAACAGTCCTAACAACAACGTGTGAATGAGTAAGCTTTGAGCGGTGGAAACTTCCTAAGTTCAATGGATTTCAGGAAAAATTTCCGCGGCGTATTAAGTTTCTAAGAACATTTTCCTGTCAGAAATCGAACGGACAGTTGCCGTACGTACCCGGCAAAAACAAAAAACCCACGCGAAGCAAGGCTCCGCGTGGGTTGGGGCGAGGGCCTGGACCTAGTCCAGGCAGTACCGCTGAAGGCTTAGTAGCTTTCGTAGGCGCCGATGTCGAAGGCGCCGCCGCGCGGACGGGCGATGCCGTCGATGTCGGTGGTCGGTGCCGAGCTCGAGCGGCCCTTGTTGACTGCCGGCGAGCTGCTCTTCAGGCGATAGTTGCCCGAGGTGCCGCTGGCCTGGTAGTTGACGAATTGCGGATCGGCCGAGATGGTGCCGGTCGCGCTGCCGACCTTCATCGTGATCGCCTTGCCGTTGCCGTACACCAGGTTGTTGGCGACGACGTTGCCGCTGCCGATGCAGCTCTGGCCCGACGCGCAGTACTGCAGGATGCCGTTGGCCGGGTTCTTGTAGACGATGTTGTTGATGACCAGGGTGTTGGTCAGGATCTTGCCGCCCGGAGCGTCACCGGTGCCTTCGACGATGCCGCCACCCATGCTGCCGGCGCCGTTGGCGAAGGAGGTGTTGTTGGCGACGATGACCTTGTCGGCCGCGTGCCACAGGTGGATGCCCCAGGCCGAGCTGCGGTAGACGACGTTGTTGTAGATGTGGCCGCGCAGGTTGGCGTGATAGATGCCGTGCACTGCGTTGCACTTTCCGGGCACGCCGATGTCGTGCACGACGTTGCCGATGATGTCGCCGTCCGACGCCGTGTAGACCGCGTTCATGATACCGGCGCCGCCGGCGCCGGTGCAGCCGCCGGAAATGGTCAGGTTGTGCACGTGGTTACCCTGCACCAGGGTGTACGAACCCTGGTTCAGGATGCCCAGGCGGCCCGGGCCGCTGATGTCGAAGCCGACGATATCGGTGTAGTTGGCATTGTTGGTCCACATGCCCTGGGTGCCGCTGCCGATGATCTTGGCACCCCACTTGGTGTCGGACACGTAACGAATGCGTGCGGTCGAGGTGCCGTGCACCTTGGTCGTGACGTTTTCGCGGTAGGTGCCCGGAGCGACGTGGACGGTGGTCGAGGGCTTGGCCATGTTGGCCGCGCGCTGGATGGTCTTGAACGGCTTTGCTGCGGTACCCGGGTTGGAATCGGAACCGGTCGGCGCAACATACAGGTTGTAGATCGAAGTGGATGCGGCAGCCGTGGTGGCGTAGGAAGCGACCAGCTGGCTGGTGGCGTCGGCCGGTGCGACGAGCGCTTGGTTGGTATTCGAGACGACTGCGGCGGCAGCGGTTTGCGCGACGCCTGCGCTCAGCAGGACGGTGGCGCTGCAGCACAGCAGGGCGTGGATACGAGCGTTCGAAGCAAAGGTAATGACGTTTTTCATCTAAAAAAATCCTAACAACAACGTGTGAATGAGTAAGCTTTGAGCGGTGGAAACTTCCTAAGTTCAATGGATTTCCGGAAAATTTTCTTGGAGTATCAAACTTGTAAAAGCTGTTTCCGTGTTCATCGATAACGCCCAAATGAGTAAGCTTTGAGCGGTGGAAACTTCCTAAGTTCAATGGATCTGCGGAAAAATTTTCTTGGAGTATCAAACTTTTAAAAGAAGCTTCCGTGTCTCACGACTGACGCCAAATGAGTAAGCTTTGAGCGGCGGAAACTTCCTAAGTTCAATGGATTTGCGGAAAAATTTCTGGGACGTATCAAATTTCCAAGGAAGCACTCTTGGCGCGGAAGATGAGGGAGATGAGGGAGATGGGCAGGCGCGCCCGGTGGGTGATTGCTAGCGGCTTTCGTAGGCGCCGATATCGGGAGCCGCCCCGCGTGGACGGGTGACATGTTCGATATCGGTGGGTGGAGCGAAGCTCTCGAGCCCTTTCCTGAGGGCTGGCGAGCTGTGTTTCAGTCGATAGTCCCCGCCGCCCCGTGCCCGGTAATCGACGAACTGCGGGTCTTTCATGATGGTGCCGATCGCCTTGCCCACCTTCATGACCACCGCCGCGGCGCTGCCGTATACAAGGTTGTTGGCCACCTCGTTGCCGTGGCCGATGCAGTCCTGGCCTGGATAACAGAACTGCGCGATGCCTTTGGCGGGATTGTTGTAGACGATGTTGTTGACGACCTTGGTGTCGGTCAGGATCTTGCCGCCCGGGCTGTCGCCGACGCCGACCACGATGCCGCCGCCCATCTCGGCGGAACCATTCTCGAAGACGGTATTGTTTGCGATCGTCACATGGTCGGCGGCATGCCACAAATGGATGCCCCAAGACGAAGCGCGGTACACGATATTGTTGACGATCCTGCTGCGCAGATTCGTCACGTAGATGCCGTGGATGCCGATGCACGCACCCGGCACCCCGATATCGTGCACGACGTTGCCGATGATCTCGCTGTCCGAGGCGCGGTAGTTGGCGTTGTGGATGCCGGCGCCGCCGGCGCCGGTGCAGCCGCCCGACACGCCCAGGTCATGCACGTGGTTGCCCTGTATGAGCGTGTGCGATGCGAGGTTGAGGATGCCGAGGCGGCCGGTGCCGGAAATATCGAAGCCGACGATGTCCGTGTAGTCGGCCTGATTGGTCCACACGCTTTCGGTGCCGCCGCCGACGACCTGCGCGCCCCACTTGGTATCCGACACGAAGCGGATCCGCGCGGCCGGGGTGCCGTGTACCTTGGTCGTGACGTTCTCGTGATAGGTGCCGGCGGCGACGTGCACCGAGGTGCCCGGCCTGGCAAGGCTGGCGGCGCGCTGGATGGTGCGCAAGGGTTCTTCTTCGCTGCCCGGATTCGAGTCTGCGCCCGTCGTCGCCACAT
>Ga0308170_10002600_pt1 | contig 15359 bp, 10 predicted proteins | sample PhyBR2_2_FD_202136 | JGI IMG/M metagenome (GOLD analysis project Ga0308170, IMG submission 202136) | Phyllosphere microbial communities from UC Gill Tract Community Farm, Albany, California, United States - DLSLSB.R2 | ecosystem: Host-associated > Plants > Phyllosphere > Unclassified | place... | reverse complement strand
GCACCGGGTCGCGCGAGTCGCCCTGCTGCAAATAAGAAACAAGGGCGCTGCCGGCCGCCAGCACGACGATGGCCGCACCGGCGAGCATGCCCCAGCGCTGGGCGCGGCTGCTGCGCTCGGTGGTCGTCCATGTTGTCGGCGCGCCGCCATCCGCTGGCGGTTGGAGGCCGGCGGCCGGCGCGGCCGAGGGCTTCCGTGGTGCGGCAGGGACCGGTCCGGCGCCGGCATCCAGGGTCGAGGCCGTGGGAGCGGTACGCTCTGTGCCGCGTGCGGGTTGGATGCCGCCCGCCGGATTGTCCGGGTTGGCGGGCTTGCGCAGCATCGCGCCCGCCGCACTCTCGCGCTGGCCGATGGTTTCCTGTGCGGCCGGGGCCGGATCCTGCATCGCCTCCGGTGCTGCCGCCACATCCGGCATGGCGACCGCTTCCGGTACGGGGTTGTCGATTGGCACTGGCGCAATGGCCGGTGCGGCAAAGTCGGAGGCGGGCGGCGCATCGACGACCGGCGTCTCAGCGGCAGCGGGCATCGATGCGGCCGGTTCTTCGGCCTGGGGCAGGCCGGCGGTTCCTTCCAGGCTGATTGGCGTGGACGCAAGCTCAGGTGCAGGCTCGACGAGTGGAGCAGGGTCGAGGGCAGGGGGCGGCTCCACGAAAGCGACAGCCGGCGCCGGCTCGGCCACGGGCTCGTCGGGCAGCGTGGCCTGCACAGGCGCCGCCAGCACCTCGCCCGCACTGGTTTCGATGCCGAGCAGGGTGCGCATGTCGTCGATCGTGTTCGGCCGCAGGCGCCGGTTCGGCCCCAGGCAGCTATCCAGGCCTTTGGTCAATTGCTCGCTGTAATTGTCGTACAGGCGCGGGCCGAGCGGGCCGTCCGGCGGCGACTCGGCCGTGATGGCGTAATGGACGACCAGGGCCAGCGCATGCAGGTCGCCGGCCAGGCTGGGCGTCGTCGCAGACGTTTCGTCGATCGAGGGCAGCAGCAGCGCTTCGCCGTTCGCCAGCATGACCAGCGTGTCAGGCGTGATCGCCCGGTGCGGCGCGCCGCTGGCGTACTGCTGTTCGAGCGAGTCGAGGGTGTGGCGCAGCAAGTTGCGGCACCAGGTCTCGTTGACCAGCGCAGGAGTGTGCTCGACAATGTCGCGCACCGGGCGCCCGTCCGCGAACGGGGTATAAATCGATGTGGTTTGGCTGGTCATTTTGCTAAACGTTTATTTTTAGCAAAACTATGCCAGATTTACAGCATGTGTGTCGCTACGGATGAGCGAAGCGTGCGCACCAGGAGCGCACGCCACACCGGTTACACGTCCAGGAAGCGCATCTTGAAGCTGCGGCCCTTGAAGTTGCCGAAGTCCGGACCGAGCTTGTTGCCGGCGTTCAGCTTCCGGTAAGCCGCATCGGCGACGTCGCGCGCCAGCGCCACATAGGTCTGGAATTCGGTGACGTTGATCTTGCCGACTTGCTCCTTGACCAGGCCGGCGTCGCCGGTCAGCGCGCCCAGCACGTCGCCCGGGCGCAGCTTGTCCTTCTTGCCGCCCGCAATGATGAGCGTCACCATCGGCGCCGGCTCGGCCGGCAGCACGGAGTCGCCCAGGTCGTCGATCTTGTACCAGGAAGCTTGGGTGTTCTGGTATTCCTCGATCAGCTTCACCCATTTCTTTTCGTTCGGCGCGCACAGCGACAGGGCCAGGCCCGTCTCGCCGCCGCGGCCGGTGCGGCCGATGCGGTGCACGTGGACTTCGCTGTCTTTCGAAACGTCGACGTTGATCACCGCTTCCAGGTTGGCGATGTCGAGGCCGCGCGCGGCGACGTCGGTTGCCACCAGCACCGAGCAGCTGCGGTTCGCGAACAGGATCAGGATCTCGTCGCGTTCGCGCTGCTCGAGTTCGCCGTACAGGGCGAGTGCCGAGAAGCCCTGGTCGCGCAGGGAGTCGGCCAGTTCGCGGCAGTGGGCCTTGGTATTGCAGAAGGCCAGGGTCGAGGCAGGGCGGTAGTGGCGCAGCAGGCGCGCGACCGCGTCGTCGCGATTGTCGAAACCGACTTCGTAGAAGCGCTGCTCGATCTTCGAATCGTCGTGCTGGCTCTCGACCGCGATCTCGATCGGCTCGTTGAGGAAGCCGGCGGTGGCGTGGCGGATATCGTCCGGGTAGGTGGCCGAGAACAGCAGGGTCTGGCGCCGCGCCGGGCAGGCCGAAACGATGCCGGCGATCTCGTCATAGAAGCCCATGTCGGTCATGCGGTCCGCTTCGTCCAGCACCAGGGTCTGCACTTTCGACAGGTCGATCGTCGCGCGGCCCAGGTGGTCGCGGATGCGGCCCGGCGTGCCGACGACGATGTGGGCGCCGTGTTCGAGCGAGGCGATCTGCGGGCGCATGGCGGTGCCGCCGGTCAGGGTCAGGATCTTGACGTTGCCGACGCCGCGCGCCAGGCGCCGCAGTTCGCCGGCGACCTGGTCGGCCAGTTCGCGCGTCGGGCACATGACCAGGCCCTGGACGGCGAACCAGGCGGGATTCAGTTTATGCAGCAGGCCGATGCCGAAGGCCGCGGTCTTGCCGCTGCCGGTCTTGGCTTGCGCAATCAGGTCGCGGCCTTCGAGGACGGACGGCAGGCTTGCAGCCTGGATCGGCGTCATCTCGTGGTAGCCGAGGGTACCCAGATTGTCGAGGAATTGCGGTGCCAGCGGCAGCGCGGAGAAGGGGGTGTGCATGTGGCCTCCAGCCGGAATGGCCGGAGCTAGGCTTCCGGCGCCCAGACCGGCAAGCCGGTCAGATCAAGGTTATCGTCGCGGCGCCAGACTGGCAGGCCGCTGGTGTCGGTTTCTTCGAGCAGGGAAATCTGTTCCTGCTTCATGCCTGCGCGGCGGGGACGGGATACGGTGCGCCGATCAAGTTGCACGAACTGAGCGACGGCACCCCCGTCGAGCGGGGCGGCCGGTTCGAAACCCGGCAGGTCGATCGTGGCGTTGTCTTTCTTGTCTCTCATCCGGCGTCGCTGGGCCCAGAAAACAAAAGCCCGGCTGCAAGAGTCGGGCTTTTTTAAAGCTAAGTGTTTGGTTGCGGGGACAGGATTTGAACCTGTGACCTTCGGGTTATGAGCCCGACGAGCTGCCAGACTGCTCCACCCCGCAGCGCTATTGTACTGCTTCGTGCGCCAGGATGCAAATTAGTTGGAGCGGCTGGCAAATCTTCGCTTACGCGGCCTGCAAACGCCACAGCGAAGTCACTTCCTGCGCCCGCGCGGCGTGCAGCGGATCGTCCGCATCCTGCGCCTTCGGGTGGTTTGGGCGCACGTCGTGGCGGCCTGCTACTGCAAGCCCTGCGGCGGCGATCCAGCCAGTTAATTGTTCGCGCGTGCGCAGGCCGAGATGCTCGGCGAAATCGGACAGGATCAGCCAGCCTTCGCCGCCCGGTGCCAGGTGCGCCTTCACACCGTTGAGGAAGCCGCGCAGCATGCGGCTGTCGGGATCGTAGATCGCGTACTCGATGGCCGAACTGGGTTTGCCCGGCAGCCAGGGCGGGTTGCAGACGATGAGGTCGGCCTGTCCTTCGGGAAACAGGTCGGCTTGCACGATCTCGACCTGCGCATCCAGGCCCAGGCGGTCGATGTTCTCGCGCGCGCAGCCGAGCGCCCGCGCATCCATGTCGGTGGCGACCACGCGGCGCAAGCCGCGGCGCGCCAGCACGGCGGACAGCACGCCGGTACCGGCGCCGATATCGAAGGCGGTCTGCGCGCCCTTCGGCAGCGGCGCCTGCGCGACCAGCTCGACATATTCGCCGCGCACCGGCGAGAACACGCCGTACCACGGATGGATGCGCGCATCGAGCGCCGGAATCGGCACGCCCTTGCTTCGCCATTCGTGCGCGCCGATCAGGCCCAGCAGTTCGCGCAGCGAGACCACGAAGGGCTCGGCCTGTGCGCCATAAGCTTCGTTGCAGGCTTGCCGCACGTCCGGCGCGCGGCGCAGCGGGATCGTGTAGTCGAGCTCGAACGGGATCAGCAGCATCGCCAGCGTACGGGCACGCTGCAGCTGGGCCAGGCGATGGCGGTGGAACTGCTCGGTCAGCGTAGGCGCTACCGCACCCGCCTTGACACGCTTGGCGCGTGCAGGCTTGTGGTCGATCCGGCGCGCGAGCGCCTGCACCAGCTGGCGCGCGTTTTGAAAATCGCCGCGCCAGAGCAGGGCGGTGCCGTCCAGGGCCAGGCGATAGGCCGTGTCGGCCGCCATCGTGTCGTCGGCGATCACGACTTTTTTCGGCGCCGGCCAGCCGCTCTCCGAGCGCCACAGCGCCGAGCGCGCCTCGCCGTTTTCGATCCATTCGATGCGCTTCATGTCGGCAATGCGCGTCATCTCAGTGATGGTGATGCCAGTTGCCGTCGCCCGATGCGAGGAAGGATTTCACGGTCTCCGGATTGCCGGTCGCATGGCGCTTGACTTCGCCGCAGCCGCAGATGCCCTGGTAAGGCTGGATGTGCGAGCAGGCCGAGACTTTCTGCAGGTAGACGGTGACGGGTTTGGCGCACTTGGCGCATTTGAAGGTGAGGGTGCGGGCGGGTTTCATGTGGTCGATGAGTGCGTTGAGCAAAGGGCGTCATTGTACAACGGTGGATGGCTGACGAACGACGGTCGGGAAGACGTAGGGTGGGCACTCTGTGCCCACGCGGTTACGATCGTCTCCAACATCCGCGCCTTCGACGCTTCGCTCCGTGGCCCTGACCTCGGCCGTGTAGCCGCTACTCCAAATGCATCTGCCTGGCCTCTGCGGTCCCACCCCAGTCCGCGGCAAGAATTCCCACCCTCACATACCGATGAAACGTCGAAAACGGCCACGCCGCCGCGCTTTCGGCATGCCCATGCCGCACCGGATTGAAATGAACATAATCCACATGCCGCTCGAAATCGCGCTCATCGGCAATCTGGTGCTCGTAGAAGCGCCGTTGCCAGATGACGGAATCGCGGTGCTTGATGCGCGATTCGCTGACCGGGTGATGAATGCGCAGATCGTCACCGCAGAACCGCGACACCGTTCGTTTGATCTGCGCCCAGCGTGTCGAATAATCGGTATCGCCCACCGGTAATGTCCAGATGCAGTGCTGGTGATCGGGCATCAGCACCCAGGCGTCGATGTCGAACGGACGTTTGGCGCGTACGTTTTGAACGGCAAGCCGAAGGAGGTTCCGTATCGGCGGGCAGCACAGTATTGGCCGGCGTTCGAACGAAACGAGGGTAAAGAAATAGGTGGGGCCGGTGCGGGCGCGGCGATAGTGGGACATAGTGGCGCGGATTGTAGAGTGCGCCAGACACCGTTTTTTACGTTAGTAGGTGATCGTTGGGATGTGTCAACGATGGGCGGATTACGCGGAACCGTTATCCGTTTCGTCGGTGCAAAGTTCCGCGTGGGCACGGATGTGCCCACGCTACGTGCCGACGCTGACGGCGCTGCTGCCTCCCCCCGTCGGCCTGACCTGGATCTTGGCGGCGATCCGCTCCGTCATCTCGTGCACGTGCGAAATCACGCCGACCTTCCTGCCCATCGACTGCAGCGCGTCGAGCGCGTCCATCGCGACACCCAACGTCTCGCTGTCGAGCGACCCAAAGCCTTCGTCGATGAACAGCGATTCGACCCGCACCCGGTTCGAGGACAGCGAGGCCAGGCCCAGCGCCAGCGCCAGCGAGACCAGGAAAGACTCGCCGCCCGAGAGCGAGTTGACCGAGCGGATTTCGCCGCCCATGTCCTGGTCGCGCACCATCAGCGCGAGCGATGGGGCGCCGGCATTGTCGACGCGCTCGAGGCGGTAGCGCCGCGCCAGCTGGTTCAGGTGGCTGTTGGCGTAGCCGAGCAGGACGTCGAGCGTGAATTGCTGGGCGTAGTTGCGGAATTTCTTGCCGTCGGCCGAGCCGATCAGCTCCGACAATCGTCCCCAGCGCGCCTCGATCGCCTGCTGGCGCTCGATCTCGGCCAGCATCGATTGCGCCTTGATGCGCCGCTCGTCGTCCTGCTTGGCCTGCAGGCGCAGGCCGGTGACCCGTTCATACACGGCGCTGCGTTCTTCCAGCACCGCCTGCAGGGCGTCGGCGACGGCGGCGCCGTCCTGCATGGCGCCGTCGGGTGCGGCGCTCTGTTCGTGGAGGTCGCGCTGTTGCTTGCGCTCGGCCAGCACAGCTGCGGCCCTGGCCAGCGCCGCATCGAGTTCCGCCAGCGCCGCCCGTTCCTGCGCCAGCCAGGCCGCGCCGACGTTGAGCAGGCCGGCCAACTGCGCCTGGTCCCCGATCGGTTCCAGGTCGGCGTGATGGGCGGCGTAGTCCTCGATCCAGTCGGCCAGGCGCGCGGCGGCGTCTCGGGCGTCGTCCTGCAGCGCGCCGATGCGTTCCTGGGCTTGCGCCAACGTGCTGCGCACGCGGGTTTCGCGCTGGGCTGCATCGAGCGCCGCCGCCTGGCGCGTCGCCAGGGTCTCACGGGCGCCCGTGACCGCCAGGCGCAGCGCGCCCTCGACTTCGCCGACGGCGCGGCCGTCGAACAGGGCGGCGCGCGCCAGGCGCCGTTCGCGCAGATCGGCTTCGCTGTTCGCCGCAGCTTGCGCCGCCGCGGCAGCGGCGCCGGCCGCGTGCTCGGCGCGCACGGCCGCTTCGCGCTGGGCCGCTTCCAGGTTCGCCAGGGCGGCGCGCTGCTCGATCAGCTGGTTCGATTGCGCGCTCCAGGCCTTGGCCTCCGCCGCGCGCGCCGCCTGCCACTGTGCGGGATTGCGGCGCCACAGCGCTTGCCAGCCGTCGCCGGCGGATTCCGCCAGCACGGCGTCGAGCTCGGCCAGCAGGGCGTCCAGTGCGCTGCGCTCGCGCTCGCGCTGGGCGCCCAGCGTCTTGTGTTCGTTCTCCAGCGTGACCAGCGCCTTGCCGGCATTGGCGGCCACATCGCGCATGCGCAGGTGTTCGGCATTGGCGGCCTCGAACGCAGCCTGGGCCGACTCGCGCGCCTGGGCGGCGCGGCGCGCGGCTTGCTGGCGCGTGTCGTTGGCCGCCAAGGCTTCGCGCACGGTCGAGATCTGCGCCTCGAACCATGGCTGGCGCTCGCCGGCCGGTGGTGCCTCTGCGGCGACCGGGTTGGCGCTCCACGCGGCATCGAGTTCGCCAAGATCGCCGACCAGGGCCGAGCGCTCGCCGGCGAGCGCGGCGAGCCGCTCGCCGTTCGAATCGAACTGGGCGCGGCGCGTGGCCTGTTCGGAGAGATTGTCCTGCACGTGCGCGCGGCGCTCGGCAACCTGCCCGCGCAGCAGGTCGAAGACCGCATGCAGGCGCGCGTCCTGGTGCGCGTACGGGTGGGCTGCGCTGCCGCAAACCGGGCAGGGTTCGTCATCCACCAGCGCGCCGCGCAGGGCCTCGACCTTATCGGCGATCGCCAGTTCGGCCGCGCTCAAGGCGTGTTCGGCCTGCTCGGCGGCGCCCACCAGGGCCGGCGCCGCGGCAACGGCGGCCGCCAGCTGTGCTTCTGCGGCGCTGCGCGCGGCGCGCGTGCGCTCGGTCTCGGCATCGATCCGGGCCAGGTGCTCACGCGCCGTGTGCAAACCCTTGGCGATGCGAACGGCGGCGGCCAGCTGTTCGCGCCGCGCCTCGAGACGGCCGCGTTCTTCATGCAGGACGTCGGGATCGAAGCTGGCCAGCGCCGTTGCTGCCGCCTGGCGGGCAGTATCGAGTTCGGCGATGCGCGCCGCTGCCCGTTCGGCGGACGCCGATGCCGCCTGCGCGGTGGCGGCCGCGTTCACGCGGGCGCGCTCGGCCTTGGCCAGCGCGGCGAGGTTCGCTTCCTCGAGCGCGGCGGCCTGCGCGGCCTGGGTGAACAGCTTGTCCCAGCGCGGCCATTGGCCGGCCAGTCCTTCGTAGCGGCGATGCGCGGCGAGCCAGCCGGCGCTGCGCGTTTCGGCTTCGCGCGTCTGCGCCAGCTTCGCGTCCGCCTCAAGGAGCAGGCTACGGGTGCGCGCGGCGTCCAGCGCCGTCTCGTCGCGCCGCCCGGCAAGCTGCGCATGCGCCGCCGCCAGCGTCGTGACGGTCGCGTCCAGCGCCTTGGCCGCATCGAGCTGCGCGGCGGCGCCCAGCTGCGCCGCTTCGGCGGCTTCCAATGCGAGCGTGGCGCCTTGCACTTCCTGCAGCGCCAGGCGCGCCGCTTCGACCGCGCGCGCCAGTTCGCCCTGGCCGTTCGCCAGCGTCGCTTCCAGCTGGGCGCGTTCGGCGTCGAGGCGAGCGAGTTCCGCCATCAGCGGCCGCGCCGCCTGCACCTCGTCGAGCGTGGCGAGACGCACGCGCCGGCTGGCGGCGGCTTCCACCTGCGCACGCGCGTCCCCCAGCAGGCTTTCCGCCTGCGCCTCGTTCTGGCGCAGCCGTTCGCGTTCCTGGTGCCAGCGCAGCTGGGCTTCCAGTAAAGCACGGCGCACGTCGACCGCCTGCAGCGCCACTTCCGCCGCGGCGCGTTCGGCGTCGAGCTCTGCGCGTGCTTCCTGGGCCAGCGGGCTGGCGTCGGCCAGGCGCGCGGTGAGGCGGCGCACGGCATCCTGCTCCTGCTTGTAGCGCTCGAAGGCGCGCTTCGAAATCTCGCTGTAGACGGCGCTGCCGGTCAGGGTTTCGAGCAGTTCGCCCCGCTCGTTCTCGTCGGTTTTGAGGAAGGCCGAGAATTCGTTTTGCGCCAGCAGCACCGAGCGCGTGAACTGTTCGAAGGAGAGGCCGATGCGCGCCGCGATCTCGGCTTGCGCCTCGGTCTTGGTGCCGCCCAGGGCGACAAGTTTCGGCAAGCGGTGCAGGGTCATGTTCGAGGCCTGCAGCAGGCCGCTGACCTTGTTGCGCGAGCGCCGCACGCTCCAGCGTGCGCGGTAGTGCAGTCCATCGTTGCCGACGAAATCGACTTCCGCATGGCCCTCGGCCGAACCGCGCCGCAGCAGGTTGCGCGCGTCGGTGGTCGATACCGATTCGCCGCCGGCGTCGGGCAGGGCGCCGCGGCTGCTGCGCTGCTGCAGGCGCGGGGTGTTGCCATATAAGGCCAGGCAGAGGGCGTCGAGCAGGGTGCTTTTGCCGGCGCCGGTCGGGCCGCAAATGGCGAACAGGCCGGAGGAGGCCAGCGGTTCGCTGTCGAAATCGACGCAAAAATCCCCGGCCAGGGACGCCAGGTTGCGTCCCGAAATACGCAGGATCTTCATGCGCGCTCCGGGTCGCCGGGGAGCATCAGTTCGGCAAAAGCGGTCAGCTGCTCGTTCGGGGCGTCCTCGCCGAAGCGCTGCTGCCACAGCCGGCGGAAGATATCGTCCGGCTGCAGCTGGGCCAACTGGTCGAGCGTGAGCGCGTCGGCGCCATCCTCACGCGTGACGGTTTTACGGGTCGGTTCGATCTTCGCCAGGCGCACCGGCTTGCCTGCGATCGCGCTTTCCACCTGGGCGCGCAGGCTCGGCTCGGGGCCGTCGAGCAGCACCCGCACCTCCAAATAAGGCCGGCATTGCGGCGGCAGGTCCGGGTCGAGTTCGAGCGCCTCCAGTTCGGCCAGCACGTCGGCCAGCGGCGCGGGTTTGGCGGGCACGCGCAGCAGCTCGACCGCGCGCGGCACGTGCAGCGGGGTCACTTCGCGCGCCACCGGGCCCTCGAGGTCGATTCGTACGACCTGGTGCTGGTAGCCGACTTCGGCAAACGACAGCGGCAAGGGGCTGCCCGAATAACGCAGGTGGTCCTTCTTGCCGACGCGCTGGGCCAGGTGCAGGTGGCCCAGCGCCGCATACGCGATCTCGGGCGCGAACATCGAGGCCGGCAGCGCCTCGGTGCCGCCGATGACGATGCGGCGCTCGGAATCGATCGAGGACTGGCCATCGACCATGTGGCAGTGGCCCATGGCGAGGATGGCCTGCTGCGGCTCGCGCCGCGCCTGCGCCAGCGCGAAGGCCTGCTGGTAGAGCAGGGCGATGCCGTTCAGGTAGGCGTCGCCTTCGGCTTCCGCCTTCGGCACGTCGCCGGGCCGCAGGAAGGGTACGCCGAGGCACCAGGCCTTGATGTCTCCCGATTTGTCGCGCAGCGGTACGACCAGGCGGTCGAGGTCGATCGCGCCGTCGCGGCCGCGCACGACATTGCCGATCACGACCGTGCCGTGGGCTTCCAGCAGCGGCCCCGGTGCTTCCAGGCGGCCCGGCGAATCGTGGTTGCCGGCGATGACGACGATCTGCAGGTGCGGCACGCGCGCCTTGGCCCGCTGCAGGAAACCATACAGCTGGCGCTGGGCGTAGGACGACGGATTGGCGTTGTCGAAAATGTCGCCCGCGATCAGGAGCGCGTCGGCCTCTTCACTGACGATCGTGTCGAGCAGCCAGTCGAGGAAGCACTGGTGTTCGTAGGTCCGGTCGTAATTGTGCAGGGTCTGGCCGAGGTGCCAGTCGGAAGTGTGCAACAGCCGCATGGGGAATCGGTTCTGGAGAAGTGGTGGGGAATCGGCTGCACTATAGCGCAGCCGGACCGTGCGTTCAAAAAAATTCCTGCCAGCCACGCGCCGGAGCGCGAAACCTCATTAAAATATTTACATGAGCGACATTATCCTCTCGATCGGCGCCGCGCGCGCCTTGCACCTCGCGGCCCAGGGCCTGCTGACGCCGCGCCGGCGCAAGGCCGTCAAGGACGATGTGCTGGACGCGATTCGCTGCATGGGCGTGTTGCAAATCGACACCATCAACGTCGTGGCGCGCAGTCCCTACCTCGTGCTGTGGAGCCGGCTCGGCGACTATCCAACCGAATGGCTCGACGAGCTGTTAGCCGAAGGAAAGTTATTCGAGTACTGGGCGCACGAAGCCTGTTTCATCCCGCGTGAAGACTACGGCCTGTACCGCCACCGCATGCTCGACCCGAGCGGCATGGGCTGGAAGTATTCGGCCACCTGGATGCGCGAACGGGCGGGCGAGGTGGCGGCGCTGCTGGCGCATATCCGGACGAACGGCCCGGTGCGCTCCTCCGATTTCGAACGCAGCGACGGCAAGGTTGGCGCCAAGGCGGAAGGCTGGTGGGAGTGGAAGCCGGAAAAGCGCTCGCTCGAAGTCCTGTTCACCTCCGGCGCGCTGATGATCGCGCGCCGCCACAATTTCCAGCGCGTCTACGACCTGGCCGAACGCGTGCACCCGGAATGGGACGATGCGCAGATGCCGGCGCTGCCCGAGGTGCGGCGCAGCTTCGCGCTGCGGACCGTCAAGGCGCTGGGCCTGGCGCGCGCCGCCTGGATTCCCGACTACCACCGCACGCGGCGCCCGCACGTCGACCCCGATAAACTGGTCGATGACGGCCTGCTGCTGCGCGCCCGCGTGAGCGGCTGGGACGATCCGGTCTACATCCACCCCGACCATCTCGAGCTGGCGCGGCAGGCTGAAAACGGTGAACTGGCGCCGACCCTGACGACCATCCTGTCTCCCTTCGACCCGGTGGTCTGGGACCGGCGCCGCGCCCTGGAACTGTTCGGCTTCGACTACCGCCTCGAGTGCTACACGCCGGCGGCAAAGCGCCGCTACGGCTATTTCACGCTGCCGGTGCTGCGCCGCGGCGCGCTGGTGGCCCGTATCGACGCCAAGGCCCACCGGCGCGACGGGCTGTTCGAAGTGAAATCGGTGTTTTTCGAACCGGGCCTGCGCGAGAGCGAGGCGCTGCTGCGCGACGTGGCGCTGGCCTTGCAACGCTGCGCGCGCTGGCATGGCTGTCCGCAGGTGCATCTCGTGCGCAGCGAGCCGGCCTACCTGCAGGCGCGCCTCGCCGAACTCCTCGGCGCCACCGTGGGCGAGGCCGCATGATCCTGCCGCCGGCCCCGGCGGACGCCGTCGGCCCGGATGGGCTGCCGCGCTGCGGCCGCTACCAGGGGCTGGCCGGCGCCCCGGGCTGGGCCAGGCTGGCCGCGCCCCATGCGCGCCATGCGCTGTGGCGGCGCCTGCATCACAAGCGCTGGCATTTCGTCGCCCTCGTGACGGACGAACTCTTCTGCGGAGTGGCGGTCGTCGACATCGGCTGGAGCAATACCGCCTTTGCCTATGTGTTCGACCGCGCTGCACGGCGGGTCGTTGCCGCCTTTTCTCCGCTCGGCATCCCAAGCATCACGGCCTCGGTCGGCGCCACGGTGGCCGAGGGTGCGCGTTTCACCGTGCCGGGCCGCCATGTCGCCATCGAAGCCGCGGGCGAGCACGGCCACCTGCTGCGCCTGCGCGCCGGGCGCTTCCGGATCGACGCCACCTATGCGGGAGCGGGCCCGCGCCTGCTCGCGATCGGCCCCGCCCTCGACGGGGGCAGCGTGCACAGCACCCAGAAGTCGCCGGGCCTGGCGTTGTCCGGGCAGCTGGAAGCGGGCGGACGCCGCTACGCGCTCGACGGCGGCGTGGCCAGCTACGACTTTTCGAACGGCCTGCTCGGGCGCCGGACGGCCTGGCGCTGGATCTCGGCCCATGGCGACCGGCTCGGCTTCAACCTGCAAAGCGGCTACTTCGGCGACGCCGAGAACGCGCTCTGGGTGGACGGCGTCCTGGTTCCGCTCGGGCCGGTCGCGGTGGCGGTCGGGCTGGACGGCTGCTGGACCTTGCGCACGGATGACGGCCTGCTCGATTTGCGTTTTACGCCCGAGGGCACCCGCCGCGACGACAAGCAATTGCTGGTGGCAAGCAGCCGCATGCGCCAGCATGTGGGCCGTTTCGACGGCTGGGTGAGGGCGGCGCCGGATGCGCCGCGGCGCGCGGTGACGGGACTGGCCGGACTGGCCGAGGATTACCGGGCGCGCTGGTAGCGGCTTGTCGCGGCAAGTGGCGCAAGCCAACTAAGCTTGCGCAAAAGCCACGCAAGCTGCAAGGCATGATGCCCGGGCCAGTTGACAGGCGGCGCTCAGCGGGCTTGGCCGAGTTTGATCCAGATCAAACCCGCACCCCAGTTGCTCCTTAAACTACTAGTTCTTTCAGGCTCAAGAGAAGAAAAAAACATCCGACCAGCCTGTCCAAAACCAATGTCCAGCCAGGCCGTGTTCCCCTGCGGAGCATGCGCATGCGTTGACGACGCCGAGAGGAGACCGAATGCTTACTGCGACCTACACCCTCGTTGCGCTTTCCGTTGAACAAACCAATATGCGGGTCAGCCTGCATGCCGTGCAGCAGCTCGTCCAGAAAAGCTATGCCCGCCAGAGCGCCCTGACCGGGGGGCAGGCCGATTACGTGTGCGATACCCTGCGCCGGCTCTACGAAAGCTGCCAGGGTCGCAAGCTCGACCGTTTCCTGCTGCCGGCGCTGCGCCGGACCAGCGCCGGCGCCGGCGCCGAGCCGCTGCTGTGCGAGCTCGACATGCTCAGCCGCAGCGCGGCCGAGGCCCTCGGCACCGCCTGCCGCCTCGCCGCGGGCAGCATCGACGACGAGGACGGCGTCGACGCCTTTTGCCTGGCGATCGAGCGTTTCTGCCTGGCGCTCGAACTGCGCTTCGACCGCGAAGAGCGCGAGTTGTTCCCGATCGCACGCGGGGTGATCGCCGGCGAGGCCTGGTTTGCGGTGGCCAACCAGATGCTGGCCTACGACGCCTACCGCGCCGAACACCGCGGGCGGGCCGTGCCGTCCAGCCGTACCCTTCGTGCCGAGCATGCTCATCGGCAAGGTCTGCCGGTCTCCCACGTGCACTAGGACGGGCCCGCGGCCGGGGACGCCAGAAAAAACCGTCATCGTTCTTTGCTATGATGGGGGTTTTGGAAGCGCGATTTCATCATGTTCGAATTCCTATTCAAGCGTCAGGGCGACAAGACGGGCAACGGACGCGGCGCGCAAGCGGACGCGCCGGCCAGGTCCGCCCGGACGCCAGCCGGGCCCGGGACGCCGGACGGCGCGCCGGACAAGCGGTCTCCGGCTGAAGGTGCAGCCGCCGCACGCGCCGGCTCGGCCGCACGCGAACAGCAGGCCGCCCAGCTGAAAGCTTTGGACGGCGATGAATCGCGCGCCGTGGACTTCATCCTCCAGTGCGAATTTTCCGAACTGCGCCTCACCGCCGCCGAGCTGGTGCACAGCCGCGCCGCGCTCGAGCGCGTGCATGCGGCCATGCGCAACCTCGACCGCCGCGTCGCCAAGCTGATGCAGTCGCGCCTGGATGCGATCCGCCATCACGATGCCGAACTGGTCCGTGGCCAGGCCACGCTGGACCAGGCGCGCACGCTGCTGGCCGACGCCCACCTGACCCCGAACCAGGTGGCCGATCTCGACCGTAAATGGGCGGTGATCGCCGCACCCGAACTGGTCGACGCATTCACGCCCCTGCGTGCGCAGCTCGGCGCCCGCCTGGAAGCGCAGGTGCAGTTGCAGCGCGCCATGATCGATCGCCTGGGCGCGCTGCGCGGCCTGGAAACGGCCGGCCTGAATGCCGCCGCGATGGCCGCCAGCCTGGAACAGATGATGACCGAGCAGGCTGCTGCGCTCGCCGCGCCCGAATTTGCCTCGCTGCCGCGCGCGCTGGTGGCTGAATTCGCGTCCGAACATGCGCGTCTCTCCGGCGCCCTGGCCACGCTCGAACAATCGCAGGCGGCGCTGGCCGCGCGCGAAGCCGCGCTGGCCGAATGGCAGGCGCAACCCGTCGCCGAACTGCTTGCCGACAGCCTGCGCAAGTCCTGGCAAAAGTTGCCGCCGCTGCCCGTGGGCGCGGCGGGGAATGCTTTGCAAGCGCAGTTCGACGCGCTGCTGGCGAGCCTGCCGCAGCCGGTGCGCAAGGCGCGCGAGCCACGTGAGACGGTGGCCGACGGCAGCGCCGCGGCGCAGGCCACCCCGGCAGGCGAAGCGGGCGAGGGCGGCACGCCGCGTCCGCCCAAAGCGGTCAAGGGCGCCGACCAGGCTTTCCTCGACAACATGGACGCGCTGGAAGCGGCGCTGCAGCAGGGTTCGCTCGCCCACGCGGCCGAACTCGACAAGTCGCTCAAGGACAGCAAGGGCAAGGGCATGCGCCTGACCAGCCAGCAGGCCGACCGCCTGGCCCACCTGCGCGCCGAACTGAAGCGCCTGTCGGACTGGGCGCGCTGGGGCGGCAATGTCTCGCGCGAAGAATTGATCAAGACCGTGGAAGGCTTGCCGACCCAGAACCTGCCGATGGCGGAACTGGCGAAGAAGGTCGGCAGCATGCGCGAACGCTGGAAGGCGCTCGACAGCCTGTCCGGCGCGGCGCCGAAAAGCCTGTGGGAACGCTTCGACCATGCCTGCACGCAGGCCTACGCACCGGCGGCGGCCCATTTCCGCCACCTGGCCGACGAGCGCCATACGAACGCGGCGCGCGGAGAAGCGATCGTTGCCGAGGCCAATGCCGAGATCGCGCGCCTGGAATCCGGGGAAGCCGACTGGAAGCATGTCGCCGGCACCGTCCAGCGCCTGCGCCTG
>Ga0308170_10002598_pt1 | contig 15360 bp, 18 predicted proteins | sample PhyBR2_2_FD_202136 | JGI IMG/M metagenome (GOLD analysis project Ga0308170, IMG submission 202136) | Phyllosphere microbial communities from UC Gill Tract Community Farm, Albany, California, United States - DLSLSB.R2 | ecosystem: Host-associated > Plants > Phyllosphere > Unclassified | place... | reverse complement strand
CGCGGCCCAGCGCGTGCGCGCCCTCGCGCGTCACGCCCTTGCGCTGCAGCGCGCGTTCGGCCTGCTGGTGCTGGCCAGCGCGGCCGTCATCTACTTCCAGTACGACACCCAGTTCTATGCCTGGGTGTCTTCGGCTTTCCCAACATTGAAAGGACCTTGAACATGAAAACCGCACTCCATTCCCTCGCCGCCGCCGTGGTGGTCGCGCTGTCCGCCGCCGCCACGGTGTTTGCCCTGTCGGGCGCTTCCGGTAGCGCCAACGCCGCCACCGAGGCCCCGCGCGCCGCGCCGGAATTCGCCGGCATCGACAATTGGCTCAACAGCGGACCGCTGACCATGGCCCAGCTGCGTGGCAAGGCCGTGCTGATCGACTTCTGGACCTATGACTGCATCAACTGCCAGCACACGCTGCCGCAAGTCAAAGCCTGGCACGACAAGTACAAGGACAAGGGCCTGGTGGTGGTCGGCGTACACACGCCCGAGTACGGTTTCGAGCGCAACCTCGACAACCTCAAGACGGCCGTCCAGCGCAACGGCATCACCTACCCGGTCGCGCAAGACAACCGCTACGCGACCTGGCAGGCCTACGACAACCAGTTCTGGCCGGCGGTCTACCTGGTCGACCGCAACGGGCAGGTGGTCTACACCCACTTCGGCGAAGGAAACTACGGGCAGACCGACGCGGCGATCCGCAAGGCCCTGGGGCTGTAGGCCAGAGACTGGCTCAATAAGGTCTCAATACTGCATATTGCCGGGGAACCGGGCGGCCAGGAAGCGCAGCGTGGCGTGCGGATCGGTCACCTGGCCGGCGGCGTTCAGGACCTCGCCCTGGGGCTGGACGGCGCCGGCGCCCCGGCGCAGTTCGTCGACGATGCTCTTGAGCAGGGCGTCGCGTTGATTGCCGAAGGGGTCGGCGACGCCGCTGGCGTAGGCGTCGTCGCTGATCGTGCCGTCGGCGCCGGCGCCGAGCGTCTGCCAGTGCGCCTTGGCGTCCTCGGCCGAAGCGCCTGCCTGGATCAGCTGATGTTCGAATTCCGCTTCAGAAATGCGGCCATCGCCATTGCCATCCACGGCGGCGGCGATCGCGCTGCGGTACATGTCGAGGAATTTGGCCGGCGCCAAGCCGGGCGCCTGGTTGGCGACGCCAGGCTGGCCGGCGGGCGCCGGGCGGCCGGACAGGGAATCGATGGCGGACGTACTCATGTGCGCTCCTTTGGGGATTGACAGGGCGTCCAGTGTCGCAGCCCGCGGATGAGTTGTCTGTCAGAAATTTGTACGGCGATGGGTGGCGGGCGATTCAGGCTGCCTTCGTGGCCGCCGGGGCCGCGGCGCCGCGCTTGGGCAGCGACACCAGGCGCGTGCCGAGCAGCCGGTCGTGCAGGAACTGGCGGTCGCGGTCGAGGAAGGCGGTCAGCGCCCAGGCCGCGATGCCGATCGCGACGGCGATGCCGATCTGCTGCTTGTCCTTCAGGCCGAGCAGGCCGCAGGCAAGCAGCGCCGGCAGGAACCAGCCCCAGGCCAGCAGGTAGCGCAGCACGGCGGTGCGCAGCGGCAGGCGGGCGGCGCCGCGGCCCACCACGCGCATGCGCCAGGTCTTCATGGCGAGCGTGTGGCCGCTATCGGTCCAGGCGTGGACGAAGTAGGCGCCGGTGACGACGAACAGGAACAGCTTGAGGCCATGCTGGGCCAGCGGCGCCTGGCTGTTGCGCGTGATGAGCAGCCACAGCGCGACCGCCAGCATGTCCACCGCCAGCAGCAGGAAGGTCTCGTAGACCATGGCGATCATGCGGCGCTTGACGCTTGGGGTGCTGGGCAGGGTGGTGGCGCTCATGGTCTCGTGGGGTCTCGGATGAATCGCTAGGCGTTGTTCGGCGTGATGCCCCAGTTGGCCGGCGTCTGCGGCTTGTCCTGCTGGGGCTGCGGCGCCGGATTGGCGGGCGTGGCGGCCGGCGGGACGGTGGGCGCCGGCTGCTGCGATGGCGGCGTCACCGACGGGGGCATCGGTCCGGGCACGCAGGGCGGGGTGGCGGACACCAGGTTCTTCTGCATGCCGGCCGGGCAGGACGTGGCGCCGGCGCCGAGCGGCTTCACGATCTTGCCGCTGGCCTGGGACGGCACCACGTGCGGCGCCTTGCGGCCGGCGGCGGAGGCGGCGAGTTTTTTCTTTTGCTCGTCGGGCAGCTGCTGGTAGCTTTCCCAGCTCGCGGTCTTCTCGTTCGGGGCGATCTTGCGGGTGCGGCTGTAGGTTTCGCGCGCCAGCTCGCGCTGCTCGGGCGTGAGCCTGGCCCACTCGCGCATGCGTTCCTGCACGCGCTTCTGTTCTTCCGGCTTCATGGTGGAAAAGCGGCTGGCCAGCTGCAGCCATTTCTGCTTGCGTACGCCGTCCATCTGGTCCCACTCGGCCTGCAGCGGCTGCAAGGCCTCGCGCTGGGCCGGCGTGAGGGAACGCCACAGCGGCTTGTCGCCGGTCTTGTGGGGTGCGCCCAGGCCGCGCTTGCCCGGCTGCGCCACCGTGGCGCCGGCCTCGGTGCTGTTGACCGGCAGGGCGCTTGCGGGCACGGCCTTGGCCGGCGCGGCATTGCCCTCGCCGCGCTGGCAGCCCGTCAATTGCGTGCCGAGCAGGCCGATGACGGCTGCCGAAGCGATCGCGCCGGCAACGTTACGCATGTTTGCCGCCATCCTTTTACTGGGCTCGCTTCGGCTGCTGTTGCTGTTGTTGTGCCAGGTAAGCGTTGAAACCGTGGTCGATGTAGGCGGTCAGCGGCAGGTCGTCGGACAGCACGGCGGCGTCCAGCTCGGCCAGCTCGGCGGTGCGCTGCTCGCGTTCGTGCTGGTACACGCCGACCAGGCCGACGACCATCGCCAGCAGCGGCGCGGCGACGGCGGCGCGCAGCGCCCACGGCATCGCCAGGGCCGAGCGCAGGTCGAAAGCGGGACGGCGCACCTGCTGCTGGCGATTCTGGACGGCGCGCGTCGCGTCGGCCCTCTTGCGCGACAAGGCGAGCGCACGCGCAGCGGCCAGGCGATCGCTGGTGGCCGCCGGCAGGTGATCGAGGTTTTCGTTCAGGGCATGGCGAATCTTGTACGCCAGGTTGATGTCGTCGGTATTCATAGTTTAATTCCCTTGGCCTCGAGAGCTTTTTGCAGGGCATGCGTGGCGCGAGAACAATGCGTTTTCACACTGCCCTCGGAGCACCCCATCGCTTCGGCCGTTTCGGCCACGTCCATGTCCTGCCAGTAACGCATGAGGAAGGCTTCCCGTTGACGCGTTGGGAGTTTTTGTATCTCTTCTTCGATCAGGCGCAGGGTTTGTGCACGTTCGACCTGATCAGCACTCGATTCCGCTGCCGCCGTTCCCTCTTCGGCCTCGTAGGAGCCGAGTATATCAAATTCATCATCGTCATCTTCGCGCCGCCCGAGGCCTCCAAACAGGCTGATCCAGGTATTGCGCACCTTCTCACGGCGGAAATAGTCGAGGATGGTGTTTTGCAGGATGCGCTGGAACAGCATCGGCAATTCGGCAAGCGGCTTGTCGCCGTATTTTTCGGCAAGCTTGATCATGGCGTCCTGAACGATGTCGAGCGCTGCCTCGTCCTTGCGGACCGCGTACGCCGCCTGTTTGAAGGCGCGCCGCTCGACACTCTCGAGGAAGTCGTTGAGTTCTTTGTCAGTGGCCATGCGATGAAGAGTGGACGCCACCGGTACGTTGCCTGTGGCTTTTCGGAAAACCCCCGAATCCTAGCAAAAAATGTGACTGGCCGCACTGTAAACAGCTAGACAAACGTATTCACACCCTGGCGGGGCGGCAGGACTGGCTCGGCAATAAAGGATTTTCGTGGTTAAATTCTTTGCATCGATGATGGGAAAGGACAGCCATGCTGCGCATTCTTGGAAAGGCAAGCTCGATTAATGTCCGCAAGGTTTTATGGACCTGCGCCGAACTCGGCATCGCTTTCGCGCGCGAAGACTGGGGCGCCGGATTTCAATCGACGCAGCAGCCGCAATTCCTGGCATTGAATCCAAATGCGATGGTGCCGGTGATCGTCGACGATGAGGTCGTGTTGTGGGAATCGAACACGATCTGCCGCTATCTGGCCGGACGCTACGGCGACGCGCAATTGGCCTTGTCGCTGTTGCCGCTGGAGCCCGCCGCCCGCGCGCGCGTGGAGCAGTGGATGGACTGGCAGGCGACCGAACTCAACAATTCATGGCGCTATGCCTTCATGGCTTTGGTGCGGAGCAGCCCGGCGCATACCGACCCGGTCCAGATCGAGGCCAGCATCGCGCAGTGGAATCGCCACATGGGCATCCTGGAAAGCCAGCTCGACAAGACCGGCGCATTTGCCGCAGGCGCGCAATTCACGCTGGCCGATATCGTGCTCGGCCTGTCCGTGAATCGCTGGCGGATGACGCCGATGGCGCGCCCGGATTATCCGGCCATCGACGCGTATTTGCTGCGCCTGCTCGAAAGGCCGGGCTTTCTCGAATTCGGCCAAAACGGCATCCCCTGAGGGAATTCCCTAAAAAGGGGCAGGCCATTTTTAGCTTGACCAGAATGGTGCAACGCAGTAAGGTATCTAACGCTTTGCACCCCCGAAGCCCAAGGTCAGGCCGAGTTGGCACACAACGCCAGCCCGACATGACGCGCTTTCAAATGTAGGCAGTTTGCTCCAACCCGCGCCACAAGCGCGAGAGACACGCATTCCGCACACAGAAACTCACGCTGAACGAGTTTGCGCCCAGCGCCGGTTCGTACGCTGCCTGCCGGCAGCCGAAAGATCGACGTGACCGCAGGAAGAAGGGAAGCCTGAGCACTGTTGCGTGACACGTATCTCGTCAGGAACGAGCATCCGATCAATCTCCCAATGGGTCTTGAAAGGAAACGTAAATGAACGACGCAACAGTTCCCATCACGGGCGCTGAGATAGTTGTCCGTTGTCTCGCGGAAGAGGGCGTGAAGCACGTCTTCGGTTATCCCGGCGGCGCGGTCCTCTATATCTACGACGCCATCTTCGCGCAGGACAAATTCCAGCACATCCTGGTACGCCACGAGCAGGCAGCCGTGCATGCGGCCGACGCCTATTCGCGCAGCTCGAACCAGGTCGGCGTGGCCCTGGTCACCTCCGGTCCGGGCGTGACGAATGCCGTCACCGGCCTCTCCACCGCGTACATGGACTCGATCCCGATGGTCGTGATCACCGGCCAGGTGCCGACCCACGCAATCGGCCAGGACGCGTTCCAGGAGTGCGACACGGTCGGCATCACCCGTCCGGTCGTGAAGCACAACTTCCTCGTCAAGGACGCACGCGACCTGGCCGAGACGATCAAGAAAGCCTTCTATATCGCACGCACCGGCCGTCCGGGTCCGGTGCTGGTCGACATCCCCAAGGACGTCACCGTGCAGAAGGCGCTGTACTCGTATCCGAAAGAAATCGAGATGCGTTCGTACAAGCCGGTCGACAAGGGCCATGCGGGCCAGATCCGCAAGGCCGTCCAGCTGCTGCTGTCCGCCGAACGGCCGATGATCTACACCGGCGGCGGCGTGATCCTGGCGAACGCATCGGACGAACTGAACCGCCTGGTCGACAAGCTCGGCTTCCCGGTTACCAACACGCTGATGGGCCTGGGCGCCTACCGCGCGTCCAGCGGCCACTTCGTCGGCATGCCGGGCATGCACGGCACCTACGAAGCGAACATGGCGATGCAGCATTGCGACGTCCTGATCGCGATCGGCGCCCGCTTCGACGACCGCGTGATCGGCAACCCGAAGCACTTCGCGACCAATCCGCGCAAGATCATCCACATCGACATCGACCCCTCGTCGATCTCGAAGCGCGTCAAGGTCGATATCCCGATCGTCGGCAACGTCAAGGACGTGCTGGTCGAACTGCTGACCCAGCTCGAGGCGGCCGAGGCTACCCCCGGCGCGGGCCGGCCGAACACGCCGGCACTGCAGAAGTGGTGGCAGCAGATCGGCGAGTGGCGCGGGCGCGAGTGCCTGAAGTACACGCCGTCGGATGAGGTCATCAAGCCGCAATCGGTGATCGAAAAGCTCTGGCAGGTGACCGGCGGCGACGCCTTCGTCACCTCCGACGTCGGCCAGCACCAGATGTGGGCGGCCCAGTACTACCCGTTCAACCAGCCGCGCCGCTGGATCAATTCCGGCGGCCTGGGCACGATGGGCGTGGGCCTGCCGTTTGCGATGGGCGTGCAGATGGCGAACCCGAACGCGACGGTGGCCTGCGTCACCGGCGAGGGCTCGATCCAGATGAACATCCAGGAGCTGGCGACCTGCAAGCAGTACCACCTGACGCCGAAGATCGTCCTCCTGAACAACCGCTTCCTGGGCATGGTGCGCCAGTGGCAGGAGCTCGACTACAACTCGCGCTATGCCGAATCCTACATGGATGCGCTGCCGGATTTCGAGAAGCTGGCCGAGGCCTACGGGCACGTCGGCATGCGCATCGAGAAGCCGGGCGACGTCGAGGGCGCGCTGCGCGATGCCTTCGCCATGAAGGACAGGCTGGTGTTCATGAACTTCATCACCGACCGCAGCGAGAACGTGTGGCCGATGATCCAGAGCGGCAAGGGCCTGTCTGAAATGCTGCTCAGCGCGGAGGACCTGTGATGCGACACATCATCTCCGTCCTGCTGGAAAACGAAGCCGGTGCGCTCTCGCGCGTCGTCGGGCTGTTCTCGGCGCGCGGCTACAACATCGAGACCCTGACCGTGGCCCCGACCGAAGACGCGACCCTGTCGCGCATGACGATCGTGACCAGCGGCTCGGACGACATCATCGAGCAGATCACCAAGCACCTGAACCGCCTGATCGAGGTGGTGAAGGTGGTCGACCTGACCGAGGGCCAGCACATCGAGCGCGAGCTCATGCTGATCAAGGTGAGGGCGGTCGGCAAGGAGCGCGAAGAAATGAAGCGCACCGCCGACATCTTCCGCGGGCGCATCATCGACGTGACCGAGAAGACCTACACGATCGAGCTGACCGGCGCCAAGAGCAAGCTGGACGCGTTCATCGACGCCATCGACCGCGCTTCGATCCTCGAGACGGTGCGTACCGGCGGCTCGGGCATCGGCCGCGGCGAGCGCATCCTGAAAGTCTGACGCTGCGCCTTCACCGCGAACGCTTGATGCACGGGCAGGGTGGACGGCTCCACCCTGCTTCTAAATGACATGGAACATGTGCGCCGTCCACGCGTGACGCCTGCACACAACACAACTTATTAAATACAGGATAAAAAAATGAAAGTTTTCTACGATAAAGACTGCGACCTCTCCCTCATCAAAGGCAAGAACGTCGCCATCATCGGCTACGGCTCGCAGGGCCACGCCCACGCCCAGAACCTGAGCGAATCCGGCGTCAACGTCACCGTCGGCCTGCGCCGCGGCGGCGCGTCCTGGAACAAGGTCGAGCAGGCCGGCATCAAGGTCGCCGAGGTCGACGAGGCGGTCCAGCAAGCCGACGTCGTCATGATCCTGCTGCCGGACGAGAGCATCGCGCAGGTGTACAAGGAGAATGTCGAGCCGAACATCAAGCAGGGCGCGGTGCTGGCCTTCGCCCACGGCTTCAACGTCCACTACGGCCAGGTGGTGCCGCGCGCCGACCTCGACGTCATCATGGTCGCGCCGAAGGCCCCGGGCCACACCGTGCGCGGCACCTACCGCCAGGGCGGGGGCGTGCCGCACCTGGTCGCGGTCTACCAGGATAAATCCGGCGCCGCGCGCGACATCGCGCTGTCCTACGCCATGGCCAACGGCGGCGGCCGCGCCGGCATCATCGAGACCAACTTCCGCGAAGAGACCGAGACCGACCTGTTCGGCGAGCAGGCCGTGCTGTGCGGCGGCGCCGTCGAGCTGATCAAGGCCGGTTTCGAGACCCTGACCGAAGCCGGCTACGCGCCGGAGATGGCCTACTTCGAGTGCCTGCACGAACTGAAGCTGATCGTCGACCTGATCTACGAAGGCGGCATCGCCAACATGAACTACTCGATCTCGAACAACGCGGAATACGGCGAATACGTCACCGGCCCGCGCATCGTGACCGATGCCACCAAGCAGGCGATGCGCGAGTGCCTGAAGGACATCCAGACCGGCGAGTACGCCAAGTCCTTCATCCTCGAGAACAAGGCCGGCGCCCCGACCCTGATCTCGCGCCGCCGCCTGACCGCCGAGCACCAGATCGAGCAGGTGGGCGGCAAGCTGCGCGCGATGATGCCGTGGATCGCGAAGAACAAGCTGGTGGATCAGTCGAAGAACTAAGCAGTCGGAACAGCCACTTCGTCGCCCCTGCGCAGGCGGGGGCCCAAGTTGCACGCGTATCGTCGGCGCATGCAGAAATTGGGCCCCTGCCTTCGCAGGGGCGACGTGCATCCACTGACGCTTCATGCATGCGCCAGCACTTGCATCCAATTGCACCCATTTGCAACTTTCCATTACACAAGCCCGTCCCCGCCCCGAAACCGGTTATCGTTTCTCCTGCCCGACCATACAGGAGAAAAACATGTCCCCATCCCGCCTCATCCTGGCCGCCGCCCTCGGCCTGGCCCTGAACGCCCAGGCCCAGACCTCGGCCGCGCCCGCCACCAATTCCGTCTTCAGCACCAGCGGCACCCTGGTCGTCGTTCCCGCCTTCGGCGAAGTCAGGCATGCGAACGATGAAGCCACCGTCACCTTTTCCGTCGAGGAGCAGGACAAGGACCGCGCCGCCGCCACCGCGCGCGTGAACCGGAAGATGAAGGAGGGGACCGAGATCCTGCGCCGCCAGGACCCGCAGGCCGAACTGAAGACCGTGAACTACTACAGCTACCCGGTGTATCCGGAAGTGCCGGACAATCCGCGCCCGCTGGCGAACCAGGCCGCGCGCCGGCTCCCGATCGGCTGGCGCGTCGGCCAGTACCTGCAGCTCACCACGCGCAACCTGGCGCCCTTGCCGGCGACCGCGGCGGCCGCGCAGAAGGTGCTGGGCATCACCGGGATCGATTACCACCTGAGTCCCGAGCTGACCCGCAAGCTGGACGACCAGCGCATCGCCGCCACCTACCGCAACCTGAACGAGCGCATCGGCTCCATTGCGCGCGCCATGGGCCGCAACCCGGACGACGCGGTGATCGGCACCGTCGATTTCGAAGGCAGCGGCAACTACGGCGGCAATCCGCCGCCGCCGCCCGCGCCGATGTCGATGGCGCGCGCCAAGTTCGCCGAGGCCGACGCCACGCCCGAGCCGAGTTTCGAGCCCGGCGAAACGGTCCTGCAGATGCGCCTGGTGGGGAAGGTGAAATTCCGCTAACAATGGTGATTCGCTAACTGCGCGCCGGCACCACTATAATGGAGCCGTTCGCGCCCCGGTGCGCAGCTACCCACGAATAACAACCATGGCACCTCTCCCACGACGCAGAAAACCCGGCGCCGTCAAGGCATCCTTCGCCCGCTTCAGGACCCGCAAGGCCAGCGTGGCCTCCAGCCGCCCGCGCCGCGGCATCTACCTGCTGCCGAACGCCTTCACCACGGCCGCGCTGTTCGGCGGCTTCTACGCCATCGTGATGGCGATGAACCAGCGCTTCGACCATGCCTGCTGGGCCGTGTTCATCGCCATGGTGCTCGACAGCCTGGACGGCCGGGTGGCGCGCCTGACCAACACCCAGTCCGAATTCGGCGCCCAGTACGACAGCCTGTCCGACATGGTGTCCTTCGGCGCCGCGCCGGCCCTCGTCATCTACGAATGGTCGCTGCGCGGCCTGGGCAAGCTGGGCTGGATCGCCGCCTTCGTCTACTGCGCCGGCGCCGCGCTGCGCCTGGCGCGCTTCAACACCAACATCGAAGTGGTCGACAAGCGCTTCTTCCAGGGTTTGCCCAGCCCGGCAGCGGCGGCGCTGGTGGTCGGCTTCGTGATGATGATGACCGACCCGGACATCAACATCAGCCCGCGCCAGGCCGACTGGATCTCGTGGGCGATCGCGCTGTTCGCCGGCCTGACGATGGTCACCAACGTGCCGTTCTACAGCTTCAAGGACGTCAACTTCCGCAAGTCGGTGCCATTCATCGTGGTGTTCCTGATCGCGCTGGCGCTGGCCCTGCTGGCGATCGACCCGCCCAAGGTCCTGTGGCCGCTGTTCGTGCTGTATGGCCTGTCCGGCTACGCCGTGTACTTCTGGCGCCTGGCCAAGGGCAAGCCGGTCAGCATCGTGCAGACCGACGAGGAGCCGCTCGACCCCAGCGAGCGGCGCTGAGGCCACGCCTCAATCGCGCGCGGTCCGCCATCCCCGGCTGCCGCCCTGCGACGACGGGGCGGGGCAGCCGGTCCTGCGCAATCCCCCCCTCTTCTCGAAGGCGTCGATGCCTTCGGCGGGCGACCTTGCCGCCATGCAATAAGTACCCAGGGCGCCCCGCACGCGCGTGACCGGCGCGCCCGACGCGTCGCGCGATTCGTCGATGGCGGGCGCTTCCCCCACGCCGGGCGTGACCGCATCGTGCGCCGCCTGCATCTTGTTGCGCATGCGGATCTGCGGACTGTCCAGCGGCGCCACGATGTACGGGTTGTTTTCCTTGCGCAGCGCACGGTCGATGGCGCCGGCGTCGCGCCTGGCGCGCTGCAGGATGGTGTCGGCGGCCGGCGGCACCCCCGGTGCGGGCGGCGCCAGCGGCTGCGGCGCATCGTCCGGCGGCGCATCGGGGTTCGATGACGCGGGTGCGGGCGCCGGGGCGGGCGAGGCCGGAACAACGGCGGGTCCGGGCGCGGCCGGCGTGACCGTCCGCGCCGGCCGCGGCGCGCTTGCCGCGACGGGCGCCGGCGCAGGTGGCGCGGATGCCGCAGGCGTCGCGGGCGGCGCCAGCCGTATCCACTGGATGCGCGTACGCGCCGGCGCCGGCCCGGGGTCCGGCGGCGCATGACGGCTCATCTGCCAGCCGGCGAGCAGGAGGGCGTGGACCAGCACGGTCAGTGCCAGGCCGGCCGGGCGGCGTCCGGCCGTGAAAGGACGATGGGCGGCGGTCATCGTGGCCATCAGTCGCGCGCCGTGCGCCAGTCCTGCTTGCTGGGCGGCAGTTCGTGCTGGGGGCAGTTCGTGAGGCGCTGCTTGCCGTGCATCTCGATCATGTCGATGCTGGTGTTGAGCGGCCGGTCGGTGACGCAGTAGGTGCCGTTGCCGGTCCGGACGCGTCCGCGCCGGGCGCCGTCGCCGGTGTCGTTCACCAGCGTGTCGATCCTGGGCGCTTCCCAGAGCCTGGGCGGCACCGCGTCGTGCGCGGCCTCGATCCCGTTGCGCATGCGGATCTGTGGGCTGTCCGGCGGCGCCACGATGTACGGGTTGTTTTCCTTGCGCAGCGCGCGGTCGATCCTGCCGATGTCGCGCCGGGCGCGCTGCAGGATCTCGGCGCCGGTTGCAGCGCCGGATGCCGGGGTGGACGGCGCGGCCTGGGACGGGGCCGGTGCATCCGCCACCACGCGTGTGGCGGGCGCCGCGGGCCCGGTAGGGGCGGTAGGGGCGGCGGGTGCCGCCACGGCCGGCGGTGCGGTCGGCGCCGCCGAGATGGCTGCCGGCGCGCGCGGCGTCGCCGGGCGGGCCTGGACCGCCGCCGCGGGCCGCTCCGGCTTCGGCTCGGGCTTGTGCAGCGGCGGCGGTAGAACAGGCGCTGGTAGCCGGATCCACTGGACGCGGGTGCGCACCGGGTCCGGGCCGGTGTCGGCGGGCGCCGCCTGACGGCTCATCTGCCAGCAGATGAGCAGCGCGGCATGGACCATCAAGGTCAGGGCCAGGCCGGCGTAGCGGCGCTCGTGCGCGGGTGGATGATAAGCGATCGACATGCGGACGAGTATAGCGAGCGGCCATGCGCCGTTTCTCACACATTCTCTCCGCCCGGGTCCGCCTAAGCCGGGCCTAAGTATGGGACCGCTGCGGGGAGGCGCTGCAGGTGGCTCGGGTGTGCGGTCCGTACGCCTTGGCCCGCTATACTCGGCGCATGATTCTTATCGGCAGCCATCGATGACCAAACGCATTCATCTCGTCTGCGCCGCCTTCGCGGCGCTCGTTGCCCTGGGCGCATGCTCGCCCCTGTCCGTGGTGAACGCCATCTCGCCGGGCAGAGCCGGCAGCACCACCCCGGCGCTGCGCTATGGCGCCGACCCGCGCAACATGCTCGACATCTACCGCCCCCCGGCAGGGGCGAAGGCGGCGCCTGTCATCGTCTTCTTCTACGGCGGCAACTGGGTCAGCGGGCGACGCGGCGACTATGCCTTCGTCGGCCGGGCGCTGGCGGCGCGTGGTTTCGTGGTCGTGGTGCCGGATTATCGCCTGTACCCGCAGGTGCGCTATCCGGACTTCCTGGCGGATGCGGCCCAGGCGGTGGCCTGGACCGAGCGCAACATCGCCAGCCATGGCGGCGACCCGCGCCAGGTGTTCCTGATGGGGCACAGCGCCGGCGCCTACAACGCGGCCATGATCGCGCTGGACCCGCGCTGGCTCGCCGGGCAGGGCGTCAAGCCGGATTCCCTGCGCGGCTGGATCGGCCTGGCGGGGCCCTACGACTTCCTGCCGATCCAGAACCGGACCACGCGCCCGGTCTTCGATTACCCGTACACGCGGGCCGACTCGCAGCCGGTCAACCATGTCGGCGATGCCGGAAGCGGAGCGCCGCCGGCGCTGCTGGTTGCCGCCAGGAGCGACGACCTGGTCGACCCTGCGCGCAATACCGGCGGCCTGGCAGGCAAGCTGCGCGCAGCCGGTGTGCCGGTGCGCGAGCAGTACTACGGCGGGGTCAACCATTACACACTGGTGGCATCGCTGTCGTCGTCGCTGCACGCCCTGGCGCCAACGCTGGACGCAGTCGAGGCCTTCGTGAAGGAAACCGTTGCAGGCAGCGCCGGGGTCAGCGGAAACGGAAGCGATCGTCGTACATCGGGTCCGGCCCGTTGAGCATCTGCTGGACGATGCCGGCCTGGTCGAAGTGCACGTGCATCATCGAGTTCCACACGCCGGCTTCCTTGTAGCGGTAGGACCAGACTTCGTAATCGTGGAAGGCCACGCGCGAGGTCTCGGCCGGGTGGCCGAAGGTGCGCAGGACGTCGTCCTTGGTCCAGCGCCCGATCTTGACGGTGGCAAACTTCTCGCTGGTCAGCACCTGTTCATAGGACAGCAGCCGGCCGTCGGCGCCGACCGTGGCCATGTGCTGGAACTGGCCCATCGGCTGGCCGGCGTATTCCAGGACCTGGCTGCCGTCCGGGTTGCGGTACACCGCCCGCGGCGTGCCCAGGCTGGCCTGGACCTCGGCCAGCGGACTGCCGACCGGCGGCGGCGCGCGCAGCAGCGGACCGCAGGCGGACAGGGCCAGCGCAGCCAGCGCCAGCGCCGCGCATCGCGCGGCAGCCAGCCGGGTTTTCTCGAACAGGTTCTTCATCGCGTCCTCCTTCGGCCTCGGCCGGCGTCACGCGCCCTTGTAGCGCTCGTCGAGCACCGGATCGGGTGTGTTCTGCAATCGGACCACGATGCCGCGTGCGTTGAAGTACACGTTCATCATCGAGTTCCAGAGGCCGTCCTGCTTGTAGCGGTAGGACCAGACTTCGCGGTCGTCCAGGCGCACGCGCGCCACTTCGGCCGGCTTGCCGAAATGGCGCAGGATGTCGTCCCTGGTCCAGCGGTTGACCTGCACCCTGGCGAAGTTGTCGCTGGTCAGCATCTGGTCGTACGAGATCAGGCGGCCGTCGGCGCCGATGCGCGCCATGTGCTGGAACTGGCCCATCGGCTGGCCGCGGTATTCCAGCACCTGGCCGCCGTCCGGGTCGGGATAGGTGGCGGTCGGCTGGCCCAGGCGGGCGGTGACGTCGGCCACCGGGGTGCCCGCGGACAGCTTGGGCGACAGCATGCCGCAGCCTGCCAGGCCGAGAGACAGCGCCAGCAGCGCGGCCAGCGATTTCATGTTCATTGATTTGCTCATCCGTAAAATCCTTAGTGCAATGCAATATTGGCATCGTCATCCCTGCATTGTAACGAAAGCCAGGAAAGACTGGCTTCGCCTGCTGTTTTCACCTATACTCTCGGGTCTTGACCTGTGGGTCAGGTTTTTCAATAACTCACGGTGCGCTGGGTTCCGACTCTTGCACCGCATGTGAAAGGTAATATCATGTCCGTAGAACACATCAACAAAGCGGCGATCATCGCCGACAACGCACGTGGCGACAAAGATACCGGTTCGCCGGAAGTGCAAGTTGCACTGCTGACCGCACGCATCAACGAACTGAACGGTCACTTCAAGGAACACAAGAAGGACCACCACTCGCGCCGCGGCCTGATCATGATGGTCAACCGTCGCAAGAGCCTGCTGGCCTACCTGAAGAACAAAGACCTGAACCGTTACCGCGACCTGATCGCCAAGCTCGGCCTGCGTAAGTAATCGGTACGCATTGAGCTTTCAGCCGAACGCTTAAACATGAAATGCCTGCGTCAGTTCGACTGCCGCGGGCATTTTTTATTTTTAGACTTTCGGGGTCGGATCCCGGTTTTCAAGGGTGGGCTCTGACCCCGACTGGTTGGAAGTGAAGTTTAGTGGAGCAAAAGGCCGCGGCAATACGGCCCCGGCCCGTGGTGAGGTGAACGACAGCGCCTGAAAATCTGTCGGCAAAATGAAAGGGATACCCCATGTTTAACAAAGTTACGAAAACCTTCCAGTACGGCGAGCACACCGTTACCCTGGAAACCGGCGAAATCGCCCGCCAGGCCAGCGGCGCCGTCGTGGTGTCGGTGGAAGACACCGTCGTCCTGGCCACCGTGGTCGCCAGGAAGGATGCCAAGCCGGGCCAGGATTTCTTCCCGCTGACCGTCGATTACATCGAGAAGAGCTACGCCGCCGGCAAGATCCCGGGTGGCTTCTTCAAGCGCGAAGGCCGTCCGTCCGAGAAGGAAACGCTGACCTCGCGCCTGATCGACCGTCCGATCCGCCCGTTGTTCCCGGAAGGCTATCTGAACGAAGTCCAGGTCATCATCCACGTGCTGTCGGTCAATCCTGAGATCGATCCGGACATCCCGTCGATGATCGGCGCCTCGGCCGCCCTGTGCGTGGCCGGTATCCCGTTCAGCGGCCCGATCGGCGCCGCCCGCGTCGGCTACGCCAACGGCCAGTACATCCTGAACCCGAGCACCACCCAGCTCAAGACCTCGCAGATGGACCTGGTCGTGGCCGGTACCGAACACGCCGTGCTGATGGTCGAATCCGAAGCGCAGCAGCTGTCCGAAGAAATCATGCTGGGCGCGGTCGTCTACGGCCACGAGCAGATGAAGGCCGTGATCGACGCGATCCACGCGCTGGTCGAAGAAGGCGGCAAGCCGGAAGTGGAGTGGAGCCCGGCCCCGAAGAACG
>Ga0308170_10002596_pt1 | contig 15374 bp, 17 predicted proteins | sample PhyBR2_2_FD_202136 | JGI IMG/M metagenome (GOLD analysis project Ga0308170, IMG submission 202136) | Phyllosphere microbial communities from UC Gill Tract Community Farm, Albany, California, United States - DLSLSB.R2 | ecosystem: Host-associated > Plants > Phyllosphere > Unclassified | place... | reverse complement strand
CAATTTGACGTGACCCGCGAGCGGATCCGTCAGATCGAGGCCAAGGCACTGCGCAAGTTGCGCCACCCGACGCGAAGCGAGCATCTGCGCTCCTTCCTCGACGAGTGATACCAGAACCCCCGGCCCAGGCCGGGGGTTTTGTTTTGCACAGATAAAATTCCCCGCAACACCCCTCCCCTGAAAGCCCGTCTACACTCGAACTATTCCCCGTGCCATAACGAGACCGTTATGCCCAGATTGCCGACCGTGTTGCTACTGTCGCTGCTGACCTGGACCGCAACGGCTGGCGCGTTGACTCTCACGGAGGATGAGCGTAGCTGGTTGGCGGACCATCAGGAGCTTCGCCTTGGGGTGGACGCGTCCTGGCCACCCTTCGAATACCGTGATGAGAATGGCCGTTACCAGGGCCTGGCTGCCGACTATGTGCGCCTGATCCAGGACCGACTGGGTGTCAGGATCAAGCTGATCGAACCGGCAAACTGGACCGCTGTACTTGAGCAAGCCCGGAGCAACCAGCTCGACTTGCTACCCGGCATCATGTCCACTCCGGAGCGCCAAAGCTACCTGGCCTTTACACGCCCCTACCTCGACTTCCCCATCGTCATCCTTGCCCATGAAGGCGGCGCGAAACCACGCAACCTGAAGGATTTGTACGGGCTGAAAATTGCCGTGGTGGAAAACTATGCACCCCATGAATTGCTGCGCACACACCACCCGGACCTGAATCTGGTGGCGATGCCCAACGTCAGTTCGACGCTGCAAGCCCTGGCCACCGATGAAGTGGACGCCGTCGTCGGCGACTTGGCGTCCAGCGTCTGGAGCCTGCGCCAACTCAAGCTCGATGGCTTGTACGTCAGCGGCGAAACGCCCTATCGCTACCAATTGGCAATGGGTGTCCCGCAGGAACAGAAAATGCTGGTGGGCATCCTGGACAAAGTCCTCGCCGACCTTAGCTCAGCCGAAACCGATGCGATCCAGCAACATTGGGTCGGCAGTTTCACCGATCACCGCACCTTCTGGGTCGACCTGCTGATGTATGGCCTGCCCGCCGTCTTGTTGCTCAGTACCGTGCTGGCGGTGGTCATTCGGATCAATCGCCGGCTCAGTTCGGAAATCTCCCGCAGGGTCGCCCTCGAACAAGAACTGCGCAGCAGCGAATACCACTATCGCGGCCTGGTAGAGAGCTTGTCCGCCATCGCCTGGGAAGCGAGCATCAGCGATTTCACCTACAGCTATGTGTCGCCCCATGCCGAAGACTTGCTCGGCTATCCGCGCGCCCATTGGCTGATTCCGGGCTTCTGGCGCAACATCATTCACCCCGCCGACCTCACGCGCACCGAAGCGTACTGCTACCGGGAAACCCGTGCCAATCGTGATCACAGCGTCGATTACCGGGTCATCACGGCGGACGGCCGCTGCTTGTGGGTGCGCGATATTGTCAGCCTGATTGAACACGGCCACGAGCCAGTGCTGCGCGGCCTGATGATCGATATCAGCGAAGCCAAGCGCACGGAGGAAGCTCTGCAGCTGTCCGAGCAGAAGTTCGCGTCGGTGTTTCAGCAATGCCCCGACATCCTGGTGATCGCCAGGCTATCTGATGGCTGCCTGCTGGAGGTCAACAAGGCATTCGAGGACCAGATTGGCCTGACCGCCGACGAGGTGGTGGGCAAAGCCGCCTCAGATCTGAATATATGGCGTATTCAGGGCGTCGGGCCGGATTTGCTGCAGCGGGTACAGACCACCAGTATCCGCAACCTGGAAATGTCCTTTCTGCGCAGCAACGGCGAAGCGTTTACGGGGCTGATCTCAGCTGAGCCCTTCCAACTCGACACCACCGAAGCCCTGGTGGTGGTGGTGCGCGATATCACCCAGCTCAAGGAAACCCAACAGCAACTGCAAACCTCCGAAGAGAAATTCGCCAAGGCGTTCCATGCTTCCCCCGACGGCTTGCTGCTGAGTCGCCAAAGGGATGGCCTATTGATTGAGGTGAACGAAGGTTTCAGCCATCTGACCGGCTTCACCAGCGCCTCTTCGCTCGACCAATCAACCCTGGACCTGGGCATCTGGGTCGACCTCAACGAACGCAAGCACATGCTGGAATTGATGCAGCGCGACGGCTTCGTGCGTGATTTCATCTGCCATATCCGTCGCGCCGATGGCCAGCTTCGCCTCTGCGAAGTCTCCAGCCGCCCGCTGCCCATCGGTGACGAAGACTGCATGCTGACCATCGCCCGGGACATCACCGAACGCCAGCAGATGCAGGAAAAACTGCAGCAGGCCGCCACGGTATTCGAGAGCACCGCTGAAGGCGTCTTGATCACCGACACACGACAGAACATCAGTGCCGTCAATCGCGCCTTCAGTGAAATCACCGGCTACAGCGAAATCGAAGCGCTCGGCCATACCCCGCGCCTGCTCGCCTCGGGGCTGCATGACAGCGCATTCTATGCGGCGATGTGGCACCAATTGACAGCCCATGGACACTGGCAGGGAGAGATTTCCAACCGCCGCAAGAACGGCGAGGTGTACCCAAGCTGGCTGACCATCAGTGCCGTGCGCAACCGCGACCAATTGATCACGCACTTCGTTGCCGTGTTTGCCGACATCTCCAGCCTCAAGCTGGCCCAGGCACGCCTGGACTATCAGGCCCACCACGACCCGCTGACCGGGCTGCCCAACCGCACCCTGTTTGAAAATCGGCTGCAGGCCGCCCTTAACGGCCAGCAGGAAAGCGGCAGACAAGGCGCGGTGTTGTTTCTTGACCTGGACCGTTTCAAACACATCAACGACAGCCTCGGCCACCCGGTCGGCGACCTGCTGCTCAAAGACATCGCCGTACGCCTCAAGCAGCAACTGCGCGACGTCGACACCGTCGCCCGCCTGGGCGGGGATGAATTCATCATCTTGCTGCCCGGCTTGCAGCAGGCCGGCGACGCCCAGTATCTGGCGAACAAACTGCTCGACTGCTTTACACCCCCCTTCCAGGCCGGTGAGCATGAGTTTTTTATCAGCGCCAGTATTGGCACCAGCCTTTACCCACAGGATGGCACCGACGTCGCCACTCTGGTCAAGAACGCCGATGCTGCGATGTATCGCTCCAAGGCCAAGGGCCGCAACCGTGTCGAAAGCTATACCCGCGACCTGACGGCCCAAGCCAATGAACGCGTAGCGCTGGAGCACGAGCTGCGCCGTGCCATCGAACGTGAAGAACTGAGCCTCTATTACCAACCCAAGCGCAGCCTGTTGACCCAGGAGCTGATCGGCGCCGAAGCCCTGATTCGCTGGCGTCACCCCACCTTGGGCGACGTCCCGCCCGAGCACTTCATCGCCCTGGCCGAAGAGAACGGCACGATCCTGCAGATTGGCGACTGGGTGCTGGAACAAGCCTGCCGGCAGTTGCACGCCTGGCAAGAGGCTTTCGACGATTTCGGGCCACTGTCGGTCAACCTCGCAGGCGCGCAACTGCGTCACCCCAACCTGCTGTCACGTATCGAACAACTGCTGCGCGATTACCGCCTTGAACCTGGTTGCCTGCAATTGGAGATCACCGAGAACTTCATCATGAGCCAGGCCGAAGAGGCCCTGGGGGTTCTGCATCAACTCAAACGCCTGGGCGTCCAGCTGGCGATCGATGATTTTGGCACTGGCTACTCGCCCCTCAGCTACCTCAAGCGCCTGCCCCTGGACTTCCTCAAGATCGACCAATCCTTCGTTCGAGGCCTGCCCGACGATCCCCACGACGTCGCCATCGTGCGCGCCATCATCGCGCTGGGCCACAGCATGCAATTCACCATCATCGCCGAAGGCGTGGAGACCCCCGCACAGCAAACATTCCTCGCCGCCGAAGGCTGTGAACAGATGCAAGGCTACATCGTCAGCCTGCCCCTGCCGCCGGAGCTTTTTGCCGCGAGCTTCCTTCGTACGAAGCTGGAGGATTTTTCGGATGGCACAGTGAACAAACCATCGTTATAATCCGCGACCTACTGAGGGCCTATAGCTCAGTTGGTTAGAGCAGGGGACTCATAATCCCTTGGTCGTAGGTTCGAGTCCTACTGGGCCCACCATACTCAAAGCCGCGCACTGCGCGGCTTTTGTGTTTTTTACGGTATGAAAACCCTATTGCGTAGGATTACAAAACACGCTGTACGTCCACAAAACGTCCACAGCGATGACGTATTGATCAGAATGCGATTAAGTAGCGCCGGGCGATCCACCCCTTCACTGACTCACCGCCTATGTCGATGGACACGTAAATCCAGTTGTTTTCCTCGCGGCCAAGATTCTCCACCCATGTCCCGATCTTAAGACGCCCTAGCTCTGACGAGCCTTTATCAGCTTTTGCTCTAATAATTACATCGTTGCCAGTAACAACACTATTTCCCGAAAGAAATTCCCGCCGCTGCTCTGGAATTGACTTAACCACCTGACGGATTTCTATAGATGTATTAGCACCCTCAAGTTTTTCTTGCGCTAGTAGGGTTAGTGCAATTACCCCCCCAACAATTGCGGCTTTATTCAATATATCCCATAACAGCGTCCAAAATATTGCAAAATACTTTTTTGCCTCATTCGATAGACTTGAAAAATCGCCCCCACCATTAATAACCTCAACGATCTCTCTCTCCAGCTCAGGCTGCTCAATGGGAAGTTCTTCCCAGACGACAGGCTCAGCCTTCGAAAATATAGAAGCAAATTCGGCTTGCAGTTTCTCTATTGCAATTAACGTTTCCGATTTATGCGAAGTAAGATAATTAAATAATAAAGAGTTTTTTTGCTGTTCTGCCCAACCGACGCCAAGAGAAAAGTCACGATAGTTTCTAAAACCTTCGATCACTCGTGGATCAGCAAGTCCTCCGATATTAAGAGTCCCTAAATGTTTGGCTAAACCTGCTGCTGTGTCTAAGCGTTCCGGAATCGATCGAGCAAGAAGCTCTCGCCCCCCTAGAAGCCCACCACTGAGCATTCGTGACATTTGGTAGCTTGGTAAGTGACGCATTTGCTCAAGTAAGGCATTCCCTGGTAACGCCTCTTGAGTCCTTTTTATATAATCAGCTATACCATTAGACTGTAGCAGTTCTAAGGCAGGATTTCTCAACGCTTGCTGAACGCTTAATAAAATATCACTAGGTTTCTTTTTCTCAGAATCAGCGACCATCTTTAGTGCTTCCTTGTTTGATCTTTATTTGCGCCACTGGATTTAACCGCACTACTTCGGCCATATGCCCGGGACTGAAATGGGCGTATTTTTGAGTCATTGCTAAAGTTGAATGCCCCAACACTCGCTGGAGAGTCAAAATATCTCCGCCACTCTTCATGTAATGACTAGCAAAAGTATGACGCAAGACATGCGTCAACTGCCCTTCAGGCAGTTCAATCCCCAGCATTAAAATTGATCGGCGAAAAGTGTTGTAACCCGAGGAGAAAGGCAACGACTCCCCAAGTCGCTCTTCTAGGTCTTTAGATATGGGTACAGACCTATTTCTACTGGACTTGGTTTTGCTGTAATGAACTAACCCATGTCGTACTTGGTGAGGCTGTAATGCCTCGGCCTCTCCCCATCTAGCACCAGTCGCGAGGCAGACCTCCGCAATCAATGCAGCACCAGACTCACGTTTCGACAGGTCACCGAGCAAGGCTTTGATTTGATCAGCCATCAGATAAACCATTTCGGTCTCATCAAACTTCAGTTTGCGAACCTTCGCCAGCGGGTTGTCCCCCTCCCATTCCCCCAACCGAGTTAACTCATTGAACACAGCCTGCAGATAGGCTAGTTCATGGTTCAGCATATTGGCGCTGATCGGCTTAGGTTCCTCCCCACTTTTCACAAATCCATTGCCTGGCTTACTTCGAGAATGCTTACCCTCAGCACGTTCGGCCCTGTACTGCGCAAAATCAGCAGAACCGAACGTGGACACCTTGGGATTTCCCATCCGCTCTACCATGTTGTCCAGTAGAGAACGTCTCTGCAGGCCTGTCTTAAGGTTCTGCCCATGGAGCACATACCAACGTTCAACTAAATCTTTGAGCGTGCGCGGATCGTGCTTGGGAGCCTTTTCAAAGGTTCCGCTGGATCCCTCTCCCATAACCCGATTGTGATACTTCTGAGCTTCGTTCTTGGTCTTGAATACTTTGCGCAGCCGAACGCCGTAGCGCCCATCTGGTCGGCAATCCACCTCATAGCGACCTTCGCCAAGCTTCTTGATCGCCACGGCATCACACAGGGCTGATCTGCCCTGCCTCCGGAATAGTTTGGTCGGTCATCAACCACAATGTGTATTTGGTGAACTGGGGATGCTGGGTGACTTTCAACAACTCCGACGAAGCCGCTGTTTTCCTTCGCCCGTACTCATAGCCCTTCCAGGTCTCAAGCCTGATACCCGTGGCCTCACACATTTCAGTCTGCGTTAGCTGCTCACGCATCCGAATAAGCTTGAGCTTTTCGCCGATGCTCATTGACCGATCACCGGACTGATCTGGCCGCAAGCGGGAGCCGTCTGATCGGTCACCAGCCAAAGCGCGTATTTCATAAACCGGGGATGTGTCGTGATTTTCAACAGTTCACCAGAACTCACCTCCTTGCGAGCCCCGTACTCGTAGCCTTTCCATGTTCCCAGCTTGATCCCTGTTACCTCGCTAATTTCTGACTGAGTCAGCCGCTCGGTTAAACGAATTTCCTTGAGCTTTTGCCCGAGTTCCATGCACACCCCTTGACCTTACTCATTTGAGTACTTAATATCCTCATATGTGTACTTTTACTGCACATATGACTAAGGAGCTTATCAAATGCAGATCACCATAGACACGCCTTACACCACGGTTAGAGAGCTAGCCCGCCGCTCAGGCCAGTCAGAGCGGGCTATCCGAAACGACATCGAGCGCGGCCGGATTCTCGTGCGTGCCAAGGCGGAAGGGTCCAAGGAGGCATTGCTTATAAACATGGTTGCCCTAGCCATTGAAGCAGCAGACCAGGCCGAGCGTGTGGGCACCAACTCGACCACCTCAAAGCGCTAAGGCTCGGCATATGCAGTTCGAAGACATCTACCGACTGGAAGTGGTCAGTGCCCTGGAGCATGACCACGACCTGGACTTCAAAGATATTGGTAACAAGTACCTGCAGAAGGGCATATGCCCAGGCTGTGGGGAGCGCACCCTGTACATCGCTCGTAAGAAGCCGTATCAGCTCAAATGCAACCGATTGAATCAGTGCCAGTACGTGGAAAAAACCCGCGAGCGCTACAGCTATTTGTTCGAAAACCTCAGTGAGCGCTTCCCCCGCACAGAGTTAAATCCAAACGCTACTGCCGACGCCTACCTGCAGCGCAACCGCGGTTTCGACATCAGCAAAATGAAAGGTTGGTACGAACAGGCTCGACGGCAAATGCTCGATGGGCAGTGGGCGGATACCGTCCGCTTTCCTCTGTGCAACGGCTACTGGGAACGAATCATCGACGCCACGATGGTTAAAGCCAACGGCGGCGACAAGGCTGGCATCAAGAAGGGCATGAGCTATCGATCAGGCGGCTGGATGCCACCAGGTATGGCTATCGAGACGGGCGATAACGTTTACATCGTTGAAGGGATCTTCCACGCCATAGCGTTGCACCTGGCGGGTTACAAGGTGATCGCCTCAATCTCGGCGAACAACTTCCCATGGGACTTGATTGAGGCCAACAAGGGCAAGAAAGTGCGCTGGATCATCGCCCTGGATGATGACAAGGCTGGGCATCTGGTGATTCCCAAATATCGTCGGCAGTTACATGCGATGGATGAACTCGCCTGGGTCGCTCTCACTGGCTCAGACCGTGATTGGGATGACGTGTATCGCGACGGTCAGCTGGACGATGCATTCATGCAGGAGGCCAGTTACCAGGGCCGGTTATTCGTCGCACCCAACCCGGCCAAAAAAGCCTTCTTGCTTCACATGAAAAGGCCCTTAAATTTCTTCCTGTTGGACTTCGGCAATCGCCTTTACACGGCCAAGGTCAATTCTGATGAGTTGAGCAAAGAGTCAAGCAAGGAAAAGGAGCAGGATGGCGGTGCGCAGCCGAAAACCAGAGAAGAACTGTTCGACAAATACTGCGATATCAAGCAGGTGGCCAACTGCGTGCCGCACTTTGAGTACATCCAAAGGGATGCGCTCAGTGGTGATCAGCAGTTCTTTTTTCAATTCAATTTCCCGAACGCCGCTCAGAACTGCAAAGAGCCATTAGCGCCCAACTCCATCGGTGATCCCCGTAGCTTTTCCAAGTCCCTACTGGAGCGAACGCCTGGTGGCAATTTCGAGGGCGGAGAAAAGGTACTGGCCATGCTGCGTAGCAAATGGCTTGAAAATGCTTTGACTGTTCGGGCTCTGCCTTTCGTTGGCTACGATGCAGCCAGTAAAACCTACTGCTATCAGACGTTCGGATATCACAAAGGCAGGGAGTACTTGGCCAACTCTCACGGCTATTTGGAGATTGGTAAAACCGGCCTGAAAACCTCTTTGAGTAGCCTGAAACTGACACGCGGCACCGACTTCGACCCGCATTGGTTTGCTGACTTCTTTGAAGTCAACGGCATGAATGGTTTGGCTGCGCTGGCATGGTGGACAGGCTCCCTATTCGCTCAACAGATCCGCTCAACTCAAGAGTCATGGCTGTTTTTCGAATTGACCGGGGATGCCGGCGCCGGCAAGTCGAGCATGTTACGTTTCCTGTGGAAGCTATTGGGACGTGCGAACTATGAAGGCATGAAACCCAACACCACCGGCGCTAGTGCCATTGGTCTGACACGTGCGCTATCTCAAGTCAGCAACCTACCGGTGGTGTTGATCGAATCGGACAGCACGGTGGTCGACGGGCAAGGCCGCGAAACCACAAGCCAATACAACTGGGAGAACTGGAAATCACTTTTTGACCACAACGCCACGCTTCGAACGGTAGGCATAAAGTCATCGAGCAATGACACCGACAGCCTGATTTTCCTTGCTGCCCTATGCATATCACAGAACGCCCGGGTGGGCGGCACCGATGCCATCCTGACGCGGATCGCTCACATGCACGCCACGCGAGCGGGGCATACACCAGCTCGCAAGATCGTGGCCAACCGCTTGAACGCCATCCCTGTTGAAGAGCTAGCGGGTTATTTGCGCCGCTGTCTGGAACAGGAAAGCAACTGGCTGGCACGTTACTTTGAAGCCTTCACAGAGTACGAGAGCCGACTCCAAGCGAACTCAGTCATCCAGCATCAGCGAATCGTGCTCTGCCATGCCCAACTCATGGCCGCAGCTAAGGCCACTCAGGCACTGTTCCCGGAATGGAGCGAGCAGACCCTAGAACAGTTGTACAAACACGTTGAAGCCCGCGCCATCGATCGGCAGCAGCTTGTCAGCAGTGAGAACGCGACGGCAGCGAGGTTCTGGCAGATCTATCACTACCTCAATGAAAAGGTGGTCACGATCAACGACCAGGACGGAGTCCGCGAGAACACGCTGGAGACATTGAATCACAGCTCTGATCGGACCTTGATCGCTATCAACATCGAACACTTCCACAACGCCTGCCGGCTTGCTGGCCAGGAAGTCATCCACGCGACCCAATTACAACGGGCCCTGCCGCTGAGCAGCTCACACACCTTCATTGAAGTGCGCAAAGTCCGATCGTGTATCGAGAAGCGGCCGCTCAACTGCTGGATCTTCCGCAAGGGGGGTAAAGAGTGATGAACGTTTGGGAGACCGACCCTCATATGCGGGAGCATTTAGGTGGAATTGTTGGAATGCGTGTGTTGCCAATGAACTGCCGGAACATCCGGAACATTATCTATATCAATAAAAATATTTATAAAAAACAGATAGATAACAGGAATCTCATCATCACGGACAACCGGAACATACCGGAACGTCCCGGAACATTTCTACCTTTGCTGTTCCGGCAATGTTCCGGCTACCCAGTTTTCCGGAACATCGCTACAGGCCTTGTAAATCAAGCCCTCCAGCCAATCAGTGAAAAAAGCTGTTCCGGCTTGTTCCGGCTCCAGAGCCATTCGACTCAACAAGGGGGGAACCCAAGCTGGCGGGGGTTTACAGCTATTCCTCTCTTTATTGTTCCGGATGTTCCGCCGAACCAATGGGCACACGCATCTTTTTAACGCGAACGCCTGACTGCTATTCCACCCCAGAGGGAGTAACACCATGCAAGTGCAAGTAATTATCGGCAATGCTGCCCCAGGTAAAAACACCAAGCTGCAGGAGATTCAAACGGAACTGAACATGCAGGGTATCGACGTTCCTATCGTCGTTGGCGCGAACTGCACCACCCCATTTTTTCTCAACCAAATCGCCAACCAGGCCATTGCCGGCGCCAAGCATTTCCTGGCAGACGACTGCACCCACTTTCAAATCAAGGCGGTATTGGACCTGGCGGCGCAAGAGGAAATGTCGGGTTTACCCCATGACCTGGTTGTGCACCTGGTACGCAAAGCCTGAAAGGGGAAAACCGTGATCATTCGATACAGCGCGAACACCCTACCCGGCCAACTGCTCTTGCCGGACGGTTATGTGGATATGTGCACGCCTGAAAGTCTGGCCGAGCTGGCGACCGTCGCACATTGGCAGGACCACCCCGAAGACACCCCGACCTTGATCACCGTCATACATATACGGGACGTAGACGGTCATGACTTGGGGTTGTTTGAGGTTCGCTGCGAACAGCGTCCGGTATTCACGGCAAGCCCATTACGGCAAGCCTGAAAGAGACGGTGTCGAGGAGTTCGCACCTCCCCGACACCAACCACCACAAAGGAGCAACACCATGAAAGCAGAACGCCAAAGCAGCAGTGAATACAAGGCTATCACACCACCCGAGCAAGACAGCAGCCCCTTTAAACCCCCTCGCCCGCTGCTGGCCACCGCCGTGATCGGCGCAGCACTGATCGGCTACCTGGTCCACAAGAGCCCAGACGCCCGCCAGCGCCTGGAAAGTATGGCCGAAATGGCTCAAGCCCTCGGAGACCTATCAGAGAGCGACGCTGCAGTGGTCGCCAACTTGCTTGCCCAACCAACCATTAAGGAGACAGTTCATGCTTGATTCCCGCGAACAAGACAAGTTTGTGATCCGCTTGCCAGACGGCTTACGCCCTCAGATCGCAGCCACCGCCCGTAGCAACCAGCGAAGCATGAACGGCGAAATTATCATCCGATTGCAACGCTCCCTTATTCAGGATCAGCTGAGAGACGAGCAGGAAAAAATCATCAGCGTACTGCTCAAGCAGATTGAAGAACTGGAGTCGAAGGAGGCAGCGGCATGTTTGTCGTGATCGATGGTAGGGCGGTTGCCCTCAGTGACAATCAGCACGACCACACTCTTAAACAGTTGGATCTGCCACCGGACTTTGTGCTGGTGGATGCCACAGCCCTACTTCTGCACGATACGGGGAACGGAACCGTGGAGATTCCCCTCCCTGCCGGCCTTGTCGTCGCAGCATTCGAAAATCGGACGGGCCAACGGAGGTATGGCGTGATCACCATTTGAAGGTGAGCGAAATCGCCAGAAATATTTTTTAGCCGCTAAAAATGGCTCAGACATTTCTGATTTTAAGGGCGCCGAGGCGCCCTTTTTTTCATCCGGAGTTCGATCCACGCATCGACGCCGTAAAAACAACTAGCTGTTCGACCTGGTACTTTCCGCCCAATTACCGATGCACTGTCAATCAAAACTACAAAAATCCCCATCAAAATAAAGAGCAGTTAGCCTTCAAAATTACAATATTGAGTAAAAAAGCTTTCGATATATCGAATAGTAAATGTTCGCTTAGCGAACTTATTTTACCCAATGTCGTGCGCTCCGCGTACGCTGGTGGCACGTTTCACCTCAGAACGCATTTACGTTTTTACGTAAACCGTCTTACATCTAAACAAACCATAAATGGATCCCTTTCAGAAATAAGACCTCGGTATAATAATATTGCACCATGCCATCAGCTTTGGAAACGGACTGCGCGCCCTGCACACAGGCCCTCCCCTGCTCTACCAAGACGGTATAGAATGGTATTACAGGAAACTTCCGGACCTGAGCAGCTGCAGAAATTAGTGTTTGACAAAATAAAATTGGAATCCGTAAAGTGCGCAAATTCTGACCTGCCAACAAGGAGCCATTGAAATGGACGAACGCACTGTTACGACAGCCCGAGACATCATAGAAGAGGTCGCCAAAGTTATTATCGGACTAAGCGTATCGGTGGGCGCAAGGCCCTTAGATGAAGATGAAAGCGGTGGAATTGTAGCAACGATGGTTTGGTCAAGCGATCGTTTGCTGGAGTGCTCCAGCAAACTTGGAGCGGTTTTCAATCAGCCCGGCAAAGAACTTAGTTGATCAAATAATTGTCGCTGCCGACTGAGCGGAAGTTCGCGGAGCCGGTCGAAGATCAACTGATCGACCGACGCCGCGGCAGGCCGCAAAGCGTGGGAATAACTGAGTTCCATCACGAAGGAATGGCCGCAAAGCGGATCCAAGCACTGGCAGTAGAGCTTGGCGTACTCCACAGACACGTTCTCTCGCGATCCGATCCGCGCCTTACCGCCACATTCCCTACATTTAATCCGCATTGCATCCCTCCCCAAGGGTGTACGTATGCACACTATTTTGCCACAAGGTGGATTGGTTTCCTCTACTGAGAATTCCTACATCAAGTAGGTGCCACCTCAATAGCGACCTCCCTCCACGCAAACCTACGGTTCGCCCTCAATGTGTCATTTAGCTGATTGAACAACTGACAAATCGGTCGAATCTCGTTACTGGTGTACACACGATCGATCTTCTCAATGTCCCCAAACCCGCCGCTGTTTTCCGGGATGATTCCGGCCAGAGCTGGGTTCATACGCCACGCCGCGTGATGTTCTTCACCTTCTCCAGTTCGTCTTTGGCCTGGAAGTCCCCCACGGGGATGATCTGGATGGCGTTTTCCTTGCCGTTGGGGATGTTGACGAACATCGAGCGGAAGTTGCCCACGCCCTTGCTGGCGCTGATTTGTGCTTGAAGGTTCTCTTCGTCCTCCTCGGTCAGGTCCGGGTCGTTGGTGTAGAAGATGTAACCCGCGTGCGCGCCGTTGCTGTAGTAGCGCCGGCGGAACAGAGTTGCGGCTTCGTTGAGCAATAGTGCCTGCAGGCCGCCCAGGTAGTCGGGTACGCCGTAGATGTTTTGTTCCACGTCATAGTCCAGGACGTGTTCGATTTCGTCCTGGTGGAAGTCCATGTACTTACTGTCTGGCAGCAGCATCCTGAAACCGCCGTCGACCTTCACCCGCATGTTGATAGCAGGCAGGTGCTGCATCTCCAGCACTTCGCCAAAGGCATTGGTATCGCGATAGAAATACGCCTCCCCGAACACCATGTAATCCAGGCTCGCCCGGCCCATGGTCTGCGTGCTGCAGCCATCGGACGGGATAAATTCACGCAACAGCAGGTTGCGCTTGAACTTGGGAATGGCGCCGTGGTGTGCGTTGGCGCGCAGCAGCTTGGCCAGGCCCGCCCGCGATACTGGAGGCTTGTAGATCTCGCCGTCGTCGCTGAGAAATACCCCCAGGTACTCGCCTATGTTGCCGGACAGTACTTGTTCGGGCTCCCCGAAGGTGAACGCCCGCATGGGCTGTGGCTGTCGTACCTGCTGGCTGGCTTGGGGCTTTCTGCGTTTTGACTTGGGCATTGTTTCCGCTCGTGACGTAGCGGCTACGGCGCCGCTTGTTGGTATTGAGGGGTTCATTGGCCAGGGCGTGCATGACCGCCCAGGCGATGTCGGCGTGGCCGGTCGCGTCGGTGCGCGAAGCGCTGTAGGTAACCTGGCCGCTGGTGGTGGTGCCGCGCTTGATGGTCAGGAATGCCTGGGCGATATCAGTCCAGCCGGCGTCCCACTCAATGCGACTGCCCTGGATCGTGTCCTGGGCCTTGAGCACCAGGGTGTTTTTGGTCTCAAGGCTGTAGTGGATCGGTGTAGCCTTCGCGTAGAAGTCGCGCACCAGGTCGAACACGCCGTAGCCCACGCCAGTGATGTCGATCCCGATGTGTTGCACGTTGAAACGCTCTGTAAGCTTTTTGACCTGGGCGGCTTGGTAGGTGAACGAATGGCCCCGCCAGCTGTGTTTTTCCAGGATGCGGAATTTCGCCCCGGGTTCCAGTGGCGGGGCGACCACCACGCAGGTGGCATCGTCGCGGGTCCGGCTTGGATCGTAGCCAAGCCAAACCGGGCTGTTGCCGAACGGCCGATCCAGTTCCGGGTTGTAGTCCTCCCACAACAACAGGTCGGAATAGCAGCGCTCCAGATCCCTGAGCCCGAACGCGCTTTGGCTGCTGTCGATGAACTTGCACATGAACAACTGCTGGAATTTGTCCTCTTCATATTCCAACTGCAGCTGTTCCAGGTTGAACAAGTTGCAGCCGCCGGCAAGTGCATCCAGGACAGTGATGATCTTGCGCCAGTGCCCATCCGGGCAAAGCGCGCCGGCTGCGATCTGTTCGTCACTGGGCCACGGTTTTTTGGCGTCTTTGTGCTTGCCGTTACGGAATTTTTCCCCTGTCCAGAACGGGTACGCCTGATGTGAGACGGCACTGGGCGTTGAAAAGTAGGTTTTGCGCCACTTGAAGTGAGTGCCCATGGCGCTGGCGGTGTTGTTCAGCTTCTCAAAGTCGCGGATCCAGAAGTATTCATCGACGTAAACATGGCCGTGATAGCCCTGCGCAGTGGCCCCGTTAGTGCTGAGAAAGCGCAGCTCGGCCCAAGGTTTGCCGTCTTTGCTGAGCACTATCGGGTTGCCGGTCAATTCCAGGCCGAACCACTCTTGGGCAAAGGCGATGATGTAGCTTCGGAAAATTTCGGACTGGGCACGGCTGGCAGACAGAAAAACCTGGTTGTCACCAGTGAGCACCGCGTCCATGAAGGCTTCGCCGGCGAAGTAGTAGGTCAATCCCACCTGGCGACTTTTCAGAACGTTGCGGATTCGCATCGTTAGCGGATTCTGTTTGGCGGCGAACAGCTCCTTCTGGTAGTCGTACATCTTGCTGATGAACTTATCCAGAAAATCGACTTCGGTAAGTTCGCTGACGTCGTTCTTTACCTTCTTTTCTTTTTTTCGTCCGCCTCCCTCACCACGGCCGGAGCGCTCCCCACGCACGCCCTGGCGGCGCTCCTGCGGTTCGCTGGCTGATTCCCCGGCCGGTGCCGGCGACGGCTTGACCGCTTGCTTTAACAGGCGCTCGCGTACCGTTGTCAGGCGGTCCAACTCGTTGAGCTCGTCTTTGGTCAGGCTGCTGGCTTTGTCCAGGAGCAGGGTGATACGCCGGCCGACTGCGGTCAGCGGTTCTTCGTCCGACAGCATGTCCTCCCAACCGCCCTGGCGTATCCAGTAGA
>Ga0308170_10002593_pt1 | contig 15392 bp, 10 predicted proteins | sample PhyBR2_2_FD_202136 | JGI IMG/M metagenome (GOLD analysis project Ga0308170, IMG submission 202136) | Phyllosphere microbial communities from UC Gill Tract Community Farm, Albany, California, United States - DLSLSB.R2 | ecosystem: Host-associated > Plants > Phyllosphere > Unclassified | place... | reverse complement strand
CATCGAAGCGAGAAACTCATCCTTCACGCTCTGCGGAGCATTGCCGGCGGTCGCGACATATAACCGGTACAGGTCGCGCGACTGGCCGACCGCCTTGGTCTTGGTCTGCGACGTGTTGGCCACCGAGACCAGGTTGTTGTTGAACACCGCCTGCAGACGTGCCGACAGCGCGGAAACACCACTGACGCCAAGCATGCCTACGGCGAGCGTGATCAGCGCGCAGAGAAAAAACGAGGTGATCAGTTTGGTCGAAAATTTTGCGTCATTGAGCCAGTTCATCGGTTGATCCTCATGGGCGCTGATCGAGCAGCACCCGTCATGTGTGCATTTCCCAGCCCCGCATAACGCCAGGTAAAGGGCCTGTGTCCGGATTCCATCACCACTTGAGCCCGCCTGACGGCCAGGCGCCGCGAGCGGATGACTGGCTGTTTTTTGATCAAGACGTCGTACAACATCACAAACATACAAGCAAAACGCCCAGCTCATCCTCAAGCTTGATGGAGCAACCTTCTCTCTTAACTGCCCATCACGCTCACGACGATATGGGCTGACAACTTTCTGAAATGCCCGTTTTAGAGCGCTCATAAAGAAAAAATAAATAATAGCACTTAGCCATATTCATTGAGAAATGTTACAGCATGTGAAATATTTGTCGCAACGTAAGACATCGTACGACATGAAAGCGTTATCGATAAAAATCAAAAAACGCGCGTCGAAACCCAACCGTGAGGAGTTACACATGCATCCGCAGAGGATGGCCCAGCCATTGCCCGACGTGCGCAAGGCGAAGCTCGTGAGGAATATGCTCGCAGGGTGTCTGGCCCTGATGACGGTTTGCCTGAAGGCCCAGGGCGAGACGCTCGACACCCACGCCTCCCCAGGCAAGCGACTGGCGGTGGCAGCCGATTGCGTGGCTTGCCACAGCGCCATTGGCGGTAAGCCCTTTGCCGGCGGTTACCCACTCAACTCGCCGATGGGCGTCATCTATTCGACCAACATCACCCCTTCGAGGACCGCCGGCATCGGCCAATACACTCAGGCAGACTTCGCCCGCGCCGTGCGCGACGGCGTGACCCCGGACGGAACCCGCCTGTACCCGGCGATGCCCTACACCTCCTACGCAAAGATGACCGACAGCGACGTCGCCGCCCTGTACCAGTACTTCATGGAAGAGGTGGCACCGGTGGACACACCCGTTCCCAAGACCGAGCTCGACTTCCCGTTCAATATCCGCGCCGCGATGCTCGGCTGGAACGCCCTGTTCCATAGCCAGAAACGCTTCGTGGCAGATCCGGGCAAGTCCGCGCAGGTCAATCGAGGCGACTATCTGGTCAATGCGCTGGCCCATTGCGACACCTGCCATACCCCGCGCAATCCCCTGATGGCCGCGAATAACGATAAAGCGCTTTCCGGTGGCTCGCTGGGCGCTTGGTATGCACCGAACATCACCTCGGACAAGACCAGCGGGATTGGGGGCTGGTCGAGCGATGAGCTCGTTGCCTACCTGCGCAGCGGTCATGTGGAGGGCAAGGCGCAAGCTGCCGGCCCCATGGCCGAAGCGGTCGAGAACAGCCTGCAGTACCTTGGCGAAGATGATCTCAAGGCCATCGCGGCCTACCTGCTGCAGACCCCACCGATTGCCACCGGCGAGCAACAGGCCCGCCATACCTTCGGCCAGGCCTCGAACGACGAACTCAACCTGCGCGGCGGCAATCCGCAAGACAATCCAGGCTGGCACATCTTCAGCGGCACTTGCGCCAACTGTCACCAAGCCAATGGCCAGGGCACTCGCGAGTATCCATCGCTGTTTCACAACACCGCGACCAGCCGCCGCGACAACCTGATCGCAACCATCGTCTACGGCGTGCATCGCGAAGTCGACGGTGTGGCAATCGATATGCCGGCCTTCGGTCCAGGTGCGCTGTTCACCGATCGTCTCGACGACCAGCAGATCGCCGATGTCAGCAACTATGTCCTGTCCCGCTATGGCAATGCCGGACTGAGCGTGAGCGCCGCCGATGTGGCGCAGGTACGTGAAGGTGGACCCAAGGCCCCTATTGCCATGCTGGCAGGGTACAGCGTACCGGCAATGATCGTGCTCGGCCTGCTGATCCTCCTGGCGCTTTACAGACGCAAGACTCGTCGCCAGCGACAGGAAGCCTGAGCAATGGAAACTTCGATGACGGACAAGCACATGCCCATTTCATCCGCCCCCACCGACGGATTCTCCCGCCGCAGCCTGCTGCGCGGTTCGGTCACACTGGGCCTGGCGGCCCTGTTCGGTGGCCTCGGCCCCTGGCAATCAGCGATGGCTACGGCCGAGGACGACCGGGACTTCATCGCCCTGTCGCAATTCCTCACCAGCCGCCCGGCCAACCCGGTCCTGGCGGCACGTTACTACCGCGCCCTGAGCCGACGCGCACCGAACTTCAGCGGCAATGTCGGCGCCCTCAGACAGTTGATCGACGAGCAGGGCTTCAAGCATGTGGATGAATACCTGGCCCAGGTCAGCCCTGACGCATCGCTGAAGGCGACCGCGACCAGCATCATCTCGGCCTGGTACTTGGGCATCGTCGGCGAGCTCGCCGATGCCGAACTGATCAGCTACTCCGAGGCGCTGATGTATCGCCCGACCCACGGCATCCTCATCATCCCAACCTACGGCGGTGGCCCCGACTCCTGGGGCGCCAAGCCAGCCGACACCCAGGATTTCAAACTATGAGCAACGTTGTTTACGATGCCGATGTCGTCGTCATCGGCTCCGGCGTGATGGGTGGCTTGATTGCCAGCGAACTGGCCAAGGCGAACAAATCCGTGATCGTCCTCGAAGCGGGTCCGCGGGTGAACCGCCGCGACATCGTCGAGACCTTCCGCAATGCGCCGGTCAAGCTCTCACTGGCCAATGCCAAACTGCAAGGCGCCGGTTCGCCCTATCCAAGCCTGCCTCATGCTCCTTCCACCTACGGCGATTATCTGCAGCAAGTCGGCCCAGTGAAGTACAACACCTCCTACCTGCGGGTGGTCGGCGGCACCACCTGGCACTTCGGCTCCTCGCTGTGGCGCATGCTGCCCAACGACTTCCGCCTCAACTCCCTCTATGGGCGCGGGCGTGACTGGCCGATCAGCTATGACGAACTGGAACCCTTCTATGCCCGCGCCGAGACCGAGTTGGGCGTGTCCGGGGTCGACGGCCAGGATGAAAGCGGCCAGGGTGGTGCGGCTTATCCACCACGCTCGATTCCCTACCCGATGGAAGGTCTGAAGCCGAGTTATATGTTCAAACGCCTCTCGAGCCTGTTGAGCAAGGGCGGCTACAATCCGATCCTCGAACCCAATGGCCGCGCCACCCGCCCCTATGGCAAGCGCCCGCCGTGCGCGGGCAACAACAACTGCAACCCGGTCTGTCCGATTGCCGCCAAGTACGACGGCTCGATGCATATCGACGAGGCCGAGCGCCATGGCGCCAAGGTCCTGGACAACTCGGTGGTCTACAGGATCGAGGCCGGCAACGACGGCAAGATCACCGCGATCTGGTACATGCGCCCGGACAAGACCCAGCATCGGCTGACGGCCCGGTACTTCGTGCTGGCGGCCTATGGCATCGAATCGCCGAAACTGTTGCTGATGTCCACGTCCGAGCAATACCCCAATGGCATCGCCAATACTTCCGATCAGGTCGGCCGCAATCTGATGGACCACACCGGGGTGAGCATGAACGTGATGACCAAGGAGGACATGTGGCCGGGCGAGGGACCGACCCAGTTGCTGGTCTACCTGAACAGCCGCGACGGCGCGTTCCGCAAGGACTACCCAAGCTACAAGATCAAGGTTCGCAACACGGTGCCAACCTCGCAGATCACCACCAACCTGATTGCCAAGGGTGTACTGGGCTCCAGGCTCGACGAACAGATCCGCCTGCAGTCGGCGCGCTCGCTGAACTGGGCGGTGGACTTCGAAACCCTGCCGCTGCCGGAAAACCGCGTGACCCCGAGCAAGACTCGCTTCGACGCGATTGGCCTGCCGGTACCGGAGATCTACTACAGCGTTCCCGACTACTGGCACGCGGGCAAGGAAAAGGCCCTGGAGGACCTCAAGCAGTTCGCCCACCTGCTCGACGCGGACATCGTCAGTACCGACGTCAACTTCCAGAACCGTCAGCACATCATGGGCACCACGATCATGGGCGACGATCCGAAAAATTCAGTGGTCGACCGTGACTGCCGTAGCCACGACCACGCCAACCTGTTTATCGCCGGCACCAGCGTGATGCCGTCATCATCCTGCGTGAACCCCACGTTGACAGGTGCCGCGTTGAGTATTCGTATCGCCGATCAATTGCTGAGGGAAGTGTAGGGCTCGTCAACCCTTCGCCGTCCGCCGAGATGGGGCCGGGGTCAGTGCCAGCGGCAGCTCCAGGGTGAACAGTGCGCCCCTGCCCGGCCCGGCGCTCTGCACGGTCAGGTCGCCGCCCATCTCATGCGCAGCCAGAATGCAGCTGTGCAGGCCAAAACCGTGGCCGTCGGTGCGCGTGGTAAAGCCGTGCTCGAACACCCGCGCAAGATTGTCCTGCGCAATCCCCTCGCCGTTGTCCTCGACCTCGACCCGCACATGCTCATCGTCAACAGCCTTCAGGCGCAGGATGATCCGGGGCGGCCGGCTCGTACCCGCGTCCAGCGCCTGCTTGGCGTTGTTGATCAGATTGACCAGGATCTGCAGCACTCGGTGCTTGTCCAGCGGCATTTGCGGGATATCACTGAATTCCTTGATCAGTGTGATGTGGTGGCGGGCCAGGGACACATCGCAAATGCGCACGACGTCCTCGACCAGCTCTCGCAACGAGCCCGGTTCCAGTACGCTGGCGTTGCCGGCATAGGATTGCTGGGTGGCGACGATCTCCTTGATATGGTCGATCCTGCGGGTCAACTGCGCCAACTCGGCGATCATGCCCTGCTGCTCGACGGCCAGCGCGTCGGCCAGCTTGTCGAGATAATCGGGTAGCGCGCGCCCCCTCGGATCGCTGCTGATGAAGTCGCCGAGGTCATCGGGATGCTCCTTCATCAACTGGACGACCTTGGCCACCCCTGGCCCCTTGGAGGTGTGGACCTTCTCGCTGAGGACCTGGGCTGACACATTGACGCTATTGAGCACATTACCCACGTTGTGCAACACATTGGTGGCGATCTCCGCCATGCCGGCCCGGCGCGCGGTGGTCACCAGCTCGGTCTGCGCCTCGCGCAATTCGTCGTTGACCTTGGCCAGTTGCTGCGGGCTGGGGATCTTCAGGGCCGCCGGTACCAGCCGGACCAGCAGGATCGCGGTAATCACCGAGGCAATCGCGGTGATCACCTTCACCAGCGCCGACAGCCAATAGTAAGGCTGCCAAATGGTCAGGATTTCCATGACATGGCTGGTGCCGCAGGCCAGGATGAACACACCAAAAGCCGCCAGCATCCAGTCGAAAGGGACGTCCTTGCGCTTGTTGATGAAGTAGATGAGCGTAAAGGGAATGGAGATATAGCTCAGGGTGATCAAGCCATCGGCGATCACGTTGGTCCACAACAGATCCGGCCGCCACATGTAGCAATGCCCGTGGGGCATGAAGCGCTTGTCGGTCAACAACGCCAACAGATCGTCCATGGGTCACTTCCTCTCTGTGCGTTGATCCCGCCCGGTGCCGATCAGACAAATCCAGCTTAGCAGAGGCCTCGCCCGGGCCACGTTCATCCCGGGATGGGGCCGGCGCCTCGGTAATATCCTGCGAAGATTTCCCCTTCGAATGGTCGCTCATGTGCTGGTTTCCCCGACTAGTCTTCAGGAGCCGCAGGACGCGGCACCCTATTCGTCTCAAGGACCGCTTCATGTCGCTCGCCATTGTCCACAGCCGCGCCCAGGTGGGGGTGGAGGCTCCCGCCGTTACCGTTGAAGTTCATCTGGCCAATGGCTTGCCGTCGCTGACGATGGTCGGCCTTCCAGAGGCAGCAGTGAAGGAAAGCAAGGACCGGGTGCGCAGCGCGATCATCAATTCGGGGCTCAATTTTCCGGCACGACGCATCACCCTTAACCTGGCACCGGCGGACCTGCCCAAGGACGGCGGGCGGTTCGACCTGGCGATTGCCCTTGGCATCCTGTCCGCCAGCGTGCAGGTGCCAACGCTGATGCTGGACGACGTCGAGTGCCTCGGCGAGCTGGCTTTATCCGGCGCCGTGCGGCCGGTACGCGGTGTTCTGCCAGCAGCACTGGCGGCACGCGCGGCCGGGCGGATGCTGGTGGTGCCGCGAGCGAATGCCGAGGAAGCCTGCCTGGCATCGGGGCTAAAAGTGATTGCCGTGGATCATCTGCTCGAAGCGGTGGCGCATTTCAACGGCCACACGCCCGTCGAGCCCTTTGTTTCCAACGGGCTGCTCTCGGCCAGCAGGCCGTACCCCGATCTCAGCGAAGTCCAAGGGCAGGCAGGTGCCAAGCGCGCGCTACTGATTGCGGCAGCGGGCGCTCATAACCTGTTGTTCAGCGGCCCACCGGGCACCGGCAAGACCCTGCTGGCGAGCCGTTTGCCAGGGCTGTTGCCGCCACTGGTCGAAAGCGAGGCCCTGGAGGTCGCAGCCATCCAGTCGGTGGCCAGTTGCGTGCCGTTGAGCCATTGGCCACAACGTCCGTTTCGCCAGCCACATCACTCGGCTTCCGGCCCGGCGCTGGTGGGCGGCGGATCCAAGCCCCAACCGGGGGAGATCACCCTCGCCCACCATGGCGTCCTGTTCCTGGATGAGCTGCCGGAGTTCGACCGCAGGGTGCTGGAAGTGCTGAGGGAACCGCTGGAGTCCGGTCACATCGTGATCTCCCGGGCGCGGGACCGCGTGCGCTTTCCTGCGCGCTTCCAGTTGGTGGCGGCGATGAATCCCTGTCCCTGCGGATACCTCGGCGAGCCCAGCGGCCGTTGCTCCTGCACGCCCGACATGGTGCAGCGTTACCGCAATAAACTGTCCGGCCCCTTGCTTGATCGCATCGACCTGCACCTGACCGTTGCACGGGAGACCACGGCGCTGAATCCGAAAGGCGAGCCCGGCGGCGACACGGCCACCGCGGCCGAGCGGGTGGCCGAAGCTCGTGAGCGCCAGCAAATACGCCAAGGTTGTGCCAATGCGTTCCTGGACCTGCCGGGCTTGCGCCAGCATTGCAAACTCTCCACCGCCGACGAAGCCTGGCTGGAAACCGCCTGCGAACGACTGACCCTGTCATTGCGAGCCGCTCATCGCCTGCTCAAGGTCGCCCGGACCCTGGCCGACCTTGAGCATGTGCAGCGGATCAGTCGGGAACACCTGGCCGAAGCGCTGCAATATCGGCCGACCACGGCCTGAAACAGCTTATGGTTTGCTCAAGTCCACCAACGGCGTATCCCGCACTTCGGTTTTGCGATCGCCCTGGATGTCGTCGATGCGCTTGAGGGCCTTGTCCACCGCCGCCTTGTCCGCCAACAGGCTGTAGTGGATCTGGAACTGCTTGTGCTCTTTCGGGGCGATGGTCGGCACCAGCCCCAGCGGGCGCTGGTAGTGGCGGTTGTAGGAAAAGCTGGTGCCCGGCTCAAGCCCGGTCACGTAGCCCTGGCCTTGGGTATCGGTGTTTTTCCACAGGGAAAACACCGGGAGCGTGGTCGTGTTGAAGCCCACCGAGACGCCAAGGCTGCCGGCCTTGTTGTGCAGCACCGTCAACGTGTCGCCCTTGGCATCGCCGTAAGGAACGACGTTGTAGACGGTTTCGTCGTAATCCTTGGTTGGGGCTCGATAGGTCGTCCAATCGTTCAGATCGCCCTTGGCCTTGTCATTGAATGGCGAGACTTGCTTGACCGGCGCTGCGAAACGCGCGCCCTGTTCCAGGAACGGGGTGCTGAAATTGCTGTGGTAGAGCGCCTGGTATTCCTTCGGGTAATCGCCGTTGTTGGTCAGCGTGTCGTTGAGGGCGAAAGTCACGCTACCAGGCTCGGTGACCAGTTCGGTCTGGACCGAGAAATCGACTTTCTTGAACGCCTGCTCCTTCAACTCGCCTCGCAGGGTGATGGCGTAGGGCGGTTTTTCATCGATGTGCAGGGTGACCTTATTGGCTGGAATATTGGCAGCGCGACCATGCAGGGTCAGCAGCTCGCCGTTGTCCATGCCCGGATGGCCAACCCATTCGTAGCCACAGCGCGTGACGAGTTCATTGAAACCTTCCAGCCAGCCCAGGCCGCCGCGTCCGTTGAGTTCGATGAAGGCTGGATTGACCACTTCCTTGACTGGCGAATCCCAACCCATGCGCACGTTGCCAACAGAAGCCTGCAGCACGTTCATGCCCCGGGTCGGAACGACCGAGAGCTTCAGGGCGCCGTTGTCGATGTCGACGATGCTGACGCCTTCCTGCCGACCGCCGTGCAGGGTGCGCATCGTCACGGAGAACGGCTTGCCGGTTTTCACGCCGAGTTGTTCGCTGGTGATTTTCCAGGGTTGGGCAGCCTTGTCGGTGTCGAGCAAGACGTAGTCCCAGGCCATCGCATGGGAGGCAGCGCCGAGGGCGCCAAGGGTAACGAGGAGTTTGAGCGGAGTCATGGAACGTGACCTTTTATTGGAGTTGTGCGGTTTTTATAGACTTGAAGAAACGTTTCAGCAAGCTTAAAAACAGCAATTACCTTAAAAAGTAAAGTTCACACGAATGGAGCTTCTGTGGGAGCGGGCATGCTCGCGAAGGCGGTGGGTCAGTAGGTCGGGATGTGGCTGGAAAGCCGCCTTCGCGAGCAGGCTCCCCCACACTGATCTCGGGGGAGCTTGCTCGCGCTGGTTGCAGAGGCTTCAGCGGAACCGATCAACCTCTTTGCGCAGATCCTGCGCCAGGGTTTCCAGTTCCTTGGCGGTGATCGCCAGGTTCGAAACCACGTCCCGTTGCTCGCTGTTGGCCATGGCAATGCTCTGCAGGTTGCTGCTGAGCAACGTTGCGGTGCTGCTCTGCTCCTGGGTGGCGGTGGTGATTGCCGCGAATTGCTGGCCGGCGGAGCGGCTTTGCTCATCGATACGCGCCAGGGCAGAGGCGACGTTGGCGTTGCGCGACAGGCCTTCCTGCATCAACAGGTTGCCCTGCTCCATGGTGCTGATGGCGTTGCCGGTTTCCTGCTGGATGCTCTGGATCATCCCGGAAATTTCATCGGTTGCCTGCCGAGTGCGGGACGCCAGGCTGCGCACTTCATCGGCCACCACGGCGAAACCACGGCCCTGCTCACCCGCGCGGGCGGCTTCAATGGCGGCGTTCAGGGCCAGCAGGTTGGTTTGCTCGGCGATGGAAGTAATGACGCCAACGATGCCGCCGATTTCCTGGGAACGCTGGCCCAGGGTGTTGATGACCGTCGCCGTGCTGTTCAACGCGCCAGCGATCTGCTCCAGCGACGATGAAGCCTCGTCCATCGACGTGCGACCGATCTTGGTTTGCTGGGCGTTTTCCTGGGCCAGGCGCTGGGTATTGCCCATGTTGTCGGCAATGTCCAGGGACGTGGCGCTGAATTCTTCAACCGCGCCCGCCATGCTGGTGATTTCGCCGGACTGCTGCTCCATCCCCTCATACGCGCCGCTGGACAAGCCGGACAGCGCCTGGGCGCGACTGTTGACCTCCTGAGAGGCTTTGCGGATGTGCTCGACCATGGTCGACAAGGCCTGGCTCATCTGGTTGAAGGCACGGGCCAGTTGGCCGATTTCATCATGGCTCGACACGTTCAGGCGCACGCTCAAGTCGCCGGCGCCCAGCGCTTCGGCCTGGCGCACCAGATCCCCGAGCGGCGCCAGTTTGCTGCGCAACAACCACATCGCCGAGCCGACCGCCAACAACATCGCCAGCAGGCTGCCAATTGCCAGTTGCGTACCGACGCTCCAGGTCACGGCACGAATCTCGGCTTTCGGCATGCTCGCCACGACCGCCCACGGCCCACCTTCAAACGGCACGGCAACGCTGTAGAAATCTTCTGCGGTGTCTTCCCAGAACGCGCCTTTGCCAGGTTTCTTGACCAAGTCGGTGATGGTCGCGGTGGCCTTGTCCAGCGCCTGCACGCCCGCTGGCGGCACCAGCCATTTGTTTTGCTCGTCCAGCAACGCCAAGGAGCCGGTCTGGCCGATACGGAAGCGCTTGAGGTTTTCGAACTGGGCGTTCTGCGCATCGGTGTAGTCGAAGCCTACGTACAACACGGCGATGATCTTGCCGCCGCTGTCGCGCACAGGCGTGTACTGCGACATGTAGTAGCGTCCGAACAGCAAGGCGCGGCCGATGTAGCTCTGGCCCGCCATGACCGGGCCATAAGCGGGGCCGGCGCGGTCAAGCACGGTGCCGATCGCGCGTGTGCCGTCCTGCTTGGTCAACGAGGTGCTGACGCGGATGAAGTCGTCGCCGCTGCGCACGAACACCGTGGCCACCCCGGCGGTCATCGTCTTGAAGTCGTCCACTTCCTTGAAGTTGTTGTTCAACACTTCGCCACCCAGGCTCAAGCCTGGCGTCTGCACGCCCGCCACCGCCACCGGTTGGTCCGCATGCACACTCAAGCCCGCGCTGAAGCGCTTTTCGAACAGACCGGCCAACCGTTGCGTGCTCTCGCGCAAGGTGCTGTGGAACGTGTTGAGCTGATCGGCCATCAGGCGCGCTTCGCTGGCCAGGTGCTCTTCGCGGGTGGACAGGTTGGCGGCATCCAGCGAACGCAGGGCGAAGACGGTACTGCCGGAAATCACGACCGCCAATATCACGGCGAGGGCAAGGCCAAGCTGTGAGGCGATCCGGGCACGGGGTTGAGACATGACGGCTCCTGGCCGAGAGACCGGATCATCCTGATCACGTCGCACGCTCGGCATCTTATTCGTTAAGGTATGAATTAGCCCTTTCTGAACGAAGGTTCTATGTCCACGGATTCGGCAGCAAACCCCAATACTTGAGCGATCTGGAAGGATTAATGCCAAGGAACTGGCGCCAAGGCTTCAACGATTCAGCCCAGGCGCTCCACGTCGGGTAGCTGCATGGCCTTGACCTCGCCCTGGAGAAAATCGCTGAGCCGACGCAAGCGTTCGCCGCCCGGCCGGGTTTTCGGCCAGACCAGGTAATAATGCTCGCCGCTGGCGACCGCCGTCGGCCACGGCAGGCTCAAGCGCCCCTGGGCGACGTCCTCGGCAACCATCAGCAGGTCGCCCATGGACACGCCATAACCACGGGCTGCCGCGATCATGCCCAGCTCCAACGTGTCGAAGACCTGGCCGCCCTTGAGCGAGACCTTGTCGGCCAGGCCCATGCGCTGCAACCAATTGCGCCAGTCCCGACGATCCGGCGTGGGGTGCAGCAGCTCGGCGCTGGCCAGCCGCACCGCGTCCCAAGGCTGGTCGCTCACCAGGTTCGGTGCGCCTACCGGGATCAATTCCTCGGGGAACAACAAACTGGCCTCCCAGTCCGCCGGAAAGTGCCCGTTACCCAGCAGTACCGCACAGTCGAAGGGCTCGACGTTGAAATCCACTGAGTCGATGTCCATCCAGGCGCTGGTCAATTGCACCTCGTTGCCAGGCTGCAGATGCCGGAAACGACTCAGCCGTGCCAACAGCCAGCGCATGGTCAGGGTCGAAGGCGCCTTCATGCGCAGGATGCCGTCGTCACCGTGCAACGTATGACAAGCCCGTTCAAGGGCCATGAAGCCTTCCCGCACACCCGGCAATAGCAGGCGCGCCGCTTCGGTCAACTGCAGGTTGCGGCCGCTGCGCTGGAACAGCCGGCAGGCAAAATGATCTTCCAGCGTGCGAATGTGTCGGCTCACCGCACTCTGGGTAATCGACAGCTCTTCGGCGGCCCGAGTAAACGAGCTGTATCGCGCCGCCGCTTCGAATGCCCGCAACGCATAAAGAGGAGGGAGACGACGAGACATTGGGAAAGCTCCTATAGCGATTCTGGAACCCTATCAGAAGATCGTTCCAGCATGAGTTTTAATCATGCCAGCAATCGGATTTATCCTTTTGTGCAAACCACGGCGAGCGCCGAGAATCAACGCTTTACTGCCTTGTTGAACATGGAGCGTGATGATCATGCAGCATCCTGCGCGTACCGAACTCTGGGCCATCCTGCGGCTGGCGGGGCCGTTGATTGCCTCGCAGTTGGCGCACATGTTGATGGTCCTCACCGACACCGTGATGATGGCGCGGCTGAGCCCTGAAGCCCTCGCCGGCGGAGGGCTCGGTGCCGCGACTTATTCATTCGTCTCGATTTTCTGCATCGGCGTGATTGCGGCGGTGGGCACCCTGGTCGCGATCCGCCAGGGCGCGGGCGACATCGAAGGCGCCACCCGGCTGACCCAGGCCGGTTTGTGGTTGGCCTGGCTGATGGCGCTGATGGCGGGCCTGCTGTTGTGGAACCTCAAGCCGGTGCTGCTGATGTTCGGCCAGACCGAAACCAATGTGCTGTCTGCCGGGCAATTCTTGTTGGCGCTGCCATTCGCCCTGCCCGGCTACCTCAGTTTCATGGCCCTGCGCGGCTTTACCAGCGCCATCGGCCGGGCCACGCCGGTCATGGTGATCAGCCTCGGCGGCACGGTGGCCAACTTCCTGCTCAATTACGCGCTCATTACCGGGATGTTCGGCTTGCCGAAGCTTGGCTTGATGGGGATCGGCCTGGTGACGGCGATCGTTGCCAACAGCATGGCCGTGGTGCTGGCGTGGCATATCCATCGGCACCCGGCCTACCGGGCCTATCCATTGCTCGCTGGCCTGTCGCGGCCCAATCGCCAGTACCTCAGGGAGTTGTGGCGCCTGGGCCTGCCGATTGGCGGCACTTACGCGGTGGAAGTCGGGTTGTTCGCGTTCGCCGCCCTCTGCATGGGCACCATGGGCAGCACGCCACTGGCGGCCCATCAGATCGCGCTGCAAATCGTCTCGGTGGCGTTCATGGTGCCGGCGGGTATGTCGTACGCCATCACCATGCGCATCGGCCAGCACTACGGCGCCGGCCAACTGCCAATGGCGCGACTGGCCGGGCGAGTCGGGATCGGCTTCGGCGCGGCGGCGATGCTGGCGTTCGCCATGGTCTTCTGGCTGCTGCCCCATCAACTGATCGGATTATTCCTGGACCACGATGACCCGGCGTTCCGTGAAGTGATCAACCTGGCGGTGAGCCTGCTGGCCGTGGCGGCCTGGTTCGAGCTGTTCGACGGCACGCAAACCATTGCCATGGGTTGCATCCGTGGATTGAAAGACGCCAAGACCACATTCCTGGTGGGCTTGGGTTGTTATTGGCTGATTGGCGCGCCAGCCGCGTGGTGGATGGCGTTCCATTTGCACTGGGGGCCGACTGGCGTCTGGTGGGGCCTGGCCCTCGGGTTGGCGTGCGCGGCGGTGAGCCTGACGCTGGCGTTTGAATGGAAGATGAAACGGATGATTCGCAATGAGGCTGGACAGCCCAGTTTCGAAGCCCTCCAGGCCAAGTGAAACTCATCCCCCTGTGGGAGCGAGCCTGCTCGCGAAGGCGCTGTGTCAGTCGATGAATGTCTGGCTGATACTCCGCTTTCGCGAGCAGGCTCGCTCCCACAGGTGCTGTATCAACTGATCTCCAGCATCGATCGCTGATCCCCTTCGAACGTCAAGTACTCAACCAGCTCAACCAGCGGCAACGGCTTGCTGATCAGGAATCCCTGCACCTGATCGCAACCGAAGCCACGCAGCAAATCCAGTTGTTCAGCGGTTTCCACACCTTCGGCGACCACTTCCAGGTTGAGGTTATGGGCCAGGTTGATCATCGCGTGCACCAGTTTGCGGTTCTCTTCGCGCTGCTCCATGCCGCCGACGAAGCTCTTGTCGATCTTGAGCAAGGCGATCGGCAGGCTGTTAAGGTGCACGAACGACGAGAACCCGGTGCCGAAGTCGTCCAGGGAAAACCGTACCCCCAGGCGCCCCAGCGCATCCATGGTCTGCTTGACCAGTTCGCTGCGGCGCATGACGGCGGTTTCGGTGAGTTCGAACTCCAGCCACTGGGCCTCGACGCCCCGCTCGGCAATCAATCGACTCAGGGTCGGCAGCAGCTGGCTGTCCTGGAACTGCCGGAATGACAGGTTGATCGCCATGTGCAGCGGCGCCAGCCCGCGTTCGCGCAAGGCCTGCATATCCCGCAGTGCCCGGGAAATCACCCAATAGCCCAACGGCACGATCAAGCCGCTCTGCTCGGCCAGCGGCACGAATTCACTCGGTGGCAGCAGGCCACGCTCGCCGTGACGCCAGCGCACCAGCGCTTCGAGGCCGACGATATGACCGCCATCGAGATTCAACCGGGGCTGGTAGTGCAACTCCAGTTCGTCGCGACGCAGCGCCCGGCGCAGTTCGCTTTCCAGGTCGGCGAGGCTGCGGGCATTGCGATTGATGCGCTCGTTGAAGATATGAAAGGTGCAGCCTTGTGTGCTCTTGGCTTGCTGCATGGCGATGTGGGCGTGCCACATCAAGGGATCGGCGCCGGCCTGGGCGCGGGCATGGGCGATGCCCAGGCTGCAACCGATCAACAGGCTTTCGCCATCTATCCAGTAAGGTTCGGCCATGGCTTCGGTGATGCGTTCGGCCATCCACTCCGCGCGCTGGGGCGCCCGGCGGGTGTCGATCAGCAGGGCGAATTCGTCGCTGCCCAGTCGCGCCAGTTGATCACCGGCCTCCAGCGAGCCCTTGAGCCGCGAGACCACTTGCAGGATCAGCCGATCACCGGCCTGGTGCCCCAACGCGTCGTTGGCGTGACGGAAGTTATCGAGGTCCAGGTGACCAAGCGCCAGGCCGCGGCCTTCGTTCTCAGCCAGGCGCGCCGTTAGCAGGGTCTGGAAGCCCTGGCGGTTGGCGATGCCGGTCAGTGGGTCCTGTTCGGCGAGTCGTTGCAGGGTATTTTCCAGCACCCCTCGCTCGCGCACATGGCGCAGGCAACGGCGCAAGGTCGCCTCGTCGAGAACATCGCGCACCAGCCAGTCACTGACACCGTCCGGGGAAGTCGAAGGCTCATGCTCGAGCAAAAGGACCGTCGGCAGACGACAGCGACCGGGCGCCGGCTGCAGAGAGGCGACGGTCAGCAGCACCGCGTTGCGGTTGTCTTCGAACAGGCTGCTGACCGATTCCCAGCTCGGAGCGCTGATCAACACGACCGAGGCTCCCATGGGCGCCAGGCACTCGCGCAATATCGCAGACCACTCAGGCGTTTCGGCCAACAACAGCAAACGCAAGGGTTCGACAGGCGTAGACAAGCTGACTCCCTAGACTCTGCAAGGTGGTAGGCGCGGGGCATTATGACTCGCCAAAGGGCAATCACCAATGCCAATGGTTCTCAAACACCCGCTTTTGAGCGTTTATTCATCCAAAAACGAACGTTAGACCTAAATTCTGTCCGCATCCTGAGGGAAAGTGACA
>Ga0308170_10002588_pt1 | contig 15401 bp, 14 predicted proteins | sample PhyBR2_2_FD_202136 | JGI IMG/M metagenome (GOLD analysis project Ga0308170, IMG submission 202136) | Phyllosphere microbial communities from UC Gill Tract Community Farm, Albany, California, United States - DLSLSB.R2 | ecosystem: Host-associated > Plants > Phyllosphere > Unclassified | place... | reverse complement strand
ATCCAGGGCGACGCCGTGCGGATCGAACAGATCGCCTGGAATCTGCTGACCAATGCGCTGAAGTTCACGCCCCGGGACGGCAAGGTCCGGGTCAAGGTCGCGCGCGACGCGGACGACATGGCGTGCGTCGAAGTCGCCGATACCGGCAGCGGCATCGCGCCGGCACTGCTGCCCCATGTGTTCGACATGTTCCGCCAGGGCGACAACAGCATCACGCGGCAATTCGGCGGCATGGGCATCGGCCTGGCCCTCGTCAAGGAACTCGTGCACAGCCATGGGGGCCGCGTCGAGGCCGAATCCGACGGGGAGGGGTGTGGTGCCCGGTTCCGTGTCTACTTCCCCGTCGCGAGCACATCGTCCGTTTCGGCGCCCGCCGACGCCCCGAAGTCGACCAGCCTGCAGGGCAAGCGCGTCCTGATGGTGGACGACGCCATCGAAACCCTGGACGTGCTGGCGACGCTGCTGGTCGCCGAAGGTGCCCTTGTCACCTCGGCGTCGAGCGCCGCGCAGGCGCTGGACATCGCCGGACGCAGCACCGAGGCTTTTCACCTGATCATTTCCGACATCGGCATGCCGGAAATGGATGGCTATACCTTGCTCGGGGCGCTGCGCGGATGCGCGGCCACGGCCACGACGCCGGCCATCGCGCTGAGCGGCTTCACGCGGCCCAGCGACGTCAACCGGGCCCTCGGTGCCGGCTTCGAGACGCACATCCGCAAGCCGGTCGCCTTCGACCAGTTCCTTGCCACGGCGGGACGGACCTGTCGCTGAGTCCGGGACCGTCGGCCCGCGAACTCAGGCGGCGTCGGGGCGCCGGCCGAGCGCCTGTTCCACGCTCGACGCCAGCTCGGCCAGCTGGAACGGCTTGTGCAGCAGGATGTCGTCCCCGAGCACCTGATCGATGGCGTTCATGTCGGCATAGCCGGTGGCGATGATCATCGGCAGGCCGGGGAAGGCGGACCGCGCATGCCGCATCAGTTCCGCTCCCGTCATCCCGGGCATCAGGTAATCCGTGATCACCAGGTCGGGTGCGCCATCGCGCAGCATGGCCAGACCCGCTTCGCCGTCGGCTGCCTGGGTCACCTTGTGCCCGAGCGCTTCGAGCGAGGACACCATCGACGCGCGCACCGAATCGTCGTCCTCGACGACCAGGATGCGCGCCGCCCTGGCCGTGCGCAGCGGCGTGCCGGACGGCGTCGCGGCGTCCCCGGTCGCGGCGCCGGCGCGCGCCGCGCGCAGCCAGATTTCGACCGTGGTGCCGGCGCCCGGTGCGCTGACGATGCGCGCCAGGCCGCCCGACTGCTGCGCCATGCCGTACACCTGCGACAGGCCCAGGCCCGTTCCCTTGCCGACTTCCTTGGTCGTGAAGAACGGTTCGAAGACGCGCGCCACCACGTCGGCCGCGATGCCGGGGCCGGTGTCGGTGACGGCCAGGCGGACATAGTCGCCGTTCGCCGGCAGCCCGTCCGGCGGAAGGGCCATGCCGGCCACGAAGTGCAGGTCGCCGCCGTCGCCCATGGCGTCGCGCGCATTGATCGCCAGGTTCAGCAGGGCCATTTCCAGCTGGTTGGCGTCGGCCGTGACCGGTGCGCAGTCGGGGTCCACGGCGAAGTGCAGGCGCACGCCCGGGCCCAGCGACGAGGCCAGCAATTCGCGCACGCCGCCGAACAGCTGGGCGACGTCGATCGGCCGCAGGTTCAGCGTCTGGTTGCGCGCGAACGCCAGCAGCTGGCTGGTCAGCTTGCCGCCGCGCTGGCAGGCGCGCCGCGCGACCTCGGCCCGCTGTTTCGCCACGTCGTCCTTCGACATCATCAGGATCAGGTCGAGGCTTCCCTGGACGACGTTCAGCAGGTTGTTGAAGTCGTGGGCGATGCCGCCCGTCAGCTGGCCGACGGCTTCCATCTTCTGGAACTGGACCATGGCCAGCTGGACGCGCTCGCGCTCGATCACCTCGTTCATCAGGCGGTCGTTGGCCTGGGCCAGCGCGCGCGTGCGTTCCTCGATGCGGGCCTCCAGCGTCTCGTTTAGGTGGACCAGCTCCGCCTGGCTCTGTTCGAGGCGGCTGGCCGTGCGGCCGCGGTCGGCCAGCACGTCGCGCGCCTGGAACTGGCGGCGTCGCGCCCGCAGCGCCGAGGCGGCCGCGCTGCGCAGCGTGCTCGTGTTGAGGGGGCGTTCGAGCAGGATCACGTTGCCCAGGTCGCGCAGGCGGCTGCGCGCGTCGTCGGCCGGCATGCCGATCGCGTTCGCCACCAGCACGATGAACGGAAAGTCCGACCAGGGCTCCTGGTTCTCGAGCCAGGCGCGCAGCGGCGCCAGGTCGGCGCCGTGCAGCGCTTCCTCCGCGACGATGGCCGCGCCGGCGCCGGCCACGATGCCGTCGCACAGCGCGGCAAAGCCGGAAACGACCGCGCATTCGGGGCCGTCGGCCGCCAGCACCCGCGCAATCACTTCGGCGTCGCGTCCGCGCGGCGCGAACACCAGGATGCGCTGCTCGCGCGCGCTAGGCATCGGCTGGCTCGCCAGGCGCCATCATCGGCGTGGAGCCGCGGTAGCTGGGCAGCCCGGTGAGCACGCCGTCGAACCCCTCGAGCGGCGCCCCCACGCGCACGCCGCCCGCATCCAGGCGCAGCTCGTGGATGGTGAGCGCGTGGTCCGCCGTGCGGCTCTTGATGACGGTGATGGCGCGGTGCAGGCTGCCGTTCGTCTCGAAAAAGCGCAGCAGGACCGTGGCGTCGCTCAGGTAGCTCAAGTCGACGTCGTCGCGGATCTCGCCGATCAGTCCGTGCTGGCCGAGCACCAGCAAGGTCGTCACGCCCTGCTGGTTCAGGTAAGTCAGCAGCTCGTGCATCTGCAGCGTCAGGAACTGTTCGCCGGGCATCGCTTGCAGATAGGCGTTCAGGCTGTCGATGGCGATGAAGCTGGCGTTCTGCCTCTCGACGGCGTTGCGCAGCATCTGCGCGAATTCGCCGGGCGACAGTTCGGCCGGATCGATGTGGTTGACCAGCAGCTCTCCGGCCTCCACGAAGGGCCGCAGCTCCATCCCGAGCGCGGCGCTGCGTGCGTAGAAGGTGGCCAGCCCTTCGTCGAACAGGTAGAGCGAGGCCGTCTCGCCGCGCTCCAATGCCGACAGCAGGCAGCGGGTCGCCAGCGTGGTCTTGCCGATGCCGGACGGTCCGACGATCAGGCTGTTGGTGCCGCGTGTCAGTCCGCCGCCCAGCAGCGCGTCCAGTTCGACGGAACCGGTCGAGCGTACCTCGGGCTTGAACTGGTGCGGATGCTCGGCCGCCACCAGGCGCGGGAACATGGTGATGCCGCCCGTTTCCAGCAGGTAGTCGTGGTAGCCGCCGCGGAAGCGGATGCCGCGCATCTTGACGATGTGGACGCGGCGGCGCTCCTTGCCGTATTCCTTGGCGATCTGGTCGAGACTGATGACGCCGTGCGCGATGCTGTGCAGGTGCTGGTCGGACGGTCCGGTCTTGTCGTCGAGCAGGAGCACGGTGCAGGCACGCGCGGTGAAGAACTGCTTCAGCGCCAGGATCTGGCGGCGGTAGCGCAGCGGGTTCTGCGCCAGCAGCCGCATTTCCGACAGGCTGTCGAACACCACGCGGCTCGGCCTGACGCGGTCGACCTGGTCCATCACGTTGCGCGTCGTCTCGCCCAGCTCCACCTCGGACGGATGAAAGATCGACTGCTGCGCTTCCGGATCGAGCACGAGGTCGCCCGCCAGCTCGAAGATCTCGATGGCGTCGATCGACCAGCCGTGGCTCGCGGCGACGGCCACCAGTTCGTCCGTGGTTTCCGACAGCGTGATGTACAGCCCGCGCTCGCCGCGCGCCACCCCGTCGAGCAGGAATTGCAGGCCGAGCGTGGTCTTGCCGGCGCCGGGCGAGCCCTCGACCAGGTAAACACGCTGCGGCGTCAGGCCGCCGCCGAGGATGTCGTCTAGGCCGGCAATGCCGGTGGAGAGCCGTGGACTGGCGGGTAATTGCATGAAGCAGCCTATATGGTGGCCGCGTCCGCTGCCTGCGATGCCGCATGGCGCGGTGTGACAGCCGGGTGGAGGGCGCCGCAGGACAACACGGCACGAAGATCATATCGTCTTGCGAATCAACGCACAATCGCAATCCGAACAGGATCGTGAGGCCACGCCGGGCCGCCGCCATGGCTGGCGGTGGCCCCGCGGGCGGGCCCGGTTACTGCTGCTGCTGCTGCTGCTGCTGCTGCGCCGGCGGGGCATCCGGCATCTGCCGCGGCTGCGGCTGCGACGGCACCATCGGCTTGGCCGGTTCCGGCATCATCGCGCCCGACTGGCCGCCTTCGCCGGTCACGCTGCTCTGCGGCGTGCCCGGCGCGGCGCCGGTGCTGGCCGGGGCCGTGCCGCTGGCGGCATCGGAGCTCGCGTTGCCGCTGCCCGACGACGTCGTCGAACCTGCCGACGAGCTGCCGTACGCCGTGCTGCCGGGCGCGGCGGCGGCCGGCGCCGGGGATACCGGCGTCACCGACACGACGCGCTCGATCACTTCCGATTGCGGCGCGTTGGCGACCAGGCGCGGCACGTTGGCCATGTCCTGCTGGTACGTCTGGCGTGCCGACTTCATGCAGGCCGAGCGCTTGCCGGCCGACTGGCGCTTGCACGTGGTTTGCTGCTCGGCATACGCCGCGTTGATTTCCTTCTTGAGGATGGCCGTGCGCTGCTTGGTGCTGTTGTCGCCCTTGTTCCACTGGGATTGCTGGGCCATCGCGGGCACGCTGGCCGCGCACAGTGCGGCGGCCAGGGCGGCGCCGCGCAGGATAAGGGATGCTTGTTTCATCTCGACCTCCTGTGACTGAGTTACCTGATTCCCGACGCGTCCGGCGTCGTTCCGGTTGAGCCTCCCGCGCCGCGGCTTGCGGCGGCGGTTCATGAGCGCATATTGACGACACCCGTCGCTTCCATCAGTTCCCTGTCTCACATTGAACGCGACATGGCCGTGCAAAAGGCGGGCAAAAAGGCAAAGCCAAATGGCGTAGCGGCGCATGTGCTACGCTTCGGTCACGAACAGCGAACCGGAGTGGAGAACGCATGATGGTGCAGGTGAGCAAGGCAAATGGACGGCGTCGTTTCGGCATCGCGCTGGCGGTGCTGGCGACGGGTGGCCTCGTCGCGTCGTGTGCCGGGCTGGTCGGGCCGCGCCGCATCGAATTGTCGCAAGCGCGCCTGCAGGCCGGGATCGAACGCCGCTTCCCGCTGCGCAATCGGCTGCTCGAACTGTTCGATGTGCAACTGACGCGTCCGCAATTGACGATCCTGCCCGACAGCGACCGCGTCGGCCTGACGCTGGACGTGTCCGTGGCGCCGCCTTTCCTGCGCCAGTCATGGGACGGCACGATGGCGCTGTCCGGACGCCTGGTGCTGGACAACGTGCGCAATGCCGTCTTCCTGCAAGACACCCACGTCGACCGCTTCACCGTCGCCGGCATGGACAGCGCCCGCGCGCGCGACATCGGCCACGCCGCCGATCTGCTCGTGAACCAGTTGGTGCGCGACATGGCCGTCTACAGCTTCCGCCCGGAAGACCTGCGCTACGCCGGCGTCCAATTCGTGCCGACCCGGCTCGAGACGGCCCCCGGCGCCCTGTTCGTGACGCTCGAACCGGCGCGCTGAACGACATCCGTCGACACCCCCGTCGCAATTCCGATACGCCCGCTCCGCACGATTGGATGGCCCGGCCGGGCGTTAACAATACTGCTATTATTTCCGGCATTCGTATGGCCCGACGCCGGTAGCCGCGTGACGCACTGTCATTGTCGCAACTGTTGTTTCTTCCAGACTCCGGTCTATGGGCCATTGCGGAGGTACCGCAATCGGCGCACACTGAATTGGTGCTGAAACGTGCGGCAGCATGCGACGTTAATGGTGTGCTTGCGTTTTGTCATGCACACAGTGTTCCACTGAAGTAATCTCTGCATTACTGATGCGCTGCCGCTAAGGGGGTAACCTTGGAAACGACACAGGAAAGTTTGCCGGACAAGAGTCTGGCTGCGAGCGTGCCTGCTGGTCTGTCGGTCGAGCCGCGCGTGCCGGCCGCGATGGCCGCGGCGCCGCTGCCATCCCGTCTCAGTCTGCCGCCCAAGGGTGCGTGCTGGTACTGCGACAAGCCACTGGACAGCGTCAAGCGCTTTTGCGGCAAGACATGTTCCGACGCCTTCGACGAAGAAGCGGAATTTACCCGCTGACGTCCATCACTTGGTGGTGAACGACCACGACTTGGTGACGGGCGTACCGTTGACGGTGCCGCTGAAGTTCACGTCGTAGGTCGTGCCGCCTGCCAGGGGTGATTTCGGGATGATGGCGGCGGCGCTCAGCACGTGGCGCTGGGTGGGGTCGGTGCTGTTGACCTGGTTGTTCACCTGGTAGGTCGGCAGGTCGCTGCCGGCGCCATGCGCGCGTACCGTGAAGCTCTGCACCACGATCGGCACCGTCATGTTGGCGTGCACGCTGATCGGATAGCCCACTTCGTTCACGCCCTGTTCCGGCACGGGATCGGGTTCTTCATAGTCGCTGTAGAAGTTCGGCTGCACCTGCGTTTGCCCGTTGAACGGCCAGACCGCCAGCGCGCCGCCGGCCAGCCCCGTGCCCAGGCCATTGTTGGCGGCCATGTCGGCCGTGAAGTACACGTAATTGGCCGCGGTGGCGGCCGAACCGGTGCCGATTTCCTTGAACACGGGTTCGAAGATCACGAAGCGGTGGTAGATGGCCGTGATCAGCTCTTCCGCCATGTAGAAACCCGAGCCGTTCGTGGTGGCCGAAATGACTTCGCCGATGGCGTTGCTGCCGTTGATGACGTAGCCGGCGGCCTTCAACCGGTCTTGCAGCTGCGCGCCCGTAAACCCTTGCTTGCCCGTCTGCTGGACGTGCGTCACCGTGTTGTTGACGCGCTGGTATTCGGAATGGCCCTGTGCCGCGGTGTCGATGTTGCGGTTTTCCGTGAGCGCGGCCATGCCGACTTGCGCGCGCCGGTAATTCAGCCAGTTGCGGCCGTCGGTGGCGACGTCGTTCGTCGCGACGGGGGCCGACGTGTCCTGCCCCGAGAAGCCCGTGGTCGCATTGGCGCCCGGCGTGGCGGTGGCGCCGTTGTTGCCGTCGCCGCCGCCACCGCCGCACGCCGCCAGCATGCAGGCGGCGACACCGGCGGCCAGCATGCCCGGTAGACGGTGCGCCCAAGTTGTCGTTTTCATGTTCATGCTCCTTTGACCGACGAGCCGGGTATGAGTTCATTCTAGGCGAATTTTTTGGAGGACGACGGGCGCTTGGACGGCATGTAAAATAGGCATTCCTTCACCAAGGCCCGTGCCCTTCGATCCCATCGTGAACCCCGACCGCCAGCGGCGCCTCGCGCGCGCCAAGTTCGCCCTGCCCAGTTTCGTGACCCTGCTGTCGATTGCCTGCGGTTTCGGCAGCATCGTGATTTCGGTCGACAACGCGCCCGTGGGCGACCCCGGCGCCTACCGGATGGCGGCGATCCTGCTGGTGCTGGCCGGCGTGTTCGATGCGCTCGACGGCTTCGTCGCGCGCGCCACCAACACGCAGTCGGCGTTCGGCGTGCAGCTCGATTCGATCGCGGACGTGATGAATTTCGGCTGCGCTCCCGGGCTGCTGCTGTACTGCTACGGCTTCGCGCAATCGGCCGTCGCGCACCCGACGCTGGTGCGCATGGGCGGCCTCGCGTGCTTCGTGTTCGTCGCCTGCGGCGCGTTGCGGCTGGCCCGCTTCAACGTCATGGTCGGCAAGACCGACCCGCGCTACTTCGTCGGCATGCCCATCACGGCGGGCGCCGCGTGCGTGGCATCGGTGGTGGTGGCCTGGCCGGCGCCGGTGGGCGGCATGCTCCCGGCGTTCCTGGTGATGCTGCTGATGGTGGCGGTGGGCACGCTGATGGTGTCGACGCTGCGCTTTCCCAGCTCGAAGCAGCCGAAGACGGTGGGCACGCTCGTCGCCCTGGCCGTGTGCCTGGTGCTGCTGGCGGTGCTGCGCACGCGCTTCTTCGTGCTGTTCTTCCTGTTCTACATCTGCGCGACGCTGCTGCTGAACATCGGCTGGGCGGGCGGCTGGCGCGGCATCGCGCCGCCGCGCGTGTACGACAACGAGGCCTGAATGTCAGGCAAATTTGTCGAACAGCGCCGCCAGTTGGGCGGCGCTTTTTTTTGCTTCCTCGACGTCGAGCGCATTGCCCGTGTGGGTGACGATGCTGGCGGTCAGCAGCTGGACGAAGGACTTGTCCAGCGCCTTGCGCGCGGCCGCCATCTGCTGGGCCACCGCTTCGCAATCGAGCGGGTCGTCGGCCAGCGCGATCAGTTTCTGGACGCCGCGCAGCTGGCCTTCGACGCGCGCCAGGCGGTTCAGCAGGTCCTTCTTCTGCTGCGCCGTCAGCGCGCGTCCCTCGACGATCTTGAGCGGTTCGGCCATGGCGGCGCGAGTGTGCCGGACGGCCGCGTTACGCGACGTCGTGGCCGCGTGCGGCGCGCAGGATCTTGAACCAGTCGTCGCGCGACAGCGCGAACGTGGTGCCGGCGACGGCTTCGCCGATGGCTTCGATGCGGCCGGTGCCCGTCAGCGGGATCGGGCGCGACGGCAGCTGCATGATCCAGGCGAAGATCACGCTGGAGAACGGCTGCTCCATGCGGTCGGCGACTTCCTTGATCACCAGGCGCAGGTTTTCCGCGTGCGCGTCGGTCGTCGTGAACAGGCGGCCGCCGGCCAGCGGCGACCAGATCATCGGCGCGGCGCCCTTGTCCTGCAGGCCGTCGAACGTTTCGTCGAACATCGGCGCCACGTGCAGCGGCGAGAACTCGACCTGGTTCGTGACGAGCGGGATGCGACGGTCGAGCACCTCGAACTGGTGGCGGCTGAAGTTCGAGACGCCGAAGTGCAGCACCTTGCCGGCCTGTTTCAGGCTCGTGAACGCTTCGGCGATCTCGTCGAAGTTCATCAGCGGGTCCGGACGGTGGATCAGCAGCAGGTCGATGCGGTCGGTGTTCAGCTGGCGCAGCGATTCCTCGGCCTGCGCGACGATGTATGCGCGCGTCGTGTCGTAGTGCTGGATCTGGTGCTGCGGACGCTTCGGCGACAGCAGCTTGATGCCGCACTTGGTCACGAGTTCCATCCGGTCGCGCAGCGACGGCCTGGCGCGCAGCGCTTCGCCGAAGATGCCCTCGACGGCGTAGTTGCCGTAGATGTCGGCGTGGTCGAACGTCGTCACGCCCATGGCGATGCACTGTTCGATGAACGCGACGCGCTGCTCCACGTTCATGCCCCAGTCACCCATGCGCCACATGCCGGCGACGATGCGGGACATTTCGAGGCCGTTCTGGCGGGTGGCGATGCGGGGGCAGGACTGGGTTTGGGTCATCGTGTGCTTTCGGACGAGGGGTCGGAGGAAGCGCTGATTATAGCGAAAGCAAGTTAGTGCGGTGCATGTTCGTGCAAAAATCGGAAGCGACGGGCATGCGTATAAAAAAACCGTCGTTCCCGCGCAGGCGGGAACGACGGTAATTTTTCAGAACGCGATTACTTCATCCACAACCGCATCGAATCCCAGGCGCGCCCGAAAATCGACGCTTCCGGCACCTCTTCCAGCGTCACCACCGGCAGCGCCAGCAGCGGCTTGCCGTCGACGACCATGTTCAGCGTGCCCACGCGGCCGTTCTGCGGCAGCGGCGCGACCAGCGGGTCCTTGCGCTGCAGGACCGGTTTCATTTTCTGCGCCACGCCCTTCGGCACGGTGACCAGCACGTCCTGCGTGAAGCCGATCTTGACGGTCGGCTGCTTGCCCTTCCAGACTTCCGGCGTCGCGACGGCCTGGCCCTTCGAATACAGTTTCACCGTGTCGAAGTTCTGGAACCCCCAGTTCAGGAGCTTCTGGCTTTCGGCCGTGCGCGCGCCGTCCGAGTTCGCGCCGGACAGCACGGAGATCAGGCGGCGTTCGCCGGACGTGCCGTTCGGGCGGTGCGCCGACGCGATCATGGAAAAGCCCGAGGCTTCCGTGTGGCCCGTCTTCATGCCGTCCACGGTCGGGTCGAGCCACAGCAGGCGGTTGCGGTTCTGCTGCTTGATCTTGTTGTACGTGAACTCCTTGATCGAGTCGATCTTATAAAACTCGGGGAAGTCCTTGATGATGTGCGAGGCCAGCGTCGACAGGTCGCGCGCGGTCGAGTAGTTGTCGGGGCTCGGCAGGCCGTGCGGGTTGGCGAACTTGGAGTTCTTCATGCCCATGCGCTCGGCGTCGCGGTTCATCAGCGTGACGAACGTGCCTTCGTCGCCGGCCACGGCTTCGGCCAGCGCCACGGCGGCGTCGTTACCGGACTGGATCATCAGGCCGTACAGCAGGTCCTTGATCGACACCGGGGTCGCCGGGTCGATGAACATCTTCGAGCTGCTGCCGTCGACCTTCCACGCCCGCACCGACACGTTGACCATCTGGTCGAGCGTGATCTTCTTGTCGCGCAGCGCCTCGAACACGACGTAGGCCGTCATGACCTTCGTGAGCGAGGCCGGTTCGATGCGCGCATCCGGATCCTGGGAAGCGATGATCTGGCCGCTGGTGGCATCCAGCAGCAGCCAGGAGCGGGCCGCGATCTGCGGCGCCGGCACGGTCTGCGCACCGGCGGACATCATGAAGACACTGGCGGCGAGGGCCGCGATTAATTTTTTCATGGGAGGCTTAGAGTGGCAATACCGGACGGCATTGCCCGAAAAAAAGACGATCAATTATAGGCCAGTGCGCGGTTCAAATGTCACGCCGCCACAATTGGGTGACAAGATTTTTGATGTGCACGAGCTTGCGGTGGAAGAAGTGGTCCGCCCCCGGAATCACGATCACCGGGATCTCCAGCGGGCGCGCCCACTCGAACACCTGGGAAAGCGTGATGGTGTCGTCGAGCTCGCCGTGGATCAGGATCGTGTCCGCCGGCACCGACGGCATCGGCCATTTGCCGGCCGCCGTGCCGACCAGCACCATGCGTTCCGGAAGCCGGCCGCGGCCCTCGGCGATCAGCCGGTGGTACAACTGCGCCTGGACGAACGTGCCGAACGAAAAGCCGGACAGCACGAACGGCAGGCCGGGGTAGGTGGCCTGCATGTGGTCGAGCATGACCAGCATGTCGTCCACCTCGCCGTGGCCGCGGTCGTGCACGCCTTCCGATTCGCCCACGCCGCGGAAATTGAAGCGCGCCACCACGTAGCCCAGGCCGACGAACGCGCGGGCCAGCGTCTGCACGATCTTGTTGTCCATCGTGCCGGCAAACAGCGGGTGCGGGTGCGCCACCAGCGCGATACCGCGCGGCGCGCCTTCCTCGGGTTCGTCCAGCAGGCATTCCATGCGGCCGGCGGGGCCGGTGAGGTAGAACTTGTGGGAGTTTTTGTTCATGTGCGTAGTGATACGGCCAAAACTGCCGTCGTTCCCGCTTTCGCGGGAATGACGATTATGGTTGCGTGTTCGAATCAAATTTTGAGGCGTTCGACGACCTCGCCCTTCACGATATGCCGGTCGATGATCTCGTCGATGTCCGAATTGTCCACGTAGGTGTACCACGTGCCCTGCGGGTAGATGACGACGACGGGGCCTTCCTCGCAGCGGTCCAGGCAGCCGGCCTTGTTGATGCGTACCTTGCCCTGGCCCGCCAGGCCGAGCTGCTTGATGCGGCTCTTCGCGTGCTGCTGCGCGCTTTCCGCGCCGTGCTTGCCGCAGCTGGGGCGGCAGTCCTTGCCTTCGCGCTCGTTCAGGCAGAAGAAGACGTGGTGTTCGTAAAAGGGTTGGTCGCTCATCGGGAAGCCTGCTCCTTGAAGGTCGCTTGGGTCATCCCGCTATGATACGCCCTTACTGCCGATTCAGCCGGTGCGACGGGAGCAGCAGGAACCACAGCGCGAGATACGGCCAGGCCATGCAGAGGAATTGCGCGGCCCCGTTAAAGTTCAGGAACTTCCCCTGCTGCCAGGCCTGCAGGGTGGAGATGAAATACGGGTTGGCCGGCGTCGTGTTCACCACGACCACCGCCAGCAGCAGCGTCACGATGGCCAGGCGCCGCTGCGCCACCTGCGGCGCGAACGCGAGGCCCGTCAGCATGATCAGGCCGAGCAGGAAACCTCCTTCGGCGCCGGGCGTGATCCACGCCAGCGCGTTCTCGGGCTTGAAGAACAGGGAGCTGGCCAGTGTCTTGACGACGACGCCCGCCGCCAGCAGCGCGAACGTCAGCGCCATCTTCGGCGCGCCGCGCCGCATGAGGCACAGCAGGGCGAGGCCGGCCCCCGTCATGCCGCAGGCGGTGATGATGGTCTCGGACAGCCAGAACTGCTCGACCGACATGTTGTCGGCACCGCGCAGCATGCCCACCAGGTCGATGTCGTCGTCGAGCCATTCGGACAGCCATTCGGAGATCGTCGTCAGCACCTGGCCGTTGCCGAACAGGTAGTTCTGCGGGTAGACCTGGGCCAGCGGCCACAGGGCCATCAGCACCAGCCCCTGGCTGGCATGGGGCGCGAACCAGCGCCGGCGCAGCGTGTACAGGCGGCCGGTATCGAGCAGCGTGGCGCTGAAGCGGGCGCCGATCAGCGCGCCCGCGAACGCGCCGGCCGCGTTGGTGAGCAGGTCGAGGTTCGACGGCACGCGGCTGGGCAGGTAGTTCTGCACCGTCTCCATCACGCCCGAGACGAGCAGGCCGAGCGCCGCCGCCGCCAGCACGGCCCACATCCCGCGCAGCAGCGGGTACAGCGCCAGCACCAGCAGCACGCCGAACGGCATGTAGCCGACGATGTTGACCATGACGTCGAACCCGGTCCAGTAGCGCTGCGGCTGCAGGTTCAGGAACGTGAACGGCGACAGCCCGCTGCTGCGCCATCCCGTGAACGGATACCAGCTGGCATAGACGATCAGCAGGAAATAGGCCAGCAGGGTGGCGCGCGCCACGGGAGAAGAACGCGGGGACGTGTCCTGGCCGCCGTCTCGCTCCCTGTCTTGCTCTTCGCTCATCGAGCGCTCAGGTCCAGGGTGGCGATCCAGGCGGCGATGTCGGCGGCGATGGCGTCGGTGCCGGCGGCCAGTGCGCGCACGCCGCCTCCCGCATCGGCGCTGGTCGCCGGGGTGCGACGGCTGAAGCTGCGCTGGTCGACCAGCGCGCGGCCGCGGAACACGGAAGCACGCACCGTGACGACGCCCGCGCTGTCGGCCACGCCGCCGAAGTCCTGGATGAAGTCGTCGACGTCGATGCGCAGGATCGGCATCTGGCCCGACACGTCGGTCTCGGCGATGACCTTGGCGCCGGCCTGCGACAGCCGCGCCTTGAAGCGCTGGGTCAGCATCTGCAGCGGCGTCGACGTCCAGCGGCTGCCGACGTAGGTGCGCGCCTGCCGGGCATCGGCGTAGCTCAGTCGGTAATACATGCGGTCGTTGTCGAGCGCCCCCGAACCGGTGACGTCGGCGACGGCGAGCGGTCCCACGGCCGCCAGCTGCGCCGCTTGCGTGCCGGCCTGCGCGGCCGGGCCGAAATCGAATTGCGCCGGCGGCGCGCCCTTGTTCGAGGCGCAGCCGGACAGGGCAACGCACAACGCCAGCAGAGAAAGACGATACGGATGCAGGTTCATGGAAGATCTCATTTGGTCGGTGGGACGAAGCCGGGTTCGCCGGGGCCGGGCTGCGCCGCCGGTCCGCCGAACAGGATGCTTTGCGGCCGGTCGCCCACGTTGTTCACGGTGCGGCGCACCGAGCGCACCGACACGCGCACCTCGTCGGCCATGTCGGACACGCGCGGCAGCGTGCGGTACTCCAGCTGCGACGCCGCGCCTTCCAGCGAGGCGATCGCGTTGCCGGCGCGGTCGATCGGGCCGCCCGGCGCCTGCAGGTTCGTCGCCAGCTGGTCGTAGTTGCGCACCGCGCCGTTGGCGCTGGTGGCCAGCTCGTTCACGGAGCTCATCGTCTGATCCAGCTTGCCGGCCAGCGCGGGCAGGCGCTGCAGCGTCGGCTGCAGTTCGCGCGGGATCTCCGCATATGCCTCGGCGGCCTTGCTGATGTTGTCGACGGCGCCCGTCAGCTTGGCCGCGTTCTCCTTGCTGAGGATCGTGTTCAGGCTGTCCGTGATGCGTTCCGTCTTGTCCAGGATGGCGAGGCCGCGCGTCTCCAGCTGGTCGATCAGGCCGGGGCGCAGCGGCAGGCGCGCGGGGGCCTGCGGGCTGCTCTGCAGGATCGGCGAACCGGTGCGGTCGTCGTCCAGCTGGACGAAGGCGATGCCCGTCACGCCCTGGTAGCCGAGCGAGGCGAAGGTGGTCGTCGTGATCGGCGCGCCTTCGTCGATGGAGAGCCTGATCATGATCTGGCCCGTCACCTTCGGGTCGAACAGGATGTCGTCCACGCGGCCCACTTCCAGGCCGCGGTAGCGCACGGCCGCCTGCGGGTTCAGGCCCGGAATGGTTTGCGTGGTGACGATCTGGTAGGGCACCTGCTTGGTGCGGTCGCGGTTCAGCCACAGGCCCACCAGGACGGCCGCGACCAGCAGCGCAATGGTGAAGAAGCCCGTCATCAGGGCATGCGATCTGTTTTCCATGTCAGTTTTCCGTTCGTTGGTCCGCCTTTTGTTGGTCCGCCTTCTTTTCCTCCTGCTTGCGCGCGTACCGCTCTTCGAGCACCTCGAGCGCCCGCTGGCCGCGCGGGCCGAGGAAGAAATGTTGGATGAAAGGGTGCTGCACGCGCAGCACGTCGCACGCCGGACCGACGGCCAGCACGTGCTTCTCGGCCAGCACGGCGATGCGGGTGGAGAGCGCGAACAGCGTGTCCAGGTCGTGCGTGACCATCACGACGGTCAGTTTCAGCTCGCGGTGCAGCGTCTGGATGAGTTCCACGAACGAATCCGACAGATCGGGGTCGAGGCCGGCCGTGGGCTCGTCCAGGAACAGCAGTTGCGGCTCGAGCGCGAGCGCGCGCGCGAGGGCCGCCCGCTTGACCATGCCGCCGGACAGGTCGGCCGGCATCTTGGCGGCGTCGCCCGGGCCGAGGCCCACCATGTGCATCTTCAGCAGCACGGCGTCGCGGATCACGTCTTCGGGCAGCGCGCGCAGCTCGCGCAAGGGCAGGGCGATGTTGTCGAACACGGTCAGCGCCGAATACAGCGCGCCTTCCTGGAACAGCATGCCCCAGTGGTTGCGCATGCGCTGCAGGTCTTCCGGCATGGCGCTGCTGACGTCTTCGCCGAACACGGTCACGGAGCCGCTCGACGGACGCTCCAGCCCCAGCATCTGGCGCAGCAGCACCGTCTTGCCGGTGCCGGACCCGCCGACGATGGAGAGGATTTCGCCCGCGTAGATGTCGAGGTTCAGGTCCTGGTGCACGACGGTGCGGCCGAAGCGCGTCCACAGGTTGCGGATCTGGACCACGGGC
>Ga0308170_10002584_pt1 | contig 15415 bp, 15 predicted proteins | sample PhyBR2_2_FD_202136 | JGI IMG/M metagenome (GOLD analysis project Ga0308170, IMG submission 202136) | Phyllosphere microbial communities from UC Gill Tract Community Farm, Albany, California, United States - DLSLSB.R2 | ecosystem: Host-associated > Plants > Phyllosphere > Unclassified | place... | reverse complement strand
CGAGCCTCGACGGGCACGCGACGGGCCCGGCGCGCGCCGTCGCGTTCAACCCCAAGGCGGCCATGCTTGCGAGCGCGGGGAGGGAACTCGTGCGTCGCTCGGACCCCTTCTTTCTCTCTCTCTCTCTCGCTCGCTCGCTCGCTCGGCGTACTTCGTCGGGCTCTCGCTGACGGTCTCTTTCTCTCTCTATCTTCTCGACGCAGGCGTTGTGGCTCCCCGACTTCAAGGAGGCGGGCTTGGTCAGGGACGATGCGGCAGAGGCGCCGGCGCCGTAGCTTGTCGTCGTTCTCGCACGAGCGCAATAGACAGAAGTGCGCTCGACTCGACTCGGCCTGCGAGAGCTCTTTCCTCTAGCTCGAAGCGAGAGGCGAGAATGCGCAGGGTATGAACGGCTGAAACTGCAGAGGGCGAGCGAGACGAGGTACAAGACGAGTGGGTGCAGGGTCTACGAGGGGGGCGAGAGCTGTGCGAGGACGCTCAGAAGGTCGGGACGTAGTCGCTGCGAGCGTACGGACGACAGGTAAGCGACTTGCGCTCGAGGGGAGAGAGAAAGAGAGGAAGAGAGGCGACGCACTTGATGCGGTCCTTGGCGTTCTGCGCGATGCACTCTGCGATCCAGGTCAGGCTCCGGATCTCCTGCTCCTTGAGCTTGAAGAAGGCGTAGAAGACGCCGATCTGGAACTGCTGCATGAAGGCGAGCTTGTTGAGGAAGACCTCGTGCTGGAAGAAGTGGTCCTCGAGGCTCGCGGCGGCGCCGCCTGCGCCCGCGCCGTCGATCCCGGTCCCAGCGCCGCCGCCGGACCCGCTGCCGCCGCTCGAAGAGGCGCCCTGACCCTCGAGGAAGGGCCGGTACTCGAGGATCGGGTCGATGACGGCCTTGACCTGGTCGACGTCGTCGGCGCGCGCGAGCGCCATCGTGCCCTCGGGGTAGAGCCGGCCGAGCTTGGGCAGGAGCTTGCCGCGCTGCTCCTTGGAGAGCGACGTGCCGAACGAGTTGATCGTGATGTTGAGCGACCGCCGGTCGGCCTCGAAGTTGAGAATAGGCGACATGACCTCGACCGTCGGGCCGCCGATCGAGAGGACGAAGGCGTGGAAGTCCTCAAGGTAGGAGCGGTACAGCTGCGGGAAGTGAGGGAGAGCGTCAGGACGAGGCTCTGCAAGCGAGGGGGACGGAAGAGGGAGGGAGAGGTGCGCACCGTGTTGCGGATGATCTCGATGTTGAGCTCGTCGAGGTCCTGCGCCGAGAGGCAGTCGCGGAAGTAAGGTGCTGCGAGCGAAAGGAGGAGAGTCAGGTCGGGCGATTCGACGTGCACGAGTAGCGCGAACGGACGCACCTAGGGGAGTCTCGACGAGCACCGTGTTGAACAGCTCCTCGACGTTGGTCGCGACGCACAGGGCCGGCATCGTCTCGAAGACGCCGAGGGGATGACACCGCTCGAGGAGGTCGTGCGTGTCGCGCTCGTGCAGGGTGCCCGAGATGAGGAGGACGACGTTGTCGATCATGTAGGCGTACCTGCGCGACGAGGAGAAGGGTCAGTCGGCGTCGCACGACACGTGAAGGCCTCGACAGGAGGAGAAGGGGACGCACGTCATGTACTCGAGGAACTTCTTGAGGTCGCCCGTCGCGTTGCTGCGGATGTAGTTGAACTCGTCGACGAGGCGCTGAGTCGCCTTCTCGGCGATGGTCGACGTCGAAATCGGGGGCGTCTCGTTTGCGAGAAAGTTGCCGTAGTCGGTCGCGGTGAGCTGCATGCGGAAGTCTGCGAGGCGAGGGGAGCAAGAGTCAGTCGGGGTGCCGCAGAGAAGGGCGAAGGGAGCGGGGGAGGAAGAGGACGGAGGGAGGGAGGGAGCTTGCCGTCGAGAGTCTCGCACTGAGTCAGGTTCGAGTACTGGCCCTGGGTGAGGAGGCCGGCCTTGAAGCCGCGCAGGACGCCCTCGAGGTAGCCCGAGTGCGAGTTGAAGAAGAGGGCCTCCATCGAGCTGGTCGGGTGGGGGAGGAACGAGCGGAAGAGGGTCCTGTGACGACGACGAGGAGGAGGGTCAGCGCGCCATTCGAAGGTGGAGGGCTCTGCATGCTCGAGTAGATCCTGCCCGCTGCATCACTGCCCCTCGCGCTGGCTCAGTGCTCGACCCGTCGCCGCCGCCGTCGAGGTCGCAGGGCGGCCACTCGTCGCCCGCTCCTCCTCGAGGCGCACCATGCGCATGCACACGCTCCTGAGCTCCTTGTACGACTCGCAGACAGACTGGTAGAGGCGACTGACGAGGGGGTGCCGGTGTCGGTTGGCGGGGGCGAGATGACGACGAGGCGGCGGTCTCGAGAGGCGACGGCGCGGGCTGGGTCGAGTCGGTCGAGTCGAGAGGGCTGCGGGAGAGTGTGGCGAGCAAGCAAGGCTGGCCCTGGGCGCAGCAGAGGTGTGTGACGAGAGCGAGACCGCCGCCTCCTCCTCCGCTCCTCCTCGCGGCTGTCGTCCTCGGCTCTCTCGCTCTCCCTCACCAGCTGCGACCAGCTCGCCCTCCTGCTCAGTCCAGCCACTCTACATCGCTCGCCTCCGGCTTCCGCCCGCCATGAACTACCAGTTTCTCAACGCCGACCAGCTCGAGCAGCTCGTCCGCAAAGGCCAGCCCGGCAAGGACTATGCCGTCGTCGATGTGCGAGGTCCGTCCCTTCTCCCTCACTCACGAGACCTCCTCGACCGAGCTGACCCCCTCTCGCGCCCGCAGACGACGACTACCGCGGCGGCAACCTCCCTGTGCGTCGCGACTGGGCTCGTCTCGACGACCTCGCTGCCGCGCCCCAAGCTGACGCACACGCACATGCAGGGCGCCATCCGGGCACCGAGCGAGCAGCGCACCGAGCAGACCGTCCAAGACCTCGTCCAGCAGCTCAAAGACGGTGCGTGCGCAACCCGCTCACCTTCGCTCGTTCGAAATCCTGCGCGATGGCACTGACCCACCGAGATGCGCCTTTGATTGACACTCACAGTCCCGACCGTCATCTTCCACTGCACCATGAGCCGTACGTCGTCGTCCCTCCCGCTCCTCCTTTTCGCGGCCGACTCGAGAGCGATCCGCTGACTAGTCGTCCTCGCAGAGGTCCGGGGCCCGAAGGCCGCACGGATCTATGCCGATGCGATGAACAAGGCCTACGACGAGCACCACGCCGCACCTGCGCCTCCTCCCGCCGCCGACTCGCTCGCGTCGGTCGGCGCACGTCCCGCCGAGCCGACCTCGACTGCGCACACCGACTTTTCGCCGAATCCGTACGCCCAGCACCAGCGCACCGACGGCGTCGACAAGCAGCAGGTGTACGTCTTGCGGGACGGCTTTGCTGGATGGCAGGCGCTTCACAGGGTGCGTCTCTCGAGCTCATTCTCTCCCTCCTCTATGAACAAGGCTCGCCCGATGAGATCCTCCGCCGACGACCAAGTGCTCGCCTCCCGCAGAACGACCCGGCACTCGTCGAGAACTTTGATGCGACCATCTGGAGCTGAACGAGGCGCCGTCGAGGCGGCATCCCCGGCGCGCGAGCCTGGAATCCGCCGTTTCTCGTCGTCGTCCGTGCGCATGTGGAAGGCCGGGTACAGAGGCTGGTACCGGGACCTCGAGGCGTGCACCCGGGCCGAGCGCTTTCATTCTGTGCGTGCGACATGTCGAGGCCGACAAAGTCGACTCGCCGCTGGACCCGCTCACCCGGCTGTCGATCTTTCGCCTCGCTCGGCAGGTGCGTCGACCGGGACGTGCGCCCCGAGACGGAGACGAGCGCCTCTCGCTCCCTTCCTACGACCACCCGGGTCAACGGTGGCTCACGCTGGCTGTGACGCCTCGTCGGAAGGAGCGGGAACTGGGTGCGGCTGTCACTTTGCTCCCCGCTCGCCCGGCTCGAGCTTCCGCTTCTCTGCTCTGCTTCCCCTCAAGCTCCTCTGCACCATCTTGCATGACTCTCCAAGCACCTTCACCCTGGAGACCGCCTCCCGAGTGGGACAGTGAGCCTTGTCGGTCCTCCTCCTCCTCTTCCCTCCTCGCGACTTTTCCTCGACGGCGCTGACCCTGCCTCCTCCTTCCGTCTTTGCAGCAAGCCTGCGCAAGAGCCGCTCTCAGCAGTCCCTCGAGCGACCGTCGCCCTCGGCCAAGGTCGTCCCCTCGTCCGACTCGTCCTCGCCCAGCTCGTCGCGCCGGTCCTCGCCTCTCGGCTCCGCCCGCAGCCTGTCGCACCTCTTCTCGTCGAGCGGCTCGGTCGCCTCGTTCTTCTCGACCATCTCGTCCCTCACGTCGTCGTCGTCGACGCCCTCGGACGAGGACTCGCCCGACGCGACCAAGTCGGCTCCGAGCCGCCTCTCGAGCCGGCACCCGAAACGGCCCGCCATGTTCGTGCGCCGCTCGACGAGCGCGCTCTCTACGCTCCCTACGGTGTCGTCGAGGCCGCATCAGCACGGCCAGCACCAGCACCAGACGCGCGAGGCGCAGCAGCTCAAGCGCGCCTCGGCGCCGCCGGGCGAGCTCGCAGCGTCGGCGGCGACGGCGGGCGTGTCGGCCAACACGATGGGCGGCGAGCTGTCGAACTGGATGGACGCCGTCGCGCTCGCCGGGCGGCAGGCGCAGGCGTGTCGGGACGACCACGAGCCGGGCGGGAGCTGAGGCCTGAGCGCTCGCGGCGGCGGGGTGGGATGGACGTCGGCTGGCGCTTCCCTCGTGCACACCCTTTCTCTCTCTCTCTCTCTCTCTCTCTCTCTCCGTACGACCCTGTACGCGCACTGCAGCGCACCTTGTTGTCAATATGCCTAGGGCGCCGACTCTCCTTCTCCTCGTCGCAGCTTGAGAAGGTCAAAGCGAGAGCGTCTCTCGCTCTGCTCGCTCTCTCGACGCTGACGAGCACGACCGGGGCACATACTTGCACTGCATACCATTTCTAGACTCGTCATCGGTGCAGCTCCTGCGACTCACGGCCTCGCTGCAGCCACTGCTGCACGCTCTCGCCCGGCGGCGAACCCGCCCGACCGCCCGACCTCGTCGCGTTGTGCGCCGGGAAAACTGCGAAGAAGCGTCGATTATTCAGTACGCGTCGAGGCCGAGAGGGCGAGAAGCGAAAGAGGGAGAGGGACGCACGCAACCTCATCGTCCCCTGCACGCCCTTCTTGAAGCTGTTCCTGCTCCTCACCCTCATCGTCCCGCCCCCGCGACCGGCCGAGACGGGCGACGAAGGGTCCGCCCTCCCCTTGGCGCCGCCGTCCTCGCGCTCGCCGTCGGTGAGGCTGCCTTGACCGTGAGCTTGGCCCGACCCGCCGAAGAGGCGCGAGCGCGAGACGCCGGCGACGGGCGGCGCGGCGCGCGCAGGTTGCGCGAGACGAGGAGGCGACTCGCGCGGTGGGCGAGGGCGGGCGTCGGGCGAGCGAGGTGCCGAGGGCGAGGCGGCGAAGATGGGCGCGGGAGGAGGGACGGGCGGGCGCCCGCTCGGCGCGAAGCCGGCCGAGGCGACGACGGCGGTGGCGGGCGAGGCGAGGGTCGGGACCGACGGCGTCGTGCGAGACTTGCTGAGCTTGCGAGGGCGACGAGGGAGGGCGCCGCTCGACTCGGTCGGCGCTGAGGTCGAAGCGGGAGGAGGAACCGACGCGCGCCGAAGAGGCGGCTTGGGGAGCGGCGCGTTGCTCGCCACCGTGTCGTAGGCGGCGACGTGCGTGTCGACGCGGCGCTTGAGGCTCAGGCCGTGACGGAAGGCAAAGGGGAGACGCTTCGGCTTGTCGGCGGCGGTCGACAAAATGTCCGGCGAGGCTGGGCCGGGCGGAGCGGACGAGCGCAGCGCGTCGAGGTCGAAGGCGCCGACGACAGGGGCCTTGGTCTTGAGCGTCTCGATCGAGGTGGAGGCCGTGAGGAGGTCGAGGTACTCGCGCGCAGCCTGCGGGAAGGTCCCGGGGTCAGCGATGCTCGAGCCGACGACGGCGATGGACTGGACGCACCTCCTCGTCGAGATCGTTGGCGCGCTCGAGCTCCGACTCGAGCTCGTCGATCTCGGTCTCGAGATTGGCGATGATCTGCTCTTGCTGCGTGAGCGAGGTGGCGAACCTGCGCAAGGGGTGCGTGCGTCAGCACGGACGGCGACGAGCAGAAACAGCGAGACGAAGGGGACGCACTTTTCCTTGAGGACCTCGAGGTTACGTGCGATCTCGGACAGCTGTGAGCAGGGGAGCTGCGTCAGGACCCGGCGTGCTTGAGGAAGGAGAAGAGGGAAGGGGAGGATGACGGACCTCCTTCTCGCCCTGCTCGCACTCGCGCTGGTACATCTCGCTCTTCTTCTTCTCGCGCCGCACCGCCTCGGCGAGCTGACCGAGGACGACGTCCTTGCTGAGGCTCGACGTCGAGCCCGTGCTCGAGCTGCGCTGCCTCGGCGCCGCCGCACGACCCGCTTCGGCGCCGCTGTTCAGGCCGGCGACGGGCGGGCGACGAGGCGTGCGGGTCGGCGAGACGACGTTCTCCTTGGTCGTGACGGCGCTCGTGACGGGCTGCTGGTCGAGGCCGCCGATGAGAGGACGGCTCGGCCGGCGGCGACGAGGCGCAGCATCGTCGTGCGGCGGCCGCGTCTGCGGCTCCTGCGACGGGCGCTCCTTGCGGACCCGACGCGCGAGCTCCTGCATCGGCTCGGTCGCCTCGGCGAGCGCCGGGACCGGCACACGCCGCACGAGGCGCTCGGCCACCGAGCCTGGGCCCGAGCCGTAGCCCGTCGCCGCTCGACTGCGCGCCTCGCCTGGCGCCAAGCCCGGCTCGTCGTGCGCCGGCGCGACCATACCGCTCGCGAGCTGCTCGCGGATGCTGAACTCGTCGTCGCCGCCTTGTCCTGCTGCGGCGGCGGCAGCGACGAGCTCTGCGTCGCGCACGGCGCGCTGCGCGTCCCTGCTCGCGAGGAGCCTCGCGCCCGCCTTGGGGCCGATGGCGGCGCTCGTGCCGCGCTCGAGGGCCCGAGTCGGGCGAGCCGGGGCGGCGGTCGGCGGCGAGGCCGAGAGCGGGGTGGGCGAGCGAGGGCGGGTCGGCGTCTCGAACGAGGGCGAGGGCGAGGGTGAAAGGGAGGGGAGGTCGCTCGTCGAGGCGGATGCCGCAGGGTTGGCGAGGAGCTTGCGCGACTTGGAGAAGGGGAAGAGGGAGAGGGACGAGGTCGAGTCGACGACGGGCGGGAGGACCGGGATCGAGGTGACGCTGTTGGCGCGCCGGCGGAAGGGGGAGGGGAACGGCGGCATGTCGCGGTAGCTGGACGACGAGGTCGGCGTGGTCGTCGCAGTCGGTGAGGAGGGGACCGAGGCGGTCTCGAGGGGCGGCGGCTGCGGGCGGTCGGCCGCCGAGCGAGGGGCCTGACCGCTGGTTGATGACCGGCTGTGCTGCGTGTCGAGGGTCGCAGGGAGGGTGCGAAGGCGGTGCTGGTCGTCGAGGGCGGGGATGGGCGAGGTCGGCGAGGACAAAGGGCCGAGGGCGACGCCGTCTCGGGGCGGGTCCGAGTAGGCGCGGCAACGGCTCGACGCAGAGCTAGGCGGCGACGGCGTCCAGCTCGAGAAGAGGGTCCCAGGCAGCGGTGCAGCTCGCGCCATCGTGTCGAGAAGCGAAGAAGAGCGGGGCACGAGGAGGACGGCGAGCCGTCTTCCTCGGTCAGACGATCGCCGTCTCCTCCTCTTCGGCGCTGAGCCCGCCGCCGACAGGGGTTCGGACGGACGTCTCGTGCGCTAGAGTCGACCTCCTGAGTCGGCCGCAGTCGACCCGTGATGCGGGGAGGACGGCGGACGAAGAGGCTCGAGCGAAAGGAACACGTGGCACGCAAGCGACGAGCCGAAGCTCGTCGAGCAAGAAACAAGAGACACAAAGACCAGCCCGCTCCTCGACGCCCGCTCACGCCCTCGCCTGCGTGCTGCTCATGCGCCTGACGAGCCCCGGAAAGACCCTCGACCACCGCCCGCCGTTGCGCGCGAGCTCGGGGTGCATCGTGCCCGCCCCGGCCTCGCGTTGCTCGTCGAGCGAGTCGCGCCAGACGCTGTGGTCGAGCGCGAGCTCCGACGACGTCGACCTCGCGCCGGGCGAGCGCGCACCGGGCGGGAGGGCGTGCGGCGGCTGCTGCTGCAGGCGGTGGCCGACGATGTGCGAGGTCGGGCGCTCGGGCCGCGGCGGGACGATGTCGAAGCTCGGTCTGGTGCGAGCGCCGGACGACGTGCGCTCGCTCGTGCGGGTCGAGGGTAGCGAGGGCGGGCGAGCGGCGGGGATGCGCCGCAGGTCGTCGTGGTCGGCGCCGTCCGAGTCGTCCTCGAAGCCGCCCTCGCTCGCCGTCATCATGCCGTCCTGCGCGCCTTGACGCGCGCCGGCTGCACCAGAGAGGAGGGCGAGGTAGGCGTCGGCCTCGTCGGCCTCGACGTGGAGGGCCTCCTCGAGCGCACGGCGAGCGCGGGCGAGGTCGCGGCGGAGCGAGGCGATCGTCGCGGCGTTGTGGTCGCGTTGGCGAGAGAGGCGCTCCTCCTCGTCGAGGAACTCGCGGTGCTTGGCCTGAACCTGCGAGCGGGTCGAAGAGTCAGCTCGAGAGGCTCGCGAGGGAGGGGGAGGAGGAGGCGGTGCAGCGAGACGCACCTCGTCCTCGACCTCGACCATCTTGACAGCCCACTGCTCGGCCTGCGCCTTCTCGTGCTTGAGCTGAGCCGCGAGCGCATCCAGCAGAGCGCGCTTGTCGGTCCTTGACGAGGTGCGAGCCCGAGTCGTGGCCGCGGCTGATGGGGACGCGGCGGTGTGTTGAGCCATGGCGAGGGCGCGCGGCGGGGCGAGGGTGCTGATCGGGGTGAGTTGAAGATCTGGAGAGGTGCTGGCGAGCTGCTCTAGTCGGTCAGAGCGACGAGGCGAGGTAGGAGAGGAGCCAACCTGCGCGTCGGCTTGTCGCCCGAGATGCTCGCCCTCTCTGCGCCTGCACGCTCGTCTCTGGCCTCTGGGCTGCACATAGAGTACAGCCAGCAACTCGAACGCTCAGGCTGCAGCAAAAGGTTCCGCCAACGGAGATCGGACGCGACGAGCCGACCTTTGTCTCCTGCTCGCTCGCGGTCGCGCGCTCAAGCGTGTGAGGACGAGCGGATGCTTCCTTTGCGCGCGCTTGACCGGGACCAGACAGATCGAGAAGAGAGATCGACTCAGCACGCTCTCGGTGCGGCGCAAGCGAAAGCGCAGAGCGGGCTCGAGCAGCGCAGCGGAGGACGAGCAGGGACGAGGTTGCGAGGCGAGTGATACAGGGCTGCCTTTGCGTGCTCGATAAGGATCATCTAGTCTACAAGGCTCGTAGTGCGAGGAGGAGGAACTCGCTCGTGCGTGTCTGGGCGAGGCGGGTCGTGTCGAGAGTCGAGGAGGAAGAGGAGGTCGGGGCGCGCTCTACTTGGTCTTGCGGTGCTCGGGCTTGTGGCTCGTCTCGTGGTCGACGTGCACGAACGCGCGGTCGACCTGCGGCAGCTCCTCGAGCTTGTCCTGCAGAGCCTGCGAGCTGCGAGCGAGCGAGAGAGTGAGGAGGTCGAGTCAGCTCTCGGTTGGCGGCGGCGGCGTCGAGAGGGAGAAAGATCGAGGACGCACACGTCGTGAGCGACGCGCAGCGTCGTGTCGGCGTGCATGACGAGGTCGACCTCGACCGTGTAGTTGGGCCCGTTGTGGTACGCGACGCAGCTGTCGATGGCCGTGATCTGGTCGGCGAACGTCATGGCTTTGTAGGTGACGAGGTTCTGCAGCGAGCGGCGAAAGTGAGCGTCAGCTAGCGGTCGAGGAAGGAGAGAGAGGTAAGGGACAGCGACGAGGAGGCGAGGGAGAGAGAGCGCACCTGAAACTCGCGCGGCGCAGCCTTACCGGCGAGGTGCTTGAAGTGGCCCGCGCACGTGAAGCCCCAGGTGAAGATGAGGACGACTGCGAAGTCGAACGTCAGCGAAAGCTGGGAGGCGAAGCATGGACAGGAGAAGAGGAGCGCACAGGAGATGACGAGAGCGCCGAGCGGGTCCTGCGAGCGCGACGACGAGGTGTGAGGACGACAATACGGGAGCCGAGGAGCAGGCGGTTGAGCCGACACGCACGATGAACCAGGCGATCTTGGCGCCGGCGGCAGACTGTGACGAAGGGAGGGTCAGGCAGAGCTCCTGACGAGACGCAGTCGGACGGGTCGAGGAGGTACCGTGAAGAGACCGAAGCTGCGAGCGGGCTGAGCGTCAGCACATCGTCGAAGGGGCGTCATTTGGACGAGGAGACGCACCCGTTGATGAAGAGGTCGTTGCGGCTGCGGTGCGAAGGACAAGGTCAGCCGGTTCGGGGAAGGGCTCGAGCGCAGACGGCGTCGACGCACTGGTCCTCCCACAGCACTCGAACCTGCGAGTTCTTGCCGCGGATCGAGAAGCAGTAGGCGAAGAGGGCGAACTTGGTCGCTGCGGGCGAGCAGGGGGAGCGAGGGTCAGCGAGCGCTCGAAGGAAGGTCAGGGAGGGGACCGAGCGGGCGCACCGAAGGCGATGCCGACGACGATGAGGGCCGGGATGTGGAGCTCCTTGTCGCTCTCGCCTCGTGCGAGGTCCTGGACGGAGAAGGCCTGCGCGCGAGAGGGAGAGTCAGGAGGACGGCCTCATCTCGGGACGGACTGCGGCGGGACGCACGACGAGGATGAGGGACACGGCGCCCATGATGCCCGAGTAGACGATGTCGCCTGCGAGGAGAAGAGCGTCAGCGTGCGACCCTTCTCCCAGCACGTGGACAGGCTCGCTCAGAGCGAAGGAGCCTGCCCCGGAGAGCGACGAGGACGAGAGCGACGCACCGATCGACTCGAACTTGCTGCCGCCGCCCGGATACTGCTTGTAGTCGACGCGCTGCGCCTTCTTGTGGCACCACCACAGGATCAGGTTGGCCGCCGGGTCGAACACCTGTGCGCACGTGCGGGCTCTGCGTCAGCTCGAGCGTGGACAGGACGAAAGGGAGCGGGACGAGGCCTCACGCTGTCGATGGCGGTACCGAAGATGGACAGGGAGAGGGACGAGATGGCGGCGTAGAGCTGGAGGACGGCGAGGACGCTGTGGAGAAGGGACGAGCGTCAGGAAGGGGTCGACGGAGCGGAGCAGTGGACGAGGACGCACCAGTTTGCGGCGAGCGAGCCATAGATGGCGATCTTGATCTGCAGGAGAGGGCATGTGTCAGCCCGAGCGGAAGGGGGCAGCGGCAAGGGGAGAGCGAGGCGACGCACGGCGAGGCGGTTGTTGTCCTCCTCCTCCTCGGCCTCGCGGACGTGGTCGTCGATGTGCTTGAGGAGGTTGTCGATCTGCTCGTTCTGTGCGCGGTAGAAGCCGTGGGCCTTTTTCTTGCGGCGGCGGAGCTCGCTGAGCTGCTCGTCGGTCTGGACGCGCTCGCGCAGGAGGAGCGGGTCGTGCGAGGTGGTGGGCGACAGGGCGGGGAAGTAGCCGAGGGTCGAACCGAGGGCGGGACTGGCACCGGGCGTGACGGCTGCAGTGCCGGCCTCGAGGGTCGAGAGGTGCGCGACTTGAGCCTCGAGGGTAGGAGAGCGTGGCGGAGTCGGGAGCGAGTCGGTGCTGCCCTTGCTCACGTCCTCGAGCGGGTGGCTGGTGGTGGCGGCGTGTGCCATGGTGGTGGTGGTGGTGGTGGTGGTGGTGGTGGTGAGAGCGGTGCCCGGTGTGCTGGTGCAGAGCAGCCAAGCGAGCTAAAGTTGCGCCCCACGCGGCCGCACGAGGGGAAGCGGTCAAAGATGAGCGATCTCACGCGCCTCGCTCGCTGCAACTGTTCTGACCACAAGTGCATGGCTAGATAGCAATAGTACGCCCATAGTGCGCTCAACAAAGCCTTGCAGGAGAGACTGGCCGACGGCTGAAAAGGGGCGGTGCAGCTTGAGGATCGCCTCGGCGCCTCATCGCCCTCGCCCTTTCTCTTCTCCGCCGCACTCGCTCCTGCATCCGCGAGGACCACAGGGACAGCCACGCCCGCTCCAGTACCGCCCAGCTCCGCGCCGACCTCCACCGCCAGGTCCCGCCGTCCTCACTCATCCTCGTCGACGTCACCCTCTCCCCGTCCCCCTCGCTCGTCCCGCCCGGCGACTTCGCCTCCAGCCGCCTCTCGCTCCCCACACCATGAGCTTTATCGCCCGCAAGGTCGGTCGCAAGTACGCCGCCAACCAGCTCGCCGGCATCGAGCCCGAGGACCCGCACTACGAGCAGTACACCGACACGCGCGGCAAGCAGCGCAAGCGCAAGCGGCCCCTCCCCGCCGGCCTCTCCAAGCGTGACGAGCGGGTCCTGGTGCGTCCATTGGCCTCCCGATGACCCGAGTGAGCGGGCGAGCGAGCGCGCTGACCCCGACCTCTCCCCACCTCCTCCTCCTCCCCTCGCTACAGCGCTCCGTCCGCCGTCGCGCCCACTACCTCGACAAGGGTTTCTCCATCTGCGGCTTCCGGTTCGGCTGGACCGCCATTCTCGGCCTCATCCCGTGCGTCCACCTTTTCCCTAACCCCCCTCGTACCCCTCGAGCGCGCGCTGACTCTCTCTCTCGCGCTCGCAGCGGCGCGGGCGACATCGCTCAGTTCCTCCTTGGGTACTCGCTCGTCCTCGCCAAGTGCAAGCAGGCAGAGTGCGTCCTCTTCGACCTGTACTCCCTACGTCGCGCCGAGGTTGACTCGTCCTTCTTCCCCTCGCAGGCTCCCCGCCTCGCTCGTCCAGCGCATGCTCTTCAGTGCGTCATCTCCCTGGTCCAACCTTTCTCCCTGCGCCCACTGACGCCCGTCCCTTGCACCCGCAGACCAGCTTGTCGGCCTCGGCATCGGCCTCGTCCCGCTCGTCGGCGACCTCGCCCTCGCCGTCTTCAAGGCCAACTCGCGCAACGCCGCCCTCCTCGAGGACTTTCTCGTGCGGCGCGCCGCCAAGTCGGCCTCGAGCGGCGTCGGCGCACCGGCGCCGACCGCCGCCGACGAGGAGGAGCTCGCCCAGGCGGCGCTCACGGGCGGGCGCATCGACCGCCGCACGGGCGAGAAGGTCGGCGGCGCAAAGTCGGCCGCCGTCGCGTCGCACGACTCGAGCGGGACCGTGACACCGCCCCAGCCGCCGCCCCCGCAGCGCACGGCGGGCGCAGGCGCGGCGACGACCTCGACGACGGCCCCGGCGCAGCAACAGCCGATGCAGGCGCCGCCGCGCAAGTTCTACGGCTGGGGCGGCGCGAGCCAGAAGGGCGAGGGCGCACCTGCTGCAGTGAGCGGCTCGGGCGCGGCGGGCTCGACGAGCATCGGCGCAGCAGGGAAGTGAGGAGGGACGACGAGGTGAGGCGAGTCGAGCCGAACGAGATCTCCCTTGTATAGCTGTGCCTGCCGTACTCTCTCTTGACCCATAGCTGCATGCTGCTAATGAACATCGTATTGCTCAACGTGCGCGACGATGCAGAGCTCACTCGTCGAGAGCGACCTCGCGCTTGGCCTTCTTGCCCGGGCGCTCGTCCTTGTCCGCCGCCTTGCCCGTCGCCGCTGCCGCCGCGCCCTTGCCGCCCTTCTTCCCCTTGCCCTTGCCCTTGGCGCCCTCGTCCTCCTTCCTCCTCTTGAATACGCCCTCCTTGCCGCCCATGACCCGCACCTTGGCCCCCCTCTTCTCCCTCTTGACCCTCCGCTCGCCCTCGCCCTCGACGGCGTCGTCCCGCTCGGCCGCGCCGCTCCCCTGCGTGCGCGAGATGTCCTTGCGCCCGATCGGCCGCAGGCGCAGCGACTTCTTGGCGTCCTGGGACGGGTTCGGGAGCGCGAGGAGCCAGTCGGCGACGGGGCAGCCCGAGGCGCGCATGACGTTGACGATGCTGCGAACGCGGGGAGGAATGTCAGCTCGAGTGCACGAGAAAGGTGAAGCGCGAGGGGAGCGAGGGCGAGAGCGCGAGAGAGAGAGAGAAGGGCGGGACGCACGTCTTGAGGTGGCCCGAGTCGGCCTTGGTGAAGAAGGTGACGGCGCGCCCAGGCTTGCCCGCACGACCCGTACGACCTGTATACGAGACAGTAGAAAGAGAGGAGAGAGAGAGGAAGAGCGTCAGTCCTGAACGAGAGCGACCTCTCGAGCGAGAGAGGACGAAGGAGAGGAAGGAGGGAGCGGACGCACCGATGCGGTGGATGTAGCTCATGGCGCTCTGCGGGAAGTCGTAGTTGATGACGAGCTTGACGCCCTTGAAGTCGACGCCGCGGCTCATGACGTCGGTGCAGATCAAGCACCACACGTCGCCCCTCGCGAACCGCGCGACGACGTCGTCGCGCTCTGCCGGGGACCGGTCGGCGTGGATCGCGTCGGCGTTGATGCCGTCGAGCACGAGCTCGTTGGCGAGCTCCTTGGCGCGCGTGACCGACTGGACAAAGATGAGAACCGGCGGCGTGAAGGTGCCGCCCGAGATGAGGTCGCGCAGCGACAGGAGCTTGTGGTCCTCGGTGTTAACGAATAGGAGCGACTGGTCGATCGTCGACGTGGCGGCCTCCCTGCAGAGCGAGAGAGCGAGGAGGGAGTCAGCGAGCCGAGGCGTTGAGGAAGAGAGCGCGAGGGGCTCGAGCGCGAGAAGGAGGAAGGGGACGCACTTGTGCCCGACGATGGCGCGCACCATGCCGCCTCCTGCACCGGCCATGACGCCCTTGGCGAGCTCCTCGACCGAGCTCGGCATCGTCGCGCTGAACATGCCCTTGCGCACCTCGCCGTCGCGCGCGACGTCGCGCCCCTTGTCGCACGCGGCGAGGATCTCGTCCGTCTGCTCGAGAAAGTTGAGCTCGAACAGCTTGTCGGCCTCGTCGAGGACGATGTGCTGCGTCGACGAGAGCGAGACGGCGCCCGACTGGATCGCGAAGACGAGCCGGAGCGGGGTCGTGATGAGGATGTCTGCAGGCGGACGACGGCACGTGCGTGCGCGAAAGAGTCAGGATTGGCGACGTGTGAGTCACGACGAGACACAGAAGTGAGAGGAGGACGCACCGACGGGCCCGGTGTGCGCCTTCTCCTCCTTGCTCGCCGCCTCGACCGCCTTCTCGACCGCCTCCTCGCCCTCCTCGCCCTTGGCCTTGCGCTCCTCCTCCTCCTCGGCCTTGCGCTTGGCCTCCTTGCGCGCCTTCTTGTTGGGCTTCGGGGCCGGCGCGGCCCCGACGCCCTCCTCGCCGAGGACGGCGACGTGCCACTCGGCGTCGCCCTCGTCGGTCGTGCCGGCGAGGCGGCGCGCCTCGCGCAGGACCTGGATCGCGAGCTCGCGCGTGGGCTCGATGACGACGGCGCGAGGGCGAAGGGGCGTGTGTGTCGCGGCGTCGGGAGCGTCGGCGGCGGGAGCGGCGGTCGAGGAGGGGGACGAGGGCGGGAGGAGGGCGAGGAGCGGGAGGATAAACGAGAAGGTCTTGCCCGAGCCGGTCGGGGCGCAGGCGAGGATGTCGCGGCCCTGTTTCGGCGAGAGTCGAAA
>Ga0308170_10002580_pt1 | contig 15428 bp, 18 predicted proteins | sample PhyBR2_2_FD_202136 | JGI IMG/M metagenome (GOLD analysis project Ga0308170, IMG submission 202136) | Phyllosphere microbial communities from UC Gill Tract Community Farm, Albany, California, United States - DLSLSB.R2 | ecosystem: Host-associated > Plants > Phyllosphere > Unclassified | place... | reverse complement strand
CGGCTTCTTCGGCAAGTCGGACGTCTCGCCCTGGACCAGCCTGGCCATCGTCGCCGTGTTCTTCCTGGTGCTGGCGGCCGTCGCCATCAACCTGCTGCGCCGCGGCTACAAGCTGCGCCACTAAGACTTATTCAGAATTCATCATGGCTACCACCCCCGAACTCATCCACGGCTACATCCAGAAAGGCCTGGAGTGCACCCACCTCGAAGTGGAAGGCGATGGCCAGCACTTCAGCGCCGTGATCGTCTCCCCGGCCTTTGCCGGCAAGAGCCGCATCCAGCGCCACCAGGTCGTCTACGCGGCGCTGGGCGACCGCATGCGCGAGGAAATCCACGCGCTGTCGATGAAAACCCTGACTCCCGACGAGTACCAGGCTAACTAAGCAAGGAAAAGCATGGACAAGCTCCAGATCACCGGCGGCAAGCGCCTGAACGGCGACATCCCCATCTCGGGCGCCAAGAACGCGGCACTGCCGATCCTGTGCGCCGGCCTGCTGACGTCCGGCGACGTCGCGCTCTCCAACGTGCCGCACCTGCACGACGTGCGCACCATGCTCAAGCTGCTCGAACAGACCGGCCTGAAGGTGACCCGGGACGACGAAAACGTCACCCTGAATGGCGCCGACATCACCAGCCTCGAAGCGCCTTACGAAATGGTCAAGACCATGCGCGCGTCGATCCTGGTGCTGGGCCCGCTGCTGGCGCGCTTCGGCGAAGCCAGGGTCTCGCTGCCGGGCGGCTGCGCGATCGGTTCGCGTCCGGTCGACCAGCACATCAAGGGCCTGCGCGCGATGGGCGCCGAGATCACGATCGAAGGCGGCTACATCCACGCCAAGTGCCCGAAACTCCAGGGCGCGCGCATCTACACCGACATGATCACCGTGACCGGCACCGAGAACCTGCTGATGGCCGCCACCCTGGCCGAAGGCGAGACGGTGCTGGAAAACGCCGCGCGCGAGCCGGAAGTCTCGGACCTGGCCAACCTGCTGGTGGCCATGGGCGCCCGGATCGAAGGCATCGGCACCGACCGCCTGGTGATCCAGGGCGTGGATTCCCTGCACGGCGCGCAGCACAGCGTGATCTCGGACCGCATCGAAGCCGCTACTTTTCTCTGCGCCGTGGCCGCGACCGGCGGCGACATCCGCATCACGCGCACCCGCACCGACATCTTCGACGTGGCGCTGGATAAGCTGCGCGAGATGGGCGTGCAGCTCACCGTCGAGGGCGATTCGATCCGCGCCCGCATGGACGGCCGTCCGCAGCCGGTGTCCTTCCGCACCACCGAGTACCCCGGCTTCCCGACCGACATGCAGGCCCAGTTCATGGCGGTGAACACCATCGCGGGCGGCCCGAGCCGCGTGACCGAGACCATCTTCGAGAACCGCTTCATGCACGTGCAGGAGATGAATCGCCTGGGCGCGCAGATCTCGACCGAGGGCAACACCGCCTTCATCCGCGGCGTGGACCGCCTGGTCGGCGCGCCGGTGATGGCGACCGACCTGCGCGCCTCGGCCTCGCTGGTGATCGCCGGCCTGGCCGCGGAAGGCACGACCCTCGTCGACCGCATTTACCACCTGGATCGTGGCTACGACCGGATGGAGGCGAAGCTGTCGGCGGTGGGGGCGGAGATTGTTAGAATCAAATAAAACCACGGCCGTCGTTCCCGCGCAGGCGGGAACCCAAGTTTGTACGCGTTTCGATAGCGCGGGCAGAACTTGGACCCCCGCCTCCGCGGGGGCGACGGTAACTTAAAGCAGTCATATGACCACAACTACTCGCCAGGACAGCCCCCAGCTGATCCTGGCCCTGTCCAAGGGACGCATTTTCGAAGACACGCTGCCGCTGCTGTCCGCAGCCGGCATCGAAGTGCTGGAAAATCCGGAAACCTCGCGCAAGCTGATCCTGGCCACCAATGACCCGGGCGTGCGCGTGCTGATCGTGCGCGCGACCGACGTGCCGACCTATGTCCAGCATGGCGCCGCCGACTTCGGCGTGGCCGGCAAGGACGTGCTGCTCGAGCATGGCGGCGAGGGTTTATATCAACCGGTCGACCTGCGCATCGCCTGCTGCCGCATGTCGGTGGCGGTCAACGCCGGCTTCGACTACGAGAACGCCGTGCGCCAGGGCGCGCGCCTGCGCGTGGCGACCAAGTTCGTGCACACCGCGCGCGAGCACTTCGCCAAGAAGGGCGTGCACGTCGACCTGATCAAGCTGTACGGCTCGATGGAGCTGGCGCCGCTGGTCGGCCTGTCCGACGCCATCGTCGACGTGGTGTCGACCGGCGGCACGCTGCGCGCCAACAACCTGGTCGAAGTCGAGAAGATCATGGACATCTCCTCGCGCCTGGTGGTCAACCAGGCCGCGCTCAAGCTCAAGCGCGAGCGCCTGCAACCGATCATCGAGGCGTTCGAACGCGCCTCCAAGCAGCAAGGCTAAGCAATGAACATCACCGTCCGCAAGCTCGATTCCACCGCCCCCGATTTTCAAAAGCAGCTGACCACGCTGCTCGCCTTCGAAGCCGAGACCGACGACGCGATCGAATCCGCGGTCTCGACGATCCTCGCGGACGTGAAGAAGCGCGGCGACGCCGCCGTACTGGAGTACACCAACAAGTTCGACCGGATCCCGGGCGGCGCCCCCAGCATTGCGGCCTTCGACCTCACGCAGGAAGAGCTGCAGGACGCCCTGGACGCGCTGCCGGCAAGCCAGCGCGAAGCCCTGCAGACGGCCGCCGAGCGCATCCGCGTATTTCACGAACGCCAGAAGCAGGAGCTGAACGGTTTTACGTACACCGAGCCTGACGGCACCGTGCTGGGCCAGCGCGTGACGCCGCTCGACCGCGTCGGCATCTACGTCCCGGGCGGCAAGGCGGCGTATCCGTCGTCGGTGCTGATGAACGCGATTCCGGCGCAAGTCGCCGGCGTCAAGGAAATCGTGATGGTGGTGCCGACCCCGGACGGCGTCAAGAATCGCATGGTGCTGGCCGCCGCCGCGATCGCGGGCGTGACGCGCGTGATCACCATCGGCGGCGCCCAAGCGGTCGGGGCGCTGGCCTACGGCACCGAGACCATCCCTGCCGTGGACAAGATCGTCGGCCCCGGTAACGCCTACGTCGCGGCCGCCAAGCGCCGCGTGTTCGGCACGGTCGGCATCGACATGATCGCCGGCCCGTCCGAGATCCTGGTGCTGTGCGACGGCACCACCGATCCGGACTGGGTGGCGATGGACCTGTTCTCGCAGGCCGAGCACGACGAGCTGGCCCAGGCCATCCTGCTGTGCCCGGACGCCGGCTACATCGCCCGCGTCGAAGCCAGCATCCATCGACTGCTGCCGACCATGCCGCGCAAGGACACGATCGCGACCTCGCTGACCGACCGCGGCGCGCTGATCAAGGTGCGCGACATGGAAGAGGCCTGTTCCATCGCGAATGCCATCGCCGCCGAGCACCTGGAAATCTCCGCCGCCGAGCCACAGCAGTGGGCCGACCGGATCCGCCACGCCGGCGCGATGTTCCTGGGCCGCTTCTCGTCGGAGTCGCTGGGCGACTATTGCTGCGGTCCGAACCACGTGCTGCCGACTTCGCGCACGGCGCGCTTCTCGTCGCCGCTGGGCGTGTACGATTTCCAGAAGCGCTCGTCGGTGCTGTTCGTGTCCGAGGCCGGCGCCCAGACCCTGGGCAAGGTTGCGGCCGAACTCGCGTACGGCGAAGGCTTGCAGGCGCACGCAAGGAGCGCCGAACTGCGCATCAAACGGTCCGACGGTTCGGGCCAGTCATGAGCGACTGGCTCGATCGGGTGTTCTGCGAGGATGCGCTGACCGGCATGGCGCGCATCCCCGATGCATCCATCGACCTGATCCTGACCGACCCGCCCTACAACCTCGGCAAGGACTACGGCAACAGCTCCGACCAGCAAAGCGTCGAAGACTACCTGGCCTGGACCGAGCAGTGGATCGACATCGCTGTCCCGAAGCTGAAACCGAACGGCAGCCTGTACATTTTCCTGACCTGGCGTTTCGCGCCGGAGATCTTCGTCATGCTGAAAAAGCGACTGACGATGATGAACGAGATCATCTGGGACCGCCGCGTGCCCTCGATGGGGGGCAGCACCCGCAGCTTCAGTTCGGTGCACGACACGATCGGCTTCTTCGTCAAGCGCAAGGATTATTATTTCGACCTGGACGCCGTGCGCATCCCCTACGACGCGGCGACCAAGAAGGCGCGGTCGCGCTCGATTTTCGTCGGCGCCAAATGGCTCGAGGTCGGCTACAACCCGAAAGACCTCTGGAGCGTCTCGCGCCTGCACCGCGAACACGCCGAGCGCGTGGATCACCCGACCCAGAAGCCGCTCGAGATCATCGAGCGTATGCTGAAAGCCTCGTGCCCGCCGGGCGGCGTCGTGCTCGACCCCTTCATGGGCAGCGGCACCACGGCGCTGGCGGCCAAGCGGCTGGGGCGGCACTACGCAGGCTTCGAGCTGAACCAGGCGTATTGCGAGGTCATCCGGCAGCGCCTGGCCGCGCCCGCGCCGGCGCCGAAAAAACGCAAATCACCCACCATCGCCGAAGGAGCGAATTCATGACCGACATCGACACCCTCATCGCCAACACGATCCGCGAAGACGTCCGTGCCGGCCATCATTACAAGGTGCCGGACGCGAGCGGCTACATCAAGCTCGACGCCATGGAGAACCCCTACGAGCTGCCGCAGAACCTGCGCCAGGAACTGGCCACGCGCCTGGCCGACGCGGTGCTGAACCGCTACCCGGTGCCCTCGTACAGCACGCTCAAGCAGAAGATCTGCGCCAGGCTCGGCGTCCCGGCCGGCTACGACGTCATCCTCGGCAACGGCTCGGACGAGATCATCTCGATCCTGGCGACCGCCTGCGCGCGCCAGACGCCGAACGATAAAGGCGGGCGGGCGGTGGTGATGGCCCCGACCCCGGCCTTCGTGATGTTCCAGCGCTCGGCCCAGTTCGCCGGCATGGATTACGTGGGCGTGCCCTTGAAAGCCGACTTCTCGCTCGACCGCGCCGCCATGCTGGCCGCGATCGCCAAATACAAGCCGGCCCTCGTGTTCCTGGCCTACCCGAACAACCCGACCGGCAACCTGTACGATGCCGACGACATGGTCGCCATCATCGAGGCGCTGGGCGACAGCGGCATCGCCGTGGTCGATGAGGCCTACCAGCCGTTCGCGCGCACCAGCTTCATGGAGCGCCTGCCGCAGTACCCGAACCTGGTCGTGATGCGCACGCTGTCCAAGCTGGGCCTGGCCGGCATCCGCCTCGGCTACCTGACGGCCGCGCCGAAACTGCTGGACCAGTTCGACAAGGTGCGCCCGCCCTACAACGTGAACGTGCTGACCCAGGTGGCGGCCGAGTTCGCGCTGGACCACCTCGAGATCCTGGATGAGCAGGCCGCCCGCCTGAACGCCGCGCGCACCGAGCTGGCCGCGAGCATGGCGGCGCTGCCGGGCGTGACCGTGTTTCCGTCGAGCGCGAATTTCATTACCGTGCGCGTACCGGACGCCGAGCGCACCTGCGCTACACTGTTCGCCGAAAAGGTATTGATTAAAAATTTGAGTAAAATGCATGAATTGCTGGCAAACTGCATCCGGGTGACGGTCAGCACCCCGGAAGAGAACGCCATATTCCTGAATGCCCTGAAGGCCTCCCTGCAATGACCCGCACCGCAGAAATCACGCGTAACACCAGCGAGACGCAAATCCGCGTCGCGCTCAATCTGGACGGCACCGGCCGCCAGAAACTGAACACCGGGGTGCCTTTCCTCGACCACATGCTCGACCAGATTGCCCGCCACGGCCTGGTCGACCTGGAAGTCGACGCCGTCGGCGACCTGCACATCGACGCCCACCACACCGTCGAGGACACCGGCATCACGCTCGGCATGGCGGTCGCCAAGGCGATCGGCGATAAAAAAGGCATCCGCCGCTACGGCCACGCCTATGTGCCGCTGGACGAGGCGCTGTCGCGCGTGGTGATCGATTTTTCCGGCCGCCCGGGCCTGGAATGGCATGTGCCGTTCACCCGCGCCACCATCGGCACCTTCGACGTCGACCTCACCATCGAGTTCTTCCGCGGCTTCGTCAACCACGCCGGCGTGACCCTGCACGTGGATAACCTGCGCGGCGTGAACGCCCACCACCAGTGCGAGACCGTGTTCAAGGCCTTCGGCCGGGCGCTGCGCATGGCGGCCGAGCTGGACGACCGCGCGGCCGGCACGATTCCGTCGACCAAGGGCAGCCTGTAAGGAACGCTACGCATCATGACCAACAAGATCGTAGTGGTGGACGGCTTGGGCAACCTGCGCTCGGTGGCGCAGGCGCTGCGCGCGGCCGCGCCCGAGGCCGAGGTGCTGGTGTCGAGCAATCCCGCCGACATCGACGCGGCCGACCGCGTCGTGCTGCCGGGCCAGGGCGCGATGCGCGACTGCATGCGCAGCCTGCGCGAATCCGGCGCCGAGGATGCCGTGCTGCGCGCGATGCGCACGCGTCCGGTGATGGGCGTGTGCGTGGGCGAGCAGATGCTGTTCGAGGCGAGCGAAGAAAACGAGGGCACGCCCGGCCTGGGCCTGTTGCCCGGCAAGGTGGTGCGCTTCCAGCTGGACGGCAAGCTGCAGGCCGACGGCTCGCGCTTCAAAGTGCCGCAGATGGGCTGGAACCGCGTGCGCCAGGCGCGCGCGCATGCGCTGTGGGAAGGCGTCGAGGACGGCGCCTATTTCTACTTCGTGCACAGCTATTACGCCCAGCCGGCGCGGCCTGAAGACACTATCGGCGAGGCCGACTACGGCGGCGCGTATTGCTGCGCCGTCGCGCGCGATAACATCGTCGCCACCCAGTTCCACCCCGAGAAAAGCGCCGCCGCAGGCTTGCGCCTGTACCGTAATTTCGTTCACTGGAATCCCTGAACGCGCACGTTCATTTATTGACAACCAACCGACTACGATCATGCTGCTGATTCCCGCCATCGACCTGAAAGACGGTCACTGCGTTCGCCTGAAACAGGGCGATATGGACCTTGCCACCGTGTTCTCCGAGGAGCCCGCCGAGATGGCGCTGCACTGGCTCAAGAAGGGTGCGCGCCGCCTGCACCTGGTCGACCTGAACGGCGCGTTCGCCGGCAAGCCGAAGAACGAAGCGGCGATCAAATCCATCCTGCAGGTGGTCCAGGACTACGCCCTAGAGAATGACCTGGACGAGATCCCGGTCCAGCTGGGCGGTGGCATCCGCGACCTCGACACCATCGAGCGCTACCTGGACGACGGCATCACCTACATCATCGTCGGCACCGCCGCGGTGAAGAACCCGGGCTTCCTGCACGACGCCTGCGGCGCCTTCCCGGGCTCGATCATCGTCGGCCTGGACGCCAAGGACGGCAAGGTCGCCACCGACGGCTGGAGCAAGATGTCCGGCCACGAAGTCATCGACCTGGCCAAGAAATTCGAAGGCTACGGCGTCGAATCGATCGTCTACACCGACATCGGCCGCGACGGCATGTTGAAAGGCGTTAACATCGAAGCGACCGTGCGTCTGGCGCAGGCCGTCAGGATCCCGATCATCGCTTCCGGCGGCCTGCACAACCTGGCCGACGTCGAAGCGCTGTGCGCGGTGCAGGACGAAGGCATCGAAGGCGTGATCTGCGGCCGCTCGATCTACGAAGGGACGCTCGACCTGGCCAGCGCACAGGAGCGCGCCGACGAGCTGACCGAGGGGGCGCAGGCTTAAGTCTATGCTCGCAAAACGCATCATCCCCTGCCTGGACGTCACCGGCGGCCGCGTGGTCAAGGGCGTCAACTTTACGGAGCTGCGCGACGCCGGCGACCCGGTCGAGATCGCGCGCCGCTACGACGGGCAGGGCGCCGACGAGATCACCTTCCTCGACATCACGGCGTCCAGCGACGGCCGCGACCTGATCCTGCCGATCATCGAAGCGGTGGCCTCGACCGTGTTCATTCCGCTGACCGTGGGCGGCGGCGTGCGCAAGGTCGAAGACGTGCGCCGCCTGCTGAACGCCGGCGCCGATAAAGTCTCGATCAACACCTCGGCCGTGACCAACCCGCAGCTGGTATTCGAGGCCTCGCAGAAGCACGGCTCGCAATGCATCGTCGTCGCCATCGACGCCAAGCAGGTCGAACCCGGCAAGTGGGAAGTCTTCACGCACGGCGGCCGCAACCGCACCGGCCTGGACGCCGTCGAATGGGCGCGCAAGATGGAAAGCCTGGGCGCCGGCGAGTTGCTTCTCACCAGCATGGACCGCGACGGCACCAGGTCCGGCTTCGACCTGGGCCTGACGCGCGCCGTCTCGGACGCGGTCGGCATCTCCGTGATCGCCTCGGGCGGCGTGGGCGGCCTTGACGACCTTGCCAACGGTATCCTCGAAGGCCACGCCGATGCGGTGCTGGCCGCCAGCATCTTCCACTACGGGCAGCACACGGTCGGCGAAGCCAAGCGCTTCATGGCCGAGCGCGGCATCCCGATGCGCCTCGAATGACAGAGACGACACGAACAAACACCATGGCGACCCCGACCACTCCCCCAAGCATTCCCGCCCAACCCTGGCTCAAGAAGGTCCAGTGGGACGAGCACGGCCTGGTCCCGGTCATCGCCCAGGAAGCGGCGACCGGCGACATCCTGATGTTCGCCTGGATGAACCGCGAAGCCCTGGCCAAGACCGTGGAAACGGGCGAAGCGGTGTACTGGAGCCGCTCGCGCAAGAAGCTGTGGCACAAGGGCGAAGAATCCGGCCACGTGCAGAAAGTCCTGGAAATCCGCCTCGACTGCGACGAGGACGTCGTGCTGCTCAAGGTCGAGCAGGCCGGCGGCATCGCCTGCCACACCGGCCGCCGTTCCTGCTTCTTCCAGAAGTTCGAGAACGGCGACTGGAACACGATCGAGCCGGTGCTGCAGGACCCGGCCACGATCTACACCAAACCCAAACCCAAGAAGAGCACATGAGCGACACCCTGGACCGCCTCGCCGCGGTGATCGAATCGCGCAAGCCGGAACACGGCGGCGATCCCGACAAATCCTATGTCGCGCGCCTGTTCTCGAAGGGCGACGACGCCATCCTCAAGAAAATCGGCGAGGAAGCCACCGAGACCGTGATGGCGGCCAAGGACGTGCGCGCAGGCAGCGACCCGTCCAAGCTGCTCTACGAGGTGGCCGACCTGTGGTTCCACTCGGCGGTGCTGCTGGCGCGTTTCAACCTGTCGCCGCAGCAGGTGCTGGATGAGCTGGCGCGCCGCGAAGGCTTGTCCGGGCTCGACGAAAAGGCCGCACGGCCAAGCAATTAACCGGAGACGACATGGACAACTGCATTTTCTGCAAGATCGCCGCCAAACAGATCCCTTCCAGCGTGGTCTACGAAGACGATGAATTGCTGGCATTCAAGGACATCAACCCGGCCGCCCCGGTGCACCTGCTGGTGATCCCCAAGCAGCACATCGACTCGTTGTCCGACTGCACCGACGCGCACACGCCGTTGCTGGGCAAGATGCTGGCGCTGGCGCCGAAGCTGGCGGCCGAGCATGGCATCGCCGTTAAAAAAGATGCCGACGGTAACCGCAGCGGCGGCTACAAGACCCTGTTCAACGTCGGTCCGAACGGCGGCCAGGAGGTGTATCACCTGCACCTGCACGTGTACGGCGGCCCGCGTCCGTGGCGCGGCCTGGGGACTTGAAACGACCGGAAGCGTAGCCATCTGGTTTGTCTGAGTCGCTCATACTGAGCTGACACTGAGCAAGGAGATGGTCATGGGTTCGATGAGTATCTGGCACTGGGTGATCGTGCTGGTGGTGGTGGTGGCGATTTTCGGTACGGCCAAGCTGAGGAATGCCGGCTCGGACCTGGGCAAGGCCGTCAAGGGTTTCAAGGATAACGTGAAGGGCGACGAGGACGAGCGTCCCGCCAACCCGTCCGAGCCGCCCCAGGTGGGCGACCGTTCGACGATCGACGTCGAGTCGCGCGACAGGACGCGTCATTGATCGTTCCCCGCCGCACCGGGCTGATCTATTCGCGCTCTTTCCCCTGACTTTACAGGCGGAAAGAGGCCATTCCCGCCCCGCATCGCTTATACTGCGCGTGAGACGCGAATTCGGGCTATCGGCTCGGCAAGGAGAAAACAATGGGTTCGATGAGTATTTGGCACTGGCTGATCGTGCTGGTGGTGGTAATCGTGGTTTTCGGTACGGGCAAGCTGAGGAACGCCGGCTCGGACCTGGGCAAGGCCGTCAAGGGCTTCAAGGATGGCGTGAAGGGCGATGAAGAGCGCGCCGCCAACCCGGGTGCACAGTCGTCGCAGTCCCAGCCGCAACAGCAGGTGCCGGACCAGTCGACGATCGACGTCGAAGCGCGTGAGAAATCACCGCGCCACTGAAATAAACTGATGCATCCATGATCGATCTCGGACTGACCAAACTGGCGGTGATCGGTGCGGTGGCGCTGGTCGTCATCGGCCCCGAGAAACTGCCGAAGGTGGCGCGCATGGCCGGCACGCTGTATGGCCGCGCCCAGCGCTACCTGCACGACGTGAAGGCCGAGGTGTCGCGCGAGATCGAGCTGGAAGAATTGCGCAACCTGCACAAGGAAGTGCAGGAAACCGCGCAGACCTTCAAGTCCGGGGTCGAGACCTTCAAGTCGGAAGTCGAGAACACCGTCGCCGGCCACCTCAATGAAGTCGAGACGGCCTGGCGCGGCGATCCTGCGCCCAGTCCGCCGCCCACGCCCGACGATATCGAGCGCAAGGCGCGCGACTTCCGCCGCAAGAAGCTGGTGCGTACCTCGGCCGTGCCAGCCTGGTACAAGAACCGTAACGGCGGCCGCCAGCATGTCCTGTCGGGCGCCGCACGGGTGCGCAAGTTCCGTCCCCGTTCGACGGGCTCGAGCACGTCCTTTTTCTAAAGCCAGATGACCCAAGAAGCTGCAGGCGAAGAAACTTTCATCTCCCATCTGGTCGAGCTGCGTGACCGCCTGGTCCGCGCCGCGATCGGTGTCGCCATCGTGTGCGGCGGCCTGCTGCTGTGGCCGGGCCCGGCGCGCATCTACGATTTCCTGGCTGCGCCGATGCTGGCCTCGCTGCCGCACGGCGCCAAGATGATCGCCACCGGCGTCGCCGCGCCCTTCCTGGTGCCGATGAAGGTGACGCTGGTGCTGGCGCTGCTCATCTCGCTGCCCTGGGTGTTCTACCAAGCCTGGGCCTTCATTGCGCCGGGCCTGTACGCGCACGAAAAGCGCCTGGTGCTGCCGCTGGTCATCTCGTCGTCGCTGCTGTTCATGCTCGGCGTGGCGTTCTGCTACTTCCTCGTATTCGGGCGCGTGTTCCACTTCATCACCGATTTCGCGCCGACCTCGATCGCCGTCATGCCCGACATCGAGAACTACCTCGACTTCGTGATGTCGATGTGTCTGGCCTTCGGCGCCGCCTTCGAGGTGCCGGTGGTGGTCGTGATCCTGGTGCGCATGGGCCTGGTCAGCGTCGAGAAGTTCAAGGCGATGCGCCGCTATGCCGTCGTGGTCGCCTTCGTGATCTCGGCCATCGTCACGCCGCCGGACGCGATCAGCATGCTGGCGCTGGCAATTCCGATGTGCCTGCTGTTCGAGCTCGGGCTGCTGCTGGCGCCGATTTTCGTGCGGGTCAGCCAGGCGCCGAAGGAAGCGCAGGCCGATTAAGCACGTCGTTCCCGCAGAGGCGGGAACCCAAGTTTGCATGAGCTGCCGAAATGTTCGCAGAACTTGGGCCCCCGCCTGCGCGGGGGCGACAGTCGAGCTTACTGCATCAACTGCCCGATCATCTTCACCGGCGCATTGCCGTAGCCGAGGAACTGGTCGTGGAACTGGCGCAGATCGAAGCGGTCGCCGAGCTGCTGCTTGCGGCGTTCGCGCAGTTCCATGATGTCGCTGTAGCCGCTGAAGTAGCTGGTCAGCTGCACCGACGACAACTGCACCCGGTGCCACTTCTCGATCGCTTCCTGCGGAGTCTGGAAAGCCTGGCGCACCAGCAGGTCGAGGGCCTGCTCGCGCGTCATGCCCAGCACGTGCACGCTGTAGTCGAGGATGGTGTTGGAGACGCTGCGCAGGTTCCATTTGCACCACATCAGCCACAGCTCCGGCGCGTTGTCGCCGTAGCCGGACTCCAGCATCATGCGTTCGCCATACACGGCCCAGCCTTCGACCATGGCGCCGTTCCCGAACAGCGACTTGACCAGCGACGGCGAACGGTTGGCGTTCATCAGCTGGGTGTAGTGGCCCGGGATCGCCTCGTGGATGTTCAGGATCTGCATCATCCAGCTGTTGTACTCGCGCAGGCTGCTTTCCTGCTGCGCCGGGCTCAGGCCGTCGAGCGGGGTGACGTTGTAATACGTCTTGTCCCTGGGGCGGTACGGCCCCGGCGCATCGATGCTGGCGCCGGCCACGCCGCGCTGGTACATCGGCGTCTCGCGCACCACCAGCGGCTTGTTCGGGTCCATGTAGACCAGGTTGTGCTTGATGACCCAGTCCTGCAGCTGCGGGATCTGGCGGCGGATCTCGGGCAGGTAGTTCTCGGGCGTGGTGTGCTGCAGCGACAGCTTGTCGATCACCATGCCGATCTTCTTGAGGCGGTCGGTGGGCTTGGTGACTTGACCTGCGCTGCCCATTGTCTTGTCCCATAGCTGGTCGGACAAGGCGTCCATGCGCGTGAGCAGCTCCTCGCGCGCCGCCAGGGCTTTCTGGTAGGTCTGTTCGGCCGTGCTGCCGGACTGGATGTCGTAGGCGAACTTCTGCTCGTACAGGTCCTTCCCGAGGCGGAACGAGCGCGCGTTGTGCATCTGCGTCTGCGATTTATCCAGGTCGGTGAGGAAGTCGACCCACTTCAGCACGGCGCTGCCGGCGTTCGCCACGCGCTGCGCGAAGATCGTCTTTTCCTGTGGCGTCAGCGCCGCGTCCTCCTGGGCCGCCTTGCCGACGTCGGCCAGCACGGCCAGCGTGCCCGGCGCCTGGGTGATTGCCAGCTCGGTGTGCTCGTGGGTCGGGTTGACGACCGAGGCCTGGGCCGCCTGGTAGTAGGCCGGCACGTCGGCCAGGCGCTTGAGGATGGTGCGCAGGCGCTGCGTCTTGGCCGCGTACTCGGTGTTGAGAATCAGGTCGAGCGGCTGGGCCACGTTGTACCGCGCCGGATTCCATTGGTATTCGCGCAGCGTGGTCTGGCGCCAGCGGTCGTACTGCAGCTTGTTCATCAACAGCGCCAGGTCGGTGCGCTGGTTGGGCGACAGGTGGCCGGCGTTCAGCTTGCCGAACTTGCCCAGCCATTCGTCGATGAAGGCGAGCTGCTTGGCGCGCGTGGCGTCGTCGGGGATGGTCAGCTTGGCGGCGGCGTCGAACTTGCCGACGTAGATGCCGTCTTCCGGATCGATGCGCCACAGGGCGGTCAGGAACTGCATCGACAGCGAGTCCATGTAGCGGTCGTTGCGGTTCGCGGACGGCGCGGCGCTAGCGGCCGCGGCCGGCGCTGCGGCGACCGGCGCCGCCACCGCTGCCACCGCCGCCGGCGCTTCAGTGTGCGCGCTGGCCTTGCCAGCCTTGCCAGACTTGGCGGCCTTGCCGGACTTGCCGGACTTGCCGCCTTTCGCGCCATGCGGCTTGGCTGCGGCCTTGGTCGACGACGCCGCCTTGGCGCTGGCCGCATGCTTGGCGGCCTTGTGGGTGCGCGCGCTCGCCGGCGCCAGCGCGACGCTGGCGAGTAATACGGCCAGCGCGATTTTCGTTTTCATCATCGTGAACGATCTGCCTGTGAAGATTGGGGGCCAGATGGTGGCGCGTCAGATTAGCACCAATTATGTCGATTGCCGACCCCTTGAAACAAAACGTCACAAGGACTGCCAGTCCGCCATCGACGGCACGCGGATGCCGGTCAGCCCTTGCTGCAGCATGGACAGCATGTCGTCGGGCGACAGGCGCGCGGCCACGTCGGTCCCATCGAGCAGGCTGTCGGCGAGATCGCGCTTGTGGCGGTGCAGGTCGACGATGCCTTCCTCGATCGTATGCCGCGCCACCAGGCGATAAATGGTCACCGGGCGCTGCTGGCCCATGCGGTGGGCGCGGTCCGAAGCCTGGTCCTCGACCGCCGGGTTCCACCACGGGTCCATGTGGATCACGTAGTCGGCCGCCGTCAGGTTGATGCCGACTCCGCCGGCCTTCAATGAGATCAAGAACAGGTCGCCGTCGCCGGCCTGGAAGGCATCCACGCGGCGCTTGCGTTCGTGGATCGGCGTCGAGCCGTCGAGGTACTGGTAGCGGATGCCGCGCTCGTCCAGGTGCTGGCGGATCAGCGTCAGGTGGTCGACGAACTGGCTGAACACCAGCGCCTTGTGGCGGTTCTCGAGCAGCTCCTCGACCAGGCCGGCGAAGGTGTCCAGCTTGCTGCTGCGGATGCCGCTGCCGGGCGCCACCAGCGCCGGGTTGCAGCAGGCGCGGCGCAGCTTCATGATCTCGGCCAGGATCTGGATCTGCTTCTGGTTCTGCGGGGCCTCCAGGCTGGCGATGCGTTCCAGCGCGTCGCGCCGCAGCGATTCGTACAGCGCCTGCTCTTCCTGGCTCAGGTCGATCGGCAGCACGATCTCGGTGCGGGGCGGCAGTTCGGACAGCACCTGCGCCTTGGTGCGGCGCAGGATGAAGGGCTGCGTGAGCCGCTTCAGGCGCGTGCGCGCGGCGAGCTCCGCGCGTTTGTCGGACGCTTTTTCGATCGGCCCCGAAAAACGCAGCTGGAACTGGTCGCTTGTACCGAGCAGGCCCGGGTTGATGAACCGGAACAGGTTCCACAATTCGCCCAGGTGGTTTTCCAGCGGCGTGCCGGTGGCCACCATTTTGAAGTCGCCGTGCAGCGCCATCACCGCCTGCGAGCGGCGCGTGTGCGCATTCTTGATCGCCTGCGCTTCGTCGAGCACGATGGTGTGCCAGCGGACGCCCTCGAACAGGCTGGCCTCCAGCTGCAGCAAGCCGTAGCTGGCCACGACCACGTCGAAGGCGCCGGCCTCCTTCAGCATGGCGTCGCGGTCGCCCGGGCCAAACAGCTTGACGCGCAGCGTCGGCGCGAAGCGTTCGGCCTCCGACAGCCAGTTGGTCGCGACCGAGGTCGGCGCCACCACCAGCGTCGGCCCGCCGGGCGCGCGCGACAGGATCAGCGCCAGCGCCTGCAAGGTTTTACCGAGACCCATGTCGTCGGCCAGGCAGGCGCCCACGCCCCAGTGCGCGAGTCGCGCCAGCCATTCGAAACCCTCGACCTGGTAGTCGCGCAGCTCGGCCTGCAAAGTGGACGGCAGCTGCGGACGGTAACCCGCATTGGCCTGCATGTGTTTCAGATGCTTGCGCCAGGCCGCGTCGGCGTCGACGCTGCCGGCATCACCGGCCATCTCTTCCAGGGCGAAGCTGGCCAGGG
>Ga0308170_10002579_pt1 | contig 15429 bp, 13 predicted proteins | sample PhyBR2_2_FD_202136 | JGI IMG/M metagenome (GOLD analysis project Ga0308170, IMG submission 202136) | Phyllosphere microbial communities from UC Gill Tract Community Farm, Albany, California, United States - DLSLSB.R2 | ecosystem: Host-associated > Plants > Phyllosphere > Unclassified | place... | reverse complement strand
CTCGCCGAGCACCCTTCGCCCTTCCTCCCCACCGCCTCGCGCGCCGTCGCACGAGCGCTCGCACCCCGCCGCCGCCGCCGCCAAGAGCCCGCAGCGGCCGACGCACACGCGCAAGCAGTCGGACGTATCCAAGGCGCTGCCGTCGTTCCCGGCGTTCCCGGTCTTGCCTCGGACCAAGAGCAACTCGGTGCTCCCGCCGGGCATGATGTATCCGAGCTCGGCGCCGACTTCACCCAAGGCGGGAGGCGCTCGCTCGGCAGCGCCAGCATCGTCGGCGCCGGCCGACAAGTCGCTCCCGCCTGCGCCCTCGCCGGCGCCGCCGAGCCAGCAGCAGCTCCATGTCCAGCACCGCCCCGAGACGTTCGCGCCGCAGTACGCGCACCTCATCCCCGTCGGGCGCGACGCGACGGCGCACATGATCAGCACGCACGAGCCGCCGAGGTCGGCGCAGCCCGGGTCACGCACGGCGCCGCTCCCGCCCTCCGCCAAGTTCCCCGAGTCGCCCTCGTCCTCTTCGGCCGCTTCGTTCGGCGCCGGCGCCTCGCCGACGCACCATGCGTCCGAGGGAGCACACTCGAGCTTCCTCGCCGAGCCGCACGAGCAGGACGACGGCGACGACGCCGAGGAGCGCGTGCGGCTCGAGCGGCTCGCGAGCGTCGGCTCGCTCGACGGCGGGCTCAGCATCGCGAGCACGTCGCTCACGAGCATGCTCCTCGGGCGCAGCTTCTCGACCTCGACCGGCGCGTACCCGTACGGCGAGGGCGAGGGCGAGGGCGAGCACGGCGAGGGCGCCGCAGGCGCAGGGAGCGCTCGCCACTTCCCGCTCCCGCCGTCGCACAGCGGGACGAGCGCGAGCGGCGACGGCGACGGCGCCGAGCTCTCGAGCATGAGCAGCGCCGACGTCGAAAGCCTGCGGTTCGCCCTGGCGGGCCTGTGGGGCCTGTTCGCCGGCGGCGCGAGGACGCCCGCCGAGCGGGCCGAGCGCCGCAGGGTGTGGGAGCGCCTCGCGGCCGAGGCCCCGAGGAGCTGAGCGCGCCGCTGCACCTCGTCGGCGGCGATGCAGGCACGGCGGCGCACGGGCGAGCGGGCGCCGGCGGCGATGCGATCGCACATGCGGCGGCGCACGCGGCGAGGGCGTGGAGCGACGCGCGCACGATCTGATATCGAGCGTGATGGGCACGACGGCGGCAGCTCCTGCGGCTCAGAGGGCAGCGGTGGATGCAGCGAGCCGTACAGGGCGAGAAGGAGCGGTCGGCGCAGCGTGAGAGCGGCACGAGCGCGAGGGAGAGGATAATCGAAGTGCTCTTTCGCCGCGCAGGCACTGGAGAGAGCCTTGATCCGTGTGATGAGAGCGGCGAGAGGATCGTACAGACGCTCGCGAGCTGTGGACAGTCAGAACGAGCCGAAAGGCGGTCGAGAAAGTCTCAGCGAGCCGACAAAGAGGGACGGTCGAGCGAGGAGGAGAGGGTCGGCATCGTCTTCGGCGGAAGCTCTCGGTTGGGTCGGCAGGTGTAGATATGTGTACTGCGAGTGCTCGAGAGCTTGCACAGCTCTGCAGAGGTCGAGGGCGAGTCGCCGTCGGCGTCGTCGTCGTTCCCTCGAGGTGCTCGCCTCTTCCCGGTCCTCTGTCCTCGACACCGCCGCCCGCTCTCCGCCTGCGAGCTCAGCAAGACGTCTGCCTCGAGCCGACCTGTGCCCCGACCCAGCCCACCAGCTGCCCGGTGCGTCCTGGCCCTGTGCCCCTTTGTCGGCCAACTCTCCGGGCCCACCTCGCCCTCAGCACGCCTCGCCGTCCCCTGGGCCCTATCGAGCTCGTCCCGGGACCGGTGCGCCTGCTCACGAAGGTGATGAGCAGCAGGGTCGAGGTCTGGCAGCCTCAGCAGGGCGGGCGAGGCCCGAGTCGGGCTCAGGCTCGACCTCACTCTCGCCTCCTGCGCTGCGCTCCCCACTCCAGCCAGGCTAGCGCACACAGGGCTTCCCGCTGACCAGAACCACCTCTGTCGCCCGCAGAAGTACCCCGACAGCCTCCTCGAGCCCCGCACAGTCTCGCAGGCGAGGCTCGCCGCCCTCTCGTCCTTCGCCTCCTCCTCTTCCTCCACCCCTCCCTTCGCCAACCCCCAGATTTCATCACCCTCCTCGATCCTCCTCTCACCCGCACCATGACCGCCATTTCGACTCGCTCGTCGGCGTCTTCGCCCGCATCCGCCGACCGCCCAAAGCGCGAGCGCCAGACCCGCCTGCAGGAGCACCTGCGCACCGTCAAGCCCGGCTCGCGCTCGTCGTCGCCCGGCCGCACCAAGCCCGTCGCCTCGACGTCGTCGCCGTCTGCGTCCAAGACGGTGCCAAAGGCCCTGGCGTCGCTCGGCTCGGCATCGACTGCGGGCACCGACGAGGACGAGGCGACGCCCCTCACGGCGGCGTCGACGGCGTCCGGTCGCCCCATGCGCAAGGCTGCCGCCAAGGTCGTCATGCACGAGCCGGCCGACTCGGCGAGCGGCGACGAGGACATCGAGCAGGTCAAGCCGGCGCCGTCTCGGGCGGCCCCGTCGGTCAGCCGCACGCCGACCAAGCGGCGCTCGCCCGTCGACGATGACGCCGAGGACCTCGCGCCAGCGGTCAAGCCCGCCGGACGCAGCAGCACGGGCCGCAAGGGGCCCGCGCAGCGCACCGAGCGCTCGTCGTCGTCGCCGTCGCCCTCGAAGAAGCGCGCGCGCGAGCCGAGCAGCCTCGAGTTCGGGCGCATGGACGAGGCCGAGGTGCAGGGCCGGCTTGCGCACGAGAAGGCCGAGCTCATGGCGAGGCTGGCACCACTCGGGTGCGTCCCCTTCCTGCTCTCCTCTCCTCCTCCATCTTGACCGCAAGACTGACTTCTCGCCTCTCCCTCTCCCTTTGCCTGCGCCGACAGGATCAACCCGCAAGACCACGTCCTCGACAAAGCTCTGCGCGCCATGTCCAAGTCCAACACGCAGTTCACGGTCGAGTCGTTCATCAGCACGCTCGCCTCGCTCGACGCCAACGTCTCGCCGCGCTCGGCCCAGGCGCAGCGCCCCAACCTCTCGGTCGCCGTTCCTCCGCCGGCGCAGGCCAAGCACGTCTCGTTCGGCACGCTCGAGTCGCCCTCGACGCCGTCGTCGGTCGCGAGCCCGTCGTTCTGCCTCCCGACCCCGCCGCAAGCCGGCGCCGCACCTGTCGCCGTCCCGGGCCTCTTCTACTCGTCGCCGGCTCCGCCGCACGCCGCACCTCCGTCGCGCGCACCTCTGAGCGCTGTGCGGCCGGGCCAGCTCGCGAGCGGCTCGCTGTCGAGGTCGTTCTCGGCGCCCGTCGTCCCGACGCTCGGCAACCCGCAGCAGGCGCCGCCGAGGGCGGGCCCGGCGCCTTCGGGCAGCCTCTTCGGCAACTCGGTCGCCGGCATGGGCCGCGTCGCTACTCGCCGCGGCGCGTTCGGCGCGCTCGGCCAGGACCTCAAGCAGCCGCAGCAGCTGGCGTCGTCCCCGCCCAAGCGCGCGACGCTCGGCAGCGCCGCCTCGTCGGCGCCCGCACCTGCCGTCACCGCCGCCCTCGGCAGCAGGCCGTCGAGCAGCCTCCTCCCCGCCTTCGCCTTTGGCGCGCACGCCGCGCGGGCGGGCGACAAGCCTGCGGGCTCGGCCGCCCTGCCGACGAGCGCGTCGACGAGCCGCCTCTCGAAGCTCCAGTCGTGGCTCGCCCAGGGCGACGACGACGGCACGTCCGAGGACGAGGACGACGCCAAGAAGCCCGGCACGACGGCCGCCGGCGCCGAGGCCATGCTCAAGGCCGCCGCGGCGACGTCCAAGGTCGCCGCCGCAGTCCCAGCGCCGCCGCTCCAGCTCATCGACGCGCCGCCGAGCGACGACGAGCGCCAGGCGGCCGGACGCGCACGAGTCGGCGGCAAGAGCACGCAGGGTTTGCGCCAGCGTCGCGAGAGCCGGGACCAGCAGGCTCAGGCCCAGCAGGTCCAGGCGCAGGCGCCGGCGCAGCAGGCGGCCGCCGACGACCTGCAGGGCATGACGACGCGCAGGCGCGCGTCTGTCAAGGGCAAGGGCCGCGCCGTCGTCGAGTGCACGTGCGGCTCGCCGGCCGAGGGCGAGGCGGGCGCCGTCAGCTGCGCCGAGTGCGACGTTTCGTTCCACCTCAAGTGTCTCAACGTTGTCTCGGCGTCGCAGCTGGCGTCGCCCTGGACGTGCTCGCGCTGCATCATCGCCGCCGCCGCCGATGGCGAGGACGCCCGCGAGGGCGCCGCTCGGGCCTCCACGCCCAAGCTCGCCGACAAGCGCGTGCGCATCGGGTCGACGTCGACGCCGCAGCTGTACCAGGAGCCGACGCTCGTCGCCTCGACGCCCGTCGCGCCGCCGCGCGGCAACAACTTCTCGCACATGGCCGACATGGCGCTCGCGCCCTCGCCGACCGCCTCGCCCGTGCGCCGCTTCGTCCCGACGAGCCCGGTGCCGAGCGCAGGTCGGCTCCCGATCCCGGTCACGCCGCACTTTGGCGAGACGCCGATCCAGCGCGCGCCGGGCGACTACTCGCCGACGTCGCCGCAGAACTACCGCACGCGCGCCGGGCGCACGCGCATGGTCAGCGGCGGCGCCTTCCTCAACGGCGAGTGGCTCAACAGCAGCTGGGACTCGCCCGCTGCGCCGAGCGACGCCGAGCCGGCGCGCAGCGCTCGTGCGACGACGCCCGTCCAGTCGAGCGGGCTCGCGTCGCTCGTCGACGGCGACGCCGCCGACCCGTGGCAGCTGCCCGTCTGGAGCGACGTCACGATGACGCCCTCTCGCGCGCTCACGTCGTCGGCGACGCCCGGCCTGTCGTCGTCGGCGTCGTCGTCCGTCTGGGACACGCCGTTCGGCCATGCCTCGCCGCACGCCCACCTCCGCCGCGCCAACTCGTCGTACCACGCGCCGACGCTCGGCGGCGATTCGTCGCGCACGCCCTCGCACGACTTCCTCGCCGCCCTCGAGCGCGACCCGGCCGGGCACTCGGCGGCGCCGACCGCCGGCCACACGTTCGGCCAGCGCCTCTTCTACGGCGCGCACGAGCAGCAGCACGAGCAGGTGCCGTACGACGCTCAGGTGCACGGCCTTTCATCGTCGTCGCCGTTGTCGTCGCAGCGCCCGCCGTCGCCGCTCAACCCTCGCCGCGTCCCCTCGTACGGCTACGCCGCGCCGCCGCACCAGATCCACCCTCACCACCTCGGCCAACAGCAGCAGCAGCTGTACAAGCAGCCGTCCCTTGGCGACGGGCTCGCCAACCCATGGAGCAACGGCGGCGGCAGCCTCGGCGGCGCGCTCGTGCACGAGCGCACGGCCCTCTCGGCGTCGATGAAGCCGTCTTTCTCGGCGCCGGGCGTCCAGCGCTTCTCGCACCAGCACGGCCACTACCACGGCGGCCATGAGACGGTCGAGCAGCAGATGCTCGACGACCTTCTCGTCTGAGCACGCACCCCTCTTTCTCCTCCTCCTCATCTCCCTCGCACAAAATGTACATGCTCTCCCTGCGCTTTACTCGCACGCCTTCTCCTTCCCTGTCTTCTCCTCTTGAGCCTCTGGATTGCGCTGTCAGAGGCGCTTATCGTCGTCGTCGTCGTCATCCCTCTTCCCCTTCCTGTCCCTCCCTGTCTGTCGCCCCCTCTCTCGCTCTCGTCGCCCTTGTGCACTTAGGTCTTCTCGTCGTAGCTTTCTCTATGCACGTAGCTCTCGCTCTGCAACCTCTCGTGCCGTGCCGTCGCAGCTGTCGGACCGTCCTCTGAGAGAGCAGGGCTCGCGAGAATGAGAGACAGCTAGAGTTGACAACACGCCTCGGCTACATCGCTCGTGCTCACTCGTCGTCCTCGATAGCGAACCCTCCCGCCGCACCGAGCGCCGGTCCCGCCGCGCCCACGCCGACGAGCTCGACCGCCCTCCTCGACGAGTTCCTCCTCAAGAGCCCTCGCCGCAGCTTGTCGCCGCCGACGCCGACGACGCCGCCTGCGCCGCTCGGCACGGCGAGCGACTCGTCGTCGCTGTGCGTGTCGGTGATGGCTGTGCCGCCGCTCGCGTTCGTCGAGGTCGACGCCGTCGAGTTCGAGCGCTTAAACCCGGGGAGGAACGAGCGGCGGCGCGTCTTCTTGACGCCGGCGCCGGCGCCTGCGCTCGAAGCTGCGGCTGCAAGTGCACCGATGGCGACGGACGAGGCGGTGTGCTGCAGCTGAGCGAGCTCTGCGGCCGAGAGGCCCTGACCCAAGCCGTCCGAGCTGGCTCGGCTCGGCGGCATCGGCGGCACCGGCGGCACGAGCGCGGGCGCGAGGTGCGCGTGCGCGTCCTCCTCGTCGAGCGAGTCCATCGTCCGACTGCGGTGGCGCTGCCGGGCGTCGATCGCGCGCGGGAGCGGCGCGCCGAACGCGCTCGAGCGCACCGGCGCCGCGGGCAGGATGTCGCCGCCCTCGCCGTGCGACGAGATGGACGAGGGCTCCTCGACCATGTCCATGTCGATGGGCGAGCCCGTGAGGCCCGTCGCGGCGCCCGAGCCGGGCTCGTCCCGCTCGTCGCCGTCCTCGGCCTGCGCGCCGCCGCGGGGTCCGTGCGCCGGCTCGCGCGGCGTGCTGTACCCGCTCCTCGGCGGCGCCGGCCCGCCCTCGTGCGCCGAGGGCGACGCTGATGCGCTGCTGCCCCTGCGCGGGCGGTATCTCGCGCCGCTCGGGGCCGGCGCCGGCCGGATGAGCCGCAGGAGCGCGTCCATCTCGCCCTGACGGTCGTCGTCCGTCCGCAGCGCGGCGAGGACGGCGACCATCTGCCGCCGGCGCGCAAAGGCCTGTGCCGTATTCGCGGCGGGTGCGCCTGGGCCGGCGCCGGCGGGAGGGCGGCGCGCCGAGCTCGAGCTCGAGGGGAGGAACGACGAGACGTAGTTGGGGTCGGGCGAGAGGCGCGGCGGCGACGAGTACTGGCGATGAGGCTGAGGATGAGGAGGCGAGGCGGTCGAGGCGCTGAGGTCGGGCGAGATGGGGCGAGAGGGAGGATGGGGGTGCGAGCGTGCGCGGCGGATGTCGGGCGGCGGTGCGGCCGGATAGCTCGACGAGACGGACGGTCGGCGGCTCGCCGGCCTCGACTCGTCGCTGTCGAAGCTGACGCCACCCTGGTAGACGGCCGCGATGAGCGGTACGAGGCGGTCCATGCCCGGGTGCAGGATCTCGTCGCGGAACTCGATGAGGGCGATGCGCCGCACGTCGATGCGCCCTTCTTCTCGCTCGCGCGCCGTGCGCGCCTCGTGCCCGACTGCGGCGCGCAGGCGGTCGTCCGAGCGCAGGACCCAGAAGACGGCCTCGAGGTGCGGCAGGATGCCCGTGAAGAAGAAGAGCCACACCTCGTTCAGGCGGGTCAGGAGGCGGCCGTTGTCGAGGGGCTGTGCTGGAGCTGGTGGTGCGAGCTTGTGCGCGAGGGTCGTGAGGCCGGTGCGGATCAGGTCGGTAAGGTCGGCGATGATGAGGCCCGTGACGAGCGAGGCGACGTTGACCGACGGGTTGTTGGCCGAGCGCTGACGGGCCGACTGCGACTGGGCGAAGCACCGCTGCACGTGGCTCGTGACAAGTGCGTTGAGGTCCTCGACGAAGCCGCGGATGCCCTCGCCGTTGCTGCGTGCGTGACAGGAGAGTGAGCGAAAGGACCTTGGCGAGGAGGGCGAGGTGTGCAGGGAGAGAGGGACGCACAAGAGGGGCAAGACCCGGACGCAGACCTGCTGCCATGCATCGTCGACGCTGCTTGCGCTCTGGTCGAGGGCGGCTGCGACGTTGCGCGCGTTGTACGAGTCGAGGGTGCGGAACTGGGGCGGGATGGGCGACGGGATGGGCGAGGGGATGGTGCGGGTCGGTGCGCGCGTGCTGTCCTTGCGCCCGAGCCCAGGGATCGACCCTGCGGCGCCCTGGACCGACTGGCCGCCGCTGGACCGCCGGCGAGGGTTCGGGAGGGCGACGTTGGAGCGGAGGGCCTCAAGGCCGAGGAAGACGCGCGAGTTGGAGCGGCGCGGAGCTCCCTCGGTCAAGCTCGAGCTCCTATGGCGCTGTTCGGCCGTCTCCATGCGCGGCTCGGGCGGTGTAGTGACGAGGACGACGAGGTGTCGCGATGGAACTGATGAGGTCGGGGTGGGGTGGTGTCGCGCCGCGAGCGCAGCTGCTGTGGGTGCAGTGCTTCTAGGGGTGCCGAGGTAGCTGTGCGAGGTCTCTAGCCCGGCTCAGGCGGTAGAGCAGAGGCGAGCGGTGGGTGTCGACGGCGAGTTGCTCCTCGCGCTCCTTGTCTCTGCTCCTCTCGCTCCCTCTCGGCTCGCACAGCTGCACTCGCGCCTGCGATACGCTCGACGATGCCTGGACTCGTGCCCGCGCTCCGGTCCTGGACCCGCCTCGCTGCTGCTGCCTCTCGCTCCCTCTCCTCCGGTGCGTCATCCTCGAGCCGCACGCCTTCCTCCGCTGACCCTCTCTGTCTTCGTCCGCAGCGCCAAAGCACCCACCCGCCTTTGCGTTCGACATCGACGGCGTCCTCAAGCAGGGCCAGAACGTCCTGCCGCAGGCCAAGCAGGCCCTCCAGATTCTCACCGGCAACAACCCGCTCGGCAAGAAGTACCCGTTCCTCTGCATCACCAACGGCGGTGCGTCCATCTCCCTCCATCGACACCCTGCTCTGGACCCCTCGCTGACTTTGAGCACGCGCGCAGGTGGAACGCTCGAGTCGGAGAGGGCCGAGAGGCTCACCAAGGAGCTCGGCGTCGACATTGCCGAGCACCAGGTCGTCCTCTCGCACACCGTCTTCCGCTCGCTCGTCCCTCAATACCAGGACAAGCCCGTCTTTGTCGTCGGCGGCCGCTCGGACAACTGTCGACGGGTCGCCGAGAACTACGGCTTCAAGCATGTCTACATTCCGGCCGACGTCCACGCCTGGGCGCCCTCGATCTGGCCCTACGGCAAGCTCACCGACAAGCAGCGAGCGTACGTCAAGGTGCGTGCTCGTCCCCTCTTTCCTCCTCCACGTCGAGCTCATCGTCGGCGCACCCGCGCTCACACCCCTTCCTCTCTCGCAGACGGCCGACTTCTCCAAGATCCAGTTCGCCGCCATCCTCGTCTTCCACGACTCGCTCGACGCCTTCCGCGACCTGCAGCTCGTGTGCGACCTCGTGCGCGCGCAGGACGGCGTCTTCGGCACGCTCAAGAACCCCAAGGACGCCGAGGCGTGGAAGCCCGAGCGCCAGATCCCGCTCCACTTCTCGAACCCGGACCTGCTGTGGGGGAACGAGTTCTCGCAGGCGAGGTTCGGGCAGGGTGCGCTGCAGGAGAGCATCGCGGCGGTGTACAAGCGCACGACCGGGCACGAGCTGCAGCGGTGCGTCCCTCCCTCCTTCCCCTCCCTCCTTCCCCTCACTTCTTTACCTCCCTCCTTCCCCTCGCTCCTTTTCCTCTCTCCTCGCGATCTCTCCTTCCCCTCTCTCGCTCGCCTCTCTCGCTCGCCTCGCTCACTTTCCGGACCCAGCTGACTCTCCTCTCGCACGCTCGCAGCACGACGGGCGGCAAGCCGACCCGAGCCACGTACGACTACGCCGCTTCGCTCCTCCACTCGGCCATCTTCTCGCCCCAGTCCATCTCGCTCCACCCGACCGGCCCCGCGCCTCCCCTCCCCTCGCGCGTCTTCATGGTTGGGGATAACCCGCAGAGCGACATCGCTGGGGCCAACGCCTACGGCTGGCAGTCTATACTCGTCAAAACCGGCGTCTTCCGCGGCGACCGGCCCGAGGACGCAGAGCACGTCCCGACCGTCGTCAAGCGCGACGTCCTCGAGGGCATCAAGTGGGCGCTCGAGCGCGAGGGCGATGCAGAGGCCGTGAGCCACATCCCGAGCGCGCAGGGCGAGAAGACGAACGACGGGCCGAGGGAGTAGAGACCCGGGCGCGGGGAGAACGACGGGCCGAGGGAGTAGAGGCTCGAGCGCAGAGAGGGAGGACGGCATAGACTGTGTTGCACTGCGACTAGTACAGGATCTAGACTGAGAGGGTCTGTGGGAGTGTCTGTGCGGCAAAGAGGGAGAGAGAGCAAGCGCTAGAACCTCGTCGGGAGGAACTCGGAGCCCGTCGTTGCCTGCTGCGAGAAGCTGTCCTTGAAGGCGGCGAGCCCGGCGACGATCCCCGCCGCGAGGAAGCACAGCGAGACGATGAACCACATGACGCCCCCTGCGAGCGAGCGAGAGGTCCGGGTCAGCTGAGAGCGCGAGGAGAAGAGAGGGGGAGAGGGACGCACAGCACACGCTCGAGCCGCCGTACCGCCGCGCAAAGACGGACGCGTCCGACTCGTTGACCTGTTCAGCGCACGTGAAGAGCTTTAGTCAGTCGACAGCTCGTCGTCGAGGTCGGCGAAGAGAGAGCGGGTCGAGCGCACCTTGCGGAAGATGAGGTCGTCTGCGCGGCGTCGTGGGAGCGTCAGCGAGGAGCTCATCGGGAGGTGAGCTGCGAGGGACGTACCGCAGATGTCGTAGAGCGAGTATAGTCTGTGAGGGACGGCGAGAGGGAGTCAGGGCGGCGCTCACGAGAGGGAGTCCGTGCGGCGCACACGAGGTCCTCGAGAAGAAGAGAGAGAGGGACGCACGAGTTCATGACGCCGAGGAACAGCATGTAGAACCTGAGGGCGACGCCGTGCGCGATGAACCAGCAAGCGACGATCAGGCCCGTCGCAATGAGGATCGTGAGGATCGTGAGCCAGTCGCGCTTGCCCCACCAGAGCGTGAGGAGGAACATGACGCCGACGACGAGCGACGCGATCTTGCTCGCGCGCACGTCGAAGCCACAGAAGACGAGGAGCGCGCCGATGAGAGACTGCGGGCGAGAGGAGGAGGCATCAGCTGCAGGTCGTGGCGAGAAGAGGAGGACGGCCGACTCACGCTGCCGAGGTAGCCCGCCGGGAGGGTCAGAGCGCCGATGCCGCCGGCCATCATGGTGCAGCCGCCCTCGCGAGGGTCGAGCGTGATCGACTTGACCTTTGCGCCCGTACAGCAGCCGACGGCGGCGTGCGAGAACTCGTGAAAGGCGACGACGAGGAGCTGTGTGGAGAGGGGTGCGCGTCAGCGCTTGCGCTCATCGCTGGGTGGGGGAGCAGAAGTCGATTGGGCGCACCTTGAACGGCCAGAGGACCCAATGGATGACGGGGACGTTCCACAAGACGGTGATGAGGACGGCGTACTGCGCGCGGTCGTCGACAAGTCAGCGCTCGTCGCTCACCTCGTCGCGCGTGCGAGAGAGAAAAGGGACGCACAGCAGCAATGACGCCGAGGGTGACCTTCTGCGTGTCGTTCGGGGCGAGCGAGCGCCTGTGGAGGGCTGCGCCGTGTGCCGACCTGGCTGCGAGGAGGTCGCTCGCCGCAAGAGCGCGCTTGCCGAGGACGGGGGCCGGGTCAAGCGTGTCGGCAGTGGTGCGGTGCGAGTCGTGCGCATAGTCGTGGGTCGGGGCGGGCGAGTACGAGGGCGAGGTGGGCTGCGAGGTTGAATCAAGGCGCGGCTCGGTGAGGAGGTCGAGCGGGGAGTGGACGGCGAGGTAGGGTGCGGGTGCCATGGCTCTGGCGTGGCCCTGTCGAGTGGCCGAGCGAGTCTAGGAGTGGCTCAGTGGGAGGAGGGGAGCGAGGAGGAGCCGGCGTGCGCCAAGCTCTCGCAGCGAGCCAACGAGGAGGCGGTGCTCCCACCTCTCCCCTCGTCTCGCACCACCAGGGAGCTCGCCGTCCTGCTCAGTCTACTCGTAGCCACTCGACACACGTCCCCCCCAGTCGACGCGCACCCACGCGCCCTCGGCACCTCCCCTCGCCTCGTCCGCCTCGGTCTTCATCAGTTGGCGCGTCTTTCTCTCCCTCTCTCCTCCCTGAGCCCTCTATGCTGCACCTAAGCTGACCCAGCACTTCCTCCAGGTGCCCGGCAAGCCTTAGCCCCCATGCTCGCCGCCTGACAACAGCCTCGTCTCGTCTCACCGCCCGCCGCCGACCTCGCCCAGCTCGTTCGCCTCGCCGCGACGTTCCACCAGGGGCGCTTCTCGCGCGCGAGTGTCCAGTCTCTTCTAGCTACCCTGCTGCTGCAGTGCTGCGCTCGGCGCAGGCCCTCTCGCGGCGTCGCTCTGCTGCAGATCTCGGCCGAGGCGCGCCCCAGCTCCAAGGGCCCGCTCTCGCTCCGTCGGAACTTGCTCGCTCTCCCCGCACACGCTCGAGCCGACATCCCGACCCACTGCCCTCCTCGACGAGCCGACAATCAGCACCCGCACCCGACTCGGCGACACCCTCTCCGCCCTCCTCCCTCTCCTTCCTCCCCTCCTCACCCTTATCGCTCGCCGACCGCACCTCGCCATGGCCTCACCCCCCGACTACGCCACCCTCTCGACCAAGTGGATGGAGCGAGACAGCTACGGCTACGGCCGCAACCCGCCCGACCCTCAGTGCGTCGCCCTCCCTCCCTCCTCCTCTCCCCGGCGCGCTGTGGGCCGAGCGGATCCCTCTCGTCGGCAGCCCGCGCGCGAGGAGGTTTTGGATGTGCGTGAGCAGCGAGTAGCTCGCTGACGGCCTGCCTCGTCCTCGCCTTCGTCCCCTCGCGCAGCTGGCCCAACGGCGCCAAGGTCGCCGTCCAGTTCGTTCTCAACTACGAGGGTCCGTCCAGCTCTCTTCCGCAGCTCCACCTGAGCGGGACTGATGCCTCTCCCGAGCAGAGGGCGGCGAGAGGACGATCGAGGACGGCGACGACGGGCCCGAGACGGCGCTGCACGAGTTCAAGGGCTTGGAGGTGCAGCCAGGCGCTCGGGACCCGACCGTCGAGTCGCAGTTCGACTTTGTGGGTCTCCTTACATCCTCATCCAGACGCCGAGGAGCGCTTGTTGATGCTTCGCCGTCCACAGGGCTCTCGAGTTGGCATCTGGCGCATCCTCGACCTCTTCGAGGGCCACGACATCCCGATCACGTTCTACGCGGTCGCGCGGGCGTTCGAGCGCAACCGCGACGTCGCGCAGGCGGCGCTGCAAGGCGGCCACGAGGGTGCGTCCCCTTCTCTCTCTCCCTCTGGAGCAGGACTCGTTCCTGTTGCGCTCGAGCAGAGCGCCTACCGACGGCACAAGCGCTCGGCTCACGCCTCTCCTTCCTCGCGCAGTCGCTAGTCATTGTTTCAAGTGGCAGCCGCACGCCAACATGGCGCCCGAGGAGGAGGAGCAGTGGATCCGCAAGGCCGTCGCCTCGTTCCTCGAGACGACGGGCAAGGTGCCCGTCGGCTGGGTGCGTCCTACCCCTTCTCTCCTCTCGCCGCTCTCAAGCTTCGCGCAAGCTTCGCGCAAGCTCTGCAGCGGCGCGCCGTCGAGCGGCGTCGGGCTCGTCGTCGTCGTGCACGAGCCTCTCCTGCGCCGGCCCGCCTCGCTTATCTCGCTGACCCTGCCTCGTCGCGCGCAGTACTACGGCCGCCCGAGCGCCAACTCGGTCGCCCTCGTCGAAAAGGTCTACCGCGAGCTCGGGCACGAGTTCCTCTACTTCTCTGGTGCGTGCTCGCTCGCCCTTCTCGGCGACCTTCCCAAGTCGAGCGCTGACGTTCTCGCCTCCCCTCTCCCCTCTTACCGCCCAACACGCTCTCGTACTTCCCTGCAGACACCTACGCCGACGAGCTGCCGTACTGGGCCGAGCGCCCTGGCAGTGACGGCAAAGAAGGGCTTCTCCTCATGCCATACAGGTGCGCTCGCCCCTCCTCGTCCCAGCTCTCTCTCTCCAGCGCTGTCGCTCACGAACCCGACTCGCACACAGCCTCGACAACAACGACTTCAAGCTGTGGCACTCGCAGGTACGCTCTCTCTTTTCCTCGAGCGCGTGCTCTCTCGCTCGCGCACTGACCCCTCCCGCTCCCTCTCGCTCGCAGTACGGCTCGACGCGTCTCTGGGCCGAGCACTGCCTCGACGCCGTCAAGGTCGTCCGCGACGAGGCCCTCGCCGGCAAGCGCCACGGCTACGTCACGATCGCGCTCCACACGCGCTGGGTCGGCCGCGCCGGACGCTTTGCCGCGCTCAAGAAGATGGTCGAGGACATTGTCGGGCTCGGTGACGTGTGGTTCGCGACGAGGGAGCAGATCGCACGGCACTGGATCGAGCAGTACCCCTACGGGTCGCTCCCGAGGCGCGAGTCGACGGCGTAGAGCAGCGCAGGAGCAGGAGCACCGGGCCGTGATGTAAAGACTCTTCCTTTCAGACGTTTCCAGCTCGCTCGAGCTCTCGAAAGTAGCGCTGCACAGCTCGAGAGCGAGGGATGAAAGGTTCTAGTTGCGCTCGCTCGCTCTACGGCGCCGTCCACCGCTCCCTCCCCTTGCCGCTCTCGACCGCCTCGTAGATGACCTCGCACGCGCGCACGACCATGGCCTCCATGCCGAGCTCGTTCGCCTCGAGGAGCTGCACGCCCTCAATCGTGCTCGGGTCGACCGCGCCGTGCTCGACGTCGTGCGAGAGAAAGAGCGGTGCGTGCGCGCGCAGGTAGGCGGGCCAGACGCACTTGTCCCAGTACTCGGGCGGGTCCTGCGCGCATGTGCGAGCGTCAGTGGGGGTTGGAGAGGACAAGGAGGGGGAGGGAGAGAGACGTACCTTCCACAGGGAGCCCTCTGCGTCGGCCAGGACTGTCAGCGAGGTCGAGTAAGCACAGCGCGGCGAGATGAGGATGAGGGAGGGAAGCGAGACGCACCTGCCGTGTGCTGCATACGTCGATGGGAGGATCGAGGTCAGCTGGGGCCTCGAGGCAAGAGCGCGGCGAGGTGAGAGGGGGACGCACGTAACCGTGCCGATCCTCTCGTCGCTGCTTGAGAACGGCATAGTCCTCTCGCATGAAGAGGCGCACGTCGAACTGACGCACGCTCTCCGGGTCGACGAGCATGAGGAAGCCCTCGGCGATGACGATGGTCCTGTAGGGGAGGGCGAGTCAGCTTGCGAGGCGAGCTGGAGCCGAGAAGAGAGAGCGAGGACGCACGGCTTGTCGCCCTCTTGCCGCTCGAGCAGCTCCTCGAACTTCTTCCTCCACACCTGCTGCACCTCGTCCGAGATGGGCACCGGCCCGAGGTACTGCTCGTTGAAGGCGTCGTGGCTGAAGTGCTCGTCGGGGACCTTGCCCGTCTCGCGGATTTGCCGGAGCGTGTCGCGCTGCTTGTCCCACAGGATGGCGCCCTTGGCGTCGTCCCAGTCCTGCCAGCCGTGCTCGGCGTCGACCGGGATCTGCTCGGCCGGCGGGGCAAAGTCGTCCTGGAAGAGGAGGAGCGACGAGGGGATGATGCGCGCGAGGTGCTTGGCGAGGGTCGTCTTGCCGCTGCACGTCGCGCCCGAGATGCCGGCCATGACGACGCGCGGTGCCATGCTGGCTGAACAAGGGTGGGGAGCTGGTCGGCGGAGGTCGGGGGAGCCGAAGGTGGAGCGGGCGGGGCGAG
>Ga0308170_10002576_pt1 | contig 15434 bp, 10 predicted proteins | sample PhyBR2_2_FD_202136 | JGI IMG/M metagenome (GOLD analysis project Ga0308170, IMG submission 202136) | Phyllosphere microbial communities from UC Gill Tract Community Farm, Albany, California, United States - DLSLSB.R2 | ecosystem: Host-associated > Plants > Phyllosphere > Unclassified | place... | reverse complement strand
AAGGGGCGAGTGAGCGCTGTCCGAGGAGTCGAGGAGGAAGGGAGGAAGGAGGACGCACTGCGCACGAGCTTGACCATCTCGTCGACGAGCTCCTTGGCCTTGCCGATCCCGCCGTCCTTGAGCACCTCCTTGCTGATCCCACCGCGCCACTCGACCCGCACGGCGTTCTCGCTCAGGACCTCGACGACGCCCTCGACGAGCTGCTCGAGCTCCTGCAGCGCCGCCTCGCGCTCGCCCGTTACCTTGACGTACGTCGCGGCGGCGACGGTCGTGCGCGGCGTCGAGAGGAGCGCGGCCTGCAGGCGCGAGCACACGCTCAGGCTGCGCCAGACGAGGAACGTCGCGAGGTCCTCCTCCGGGTGGACGCCCTCGACGCCGGCGGCGGGCCGCAAGGTTGGCGGCGCGAGGGCGGGGGCGCCTTTGCGCGGCGAGCCGTTGACGAGCGAGGGCGACGGCGGGATGCGCGAGGTGGACGAGGGCGAGGTGCGAGAGGTGTAGAGGAGGAAGCGGGGCTTGGCCTTGATGCCGCAGAACGAGCCGGGGATGGTGGCGGCGAGGGCTTGGAGGTTCTCGGACGTCTCGGCGAGGTCTGCACGGTGGACAGGGGTCAGCTCGAGTGCGCCCAGCTCGAGAGGAGATGGAGCGAGAGCGAGACGGACCTCGGTTGGCGTCGAGGTCGACCTCGACGCCCTGCATCCAGCCGCCGAGGACGCTCTTGAGGAGGGCGATCTTCTGCTCTGCGTCCTGCCTGAGCTCTGGGGTGGCGAGCTCTGCCGTGTCGGGCTGGACCGAGCCGGCGGGGAAGGCAGAGGCGTGGATGGGGACGAGGCCGCGCAGGAGGGCGGCTGTGGCGTGGGGCAGGGGCTGGGTAGCCCTCGCCTGTGTCGTGGACCCGCCTGGTGGCGGCATCGTGGCTCCAGCCGTGTCGGGCAGCGGCGAGCGGCGACAGGGACGAGGTCAACCGACTTTCGGCTCGCGCGGCGACGACGCGCTCTCGCTCGACCAAAGCTCGGGCGTGACAGCGAGCAGGTCTAACACTCTGTGAAGAGCATCGTACAGCGATACAAGCGCGCCAACCGTGCACAGAGGGGGGGGAGCTGTGCCTCGTCGCCAGAGATTCGGCTTCCCTCGCTCCTCTCGCTCGAGACCAGCAGCTGCGCGCCTTGTGTAGCTCGAGAGCTAGCCTTGCACCAAGTACCAGCTGTCCAAGCTATCCTGCGAGGCGAGGGGTGCGGTTGCTCGTCGTCTCCTCCACACAAGCCGACCACGCGCCAGCTCTTGTTCATCTCCTCTCCTCGCCTCGCTCGCACCAAAAGCGCCACTGGTGCACTCAGTCGCCCGTGCACAAGTCAGCAGTACCGACACGCGCTGCGCCCGCCTCAACCTCCCTCTCCCCTCCCTCTCCTCCTCGCCGGCAGCTCCCCCTCGTCGTCACGCCCGGTCCGCGCATGTCGTCGTCCTCAAGCCGCCTACGGGCACTCTTGGTCTACTCGGCACCACTACTCGCCGTCGTCGCGCTCCTCTCGGCCGTCCCGCGAGCGGCAGCGTCCGCCCTCACCACCACCATCAACGCCAACGAGCGCTCGTGCTTCTACGCCAACGTCGACAAGGTCGGCGAGAAGGTGCGCTCGCTCACACTCTTCCACGAGCTCGTAACAAGCCGCTGACCCCCTCTCGGACGCGCGCAGGTCGGGTTCTACTTTGCCGTGCGTTCCACTCCCTCGCTCCCCCTCTCGGCTCTCGCGGATCCGCCGCACCGATGCGAACGCCCTCCTGACGCCTCTCTCCCCGCGCAGGTGCAATCTGGCGGCTCGTTCGACATCGACTGGACCGTGACGGACCCGAACGACAACATCATCATCGACGGCGAGCGCGAGCGACAGGGCGACTACATCTTCACGGCGCACACTGCAGGTCCGTCCTGCTTCCCTGCGCCTCTCTCTGCGCCTCGAGGGAGGTGCTGACTCGTTGCTCCCGCAGGCGAGTCACTGTCCTTGTCCGGCTCGGCGTCGCACGGCGTCGACCGCCGAGCTCCTGCCAGTGTGCGAGCTGACCTCGCCCTCTCCCGCTCGCAGGCGAGTACACCTTCTGCTTCAGCAACGACATGTCGTCCCTCTCGGAAAAGCTCGTCGACTTTGACATCATGGTCGAGTCCGAGCCGCGGCCGGTCGCGCCGGCAAAGCCGACGGGCCTCACCGAGCAGACGTCGTCGCTCGAGGAGAGCATCTACCGCCTGTCGGGCAGCTTTTCGTCGATCCAGAGGACCCAGAGGTACTTCCGCACGCGCGAGAACCGCAACGTGCGTCGGCTCGTCCTCTCTCGACCCTGCTCCTCCCTCTCCTCCCTCCTCTCCTTCTTCTCGCTCGCCGCCTCCCTCCTTCTCCTGCGGCGGCACCTCCTTCGACGCCTCTCTCGTCCTCGCTCTCCCTCTTCCTCGCCCTCGCGCCCACTCGCCTCACAGCTCTCGCCGCACGCACTGACCCTCTCCCTCCCTCCCCCTCGCGCGCCCGCAGGTCTCGACCGTGCGCTCGACCGAGTGGCGCATCTTTACCTTTTCGCTCCTCGAGAGCTGCCTCATGGTCGGCATGAGCGCCTTCCAGGTCTGGGTCGTGCAGCGCTTCTTCTCGGGCCCGTCGCGGCGCAGGGTCGTCTGAGCGGCGCGAGGAGGAGCGAGCGGAAGAGGGTGCAACGCGCTCGTTGGACGTCGAGCAGGTTTCGAGCGCTGAGCGAGCGGTGAGAGCAAAGCGAGAGCGGAAGCTGCGCGGCCTGAGCGAGAGCGAGGCGGCGCCCGAAATGCCCTTTCTCTCTCTTGCTCTCGAGGACGACGACGACGTGCGAGGCTGAATGCGAACTGCTTGGGGTCATTTGGCACTACTCAGGGGTGTGTACGGTTGCGTTTGAGAGACTCGATCCGACGAAAGCTGCGAGCGCGAGGTGAAGCGGGCGTCAGCTCGAGGGTCCGAGCGAGCGCGAGCCGAGGAACGAGAGGGGACGACGCACCTTGACGATCTGCGAGACGAGGTGTTTACCTGCCGCCGCCGTGGCCCGACTTGCCGCTGCCGAGCGAGGTCTGGTAGCCGCCGCTCCTGCACGAGGGAAAGAGAGGACGAGGGTCAGAGCGGGCGAGAGCCGACGACGAGGGGGAGGGGGGACGCACTTCGAGTCGTTCTTGCCGGTCCACTGGTGGGGCGTGTCGCTCGACTTGATCTGGCCCTTGGTGAGGATGATCTCGACAATCTCGTCCTCCTTGGTCGTCTCGAAGACGGTCTCGAGCTCCTGCTTGCTCGGGCGCGCGAGGATGCCCTGCGAGCCCTGGCCCGTGTGGAAGACGTCGAACGAGTCGACGATGTCGACGAGCGGGATCGAGCTGCGCACGAGAGGGGGCAAGGGTCAGCGAGAGTCGGTAAAATTGACGCCGAGAGGACGAGGGAATGACGCCGAGTGGGGGGACGACGAGGAGGGGAGGAGGAGACGCACCGGTCTGCGAGCGGGCGAAGCGGAAGGACAGGAGAGTCAGCGCGAGGAGGAGGAGACAGAGCAGCTGAATGCGGACGCACCACCGCCCTTCCACTTCTCGGCAGCTGCAGGGGGTGAGTGGGGGTCAGCGTCGGCGGGGGTAGCGCGGAGCGGGAGGAACCGAGTGCTCACCGGCAACGTCGCCAACGATGAGGATCCACTCGTCGGTGGACTGCGAGTCGGGCTTGTAGACGGCCTGTGTCGAGCAAGGAGCGCAAGGTCAGCTCGTGGTTGGGCGGCGTGTCGTGGAAGGTGGGAGCGGGGAAGCGGACCTTGTGGTAGCTCTTCACTGCGGACAGGAGACAGGATCAGTCGGGCACCGTCCTGCGAGTCGTGCGAGAGGACTCACTGATGATTCGAGTGTCGAGGTGCGGTGTGGTAGATGGAGGAGAGAGAGAGAAGGAGGAGGAGGGGGAGCTGGGCCGCTGGTGACGCTGCTCCCTGTCTCGCCTTTTCGCTCGCCTGCCTCCTCTGCTTCTTGGCGGCCATTGCAACTCGTCCTTGCAGCGAGAGCGGCGACCACACGCGCTCGTAAGAATGAGCGAGAGAGCGCCGGACGACAACGGACGAGCTGGGGAGCCGAGCAGGTCCCGCCGCCGTCAGCCTCGACGCGCACTGTGGGCGGCACTGCATCCGCGACACTACCTTCTCAGCAGCACAGAGCTGCCAGTTGATACTCTCGCGCGAGAGCGAAAGAGCGCGACGCGAGCTGCGCCTCGTCCAGCGACTCATGATCGAGCGACGGGGCGGGGCCGCCTACTCGCGCACAGCCCCCGCTTGCGCTCGGGTTCGCTGGAGAGTCGCTCAAGCCTCAGCGCAAGCGACTGCGCACCTGCAACACTCGCACGGGCGAGCGTGGAGCGAGCCGGAGCTGCGGACTGCCTGTTTCGTTGAGCGAGGCAGCGAGCCAAATTCGTGCGACGTCGTCCTCCTTCTCCCACACCGCTCGCAGCCTCGCAGCCTCACGCCGGCCAGCGGGATCAGCAGCAGCAGCAGCCAGTCGCCCGCTCCACCCCCGCCGCGAGCGCGCCGACTGCGCGCAGGGCCGCCCTCGCTCCCATCTTTGGGCCCGCCGGCCGCCGCCGTCGCAGCCTCGCCGACCCCCGCCTCCCGCACCGTCGCCGACGCCGACCTCGGCACCACCGCCAGCCATGCACCCGCGGCCCTTATCGCCCTGCCCCGGCCCTCCCGCACCGCCCGAGCAGCCCTCGTCGACCTCTCGCCGCCGTCGCCGCAGCACCAGCACGCTCAACCCCGACCGCGCCTCGCTCTCGCTCGACACGGGCCGCGACTGCCTCGGCGGGCTCGGGATAGCGCTCCAGCGCCGCGGGGCGTGCAACGGCGCGGGCGACGCGCACCTGCACCCGCTCGCAGGGCCTGCTGCGAGGCGCGGCGGCCCCAGCGGAGGCAGCGCCGCGAGCCTGCACGGCGGGTGCGCGAGCGACTCGGCGTACGGCACGCTCGACGAGCTCGAGCCCGCGCTCGCCGACGAGGACGAGGTCGACGCGGCCGTCGAGGACGCGCTGTCGTGGGCGAGCGAGCGCGGGCCGGCGTGGCGAGACCGCGTCGAGGCGTCCTTGACCGAGCGCTCGCGGCGCAGGGTCCAGTCGGCCGTCGCCGCCGACGGCTGGCAGCTGCGCGACGGCGTGCGAGGCGGCGAGGGTGGCGACGGGCTGTACTGGCGGCGCACGCTCGGCGCGCCGTCGAGCCAGGCCAACACGGCCCAGTCGTCGCCCGACGTCGCGCAGGAGCCCGTCTTCTCGTTCGACCTCGCATACGACGCCGACTCGTCGTTCGACAGCCTGCACTCGCTGTGCCCGCCGTTCGCCGCCCACCACCACTGGGCGTCGGCGTCGGGCTGCAGCTCGCGGTCGTCGCCCGAGCCGAGCGAGTGCGGCGAGTCCGACTCGGCCGCAACCCGCCTCACGATGGCGCGCAGGCGCCGCGCGTCGTCCATCCTCGGCGGCGGCGAGACGGCCGAGGAGCTCACGATCAGCTTCCTCGCCCGGCGGCACACCTTGCCCCGTCGGCACAAGGTGCGCGAGGTCGGGCGCAAACCGTCGCACAGCTCGTTGAGGAAGAGCAGCCGCTCCTCGCTCTCCCTGAGCGAGTCGGAAGCGGCAGGCCTCTCCTCAGCGTCCGCGGCGTCGAGCAAGCAGACGTCCCTCCCCCTCCTCTCGACGGTCGTCCTCCTCGCCACCTTCCTCGTCTCGGCCGCCTCTCTCATCTCGCCTGTCGCCCTCGTCGTCCCCGTCTCGCCGGTGCACCTGCGACACGCCGCCTCGTCGAGCGAGGTCGTCACCGAGCTCGCCAACGCAGCGCTCGCACCCTTCCTCGTTCAGCCGTCGCTCTCGTCACTCGCCCTCGCCGCCGCGAACCTCTTCCTCGTCCACGACCTCAACACGTCGACTAGTACGACGTCGACTCGAGCAAAAGGCGCGCTCGCGGCGGCGCTCTGGGCCGCCATCGTTGGCCTGCGCGTCCTCGCGAACTGGATCTTCGGGCGCGTGCTCGGCTGGGCCCACCCGCAGTTCCTCTCGACTCGCGCCATCCACGAGGTCGGAGCAGGTGCGCTCTCCTCGTCTCTCGCTGTGCCTTCGCCCTCGCCGTGCGTCCCTAACTCGGCTCTCTTGCAACAGGTCCCGCACCCCTCCTCCTCGCCCTCTCCCTCATCCATGTCGCCACCTCGCGCCGCAGCGACGCCTTCACCTCGTCATCGTGCACCCTCCTCACCGCAAGCTTCCTCGTACCGGTCGCGCACGGCGGCGCCGGGCTGTGGCTCGGCGTCTGCGCCGCCGTCGTCGGGGTCGTCGCCGCGCTCGCCATCACGACTTGGCGCGCCGCCGCCGCCGTACCCTCCACTCGTTCATCATCAGCATCCGCCTCGTCGCCTGTCGCAGCCGCATTGCGACCGTCGTCCGCATCTCGCAGCTGGATCTCGGCCTTCCTCGCCCTAGTCCTCGTACCGTCCCTCGCCCTGTATCCCTCGACCTCACGCACCCTCTCGCCGGCCTCGACCGACCTCACCTTCTCGCAACTGCACCCTGCCGACCCGACGCTCGTCACCGTCCTCCTCATGACGGCGCCGAGGCCGGGCGATCCCGACTTCCTCGTCCAGACGATCGAGTCGTGGCTCGGTGCCTTCCCCGACGTCGACACGCCCTCCCTCGCCTTCGTCGGCAACGCCTCGTCGGTCCCGTCGAGCGCCGTGGGCCCGCCGCAGCCCCTCCCGACGTCGTCCCGCCTCCGCCTCGTCGTCTACACCCACTTTGCGACGCACCTCATGTTCGACCTCGCCCGCCAGCACTTTGCGTCGAGCGCCAAGGCGGCGCACTACATCTCGTGGCAGCGCGACCCGCACGCGCTCGCCCCGGGCGCGCACGACCGCCTCGACCAGCGCCTGCACGTCGCTCGAGGGCTCGCGCACGCCGCAGGGCTCGGCGGCGCGTACGTCCTCCTCACCGAGGACGACTTTCCGCTGTGCGAGGACGAGCGCGCGGGCGGCGGCGAGGGCGCGAGGAGCTGGGCGGGCGCGTGGACGAAGCTGCAGGCGGCGCTCGTCGCGACGAACGAGCTCATGCCCGACGCGCCCGTCCTCGACGGCGCCGCAGCGTCCGAGGCGTCGATGGGCCACTGCGGCCTGTTCCTCGCGACGGGCGGCTCGGGCCTCGCGATCCGCACGCCGCTCGCCGCCCGGCTCCCCGCGCTCCTCCTCGGCGCCGACGACCCGCACGGCCTCGAGCGCGAGGCGGCCGCCGCGCGAGGCGAGATCAAGCTACGCCGCGAGGGCGACGGCGCCGACACGCCCGACTTGGTCATCCAGGACTGCCTGCGCGGGCGGCTGCCCGAGTGCGCCGTCTGTGCGCCCGGCGGCGGACCGGCCGTCGTCACGGCGCAGGCGGCGGTCGGGCGCAGCGCGAGGCGCCCGAGCAGGTGGGACGGCGAGCGCAGGGGCAAGAGCGGGCTCGCTGGGACCGAGCGGCTCCTGCAGCGGCACCTCGGGTTCAACGCGAGCACGCTCCCCGGCCGGCACTACGGTCGCGAGGAGTGGGCGTGCGGGTGGCGCCAACCCTTTGTGCGTCTCCCTTTCTCTCCCTACTGGCTCTCCCTACTCGCACGAGCGAGGCGCTGACTCCTACGTGTGCTCGCAGAACGGCGAGCCCGACGTCCTCACGGTCTGAGCGGGACCGACCTCCCCTCCCTCGGCCTCCTCTCCCCTCCCTCCCTCTCTACAGACACTACTCGCCGCAGACACCTATCTATCTCGTCGACATCGCCTCGCATCTGCTCGCCGAGCCTCTCTCTCCATCCACTCTGTGCCTTTCCGTTCCCCCTCCTCCTCCTCGAGTACATCCTGTTGTCCCCCTCTCCTCGTCATCCCTTTCTATCTGTACCTCTCGCCCTTCGCCCCTGCACTATGACCAAGGCGTTCGAGCGGGCCCTGGCATTGCAGCGGTCCAGCAGACGCTCAGGCACGTTCGTCGAGCGAGAGCAGATCCCTCCTCTTCTCGGACTCTTCCTTGCGTCCGAGGTCCGTGGCGGAGTTCTTCTCTGTAGCCGTCGCACGTTACAAAGGCCCGATCCCTGCTCGACCTCGATCTCGTGAGCGAGCAAGCGCATTCTGCCTCGAGCGCCCTCTCCCCGCTCGCTCGGCTTGGGAAGGCGACCTTGCACCGTTGGCAGCCGGGCGAGTGCGTGCAAGCGCGTCCGGCTACCGAGCTCCCGATGCAGCATCTTGGAGATGAGGAGCTTGCGCCGCAGCGAGAGAGTTGGGCGCGAGCGGGAAGGCGGACGGCTTGGCTCGACGCAGCGCTGCGCACGGGCCCGCCCGACGTCGTCGTCGTCGCAGAACGTCGCCCTGCTCGTCCGCCTCTGCGTCCCTTGCTGGGCACAATGGACTGGCGTGCATCAAGCCCGAATCCGGGCGTCTGCCAGCCCTTCGAGGAGCACACGCAATGTTGCCAGCACTCGAGCGCACAGCGCTTCGACGAGTTGGGAAGGCAGCGACGGGGGCCTCGTCCGGCGAGCGTACGGCCGACTCGGTTCGAGGCTCGTCTGCGATGCTGCACCGACCGTGATCGGATGCACACTACCCCGCGCTCGCTCTCAGCCGGTCGAAGGTCGAAGCAAGATCCCGCTCCCCGCCTCCTCCTCCTCCTCCTCTCTCCCTCTTCCCTCACGCCGCGCACGACCAGCTCGAACCCCGTCAGCTCAGCCACATCAACCACCGCATTCAGCACCGCACCGCAAGCGCCCCCTCTCCTCGCCTCGCGCAGCAGCACCGCCTCGCCCTCCGAGTGCTCCTCGTCCTCCCCACTTCACACGCCTCGTCCCGCCTCGCCACAGCGCCAAGCCGCCTCCTTGCTCGACCTACAGCATGCCGCACCAGGTCGACGAGCACCGCAAGGCGTCGGGCCCCAAGGCCAAGCTCATGGACGCCTTCCGCCGGGTCGCCCTCGGCGGCCGTCGCTCTTCCTCGGACAGCGTCCCCACCACCTCGGCGTCGCCCCAGGCCGGGCCCTCAAGCAGCCAGGCGACGAGGCCGACAGCGACTCGCGCGAGGAGCACCCCTGACGACCGCGACGCGCCGCCGTCCCGCCGGATCCGCCAGAGCCCGTCGGTCGACTCGCTCGCGAGCACGGCGCCGAGCAGCAGGCCGACGAGCGTCCTCGCCCCGCCCAGCCGCAAGCTCGACAGCTCCAGCCCAGCATCCGAGCTCCCCAAGACGTGCGTCCCCTCTCGAGCTCCTCACCCTCCTCGTCCAGGTCCAAGTCGCTCGGTCGCTGACCTCGCTCTCTCTCTCTCTCGCTCTGCAGGTGGGAAGAGTGGAACTACGCCTACCAGCACGGCATGATCGACTTCAACGACCCGCCGCCGCCGCCGTCCGACCTGCGCTCGTCCGAGTACGCGACCCACACGGGCCAGTTCCGCGCGCCGCTCCCGGTCAACGAGGCGCGGCGACAGCGCGCCGTCGACTCGGTCGGCCTCGTCAAGGCCCTCGTCGAGTCGTCACCGAGCGCCCCCGACTCGAGCGGCGACCGCGCGTCGCCGACCAAGCGCCAGAAGGGGCCGCTGCACCCGGCGCTCGAGAAGCTCGCCATCGAGGCCAAGAGCCGGTTCGGCGTCGACGCGTCGACCATCTCGCTCATGGACCGCGACAAGCAGGTCTTCCTCGCCGACAACTCGTGCCGCTTCATCGAGGACGTCGACGCGCTGCCTCGAGACCGTGCGTCCCCTCCTCTCTCCCTCTCTCCTTCCCCTCGCTCCGACGGTTCCCTCGCTGACTCTCCTCCTCCTCCCTCCTCTCTTGCTCGCTCGCCTACAGTCACGTGCTGCTCGCACGCCATGCTCAAGGCGTCGACGGGCACCAAGGACCCGCTCGTCATCCTCGACTTTGCCCAAGACTGGCGGTTCGAGCGCAACGGCTTCGACCCGTACTCCGAGGGCTTCTACGCGGCGGCGCCGATCATGCTCCCGGCCCCGATGGGCGACGACGAGGGCGCGTACCCGGGCGGCATCTTCTGCCTCCTCGGCGAGAAGCCCAAGGCGGGCTTCTCGGAGCAGGACCGCCTCGACCTCCAGGCCATGGCCGACCGGGCGTCGACCGAGATCCAGCAGTACTCGACCAAGCAGCGCAAGGACAAGCGCGCCGCGCTCGGGCAGCGCCGCGCCGAATGGAAGAAGTCGAAGCTCGTCCGCCGAGCGTCGATGCAGGTCCAGTCGCTCGACAAGGTCGTCGAGATGCCGACGCCGCCGCGCACGCCCGACCTCGGCCAGGACCCACTCGACTGGGGCGACGACGCGGCGCAGGACGAGCTCTTCGCGCAGGTCGCCGAGGCTCGAGACGCCGAGGCGCCACGCCGCCCCTCGCTCCCCGACTCGATCGGGTCGAGCGGCAGCGTGAGCAACCTGCACTCGACGAGCGTCGCGCCGACCTTCCGCTCGCGCCGCGCCGGGCGCCCGGGCATCGTCGCGGCGCCGGCCAAGCCGCTCGCGAGCGACGTCAAGTCGGTGCTCGACCTCACGACGCAGCTCGTCGCCGAGTCGATCGAGATGGACTTTGCGTACGTCGTCGCCGTCGACCTCGCCGCGGCCAAGTCGGGCGCGGCGTACGCCGGCGCGTCGGCGAGCGCGAGGCCGTCGCCGATCCGGCTCGTGTCGACCTACGGCCTCGAGTCGGTCCCGGCGCCGCTGTTCTCGGTCGAGTCGCACCTCGACGCCGTCGTGTCGGAGCAGCACTCGGCGCTCTTGTACGCCGACGACGACGCGGCCGGCTCGGCGGCGGCGCACAGGGAGGGCGACTTTAGCACGGGCCTGCTCGTCAAGGTCGGCGCGACCGACGACGGCAAGGTCGGGTTCGTGCTCGGGTGCTTCACCGAGGACTCGCGGCGGGTCATCAACTCGGAGGACCTGCTCTTTGTGCGGTCGTTCGCTCGCGACCTGCGCAAGTACGTTCCCGCCCTCGCTTGATCCTCCTCCTCCTCCCTCCTCTGTGCCTTTCTCTCTCTTTTCCCGGGGCCTGTACGCGCTCCTAGTCGTCACGCTGTTGCAATCTGTCAGTCTGTGCCTCACGTCTCCATGTGCGAGCGAGCGAGAGAAGAGCGAGAGCGCTCGGCTCGCTCGGATGCGCGCGCCGCCTCCCCTCGGGCCCCGAGTCGCGCGGCGACCCTCGACGCTCCCCACCTCTCGCCTCGCCCGCTCTGCACCCTTGGCAGGCCAGGTCGCGCTCTCCACCTCTCGCCAGCACCTCGAAAAGCCGCCCCAGCACGCGCAACCCGCCCAGCGAGAGCCCCAGTCGCCATGGCACCACCCCGACCACCGACACGAGCCGTCACCGCCTTGGCCGTCCTCGCCCTCCTCGCGCTGTGCGCACCCGGGCTCTTCGTCGCAGCAAAGGCGTCCAGTCCACCGGTCGCCAGCTTGCGCGGCAGCACCGAGAAGACGGTCCCGCTCCGCACCCACTCGATCTACGCCCGTGCGTCCTCGTCTCATCTCTCTCGCTCGCTCTCGCCTGCAGAGACCGGTGGAGCTGACCAGATGCATCCTGTGCGCGCAGCCTACGTCGACTCGGACCTGCAGAACCGGTGGTTCGACTTTGGCGGCTCGACCATCATCAACACGAACAAGCACGTCCGGCTCACGCAGGACCGCCCCTCGCAGGCCGGCTGGCTGTGGTCGCGCCTCGCGCTCGCACCGTCGTCGTTCGAGGTCGAGTTCGAGTTCCGCGTCGACGGCAAGAGCAACAACATCTTCGGCGACGGGTTCGCCATGTGGTTGACCAAGGGCCGCGCCGGCACAGGCCCGGCGTTCGGCAGCACCGACTACTGGAACGGCCTCGGCATCTTCTTCGACACCTAGTGCGTCCCCCTCTCGCTCGTCTTGTCTCCTCGAGAGGAGGACGCTCGCGCTGACCCTTGCCCTCGCGCTCCCTCCCTCCTCGCTCGCAGCGCCAACTCGCGCCACTCGTACTCGTTCCCGCGGATCTACGGCATCCTGAACGACGGCAAGAAGTCGTACGAGGTCGGCAAGGACGGCCAGGGCCAGGAGCTCGGCGCGTGCTCGGTGCGCTCCCTCTCTCCCTCCGACTCTTGCTTCCCCTCCGGCCTGCTCGAGCTCGACGTGCTGACTGAGCCTCGTCCTGCGCGCAGATCGATTTTAGGAGAACGGACGTCACGGCCAAGGCGCGCCTGACCTACATCAAGGGCAAGCTCCTCGAGGTGCGCTCGTCCCCTCTCCTCTTCTCCTCCTGGCCCTCAACCTCGCTGACTCTTGCCTCGCATGCGCGCAGCTCGGCATCCAGCACGCCAAGTGGGACGAGTGGACGACCTGCTTCGCCGTCGAGGGCATCGAGCTCCCGAGCCAGCCGTTCCTCGGCTTCTCGGCCTTGACCGGCGACGTCAGCGGTGCGTGCGCATCTCGTTGTTCCTCGTGCAGAGACTCGAGCTGACTGTCTCTCCTCGTGCTCAGACGCACACGACATCATCTCGGTCACAACGTCGAACAGTGCGTGCAGCTCCCTCTCGAATCGCTCGCGCGCTCGTCGACCGATTCTGACTTCCCTCGCTCCCCTCGCAGTCGCCTACCACCCTCCTGCATCCAACTCGGTGAGCTCCAAGCCCTCTCTGACACTCCCCTCGTCGTATCGACGCCGTACTGACGCCGTCTCTCCTCGCAGAAGAAGCCGCCGCCCAAGCGCGGTCTCCCCGGCGCATCCTTCTTCTCGACCCTCTTCTCGCTCCTCAAGTGGGTCCTCGTCCTCGTCATCATCGCCGTCGCCGTCATCGCCTTCCGCGGTCGGCGCGCGACCGCCAACTCGAAGCGGTTCTGAGCAGCGAGGCTCGAGTGGGCACGAGAGAGAAGGTGGATCCGGTAGAGCGACGAGCAGGACGGAGCAGGGAGGAGCGCGAGCGTCCTTCTCTCTCTTTGTAGTCGAGCAATGCAGCGCATGATACCTCACGACTCGGCGCGTCGTTGCAGAAAGAGAGAGCGCTGCTACTCGTCGATGCCGAGCTCCTCGAGCACCTCTTCGAGCGCCTCCCTCGCGAGCGGGATCCACACCCACTCGCCGCCCTCCTCGCGCGCCTCGTCCTCGTCCTCGTCATCGTTGACGCCCTCGACGACGTCGGGCGCGGCGCGCGAGCTGCGCACGACGCCGTGATCCTTGAACTCGCTCAGGAAGCCGTCGACCTGGTCCGGGTGCGTCGCGATCAGGGCGTCGGTCGCCTTGTCCTTGAGCCTGCGGGCGGGCGAGCGAGGTGCGAGTCAGTGCTTTGCGCTGCCGAGGGAGAGAAAGAGAGCGAGAGAGGGAAAAGGGACGCACGAGTTGAGCGACATGGCGACGACCGGCGCCTTTTCCGCCTCAGCGCCTGCGCCCGCCACAGCGAGCTTCATCGCGCGCTCAAGCTCGCGCGGCAAGCCCTCGGCGACGCGCACCTGCTCCTGCCCGAGCATGTTGAAGAGGCGCCTTGCGCGGTCCGTCACGCTCGCGAGGACGTGCGTCGCCGACTGGGCGAGCGACGAGGCGGTCGGGTCGAGCGACGCCGAGAGGGGCGGGAAGACTGAGGGCGGCAGGAGCTGCGAGAGGGTGCCGAGTGATGAGACCTCGACGTCGTAGGGGAGGTGCGTCGACACGTCGTGGTACAGGAAGGTGGAGGCGCGGAATTGGAGGTGCAGGTCGGCGGCGGCTGGATCGCCCGACGACGAGGTTGTGGGAGGTCGAGCGGTCGCGAGGGCCGTCGGGAAGAGGAGCGGCGCGCGCACGTGGTCGATCGAGGCAACGAGGTGAATGTGCGGCTGGGCGGCGAGGAGGGCGAGGAGCGAGATGTGCTTGGGCAGGCGCAGCGCAGGCCCGTCGAGCGAGTGCAGGACGAGGTAGATGGGCTTGAGCGGCGTCGACGACTGCGCCGAGTGCGCGACCGAGGCGCACAAGCGGCGCACGCGCGACTCGAGCGCCGAGACGGGGCGAGCGGCCGAGTAGGCGCCGGCCGCCTTGCCCTTGGCCTTGCTCGGCGTCGAGGCGGTTGCTGCGCCGCGCTTGCGCTTGCGCGGCGTCGTCGAAGGTGCGGCCATCTCGTCGTGGTCGCCGTCGCCGCCGTCCTGCGCGCCTCGGCCGCTCTGCAGCCGCACGAGGTCCTCGAGCGCGGTGACCAAGTCGACGACGGTCGCCGCCGTGTCGAACCCGTTGACGACGACGACGTGACCCCTCGACCTCGCGCGCTCGGCAAAGCTGTTGAGGACGGTGCGCTTGCTGCCGAGGCCCGTCAGGACGAGGTTGAACCCCTGGTCGAGCTCCCACAGCCAGCGCGCGAACTTGGCCTCGGCGCGGTCGACGCGGGCGGCGCTCGCGGCGCGGTGCAGCTCGAGGCCGTCGTGCGGCATCTTGTCGAACTTGCGCAGGGCGGCGGCATAGGACGAGAGGGTGAAGGCCGGGTCGACCGAGGTCGAGAGGAGGGCGTCGCTCGTCTTGGTGGTCTGGGTCGAGTAGAGCATGTAGGCGTCGCCCGCGCTCGCCGTGACGAAGGTGGCGGGCTCATCGTCGTCCCTGAAGGCGTCGTCGGCGTCCGACTGGTCCGAGTCGGGGCCGTGAGCTGCGAGACGAGCGCGGCGCTTGGTGGGGGAGGGCGAGGGGAGGGCATGGTCGGCGGCCTTGCGCTTGCCCTTGGCTTTGGCAGACGACTTGCCTGGCGACGACTTGGGTGTGCGCGTGCTCTTGCGCGGCGGCATGGCGGCGGTCGTCGGAGCGAGAGCAGGCTGCCAGCGAGGCGGCAAGGTCTCCTCCGCTCTCTCCACCGCTTCAGGCCAAAGCTGGCCAGAGAGGCTTCCGAGCATGTCCTAGGTACATGCTCGACCCACCTGCAGCATCGCCGCTCTCGCCCGTCGCTCAGAACCACCTCGGCGCGTCCTCATCAGCGCACCTCGTCGACCGACCTCTCTCGACACCGACGGCGACTCGTAGACTGGTGGACGCCCTTCATCGAGGCTCAAGAAGGTACAAGGCGCGCTCGAAGCAGGGCGGGCGGGCTCTGCTGCAGCGGGAGAGCAGGTGCGTCCTCTTCCTCCCCGCTCCTCGTCTCGGCCCCCCTCGTCGGCCCTCCCTCGCACGCTCCAGCTCCTCGAGACGCTTCGAGGACGCGACGATGAGCTTACTCGAGCCCCTCGCGCGCAGGGTGGTCACGCACGACGGGTGAACGGGCCTGTCGAGTGGCGCTGGAGCTGGCGGTCGACCTCGAGCGGTTCATCTCGGTCCTTGTACGTCCCTCTTGCTCACTCTTTCTCGTGCCACAGGCTCGAGCGTGCACTCCTGCACCTCTGTGAGCTGCGCGCTGACCTCCTTTGCCTTGCGCGCAGGTCAGTCGAGCCCTCGATGGCACCCTCTTCCGTTCTCGTCTCGAAAGCTCGTCTCTTCGCTCGCCGGCTGC
>Ga0308170_10002573_pt1 | contig 15444 bp, 13 predicted proteins | sample PhyBR2_2_FD_202136 | JGI IMG/M metagenome (GOLD analysis project Ga0308170, IMG submission 202136) | Phyllosphere microbial communities from UC Gill Tract Community Farm, Albany, California, United States - DLSLSB.R2 | ecosystem: Host-associated > Plants > Phyllosphere > Unclassified | place... | reverse complement strand
TGACGCCGTCGATCGCGACGGGCACGCCTGCTTCGAAGGAGATGGTGACCTCATCCGGTGCCGGCGGGAACTCCGGGGTGGCGGTGTAGTCGTAGATGTCCTTGGTGGGAGCGTTCCAGATGTCCTCGAGGTAGCCGGTTTCGACGGCGCGGCCCCAGACGTTCTGGTCGATCGAGTACGGGTTCTTCTTGGTGGTCTCGATGGGCAGTCCCTTTTCCTCGGCGAAGGCGATGGCCTTGTCGCGGGTGAGGGCGAGGTCACGGACCGGTGCGATGCACTTCAGGTCCGGGCCGAGGGTCTGGATGCCGACCTCGAAGCGGACCTGGTCGTTGCCCTTGCCGGTGCAGCCGTGGGCGACCGTTGTGGCGCCGAATTCGCGGGCAGCCTTCACCAGGTGCTTGACGATGACCGGGCGGGAGATGGCCGACACCAGCGGGTAGTGGCCCTGGTAGAGGGCGTTGGCCTTCAGGGTGGGCACGCAGTATTCGTTGGCGAACTCGTCCGAGGCGTCGGCGACGTAGGCTTCGACGGCGCCGCAGCCCAGGGCGCGCTGGCGGATGGTTTCGAGCGATTCGCCGCCCTGTCCGACGTCGACCGCCACGGCGATGACCTCGGCACCGGTGGCTTCACCGATCCAGCCGATGGCGACGGACGTGTCCAGGCCGCCGGAGTAGGCCAGCACAATGCGTTCAGTCACTTTAAATGCTCCTTGTTGGGGGTTGGTTGATTCGTTGTCTTCAAGCTTATTGCCCGGCTTCCTCAGCCAGTTGCAGGAAGCGGGCGGCGAGGTCCGGGCCACCCAGCGGGTCACGGGAGACCAGCAGGACGGTGTCGTCGCCGGCGATGGTGCCCAGGATGGACGGCATCACCGAGTGGTCGATGGCCAGGGCCAGGAAGTTCGCGGCCCCCGGCGGCGTCCGGAGGACTGCGATGTTGGCGGAGGCTTCGGCAGTGACCAGCAGTTCGCTGCACAGCCGGGCGAGCCGGGCATCCAGGATCTCCTGGGTGACGCCGCTCTTGGCACCCCGTTCGCCGCCCTCGCCAGGGACGGCGTACACCAGGACACCTTCCTTCCCGCGGACGCGGACGGCCCCCAGCTCCACGAGGTCGCGGGACAGCGTGGCCTGGGTGACCTGCACGCCGTCGTCCGCCAGCAACGCCGCGAGTTCCGCCTGGGAACGCACGGACTGCCCGGTGAGGATCGCGGTGATGCGCGCCTGCCGGGCTGTCTTGGTGGCCGGGCTGGTGCCCGGGGAGGACGGCTGGGCGGACACTAGAACGTGCTCTCCCCAGTGCCCTCGACGGGGGAAAGACCGTCCACGAACGCAAGGCCGGAACGGTGCATCAGCCAGGCCATCAGCGCCTTCTGGGCGTGGAGGCGGTTTTCCGCTTCGTCCCAGACGATGGACTGCGGGCCGTCGATGACGTCGGCGGAGATTTCGTAGCCCCGGTAGGCGGGCAGGCAGTGCAGCACGACGGCGTCATCCGCAGCCAGTGCCATGGCGTCGGAGTCCACGGAGTAGTCCCGGAACAACTGCATCCGGGCCTCCTTTTCCGCCTCCTGCCCCATGGAGACCCAGGTATCGGTGGCGACGACGTCTGCGCCCTGGAGGGCCTCTTTGGCGTCACTGGTGATCAGCACCGAGCCGCCGCTTTCCGCCGCGCGTTCCTCGGCAGCAGCCACAATTTCAGCGGCCGGCAGGTAGCCCTCGGGTCCGGCGATGCGGACGTGCATTCCGGCGGTCACCCCGGCCAGGAGGTAGGAGTTGGCCATGTTGTTGGCGGCATCGCCCAGGTAGCTCATGGTGAGCCCCTTGAGCTGGCCCTTGTGCTCCTTCACAGCCAACAGGTCGGCCAGCAGCTGGCACGGGTGGTAGTCGTCGCACAGGGCGTTGATGACGGGCACTTTGGAGTTCTCCGCCATGGCCACGAGGCCGGCATGCGCCCCGGTGCGCCACACGATGGTGGAGACCATGCGTTCGAGCACCTTGGCGGTGTCCTCCACGGATTCCTTGTGCCCGATCTGCGCTTCTCCCGGATTGATGATGAGGGCGTTGCCGCCCATGTCCGCAACGCCGGTGGCGAAAGAGACGCGGGTCCGGGTGGAGGTCTTGTCGAAGATCACGGCCACGGTCTTGCGGCCGCTGCCTTCCGCGGCGTAGGGCTGCACGCTGTAGGGGGCCGCCTTCATGCGGGCGGCGAGGTCCAGCACCTCTGCCTGCTCGGCGGGGCTGAGGTCGGTGTCCTTGAGGAAGTGCCGGGTTGCGGTGGTCACTGGGCGTCCTTAGCTGCTTGGAGGATTGCCGGGAAGGCGGCGAGGAAGGTGTCTGCCTGCGCCTCGGTGAGGATCAGCGGCGGGGCCAGGCGGATAGTCCGCGGGCCGGGGCTGTTGATGATGAAGCCCGCATCAAGGGCGGCCTGCACGGCGGCGGGCGCAACGTCGGCATCGAGGTCGAAACCGATCAGGAGCCCTTCGCCCCGGACCTCGGTCACGCCCGGAATGGCAGCGAGCCCGGAGCGCAGGTGCTCCCCCACCGCGACGGCGTTTGCGAGCACGTTCTGGCTTTCCAGGGCGTGCAGGGTGGCCAGTGCGGCAGCGGTGGCAACAGGGTTGCCACCGAAGGTGGTGCCGTGCTGGCCCGCGGAGAGCAACGACGACGTCTGCTCGCCAAAGGTGATCAGGGCACCGATGGGGAAGCCTCCGCCGAGTCCCTTTGCCAACGTGACGGCGTCGGGGACGATTCCTGCATCCTCGCTGGCGAGCCACTTGCCGGTCCGTCCGATGCCCGTCTGGACTTCGTCGAGGATCAGCAGGGCTCCGGCCTTGCTCGTGGCCTCGCGGGCAGCTTTGAGGTAACCCGGCGGCAGCGGCCGGACGCCCGCTTCACCCTGGATCGGCTCCAGGAAGACGGCGGCAACGGTGTCGTCCACTGCCGCCTCCAGCGCCGTGATATCACCGAACGGGATGTGCACCACCCCGCCGGGCAGCGGCTCGAACGGTGCCCGGTAGGCTTCTTTGGCCGTGAGGGCCAGCGCACCCATGGTCCGGCCGTGGAACGCGCCTTCGAGGGCGATGATCTTCGTCCGCTTGGTATCGCCGGTGCCGGTGTTGCGGCGCGCGAGCTTGAAGGCGGCCTCGTTCGCTTCCGTGCCGGAGTTGCTGAAGAACACCTTCGACCCTGCCGGCGCGTGGGTCAGCTCCAAAAGTTTCTCGGCCAGAGCCACCTGAGTGGGGCTGGTGAAGAAGTTGGAGACATGGCCCAGGGTGGCCAACTGGCTGGAAATGACCGAGGTGACGAACGGGTGGGCGTGGCCCAGGGCGTTGACGGCGATGCCGCCCAGCAGGTCAAGATATTCCTTGCCGTCCGCGTCCCAGACCAGGCAGCCGGCACCGCGGACCAGGATCCGCTGCGGCGTCCCGAACACGTTCATGAGGGAGCTCGAGTAGCGGGAAAGCCACTCGGAGCCGGCGTGGCCGGTAGTCTCCACCAACTCATTCACTGATGATTTTTCCACGGTGTTCATCCGTTGATCTCCTCGTCCGGGACTACCTGGGTGCCGATGCCCGCCGTCGTGAATGTTTCAAGCAGCATGGAGTGTGCCAGGCGCCCATCCACGATGTGTGCCTGTTCCACGCCCTCGTCGACGGCCTTCAAGCAGGCGGCCATCTTCGGGATCATGCCCGATTCGAGCCTGGGCAACATGTCCCGCAGCTCCGACGCCGTGAGGGAGGAGATCAGGGAAGACTTGTCCGGCCAATTGGCATACAGTCCCTCGACATCTGTCAGGATGACCAGCTTGGAAGCACCCAGCGCCGAGGCGACCGCGGCAGCTGCGGTGTCCGCGTTGACGTTCAGGACCTGCCCCGTGGGCTGGAACCGCGCGGTGCCCGCCACGCCGTCGCCGCCGTCGACGATCTCCGGGGCCACCGTGGAGATCACGGGGATCCGCCCGGCCGCGAGGATGTCCACGATGCCTGCGGGGTCGACGCCGACCACCTCGCCGACCAGTCCCAGATCCACGTCTTCACCGTCCACCACGGTCCCGGTCCGGACGGCGCGGAGGAGGCCGCCGTCTTCGCCGGACATGCCGACGGCGTAGGGTCCGTGGGAGTTGATCAGGCCCACCAGTTCGCGGCCCACCTGGCCGGTGAGGACCATGCGGACTACGTCCATGGCTTCGGGGGTGGTGACGCGCAGGCCGCCTTTGAACTCGGATTCGATGCCCAGCCGGCCCAGCATGGAGTTGATCTGCGGGCCGCCGCCGTGTACCACCACGGGGTGGATGCCCACGTGGTGGAGGAAAACGATGTCCTCGGCGAAGGCACGCCGGAGTTCGTCGTTGACCATGGCGTTGCCGCCGTACTTGATCACCATGGTGGTGCCTGCGAACCGCTGGATCCAGGGCAGGGCCTCGATCAGGGTTTCTGCTTTGTCCTGCGCAGCGGACATGCTGGTGGTTTCACGCGTCTGGGTGTTCATGGTGTCACTTTCCACAGCGGTCTGGGCCTGGAGGGCAACGCCCTTAGCTGGAGTAGGCGCTGTTTTCGTGGACGTAGTCGTGGGTGAGGTCGTTGGTCCAGATGGTGGCCTCGGCATCGCCTGCCTGCAGGTCGATCTCCACCAGGACCTCGCGGGGTTCCAGGTCCACCAGGCTGCGGTCATCGCCGATGCTGCCGTCGCGGCAGATCTGGACGCCGTTCATGGCGACGTTGAGCTTGTCGGGCTCGAAGGCGGCGTCCGTGGTGCCCACCGCTGAGAGCACGCGGCCCCAGTTGGGGTCCTGCCCGAAGATGGCGGCCTTGAACAGGTTGGAGCGCGCAACCGAGCGGCTGACGGTTTCGGCGTCGGCTTCGCTGGCCGCGTTGAATGTGCGAATGGCGATGTCGTGGCTGGCTCCCTCGGCGTCGGCAATCAGCTTCCGGGCCAGCTCGGCGCAGACCTGCGTGAGTCCGGCGCCAAAGGCCTCTGCCGACGGCACGGCGCCCGAGGCGCCGGACGCCATCAAAACCACGGTGTCGTTGGTGGACATGCAGCCGTCAGAGTCGGCGCGGTCAAAGCTAACGCGGGTGGCGTCGCGGAGGACGACGTCGAGCATTTCCGGCTGGACGTCGGCATCCGTGGTCAGCACCACCAGCATGGTGGCCAGCCCGGGAGCCAGCATGCCGGCGCCCTTGGCGATGCCGCCGATGCTGAATTCCCGGCCGTCGGCGTCGGTGCCGATGAACAGGGCAGACTTGGGCACGCTGTCGGTGGTCATGATGGCGGTACCGGCAGCCGGGCCCCCATCAGTGCTGAGCGCCGCTGCTGCGGCCTCGACGCCCGGAAGGATCTTGTCCATGGGCAGCTGCTCGCCGATCAGGCCCGTGGAGCAGACGAACACGTCGGTCGCAGAGATGCCCAGGACCTCGGCAACTTTTTCGGCGGTGCTGTGGGTGTTCTGGAAGCCGGTGGGCCCCGTGCAGGCGTTGGCGCCGCCCGAGTTCAGGACGACGGCGTCCACGCGGCCGTCGGAGACTACCTGGCGGGACCAGTGCACGGGGGCTGCTGCCACCCGGTTGCTCGTGAAGACGGCGGCAGCGGCCTTGGACGGCCCGTCATTGACAACCAGGGCCAGGTCCGGGTTGCCGGAGGCCTTGAGTCCGGCGGTGACGCCGGCGGCCCGGAATCCCTGGGGTGCGGTGATGGTCACGGGGCTACTCCCTGCAGGTTGAGGCCGGCGGTTTCCGGCAGGCCGAGTGCGATGTTCATGGACTGCACGGCGCCGCCGGCAGTGCCCTTGGTCAGGTTGTCGATCACGCACGTGACGACGACACGCCCCGCGTGGGGGTCGAATGCCACCTGCATGGCCGCGTGGTTGGAACCCACGACAGACTTGGTCGTCGGCCACTGGCCTTCGGGCAGCACGTGCACGAACGGCTCGTCCTCGTACGCTTCGATCCAGGCCAGGCGCAGCTGCGCTGCGGTGGTGCCGGGCTTGACCTTCGCGGTGGCGGTGCTCAGGATGCCCCGGCTCATCGGGGCCAGCGTGGGCGTGAAGGAAACAGTGACTTTCTCCCCCGCCGCATTCGACAGGCCCTGCTCGATTTCCGGTGTGTGCCGGTGCCCGCCACCCACGCCGTAGGGGCTCATGGAGCCCATAACTTCAGAGCCAATCAGGTTGACCTTGGCAGCCTTGCCCGCGCCGGAGGTGCCGGAGGCGGACACGATCACTACGTCGTCGGGTTCCAGCAGGTGGTCAGCGAACCCGGGAGCCAGCGCGAGGAGGGCCGACGTCGGGTAGCAGCCGGGAACGGCAATGCGCGTGGCACCCTTCAAGGCTTCGCGCTGGCCGGGCAGTTCCGGAAGCCCATAGGGCCAGGTGCCGGCATGCGCGGAACCGTAGAACTTTTCCCAGGCGGCAGGGTCTTCGAGCCGGTGGTCAGCGCCGGCGTCGATCACCACTGTCCCTTCGGGCAACTGGGCGGCGATTTCAGCGGAGGCACCATGCGGCAGCGCGAGGAAGACCACGTCATGGCCGGCGAGGTTGGCCACCGTGGTGTCTTCGAGAATCCGGTCGGCCAGCCCGTGCAGGTGCGGCTGCAGCTCACCAAGCCGGGAACCTGCATTGCTGTGGGCCGTGATGGCGCCGATGGTCACGCCAGGGTGCCCCGCAAGGAGGCGCAGGACCTCTCCCCCGGCGTAGCCGCTGGCTCCCGAAACCGCAACAGAAATAGTCATGCTCCGACTATACAGCAATAGTTATGCATTCCTACCGATATTTATGCATGATGAACGTTCTGGCTTCGTGCGGCTCCCACTTGTCGCGCTGCCTGCGGGTGTCCCTAGGATGGTCTCGGCAGCCGGGGCCGGAAACGCCGGGACCCGCGAAAGGAGAGCCATGACGCACGCAATCGTCGCACGGCAGGCAGGCGGACCGGAAGTCCTTGACTATGTGGAGGTTGAGCCCCCCGCTCCGGGCCCCGGCCAATTGCTGATCAAAGTCGGGGCGGCAGGCGTCAATTTCATCGACACCTACAAGCGCAGCGGCACCTATAAAGTTTCCTACCCCTTTACTCCCGGATCGGAAGCTGCGGGGACTGTGGAGGCCGTGGGGGACGGCGTGACGGGCTTCGCCGTGGGCGACCGGGTTGCCACCGCTGAAGGCATCGCCTGCTACGCCGATTACGCGCTGGTCGATGAGGACGCCGCGCTGCCGGTCCCGAAAGGCCTGGACGTCTTCACCGCGGCAGCCCTTCCGCTGCAGGGGGTCACGGCGCATTACCTGATGAACTCCACGTTCAAGGTGGAGCCAGGCCACAAAGTCCTGCTGCATGCCGGGGCCGGCGGGGTGGGGCTGCTGCTGATCCAGCTGCTCAAGGCGCGCGGCGCGGAAGTCATCACCACGGTCTCGACTGACGAAAAGGAGCAACTGGCGCGCGACGCCGGCGCAGACCATGTGCTGCGCTATGACGGCTTTGCGGAGCAGGTCAGGGACATCACCAGCGGCACCGGGGTGGACGTGGTGTACGACGGCGTGGGCAAGGACACCTTCGACGGTTCGCTTTCCGCATTGCGGATCCGGGGAATGCTGGTGCTGTTCGGCGCAGCCTCCGGGCCTGTCCCGCCGGTTGACCCGCAGCGCCTCAACTCAGGGGGTTCCCTGTTCCTGACGCGCCCCACCGTGGGCCATTACCTGCGGGATGCGGCCGAGCGGCGCTGGCGCTCGGACGACGTGTTTGCCGCCGCTGCCGACGGCAGCCTGAAGGTCCGGATCGGCGCGCGCTACCCCCTCAGCCAGGCCGGGCAGGCCCACCGCGATCTTGAGGGCCGTAAGACCACCGGGAAGGTCCTGCTGGTTCCGTAGGCACCGGCCAACAAAAAGTCCCCGCAACCGTCGAAGGTTGCGGGGACTTTTGGCGTCCGGTAGGGACTCCGCCTACCGCTGGACAGCTCCGAAGCGTTCGGCTGCCAGCGCAACCGCGCCTTCACGCGCCGCCGAGGCTTCATCAGCGGTCAGCGTGCGGTCGGCAGCACGGAACCGCAGGCCGAAGGCCAGTGACTTTTTGCCCTCCTCGATGCCCTTGCCGGCATAGACGTCGAACAGCGCCACATCCTCCAGCAGTTCGCCGGCGCCTTCCCGCAGGGCGGCAAGGACGTCGTCGGCGGGCACGTCGGCCGGGACCACGAGCGCCACGTCCTGGGTGGCCACCGGGAACGTGGAGATGTGGCGGGCCACAATCACGTCGGGCGCGGCCTCGAACAGGGCATCGGCATCGAGTTCCAGTGCCACCGAACGGGCGGGCATATCCGAGGCAGCCAGCAGCTTGGGGTGCAGTTCGCCGGCGTAGCCAACGGTCTCCCCCGTGCGCAGCGCCAGCCGGGCGGTGCGGCCCGGGTGGAACGCCTGGTGGCTGCCCTGGCTGACCACCAGGTCAACGCCCAGCACGTCGCCGGCAAGCCGGGCCACGTCCAGTGCGTCGGCCCAGTCCCATGCGCGGGGCGTGTGGGACGCGGCGGCCGGGGAATCGTGGCCGGTGAGGACCGCAGCGATGTGGAACGGCTGGTTCGGGACACCGTCGTACAGTCCGTCAAGCACCTCATCGGCAGGCTTGGCGCCCAGCGGCGGGATGGCGGCCGTGCCCACAGTCCCCTCGGGCAGGAACACCAGTCCGGATTCGAACAGGGCGAGATCCCGGAAGCCACGGGAGTGGTTGCGCTTGGCCACCTCGATCAGTCCGGGCAGGATGGACGTGCGCAGGAAGCCGTGCTCCTCGCTGATCGGATTGGCCAGCTTGAGGGCGGCCCGCGCCCCTCCTTCATCAGCCACGCCGAAGGTGTCGTTGGCCGCCTTGGAGACGAACGGGTAGGACAGGACCTCGGTGAGTCCGGCGTCGGCCAGTGCCTGGATGAGGCGGCGGCGCTGCTGCTGGACGCGGGTGAGGCCACGGCCCGGAGGGGCCACCGGCAGCGTGGCGGGAATCTTGTCATAGCCCACCAGCCGGGCAATTTCCTCGGTCAGGTCGTCCTTGGTCTCAAGGTCGCTCCGCCAGCTCGGCGGCGTAACGGTCCAGCCGCCGTCGTTCTTCACTACCATGGCGCCAAGGTCCTCGAGAGACGTCACAATCTGCTGCTCAGTGAAGTCGATGCCGATCCGCGCGGCAGCGAAGCCGGCGGGCAGGTCGATGGTGACGGTGTCCGGGGCGGTCCCGACGTCGGTTCCCGCTTCGTCCGCGGTGCCTCCGGCAAGTTCCACCAGGAGGTCCACCACGCGCTGGGCGGCGATGCCCGCCACCTGCCAGTCCACGCCGCGTTCGAAGCGCTTGGACGCCTCGGACGGCAGCTTGTGCCTGCGCCGTGACCGCCCGATGGACACGTCGTCAAAGTGCGCGGACTCGACGAGGATGTTCGACGTCGAATCGCTCACCTCGGTTGCCGCGCCGCCCATGACGCCGGCGATGCCGATGGCGCCGGAGTCGTCGGTGATGAGCAGGTCCTCGGCGTCAAGGGTGCGCTCCTTGCCGTCCAGGGTGGTGATCTTCTCTCCCGCGGAGGCGCGGCGCACCACGATGTCGCCGGAGAGCTTGTCCAGGTCGTAGCAGTGCGTGGGCTGGCCCAGCTCGAGCATGACGTAGTTGGAGATGTCCACCGGCAGCGAGATGGAGCGGATGCCGGCGAGCCGGAGCCGGGAGACCATCCATGGCGGGGTGGGCCGGGTGGCGTCCACGCCCCTGACGGTGCGGGCCACGAACCGGTCGCAGCCGGCCTTGCCGTAGATGGGGGCGTCGTCGTTGAGCTTGACGCCGTAGCCGCCGGACAGTTCGGCCGGTGCCTGGACCTTGGATGCGGGATCCGTGAACGCGGTGCCGGTGGCGTGCGCGTATTCGCGGGCCACGCCGCGGATGGAGAAGGCGTAGCCGCGGTCCGGGGTGACGTTGATTTCCGCGGCCTGGTCGTACAGGCCAAGGAGCTCCATCGCGTCGGTGCCGATTTCCGGGTCCAGCCCGATGCGGGACAGCACCAGGATGCCGTCGTGGTCCTCGCCGATGCCCAGTTCGCGGACCGAGGCGATCATGCCGGCGGACAGGTGTCCGTACGTCTTGCGGGCTGAGATGCGGAAGTCGCCAGGCAGCACGGCGCCGGGAAGCGTGACCACCACTTTGTCGCCCTCAACGAAGTTGTGCGCGCCGCAGATGATGCCCTGAACGCCGGACGGGTCGATGCCGTCCCCGGTGAGGGTCTGTTCCTTGCCTTCGGGGACTACGCGGACCTGGCACCAGTTGATGGTCTTACCGTTGGTCTGCGGTTCCTTGACCAGGCTGAGGACCTGGCCCACCACCACGGGGCCCTGGAGGGTGTCCGTGGGACGGTGGACGGCTTCTTCTTCAAAGCCGACCTTGACCAGGTCTTCCATGACGTCTTCGGCCGTTGCTCCGGCCGGTACTGCTGCGAATTCCCGCAGCCAGGAAAGTGGGATACGCACTGTTAGATCTCCATCCCGAAGTGCTCGCTGAAACGTACATCGCCTTCGATCATGTCGCGCATGTCGCCGACCTCGTTGCGGAACATGAGGGTCCGCTCGATGCCCATGCCGAAGGCAAAACCTGAATAGACGTCCGGGTCGATGCCGGCCGCGCGGAGCACGTTCGGGTTGACCATGCCGCAGCCGCCCCACTCGATCCAGCGGGGACCGCCCTTGGCGCCCGGGTGCCAGATGTCCAGCTCGGCGGAGGGCTCGGTGAACGGGAAGTAGTTCGGGCGCAGCCGGATCTGGGCCTCATCGCCGAACATCTGCCGGGCGAAGTGCTCCAGGGTGCCGCGCAGGTCAGCCATGGACAGCTTCTTGTCGATGGCCAGGCCCTCAAATTGGTGGAACACCGGGGTGTGGGTGGCGTCCAGCTCGTCGGTGCGGAACACCTTGCCCGGGCACAGCACGTAGATGGGCACCTCGCGCTCCAGCATGGAACGGACCTGTACCGGGGAGGTGTGGGTGCGCATCAGCAGGTGCGCCTCGGGCGGCTCGACGAAGAAGGTGTCCTGCATTTCCCGGGCCGGGTGGTCCGGCTTGAAGTTCAGGGCATCGAAGTTGAACCACTCGGATTCCACCTCCGGGCCTTCGGCGATTTCCCAGCCCATGCCGACGAAGATGTCCGCAACCCGGTCCTGCAGGGTGGAGAGCGGGTGGCGGGCACCGGCGCGGCGGCGGCGCGGGGCGGCCGTGACGTCAACGGTTTCCTCCACCAGGATCCGTGCGTCGTTTTCAGCCTCCAGCACTTCGGCGCGATCGGCGAGCGCCTTGTTGACCTTGCCGCGGGAGGCACCCATCAGCTTTCCGGCGAGCGCCTTCTGGTCCTTGGGCAGCCGGCCAATTTCACGGTTGGCAAGGCTGAGCGGGGACTTCTCACCGCTGTGGGCAAGGCGCACCGCCTTCAGCTCGTCAAGAGTGGCCGCACCGGCGATGGCGGTGAGGGCCTGGTCTACAGCGGCGTTAATGGCGGCCTCATCCGTGGGGTTCGGAATGGCGGCGCCCGGCAAAGTTTCAGTCATCTACTGTTCTTAGCTACGAGTCGTGGCTGCCGGCGGTCGGGGCAACCGTGCGCGGTGTCCCGCGCGGCGCGTCCGTCGCCGGCAGGTCATGGATGAATACCGAACGTCAGTGGCATTCAATGACCAGGTCAGGGCTCACCGGCAGGACCGGCGGCCACTGCCCTCCAGTCTAGTTGAACCCTCCGGTTACCATGGCCTCATGACTTTGCGGCGGCGGGCGGGTTCCTTTCAGGGCACGACGACGGCCCAACGGCTCAGGCGGGCAGCAAACCTCCTCAACGGAAGCACCCTGGCCGGGCTCGCCGTCGCCCTGGCTGCCCGGACGCGGATCAGCCGTGGACCGCGCGGGATGATCATCGCCGCGGAATACCGATGGCGGCTGCCATTTGCGCAGGCCTACACCCTGGGCAACGTGGTGCTGTGCCGCGGCACAGCCCGGGACCTGTTGTCCCAGCCGGCACTCCTGGGGCATGAGGAAAGGCACTGCAGCCAGTATGCGTGGTGCCTGGGGCTGCCGTTTATTCCGCTGTACCTGGCGGCTGCCGGCTGGTCCGTGCTGCGCGCCGGCAATCCGGGAACGGCGAACATTTTTGAGCGGCGGGCCGGGCTTGCCGCCGGCGGATACCCCTTGGCGGGAAGGCGGATGTGATGGTCCGGGACGCCCATGTGGAAGTCGGCGCGGGAACGGTCACTGCGACGGGAACCGGATGGGCCGAAGCCGCCCCTGATCTGATGCTTGTCTCCGTAGGCGTTGAGTGTCGCGCCGGCTCGGTGGAGGAAGCCTTCGCAGCGGCCGGAGGGGCGCTGGCTGCAGTGGGCGCGGCGCTTCGAGACCGCGGCGTGGCCTCCGCCGATATCCAGTCTGCAGGGCTCAGCGTCCGCGCGGACCTCGCCTGGCGGGACGGCGAAGGCCAGAAACTCGTGGGCTATGTGGCTGGCGGCAGCCTTATGGTGAGGCTGCGGGATATGGGCAGCGCATCGAGCATCGTTTCCCGGGCCGTGGCGGCGGCCGGGGACTCTGCCCGGCTCAACAGCCTGCAACTGGTCCTCTCCGACGACTCCGCAATCCGGGCACAGGCCAGGGACTCCGCCTGGCAGGACGCGCTCCGCACCGCCGGACAGTACGCCGCCCTGGCCTCCGGCACCCTGGGAAGGGTGCTGTCCATGGCAGACCAGCACCACACTCCGGGACCCATACCGGTGGCGGGACTGCAGCGGGCGTCAGCCACCGAGTCCATCCCGGTTGAACCGGGCCTGAACCGGGTTGAGGCAACAGTGACAGTCACTTGGGAGTTGCGGCACTAGCGTGCCAGGCTTGACTTCGATTCGAACATGTTTTCGAATGGAGGCATGAGATGGGAAGCGCAAGCCCTGGTGCCCACGCCCGACCCCACAGCGGCGGCCGCTCCGGCGCTGCTTCCGCTGGCCGGCCTGGTCCGCTCCGTCACCACGCCGGAGTTCGCCGGCATCACGTTCCACGAGGTCACCGCCAAATCGGTCCTGAACCGGGTGCCGGCGGGATCGAAGATGCCGTTCGAATGGACGGTTAATCCATACCGCGGCTGCAGTCACGCCTGCGTCTACTGCTTTGCCCGCAAGACCCACACCTACCTGGATTTCGACGCCGGCAGGGACTTCGACAGCCAGGTGGTGGTGAAAGTCAACGCGGCGGAGGTCCTCCGCAAGGAACTGAACAAGGCATCCTGGACCCGCCAGCAGGTGGCGCTGGGCACCAACACCGATCCCTACCAGCGGGCCGAGGGGCGGTACCGCCTCATGCCGGGAATCATCAATGCGCTGGCGGAGTCGGGCACTCCCCTGTCCATTCTCACCAAGGGAACACTGCTGGCGCGCGACATTCCGCTGCTCAAGAGCGCTGCCACGCAGGTCCCGGTGGGGCTCGGCATTTCCCTCGCGATGACGGATGAGGCCCTCTCGGAAGCGATCGAGCCCGGCACTCCCGGGCCCCGCGCACGGCTCCGGCTGGTGTCCCGGCTCCGCGAAGCCGGTTTGCCCTGCGGCGTCATGGCCATGCCCATCCTCCCGTGGCTTTCCGATAGCGACGAAGCCCTCGATGCGCTGTTCGGCTCCCTGGCGGCCGCCGGTGCCACCGGGGTTACCGCGGGGGCGCTGTACCTGAAGCCGGGAACCAAGGACTGGTTCATGAAGTGGCTCGCCGCCAACCATCCCGAGCTGGCCGGCCGTTACCGGCGCTTGTACGGGACCGGCTCATATGCGTCCAAGGAATACCGGATGTGGCTGGCCGGCAGGGTCCGTTACTTCAAGGCACGCCACGGCTTTTCGCATTCCTCCGGCTTCAGCCACCGGGACCTGGACAACCGGGACCTGGACGATCCCCGGGTGGAGGAGGCCCAGTACCCGGCAGGCGTCATTCCCGCCCCGGCGTCCGGAGGTTCCCGCCGTGACGCTGCCGTTCCCGGGCCGGCCGGCCAGGACGCATTGTTCTGACCAGCCGGGTTTGAAGTCTATTCGAGGCGCAGGGGCTCCCGGAGCGTCCCGGCCACCGAGTCCAGCAAGGCGGTCACGATCGGGTAATCGGCCGGGATCCAGGGGAGGCCCAGGACCGCGTCCCGGTCCCGCAGGTCCACCCAGCGCAGTTCATCGTGGTCTTCAAGGGGCAGGGGTTCGCCGCGGGTGGCCTCGGCGAACCAGACCCGCATGCTGGCCCGTTCGTTGAGGGACCAGCCGTCCGTTGTTTCCGCAGCCAGTTCGGAACCCAGCCGCACGTCGATTCCGAGTTCCTCAGCGAGCTCCCGCCTCAGGGCCGTTTCGGGTTCCTCACCGGGTTCCACTTTGCCCCCTGGAAACTCCCACAGCCCTGCCAAGTGCTCCGGCGCGCTCCGCCGAGCCACCAGAAGTGTCTCCGGACGCGCCAGACTGTCCACCACGGCTCCGCCCACTACCTGTATCAGTCCAGTCACCGGATCATTCTATGGGCCACAATGGGAAGGTCCAGGAACGTCAGTTTACGCCCGTCCGGCCGGAGCGCCGGGAATAGCTCCTGCCTGCCAGGGGTTTCCCAGACTGTCCGGACCGTCCCGCCCCACTGCCGTGGCATCCGTCCCCGTTCCAGATCCACCCTTGACGAGAAGCAGGCATATGAGCAGCGTTATTTCCCCGTCCACGGCAGCCCCCGCCAAGTCCACCAACCTCGGAATGGCCATCTTCGCCCTGGCCATGGGCGGTGTGGGAATCGGCGTCACCGAGTTCACCATGATGGGCCTCCTGAAGGAAGTTGAGCTGGGGCTGGGGATCAGCACGCCGGAAGCCGGGCACCTGATCTCCGCATATGCGCTGGGAGTGGTGGTTGGCGCTCCCCTGCTGGCCGCCGTCGGCGCCAAGCTCCCCCGAAAGCAACTGGCGCTGGGGCTCCTGTTGTTCTTCACCGTGGCCAACCTCAGTTCCTATATGGCCCCCGACTACGGGTGGATGCTCGTCTCGCGCTTTGCCGCAGGACTGCCGCACGGGGCGTTCTTCGGCGTCGCCGCCGTCATCGCAGCTTCCCTGGTTCCACCCACCCGGCGGGGCTGGGCCATCTCCATGGTCATGGCCGGGCTCAGCGTCTCCAACGTGGTGGGCGTACCGTTCGCCACGTGGCTGGGACAGACCTTCGGGTGGCGGCTGCTGTTCGTCCTCGTGGGCGCCATTGGCCTGCTGGCCTTGGCCATGGTCTGGAGATTCGTCCCCTTCCAGCACGCGCACCCGGATGCCAGCATCCGGCGCGAGCTCGGTGCCCTCAAGCGGCTCCAGGTGTGGCTTGCACTCCTTGTGGGCATCGTCGGTTTTGGCGGTTTCTTCGCCACATATACCTACATCGCCCACACCATGACCGCCGTGGCCGGCATCCCGTCCGCCCTGCTGCCCCTTGTGGTGGCACTGTACGGACTTGGCATGGTGG
>Ga0308170_10002572_pt1 | contig 15464 bp, 11 predicted proteins | sample PhyBR2_2_FD_202136 | JGI IMG/M metagenome (GOLD analysis project Ga0308170, IMG submission 202136) | Phyllosphere microbial communities from UC Gill Tract Community Farm, Albany, California, United States - DLSLSB.R2 | ecosystem: Host-associated > Plants > Phyllosphere > Unclassified | place... | reverse complement strand
CTACCATCCTCATCGTCGATGACCGGCCGAGCAACCGCGCCTACCTGCTGGCGCTGCTCGGATTCACCGAGCACCGCCTGCTCGAAGCCGAAGACGGCGCCGCCGCGCTGCAACTGGTGCGCGCCGAACGGCCCGACCTGATCATCACCGACATCCTGATGCCGACCATGGACGGCTACGAGTTCGTCCAGCGCCTGCGCGCCGACCGCGCCCTGGCCGCGACCCGCGTCATCTTCTATTCCGCCGTGTATGCCGAACGCGAGACGATCGCGATGGCGCGCAGCTGCGGCGTGCAGACCGTCCTCTCCAAGCCGTCCGACCCGCAGGACATCATGGCGGCGGTCAATGCCGAGCTGGGATTGTCGGCGGCCGCCCAGGGAGCACCACGCGAGGGCACGCCTGACAGCGCCCGCGAAACGCGCAACGCGTCCCAGCCCGCGCCGTTCATGCCGCCCGCGCCACCGCCCGCCGACAGCCGCCTCGCCACGCGCCTGGTCGCCCTCGAGGACATGTGCCTGCACCTGGCGGGCGAACGGCGCGTCGAAGGCCTGGTCGACCTGTTCCTGCAGGCCGCGGCGCGCATCCTCGACGCCGACCAGCTGGCCCTGTGCCTGCTCGAGAACGACGAACGCACGGTGCGCCACCTGTCCGCGCGCGGCCTCGACGGCGCCCGGCTCGCGCCGCATGCGGCCGGCACGCGCCTGCCCGGCGCCCTGCTGCAAACGCGCGGGCCGCTGCTGCTGGCCGAAGGCGATCCGCTGCTCTCCACGCTGCCGCCCGGCCTGCCGCGCTGCGGCTCCTTCCTCGGCCTCGCGGTGCGCGACCTGCGCCACCTGCACGGCTGGGTGTACTTCGTGCGCGCCCCGAGCGCGGCGCCCTTCGAGCTCGAAGACGAGCGCTGGGCCTCGGCGCTGGGCGCCCACCTGGCGGTGGCCTACGAAAACCTGAACCTGTACGGCGTGGTGCAGCGCCACGCGGCCCAGCTGCAGCTGGAAGCGACCGCGCGCGCCGAAGCCGACGCCGCGCTGCGCGAGAGCGAACACCGGCTGGAACTGGCGCGCCAGGTCTTCGACAGCACCCAGGAAAGCATCATGATGACCGACGCCGGCGCCAACATCGTCGCCGTCAATCCCGCCTTCGAGCAGATCACGGGCTTTCGCGAAGCGGACGTCGTCGGGCTCAACCCGAGCGTGCTGCGCTCGGGCCGCCACGACGCGGCCTTCTACCGCTGCATGTGGGACAGCCTGGAACAGGACGGCCAATGGCGCGGCGAGATCTGGAACCGCCGCAAGAACGGCGAAGTCTACCCCGAGCGCATGAGCATCAGCGCGGTGCGCGACGAGGTCGGCAAGCTCACGGCCTATGTCTCGGTGTCGACCGACCTGTCGGCATTGAAGGCGGCGCACAACCGGCTCGACTTCCTGTCGAACCACGACGCACTGACCCTGCTGCCGAACCGCTCGCTGTTCCACGACCGCCTGCAGCAGTCGATCGCGGCGGCGCGGCGCGACGGCACCCAGCTGGCCCTGCTGCTGGTGAACGTCGACCGCCTCTCGCGCATCAACGACAGCCTGGGGCACGCCGCCGGCGACGCCCTGCTGCGCGAAGTGGCGCGCCGCGCCAGCGAGCTTGCCGGTCCCGCCGACACGGTCGCGCGCCTGTCCGGCGACGAGTTCGTGCTGCTCACCGAATGCGAGGACACCGAGGACATGATCCTCGCCGCCCAGCGCCTGATCGAAGCGATCGCCCAGCCGATCTCGGTGGATGGGCACGACGTGGTCGTCACCGGCAGCATCGGCATCAGCGTCTTCCCACGCGACGGCAATGCCGCCGGCGACCTGCTCAAAGCGGCCGACGCCGCGCTGGCGAACCAGAAGGACGCCGGCCGCAACGGCTTCCGCTTCTTCAAGGGCGAGATGAACGACCAGGCCATGCGCTGGCTGGCGCTGGAAACGCGGCTGCGGCGCGCCATCGGCCAGGCCGAACTGGCGCTGCACTTCCAGCCGCAGGTGGCTTGCGCCGACGGGCGCGTGCTCGGCATGGAAGCGCTGCTGCGCTGGCACAGTTCGGAACTGGGCCGCGTCTCGCCGGCCGACTTCATCCCGCTGGCCGAGGACACGGGCCTGATCCTGCCGATCGGCGACTGGGTGATCCGCCAGGCCTGCCTGCAGAACAAGGCCTGGCAGGACGCGGGCCTGCCCTGCATGCCGGTGGCGGTCAACGTTTCGGCGCACCAGTTCAAGGCCGGCACGGTGCCGCAGGTGGTGCGTTCGGCGCTGCAGGAAACGGGACTCGCGCCGCAGTACCTCGAGATCGAGCTGACCGAGAGCGTCATGATGGGCGACACCACGGCGGCGGAAGCCCAGCTGGCCGAACTGCGCGCGATGGGCGTCTCGCTCTCGCTCGACGACTTCGGCACCGGTTACTCGTCGCTCGGCTACCTGTCGCGCTTCTCGCTCGACAAGCTCAAGATCGACCAGGCGTTTGTCCGCAACATCACCACCGACCCGCGCAGCGCCGCGATTGCCCAGGCCACGATCGCGCTGGCCGAAGGCCTGTCGCTGAAAGTGGTGGCGGAAGGCGTGGAAACGCTGGCGCAGCGCGACTTCCTCGGCAAGATCGGCTGCGCGGTGCTGCAGGGTTATCTCTACAGCCGGCCGGTACCGGCGCGCGAGATGGAAGTGCTGTTGCTGGCGGGGCGCGTGATCGTCTGAGGGACACGGCTGAAGGACAGGGGCGTCGACGGCCGTTACAATGGCCGCTCGACGTCTTTCAACGGATACGCCCGATGCTCCATCATTTCCTTCGTCACGCCCTCCTCGCCTGCGCCCTCCTGTTTCAATCCGTCGTCGCCAGCGCCGCCCTGAAACTGGACGCGCCGATCCCGGTCGGCCCGCAGGTCAAGGTCGGCAAGCTGGCCAATGGCCTCACGTACTACATCCAGAAGAACACCCGGCCCGAGCGCAAGCTCGAACTGCGCCTGGTAGTGAAGGCCGGTTCGATCCTGGAAGACGAGGACCAGCAAGGCCTGGCCCATTTCGTCGAGCACATGGCCTTCAACGGCTCGACCAACTTCAAAAAGCACGAACTGGTCGACTACCTGCAATCGATCGGGGTCAAGTTCGGCGCCGACCTGAACGCCTACACCTCCTTCGACGAAACCGTCTATATCCTGCCGATCCCGCTCGACCGTCCGGAGAACGTGGGCAAGGCCTTCCAGGTACTCGAAGACTGGGCGCATGGCCTCTCCTTCGACGAAGCCGCCATCGACAAGGAACGCGGCATCGTGCTCGAGGAACTGCGGCTCGGGAAAGGCGCGGGAGACCGCATGGGCAAGCAGATCTGGCCGAAGATCTACAACGGCTCGCGCTACGCCGAGCGCCTGCCGATCGGGAAGGAAGACGTGCTGCGCAACTTCCAGCCCGAGACCCTGCGCCGCTTCTACCGCGACTGGTACCGGCCCGACCTGATGGCGGTGGTGGCCGTCGGCGACATCGACCCGAAGGCCATCGAAAAACTCATTCGCACGCACTTTTCACGGCTGACGAATCCGAAGCCGGCCCGCCCCCGCGTATACGCGGAAATCCCGACCCGCTCGGAGACCGAGGCCGTCGTCGTCACCGACCCCGAGGCCGGCGGCAACAGCATCCTGGTGCGCTATCCGGTGCAGCCGGTGCGCGAGCCCGACACGCTGCGCGGCTACCGCGAGCAGCTGGTCGAAAGCCTGTTCACCGGCATGCTCGGCGCGCGCCTGCAGGAATTGTCGCAGCTGGCCGAGCCGCCCTTCCTGCGCGGCGGCAGCGCCCTGGGCAAGATCACGCCCTTCTATAAATCCTTCAACACCAGCGCGGCGATCGGCCCCGGCGGCGCGCCGAAGGCGATCGACGCCCTGGTGCGCGAGAACGAGCGCGCGCGCCGCTACGGCTTCGGCCAGGCCGAACTCGATCGCGCCCGGAAGAACATGCTGCGCAGTTTCGAGCAGCTGTATAACGAACGCGAGAAGACCGATTCCGGCGCCTATGTCGCCGAGTACCTGCGCAACTTCCTGCAGCAGGAACCGATCCCCGGCATCGCCGCCGAATACCGCTACGCCAACGAGATGCTGCCGGCGGTGACGCTCGACGAAATGAACGCCTATGCACGGCGCACGATCCCGGCCAACTCCGGCAAGCTCGTGATCTATACCGGCATCGAACGCGCGGACAGCCCGCCGCCGCAGGGCGAGGCGCTGCTGGCGGCGGTGGCGGCGGCCGAAAAAGCCGAGGTCGCGCCGCACGAGGAAAAGCAGCTCGGCAGTCAGCTGATGGCGCAGCCGCCGAAAGCGGGCAGCATCGTGGCAGAGACGCAGGACAAGGCGCTCGGCTTGACGTATCTAACGTTCTCGAACGGCGTCAAGGCGATCCTGAAACCCACCGACTTCCGCAACGACCAGGTCATGATGAGCGCGGCCCGCTTCGGCGGCCAGAGCCTGTTCGGCGACGCCGACATCCTCAACGCCCGCTACGCCAACGCGATCGTCGCCAGCATGGGCCTGCAGGATTATTCGCCGCTCGACCTGTCCAAGGTTTTGGCGGGCAAGGCGGCCGCCGTGACGATGGGCCTGGCCGGCTACAGCGACGTGCTGGGGGCCTCGTCGGGCGCGACCGACGTCGAGACCATGCTGCAGCTCCTGTGGCTGCGCTTCGACGCCGTGCGGCGCGACGAAGACCTGTTCAAGTCCTTCATCGGCAAGCAGGTCGAGGCCGCGCGCAACCGCCTCGGCCAGCCGGGCGCGCGCTTCGGCGACACCGTGGTCTCCGCGCTCTACAACAACCACCCGCGCGCGCCGCGTCCACTGCGTCCCGAGGAATTCAGCCAGGTCAGCCTGGACCGCAGCATCGCGATCTACCGCGAACGCTTCTCGAGCGCGAAAGACCTGACCTTTGTGATCGTCGGCAGCTTCGACCCCGTCAAGATCAAGCCGCTGCTGGCGACCTACCTGGGCAGCCTGCCCACGCCGGATATCCCGACCGCCTGGCGCGACGTCGGCCTGCGTCCCGTAAAGGGCGTGGTCAAGCGCGCGGTGTACAGCGGCAGCGAACCGAAGAGCACGATCTCGCTGACGTTCACGGGCGAGGCGCCGTTCTCGGAAGCGGAGCAGATGCGGCTGCAGGCGCTGGTCGAGGTGCTCAACATCCGCATCATCGAAGTGCTGCGCGAGCAGCTCTCGCTGATCTACGGCGGCAGCGCCGGCGGCCAGCTGGGCCGCATCCCCTACGGGAACTACACGCTCGCCGTCACCCTGCCGACCGGGCCGGAGAACGTCGACAAGGTGTTGCAGGCGACCTTCGACGAATTCGAGCGCCTCAAGCGCGAAGGACCGGCGGCAGCCGACCTGGCCAAGGTCAAGCAGAACTGGATCCAGAACCACCGCAAGGCGCTGCGCGAAAACGGCTACTGGCTGGGGCGCATCCAGACGGCGCTGCTGGACGGGACCGACCCGGCGGCGATCCTGACGCAGGAGGAGCGGGTCAATGCGCTGAGCGCCGCCGAGGTGCAGGATGCGGCGCGGCGTTACCTGGACACGCAGAATTATGTGCAGGTGGTGCTGTATCCGGAGAAGAAGGCGGAGGCGGCGGTAACGCCCGCAAATTAACACGTAGGGTGGGCGGGGTAATTCACGGCAATGCCGTGAATTACGCCCACGCGGTGATCGTTTGCAGCAAGATCATCCGGCACGATAGCGAAGCCGATAACGATCACCGCGTGGGCGGGAGCCGCGGCGCCGCCGAGGCCCACCCTACGTCCCTTCGTTCAAGCCAGCCGGATTTTTACTTCAAATACTTCTCGAACCACTCCACCGTGCGCTTGCGCTGGTCCAGCTGATGCTCCGGCTTGCGAATCGCATGCCCTTCCCCATCGTAGATCACGAGCGCCGTCGGCGTGCCAACGGCGCGCAGGCCGTGCCAGAACTCCATCGACTGCACCGCCGGCGTCTCGACGTCGCGCTCGCCCACATAAATCAACGTGGGCGTCTTCGCGTTGCGGATCGATTCGATCGGCGAAGCGGCGCGGTAGATGGCCGGATCCTCGTACATGGTCGCGCCAAAGAAGGGCACCATCCACTGGTCGATGCCGTTCTGGCCGTAGTAGCTGATCCAGTTGGCGATGCCGGCGCCGGCCACCGCCGCCTTGAAGCGCTTGCTGTGGGTGACGCCCCACATCGTCATGAAGCCGCCATACGAGTGGCCCATCAGGCCGAGGCGCGCGCCGTCGACCGGGGCCGCCTTCAGGACGGCATCGACGCCGGCCAGGATGTCGCGCCAGTCGCCGCCGCCGAAGTCGCGCCGGTTCGCGCTGCCGAAGGCCATGCCCTGGCCGTAGCTGCCGCGCGGGTTCGGCTGGAACACATAGAAGCCGCGCGCCGTCAGGTCGCGCACCAGGGGATTGCCGAATTCGCCGGCGGCGACGAAACGCGGCGTGGCGGCCGAGGACGGCCCGCCGTGCACCAGCACGACCATCGGGTGCTTGACGCCGGCCAGGGCCTTGCGCGGGCCGACCAGCCAGCCCTGGCTGCGCATGCCCTCGTTGGTCCAGCTGATGCTCTGCGCCGTGACCTGGGGCGCGAAACCGTCGTTGTCGCGCGTGATCGGGCCGAGCTTCGGCAGGCGTCCGGCGACGATGCGCGGCGCCTGCTCGAAGGTTTCCTGTACCGAAACGGCGGAGCTGCCGTCCGCGCTGAAGACGATGCGCCCGTCGGCCGAACCGTTCGCCGACACCGCCCCGCTCCACAGCGTGCGCGCAGCGTGTGCGGTGGGCGCGGCCGGGTCGAGCGCGACCACCGCCATCTCGCTGCCCTGCAGGCTCGAGGCCAGCAATTGCGTGCCCTTCCAGGCCAAGCCGTTGAAGGAGCCGGCATAATCCGGCGTCACGTCGAGCGGCTCGCCGCCCGCCATCGGCACCGTGAACACGTCGCCGCCGACCGAGCCGAAGTCGCTCATCAGGCCACCGACGAAAGCGGCCGTGCGGCCATCCGGCGACACGTGCGGCAGGCTGATTTGCATCTTGGGGGCCGCGATGACGCGCAGCGCGCCGCTGGCGATATCCACATGCCCGAGGGTCGCGACCCACCAGTTGTTGTCGCCATTGCCCCTGGCGCTGGTGGCGACGAAACCACGGCCGTCCGGGGTCCAGTCGTATTCATAGACGAACGCATCGGGCGGCGACACCAGGCGCAGCACGCCGCCGGCCGCAGGCGCCAGCGCGATGCGCTGCGCGTCCTCGTCGACGCCGATCTCGCCGACCTGGCGCGCGCCCGCTTCGACCGCACCGGTCTGCTTCTTCGCGCCCACCGTGGCGAGCAAGGCGATGCTGGCGCCGTCCGGCGACCAGCGCGCGGTGTTGGCCACGCCCTTCACTTTCGCCGCCGCCGTCAGTTTGCCGCCCTGCGCTACCCACAAGGTGGCTTCTTCGGCCGCGCGATCGGTGCCGATGAAGGCAAGACCCTTGCGGTCCGGCGACCAGGCCGGGAAATCATAGGAACAGGTGGCGCAGGGATCGTATTCGGCCGTGATCCTGCCGCTGGCGGCGTCGCGTACGACGATGTGGCCGTGCGCGCGCCGGCCGGGGATACCCGGGTCGAGCGACTCGATCGCGGCGACCGATTCGCCGCCGCCGCTGATCGCGACCGCGCGGTATTCGCGCATCTGCGCGCCCTGCGCCGCCGTCGCGGCCAGCAATGCCGCGCCCAGGGTCGTTCCGAATGCGACCCGCGACCAAGCTTCCCTGACTCTCATCTTTTCTCCTCAAAATGGCCGCCGCGCCACATGGGGGCAGGCTCATGTTTATTGTGGAGGGCAGTCTACGCCGAATTTCCTGAGTCGGGAGCGCAACGTTTTGTATGCGGGCGGGATAATTTTGCTTGCACTTAAGAAATACGGTGGCGGATCGTTGACGCAGAGCTAGAGTGGGAGTTCGACCTCAGCAGGAGTTGACGATGATCTACAAGGATAGCGACAACAAGATGCCCGTCGTCGCGATACTGCAGCGCATGCTGTCGCTCGCCGGCCCCGACAAGCGGCCGCTGATCGAGCGCGAGTTGCGCATGATGCGCGCGGGGATCGTGGCCGAACGCGAAGCGACCGGGCTGATCGACGTGTACCTGAAGGATTCGACCCGCACGGCCGTCGTGCACGACCTGCGGCTGGTGTCGAACGAGGGCGCGGCCGCGCAGATCGATCACCTGCTGATCCATCGCTCGCGCCGCTTCTACCTGCTCGACACCCGGCATTTTTTACACGACCTCAAAATCACGGAAGACGGCGAGTTCCTGCGCTGGGATGAAGCGAACAAGCGTTTCGAGCCCGTGCCCTCGCCGCTCGATGCGCTGGCGCGCCAGGTCACGGTCCTGCGCGACGTGCTCGAAGCCTTCGGGCTCGACGACGCCCCGATCGACACCCTGGTGCTGCTGGCCCCGAATGCGCGCATCGACCGCGCGCGCCGCATCGACAGCGCGCGCGTGATGAAGGCCGACCAGTTCATGGAAAAGCTCAACAGCGGGATGGACAACGCACCCGTGCTGACGGTGCTGGGCAACCTGAACCGGACAAGGATGTCCGATTCGATCGGCGACATCGCCCACAAACTGATCGCGCTGCACCGGCCCTCGACGGCCGACACGATGGCGCGCTTCGGGCTGCGGCGCGATGCGGCGCCGGCCAGCGCCGCTGCGGTGCCGGCCGCGCCGGCCGTGGCGGACGCGGCGCAGGGGGCGGAGCTGCGCAGCGCCTGAGCGCGGCGCAGCCCCGTCGCCGCCCGTCGCCGGAATCAGGCCCTGGCGGCCGACAGCATGCGCTCGACGTAGCGCGCGATCAGGTCGATTTCCAGGTTCACCTGCGAACCGGCGCGCAGGTGCTTCAGGGTCGTGACCTCGATCGTGTGCGGGATCAGGTTGATCGAGAAGCGGCACACCTTGGCGCCGTCGACGGCCAGGTCTTCCACGCGGTTCACGGTCAGCGACACGCCGTTGACCACGATCGAGCCTTTATAGGCGAGGAACTTGCCCAGTTCCTGGGGCGCGTCGATGACGAGTTCGCGCGACTCGCCGACCGGCTCGAAGCTGTGCACCCGGCCCAGGCCGTCCACGTGGCCCGACACCAGGTGCCCGCCCAGGCGCTCGGCCAGGGTCAGCGCCTTTTCCAGGTTGACTTCGCCCGGCGCGTCCAGGCCCACGGTCTTGTTCAGGCTTTCGCGCGAAACATCCACACAAAAGCGCGACCCAGTGATCTCGACCACCGTCATGCAGGCGCCGTTGATCGCGATCGAGTCGCCCAGCCCGACGTCGGCCAGCGGCAGGCCGCCGGCCTCGATCTGCAGGCGCACGCCCGCGTCCAGGCCACCCGCCAGCGGTGCGACCGAATTGATATTGCCGACGGCGGCGACGATTCCAGTAAACATGCTGCTTTTCCTTCAGGTTGGTTCTTGGTTGTCTATTCTAGCGAGGATGCGCAGGTCGGCGCCGATCGGCGTGACTTCATGGAAGCGCAGCGCCACCCTGTCCGCCAGGCGCGCCAATGGCGGCAGCGCGAACATGCCCTGCCCGGCGCCGATCAGGCTGGGGGCGAGATACACCAGCAATTCGTCGACGCAGCCTTCGCGCACCAGCGAAGCGTTCAGTTTCGAACCCGCCTCGACATGCACCTCGTTGATCTCGCGCCGGCCCAGTTCCAGCATCAGGGCCGGCAGGTCGACCTTGCCGGCGCCATTGGCCAGCATGATCACCTCATGCCCGGCCGCGCGCAGCAGCGCTTCCTTGTCCGGACTCGGCACGGCGGCCACGATCCAGCACGGTTCGCCCTGCAGGATGCGTGCGCCCAGGGCGATCTCGAGCCGGCTGTCGACGATCACGCGGCGCGGCTGGCGCGCTGCGTCTCCGCCCATGTCGATCCCGCGCACGGTCAGCTGCGGATCGTCCGCCTTGACGGTGCCGATGCCGGTCAGGATGACGCAGGCGCGCGCGCGCCAGGCATGGCCATCCTGGCGCGCTTCGACCCCGGTGATCCACTGGCTCTCGCCGTTTTCCAGCGCCGTCATGCCGTCCAGGCTGGCGGCCGTTTTCAGGCGCACCCACGGGCGGCCGCGGCGCATGCGCGAAAAGAAGCCGATGTTCAATTCGTACGCTTCGTCAGCCAGCAAGCCGGATGCAGCCGCGATGCCGGCCGCTGCCAGCTGCGCCATGCCGCGCCCGGCCACCAGCGGATTCGGGTCGCCCATCGCCGCGACCACGCGTCCCAGGCCCGCTTCGACCAGCGCGTTCGAGCAGGGCGGCGTGCGGCCGTAGTGGCTGCAGGGTTCGAGGGTGACGTAGGCCGTGGCGCCGCGCACGTCGTTGCCGCGCGCGGCAGCGTCGCGCAGGGCCTGGATTTCGGCATGCGCCTGGCCGGCGGGCTGGGTGTGGCCGGCGCCGATGACTTCGCCATCGCGCACGATCACGCAACCCACGCGCGGGTTCGGCGCGGTGATGGTCATGCCCTTCGCGGCCCAGGCCAGCGCCAGCGCCATGCCTTCGGTATCGGTCTCTACCTTGGTTTTGATCTGCACAGTATTCATCATAAGTTTCGAGCGGCTGACGAAGCCTCAGGGCAAGGCCCTGAGGGCGAGGCGCAGCGTCGAAGACAGTACGCTAGTACGGCGAGACGATGCAACGCAGCCATGAGGCTTCGTCAGCCGCTCGACGGCGCGTCGGCGCCGTCGCAATTGGTGTCGCGTTCCGGATTGCATGCGCGCGCCCGGCCCAGCATGTTGATTTTAATACGGCGGATTGCGCCGCCGTGAAACAGGGACAGCGTGCCCCAGCGCGCTGCATTACTGCCGGCCGCGCCGCAGCTGCGCCCGGCGCCATTGTAGGCGATGTAATACGGCGCTGCAGGACTCGTGAAGGCAAAGGCGGCGCTGACGCCCGCCGGCAGCGACTCGTGCACGGCGATGAGATCGTCTCCGGCGCCGGGCATGCCGTCGCCGTCGCGGTCGGCGAACACGGTCCAGCCCTGGGCCCAGTCGACCCCGGCCGCATCGCGCGGCATCAGGAAGACGCGCTCGTTGCGTGCGATCGCCTGCGCCCGGGCGAGGCCGATCGCCCCGAACAGGTCGTTGCTGGCGGTGCGCAGCTGCTGGGCGCGCAGCAAGGCGCCGAGGTCGGGCAGCGCCACCCCCAGCAGGACGCCGGCGATCGCCACGACGATCAACAGCTCGGGCAGCGAAAAGCCGCGCCGGGACTGTACCGCGTTCATGGCCAGCAGCGGGTCGCGTTGCCGCCGGCGCCCTGCTCGCCCGTGCTGCGCAGGGTCAGCGTGCCGCATTCGGGATCGGCAAAGCGCGCGTCGACGTTCGCCGTGCCGGGACGCGCCCGCAGCTGCACGCAGTCGCGCAAGTCCCTGTCCGGACAAGCCTCGGCGTCGAGTTCATACGCGCTGCCGGCGGCCAGGTTCCCCGACCACCAGGGCAGCCCGTCCACCGGCGCGGCGTTCGAGAAGGCGACATAGGTGTGGTGCAGCGCATGGTGCTGTTCCTGCTGCTGCATGGCCAGGATCAGCGCGACCTTCCCTTCCATGCGGCGCGTCTTCGTCAGGTAACGGGCGTAGCCCGGATAGGCGAGGCTGGCCAGCACGGAGACGATCAGCAGCACGATCATCATTTCGACCAGGGTGAAACCGCGGCAGCGCGCCATCATTATCGTCTCCGGTGAACCATCAGGATGCGGCCCGGTGCAGCTCGGGCCAGTTGGCAATCTCGCGCCAGCCCAGGCGCTTGCCGGCCAGGCCGCCCGCGGCGCGCCGGTAATAGCTCTGCAGGACGACCACCGTCGCCGGGTCGGCGCCGACGCCGAGCGCGGTGATCCGGAACAGCGGCTGTGCGCCCGGCAGGAGCTCGACCAGGTAGCGCGGCGCCGCGGCCGGCAGCGTGCCGGCGCCGGTCGGCAACGCGCGTCCGGTGAAACGTCCGTATTCGACGCCGGCCTCGCCCGCCAGGTCGGCCGCCTGCCATGCCGGCGGACTGGCGCCGGCCGCCAGTTTGCACAGTCCCGCCTTCTCGGCCTGGCCAGTGCAGCGCTCGGCGAACGCGTCGGGGTCGAGCGCCGTGAAAATTGCGGTGCGCGGCGAGGCCGGCCCGGCCGCGCCATCGATGTCGCGCTCGGCGTCCAGCAGCGCCGCCTCCGCCGCGGCGTGGGCCACCTGGCGGTCGCGTTCATAGCGCGCCGATTTGGCGCCCGCCAGCGCCGCGCGCGTGGCCGACAGCGACATCATCAGCAGCGCCAGCATCAGGAACAGCATGGTGACGAGCGCCGCGCCGCGCTCGCGAACAGGAATCGTCATGGCGGCTCAGGGTCGCGCCGCGCCGACCGCGAACACGGCGGTGAACAGCCGGCGCGAGGGCGGCGGCCCAGCTTCGTGCAAGTCGGCGGCCGCCAGCTGGACGCCGGCATCGGTATCCGCCTGCGCCAGGCTGTAGGCTGAACCGAACAGCGCATAGCCGTCCGGCTGTTGCACGGCCGCGGACGGCCGCTCCCCGTGCAGCAGCAGCGCCACCTGCACGCTGGCCACGCGCTTCCACGCTGTTTTTTCGTTGAGCTCGGCGGCGGGCAGCCCGGCGTCGAGCGCAGCGAGCGCGCCCGCATTCACGTAACGATTCGGGACGCCGTCGGGCGGCGTGTCGCTGTCGAGGCCATACAGCACCTGGAAGCCATCCACGCCGGACACCACCGCATCCGCACTCCAGTTGGCGGCGCCCCGGTACTTGCAGCGCAGCTCGGCAACGCCCTCGCCATTCCGGGCGACATAGAAGATGCTCCAGCCCTCCTTCGCCTCGTGCACGGCAAAGCCCGCGCAGTCGATGACGCTGCCGTCGCCGCCGGGCGCGGGGCCGGCGCCCGCATAGCGCACCGCCAGCACATCGCTGCCGTTCACGGCGTTCACTACCGCGTCGTCGATGCCGATGCTGGTCTTGACGAGCGAGCGGCTGTCCAGCCCCGCCAGCGGCGCCGGACCATTCACGCCCGGTCCGGCGGGGCCCTGGTGCTCCCAGTCGACATAGGCGCCCTGGCGCACCGCGCGTCCGATCAGGGCCAGCGCATAGCGCCCGCCATCGTCGATGCCGGCCGCGTCCTCATGGGCGACATAGGCCCGGTTCGCGCCGATCATCAGGACCCCGCCGGCCAGCAGCACGCCGAGCCCGAGCGCCAGCGCGACCAGCAGCTCGGCCAGGGTCATGCCGGCCTGGCGCAGCGAAAAGCGGCGAGGACTCATCCCGCGACCACCATCGCCACGACCGGCGCCGCCGCGCTGCTGCCCGGCGCGCGCCAGCCCAGCTTGACGACGACCGGCGCGCCGGCGGCGCCGGCACAGGCCCACTCGAAGGCCTGCACGGCCGAGTCCCAGCCGCTGCCGTCGCGGCAGACCGCGATGCGCCCGCCGGGGAAGGCGCCGTGGACGATGCGCGCGGCCTCGTACAGGTCGAAAGCGGCCATCTGGGCCGGATCGCACACGGATGCGCCGAAGCATGGGACAGGCGGCGCGGGCGGCGCGCCATCGGCCGCGTCGTAGGTGAACTGGAGATAGGGATTGGACGCGTCGGCCAGCGCCATCTGCGCGGCGTTGACGCGCATGCGCGCACCGAGCGAGGCGGCCAGCTGCATGGCTTCCGACTCGAGCGCGGCCTGCTGGCGCAAGCGCGCCGCCGTCACTTGCGTGCCTGCCGCGCCGACGACGCCGAGCGCGAGCACGAACATGGCGACCAGCACTTCGATGAGCGTGAAGCCACCAACACGACAGCCTTGCAAGGAACACCTCCACAGTTCAGGCGCGTCAAATTCGCGCGAACCGAGAAGTTATCAGTGGGGACGCAGGCTCCCGTGCGCTGGGTCAAGCGTGCGCATGGGGATCAAAGGCCTTTGATTTACTTGCGCGCTTGCCCGACTTCGGCCAGGGCCTGCTGGAACTCGGCGAGATCCTTGAAGTCTTTATAGACGGAGGCAAAGCGGATGTAGGCGATTTCGTCGAGACGCTTGAGTTCCTGCATCACGAGTTCGCCGACATAGCCGGTATCGACTTCGCGCCGGCCGCTGGTGAGCAGTTTTTCCTCGATCGAGGCGACGGCGGCGTCGATGGCCGCGGCCGGGACCGGGCGCTTGCGCAGGGCGAGCATCAGGCTGCCGCGCAGCTTGCTGGACGCGAATTCGGTGCGGCTGCCGTTTTTCTTGACGATGATCGGCATCGACAGTTCGATGCGTTCGTAGGTGGTGAAGCGCTTGTCGCATTGCACGCAGCGGCGCCGGCGACGGATCGCGTCGCCCTCCTCGGATACGCGCGTATCGAGGACCTGGGTGTCTTCATGCTGGCAGAACGGACATTTCATGGGCGCCGATGGTGCTCCGATGGTGCTGGGTGATGCGAAGGAACGACGGCCCGACTTATTCGCGGCCGCCGTTCCTGAACTCTACTACGTTTGCAGCGTGGGGGACATTTCGCTTACGCGGCGTACACCGGGTACTTGTCGGTCAGCACTTTGACTTCCGCCTTGACGCGCTCGATGGTCGCGGCGTCGTGCGGGTTGTCGAGCACGTCGGCGATCAGGTTGCCCACTTTCGTCGCGTCTTCTTCCTTGAAGCCGCGCGTCGTGAAGGCCGGGCTGCCCAGGCGGATGCCCGAGGTCACGAACGGCTTTTGCGGGTCGTTCGGGATGCCATTCTTGTTGCAGGTCATGTGCGCCTGGCCGAGGATGGCTTCCGCTTCCTTGCCGGTGAGGCCTTTCGAACGCAGGTCGACCAGCATCACGTGCGACTCGGTACGGCCCGACACGATGCGCAGGCCGCGTGCGATCAGCGCGTCGGCCAGGGCCTTGGCGTTCTTCACGACTTGCTGCTGGTATTGCTTGAACTCGGGCGTCAGCGCTTCCTTGAAAGCCACGGCCTTGCCGGCAATCACGTGCATCAGCGGACCGCCCTGGATGCCCGGGAAGATCGCCGAATTGATCTGCTTTTCGAACTCGGCCTTCATCAGGATGATGCCGCCGCGCGGGCCGCGCAGCGACTTGTGCGTCGTCGACGTCACGAAGTCGGCGAACGGCACCGGGTTCGGGTATTCGCCCGCCGCGATCAGGCCGGCGTAGTGGGCCATGTCGACCATGAAGTAAGCGCCGACTTCCTTGGCGATTTTCGCGAAGCGCTCGAAGTCGATGCGCAGCGCAAACGCCGAAGCGCCGGCGATGATCATCTTCGGCTTGTGCTCGCGGGCCAGGGCTTCCATGGCTTCGTAATCGATGTCTTCTTCCGGGGTCAGGCCGTAGGAGACGACATTGAACCATTTGCCGGACATGTTCAGCGCCATGCCGTGGGTCAGGTGGCCGCCTTCGGCCAGCGACATGCCCATGATGGTGTCGCCAGGTTTGAGCATGGCAAAGAACACGCCCTGGTTCGCCTGCGAGCCCGAATT
>Ga0308170_10002567_pt1 | contig 15482 bp, 15 predicted proteins | sample PhyBR2_2_FD_202136 | JGI IMG/M metagenome (GOLD analysis project Ga0308170, IMG submission 202136) | Phyllosphere microbial communities from UC Gill Tract Community Farm, Albany, California, United States - DLSLSB.R2 | ecosystem: Host-associated > Plants > Phyllosphere > Unclassified | place... | reverse complement strand
GGAAGTCCAAACAGCAAGGCATGCGAATGGCTCAACCGGCTTCCTGAAGATCTGATCGGGAAAAACCTGTGGCACGAGTATCCCGATGCGGTCGGCAGCGCGTTTTATGCCGCCTGCCATCATGCCTTGCGTACGCAGCAGTTCGGACAGTGCGACGCCTACGCTGCCCCTATCGGCAGGTGGCTCGAAGCGAGAGCGTATCCATCCGATGACGGGCTGACCGTATTCCTCCTCGATATCTCTGAGCGTAAGCAGCATGAATTGGCGCTCGTCTATACCGCTACGCATGACGCGCTGACGGGCCTCCCGAACCGCAGTGCCTGCCTTGAAACGCTCAACCAACAGCTTTCCACAAGCGGGGCGGCTGGTGAGGGTGTCGCAGCTATCTTTATCGACCTCGACCGCTTCAAGGAAATCAACGACGCGTTCGGTCATGCAGCAGGCGATGATGTTCTCAAGCAGATCGGACAACGTCTTCTGTGCTTTTCCAGCGAGACGTGCTGTCCGGCCAGGATCAGTGGCGACGCGTTTGTCATCATTGCGTCTGGCGGCAGCGAGGGACATGTCAAGAATCTCGCCTTACAACTATTAGACACTATTGCCGCGCCAATCGCGCTTCGGGGACGCGATATTACGATTGGCGCGAGCATTGGCATCGCTTTTGCGCGAGAAGACACAATGTCGGCAGATGACCTGATCAACCAGGCTGACACTGCCATGTATGTCTCGAAATCGAATGGCCGGCACTCACTTACCGTTTTCAGCGGTGATGTGAATAACTGGAGCCTGAGGCGGCTCCGCCTACGGCAGGACATGTTGCATGCCCTGCAAAACAGCGAGTTCGTTCTGCACTACCAGCCACAAGTGACTTTGCTGGGAAATCAGGTTGTCGGGGCTGAGGCGCTCGTTCGTTGGCAGCACCCTGAATTCGGGTTGCTTAGCCCAGCAGCATTCATTGAAATTGCAGAGGAATCGCCGCTGATCATCGAACTAGGGGCATGGGTGTTCAATGAAGCCTGTCGCCAGTTACGGCAGTGGCAAGAGCTCGGGTATTCGCTAAAAATGTCGGTAAACGTGTCTGCGCGTCAGCTCGCGAACCGGGACATGCCTGAGATGATGGCACAAGCTATCAAGCGCCATGGCGTCAGTGCGCATTGTGTCAAGCTTGAAGTGACGGAAAGCATGCTCCAGCAGGACTTTGATACGGCGTTCCAGGTTTTGGCCGGTCTCAAGCAAAAGGGTTTTGGTATTGCCCTTGACGATTTCGGTACCGGGTATTCAAACCTCTCGTATATCAGTCGGCTTCCGGTGACCGCAATCAAGATTGATCGTTCCTTTGTAACCGGCCTGACCGCCGACAAGAGCGCACTCCCACTGATCAAAGGGATCGTGGCCCTTGCAAAATCGCTTGATCTAACAGTGATTTGCGAAGGCATCGAGACCGCACAACAACTTGCGCTGTTGCAAACTACGCAATGCGACAGTATTCAGGGTTACCTCATCAGCAGACCTGTGTCGGCAGATGACTTTTTTTCTGGCTTTCTTTTACCTTCGCGCGCTTAAGACATCTTGCATAAAGCTGAGGGCTTTCCGGTGTAAAGCCCATTCCACGGATGCCCCCGATCCTATAGGAACATACGGCCATAACAGCACCTCCTGGATAGAGTAAGCGAACAGTAGCAAAAAGCCTTCCTGCTATATCTACTAGCACAAAGTGAGTCGCATGCTGCAGCACTTCTTCCAAACGATGAGTTAGAACGCATTGAACTTCTAGCATCACTCAAAATCCTGGATAGCGCTCCAGAACCGATCTTTGATCAGGTCACTCGCTTAACGAGTCGCCTACGGAACGGCGAGAGATGGCGCAGTGGGCCGTGGCACAGCGGTCAGCCACGATCAAGCTGGCGTGCCGGGCGTTTGGCATCAGCCAGCCCTGTTACAGGTACTAAACCAAGCTGGACGCAGAAAACCGCGTCATGCTGACTGGCTGGTGCGGCTGACGAACAACCAACGAAACTGGGCTTCGGGTTGTGCTTACCTGAGGCTACCTTAAGCCGGTTAGCAGCCGCGCACGCTGCTTAGCGCGTAATAGCCGAGGAAGATATCGACGGCGCGCGCCACATGCGCGCGCTGCTGCTCGTCGTCGAGCACGATGTCGAGACCGAACAGGCGCGGCAACACGATGCCGGCCTCATACAGCGCATTCAGGTGTTCCGCCATCTGCCTCGCATTTCCCTCACGCAGTTGGCTCTTGGCGATCGCCTTCTCCAAGTACTGTGCGAGCCGGTCTACCATGACGCCTGGCCCCCGGGCATAGAAGTCGCGCCCCAGCGACGAACGCTCCCCTTCGTTAATGGCCAGTCGCGCCAGCGCAAGCGCACCGGGCGTCGAGATGAATGTCAGTTGCCGTTCACCAAACCGCCGCAGTCCTTCGGCCAGATCTTCGCTGGCGAACAGCTCGCCGAACGCTGCTTCGCCATGGGTAGTTCCCGCCTCGATGAGGACTTCCATGAACAACGCGTCCTTCGAGGGGAAGTACGAGTAGACAGTTGCTTTGGATACCGCTGCTCTTGCCGCAATGTCGTCCATGGAACTCGTTTCGAAGCCGCTCTCCAGGAATATCTCTCTTGCGGCATCGAGAATGGTCTGACGTTTTTGCTCAGTTTTTTTACGCATAAATTTTCCACACAGTCAGATCAGTTTACTTGACGGGTGACAAAAGTCAATTCAAACTAAACTATACCGTATAGTTTATTAAATATTTAGGAAATCTTCGTGCCCACACTTAAGTGTGTTCGACTGGTACTCGGATCGGGCTTCGTATTGGCCGTCTCCCTTGCGCTCGCAGGATGCGCCCAGCGGCTGTGTGCAAATTGTGGATGAGGGACACGCCAACTGGCTATATGTGCAGGCAACTAATGCAGCAAACACAGTTTCCCAGATTTCGGGCGTAGTTTGTCCCTGAGTTGCCATATCTCCTAGGTTGAACTGGCCTTTACGAATGCGATGCATGAGTTCGATTCCTCGAATTGTCGTGGCGGCCGAAGTGACGCTTCTCAGACCCCAGCATTGCTCGTAGTCTGGATTTGACATTGCGATGGTCCTGCTCGATAAGATTGTTCAGGTATTTCGACGAGCGAAGCTTCTTGAAGTCAGGAAGCCCTCCCTGCTCTTGAATCTCATGAACGGCCCGGTGGGAGGCTGCGTAACCGTCCAGCGTGATAGTCTCAGGTGATCGGCGTTGGGGAGCGCACAGCGTTGCGAAAGAACGCTTTTGCTGAGGCGACGTTGCGCCGCGGACTCAGCCGGAAGCCCACTGTCTTACCTGACGCATCCACTGCACGGTAGAGATATGCCCAGCGGCCACGGATCCTTACATAACTCTCGTCCACTCGCCATGAGGTGCCAGCCGACGCCGCGAAGCGGCTCCAGCGTTTGTCGAACTCCGGTGCATACCCGCTGAACCCAGCGAAGGATTGTCGTGTGAGCGATCGACAGGCTCGCTCTGCCATCATCTCAACCAGGTCCCGGTACGACAGCTTGTAGCGCAGGTACCAGCGCACGCACAGGATGATGATCTCTTGTTCAAAGTGTCGCCTTTGAAGAGGTTGCTCTCGATCGGGTGGTTGCGCATGCTGGGCAAAGCCCATCATTCTAGCCCAACTGCCGTTTGCACCCGACCCCACTCAGCCTATCGAGAGATCGCACGTCATCTTGATCTCACAAAAATTTCCTAAGAACACCACTTTAACGCAGTTTTACCTTGACTTCCATCATAGAAATACGCAAGAATACTATACTAGACGGTACGGTTTAGTTAATCGGTGATGAGAAGCTAGGCTGTACACCGATAACGCGAGAAACATTTACAAGGTGTCAAATATGGATATGCTCACTAGTTCCAGACCGATGCGCATGATCGCCATCGCGGCGCTGGCCTGCTGCATGGTTGCAGGCTGCGATGAATCAAAAGCGCCCGCCGGCCCACAGGGCGGCGCGGACATGCCGCCCCCTCAGGTCAGCGTGTACGTGATTCAACCTGAAAAGCTTTCGATGAAAACCGAACTTCCGGGCCGTACATCGGCGTTTGAGATCGCGGAAGTACGGCCCCAGGTCGGCGGCATTGTGCAGAAACGCCTATTTACCGAAGGCGTCGATGTCAAGGCCGGAAGCCAGCTCTACCAGATTGATCCCTCGACTTTCCAGGCTTCGTTCAATTCGGCCAAGGCCGGTCTGGTGCGTGCCGAAGCCAATCTGCTGACCAGTACGCCGAAAGTCAAACGCTACAAAGAGCTGCTTCAAGCGGAAGGCGTGAGCCGTCAGGACTATGACGATGCAGTAGCGGCCGAAGCCCAGGCCCGGGCGGATGTGGACTCGGCCAAGGCTTTGCTCCAGACTGCCCGCATCAACCTTGAATACACCAAAGTCGTGGCGCCGATTTCCGGTCGGATCAGCCGTTCAAGCGTCACGCCGGGCGCACTGGTGACCGCCAGCCAGGCTACCCCCATGACCGTGGTGCAGCAGCTCGACCCAATCTATGTCGACATCAGCCAATCCAGCGAAGAAATGTTGCGATTGAAGCGCGCGATCGAAAGCGGGGGCTTGAAGCGCGGGGACGGCCAGGCAAAGGTACAGCTGAAGCTCGCCGATGGCAGCACCTACGCTTATGACGGCAAGCTGCAGTTTGCCGACGCCAGCGTGGACACTGGAACTGGCAATGTTGCGCTGCGTGCGCTATTCCCGAACCCGAAGCACGACCTGTTGCCCGGTATGTTCGTGCGTGCTTCGGTCGACACCGGTGTGGCCGACGGCGCCATCGCCGTGCCCCAGCAAGGCGTCAGCCATAACCAGAAAGGCGAGCCTACCGCGTTAGTCTTGAACGCCAAAGGCATCGTCGAGCAACGCGTGCTGGGTACCTCCGGCACGTCAGGCGACAAGTGGATCGTGACATCGGGCCTCGCCAGTGGCGACCGAGTGATCATCGAAGGCCTGCAGAAAGTAAAACCGGGAGCGCCCGCTGTTATTGCCGAGCGTCCCGCCGTAGTGGTTGTAGCCGCCCCAACCACTGCCCTCGCCCATTAATCAGGAGAACGTTTTATGTCACGCTTCTTCATCGATCGCCCCATTTTCGCGTGGGTGATCGCAATCATCGTCATGCTGGGTGGCGTGCTGGCGATCAAGGGTCTGCCGATTTCGCAATATCCAAGCATCGCCCCGCCGTCCATTTCGATCAGCGGCTCCTATCCGGGCGCGTCCGCCAAAACCGTGGAGGATGCGGTCACCCAAATCATCGAACAGAAGATGAAGGGTATCGACGGCCTGAGCTACATGGCTTCGACCTCCGATTCAACAGGCGCCATCAGCATCACGCTGACGTTCAAGAACGGCACCGATCCGGACATCGCCCAAGTGCAGGTACAGAACAAGCTGCAGCTGGCAACGCCGCTGCTGCCGGCCGAAGTGACGCAACAGGGATTGGTGGTCTCGAAGGCAACCAAGAATTTCCTGCTCGTCCTCGGCTTCGTTTCCGAGGACGGCAGCATGAACAATGCTGATCTTGACGATTACGTCGCGACCAACGTGGTGGATTCGATCTCCCGTTTGGACGGCGTCGGCGACGTCACCCAATTCGGTTCGCAGTATGCCATGCGGATCTGGGTCGATCCCTCCAAATTGCATAGCTACCAGCTTACGCCGGCCGATGTCATCGGCGCCATCCAGGCGCAGAACGCGGAAGTGTCTTCCGGCGAGCTGGGCGGCGCCCCTGCCGTCAAAGGCCAGCGCCTGAACGCAACCATCAATGCACAAAGCCGCCTGCAGACCACCGAGCAGTTCGGCGCGATCCTGTTGAAGACCACCGCTTCCGGCGCCACGGTCTACCTGCGCGACGTCGCCACGATGGAACTTGGCCGTGAAAATTACAACACCGTTGCGCGCTTCAATGGCAAGCCAGCAGCCGGCATCGCCATCAAGCTGGCTACCGGCGCGAACGCGCTGGATACCGCAGACCTGATCAAAAAGCGTGTTGACGAAATGGCCGCTCAGTTCCCCCATGGGATGAAGTCTGTGGTCGCCTTCGACACGACGCCGTTCGTCCAGTTGTCGATCGAGGAGGTCATCAAGACGCTGGCCGAAGCAATCGTGTTGGTGTTCCTGGTCATGTACTTGTTCTTGCAGAATCTGCGCGCCACCCTCATTCCGACCATGGCCGTTCCCGTCGTGCTGCTCGGCACCTTCGGCGTGTTGCTCGGACTCGGCTACACCATTAATACTCTGACCATGTTTGCCATGGTGCTGGCGATCGGCTTGCTGGTCGACGACGCGATCGTGGTCGTGGAAAACGTCGAGCGCGTCATGACGGAAGAAGGTTTGTCGCCAAAAGAGGCGACCCGAAAATCGATGGGTCAGATCTCCGGCGCGCTGGTCGGCGTCGCGCTGATCCTGTCCGCCGTCTTCGTCCCGATGGCGTTTTTCGGCGGTTCGACCGGCGTGATCTATCGCCAGTTCTCGATCACGATCGTGTCGTCGATGGTGCTGTCCGTGCTTGTGGCAATGGTCTTCACCCCGGCATTGTGCGCAACCATGCTCAAGCCTGTCGGCAAGGGCCATCAGCTGGCGGACCGCGGTTTCTTCGGGTGGTTCAACCGGAATTTTGCGAAAGCAACCGACAAGTATCAGGGAGCCGTCGCTTCGCTGATCCGCCGCCGCAGCCGTTCCTTGCTTGTTTACGGCGCCTTGCTGGCGGTCCTGGCGCTGGCCTTCATGCGCTTGCCCAGTTCCTTCTTGCCGGAAGAAGATCAGGGTGTGCTGTTCACGCAAATTCAGTTGCCGACTGGCTCCACTCAGGAGCAGACCCTGGGCACGCTCGAAAAGGTCGAGCGGCACTTCATGGAGAATGAGAAAGCCAGCGTGGCGTCTGTGTTCACGGTGGCAGGCTTCTCCTTTGGCGGCAATGGCCAGAATGCCGGCCTCGCCTTCATGAAGCTGAAAGACTGGTCCGAACGACCGGGCGCGCAAAATGGCGCAGGCGCCGTAGCCGGACGCGCAATGGGCGCGTTGCTCCAGCTGAAGGACGCCATGGTGTTCACGTTCACGCCGCCCGCCGTGCTAGAGCTCGGCAACGCTTCCGGTTTCGACCTGCAGCTGCAAGACCGCGCGGGACTTGGCCACGATGCGCTCATGCAGGCCCGCAACCAGTTGCTGGGCATGGCCTCGGCCAGCAAGATGCTGGCCGGCGTGCGGCCCAATGGGCAGGAGGATACCCCCCAGTACAAGATTGAAATCGATCACCAGAAAGCCACCGCGCTTGGCCTCACGGTCGCGGACATCAATCGTGTGCTGAGCGTTGGCTGGGGTTCTTCGTACGTCAACGACTTCGTCCACCGCGGCCGTGTCAAGAAGGTCTTTATCCAGGGCCAGGCAGAGGCGCGCATGGCGCCGGAAGATCTGGACAAGTGGTTTGTACGCAACGCCAGTGGCGAGATGGTGCCATTCTCCTCCTTCGCCAGCGGCAGGTGGATCTACGCGTCGCCGCGACTGGAACGCTATAACGGCTCGCCGGCTGTCGAGGTTCTAGGACAGCCTGCACCGGGCGTCAGTTCGGGCGTAGCAATGGCCGAAGTCGAAAAGATGGTAGCCAAGCTTCCACCAGGCATTGGTTACGAATGGACCGGCCTTTCTCGCGAGGAGCGTGCTTCCGGCGCGCAAACCCCGGCGCTGTACTCGGTGTCGCTCTTGATCGTGTTCTTGTGCTTGGCAGCATTGTATGAAAGTTGGTCGATTCCGTTCTCGGTGCTGCTGGTGGTTCCGCTGGGCGTCGTCGGCACGGTGTTGGGTACCTTGATGTTCCATCTGTCCAACGACGTGTATTTCCAGGTCGGCTTACTGACGGTGGTCGGCTTGGCCGCGAAGAACGCGATCCTGATCGTCGAATTCGCCAAGGAGTTGCAGGAGGCCGGAGATGATGTGGTAAGCGCGACCATGAAAGCGGTCAAGCTGCGTCTGCGCCCGATCCTCATGACGTCGATCGCGTTCGGCCTGGGCGTCCTGCCGCTGGCGATCTCGCACGGCGCCGGGTCCGGTAGTCAGAATGCGATTGGCATCGGCGTGCTTGGCGGCATGCTGACCGCCACCTTCCTGGGTATTTTCTTCGTTCCTGTGTTCTTCGTTATGGTGCGCAGCTGGTTTGCAAAAAAGCGCCCCGCGCTGGAACCCGAAATCCGCCTCGAGGAGGCTCATTAATATGAATAAATTGATCGTCTCAAGTGCCGTCGCGGCGCTGCTGGCGGGCTGCAGCCTGGCGCCGGTCTACCAACGTCCAGTCGCGCCGGTGGCGCAGGCATGGCCGCAGGGCGAGGCTTACCGGCCGGTGGCCGCAACCGGCGACGCCAAATCACCATCCGACATCGGCTGGCGTGACTTCATCAGCGACGAGCGCTTGCGCAAGCTGGTCGGTATCGCGCTGGATAACAACCGCGACTTACGGGTGTCGATTCTCAACATCGAGAGAGCCCGCGCGCAGTACGGCGTAGCCCGCGCCGACCAGGTTCCGCATCTGGATGCCACTCTGGGCCAGAGCGCAAACCGTGTAAGCAGGAACCAGTCGGCGACGGGAGAGGCCTATGTCAGCCGTCAGTACAATTCCGGCCTGACCATGCCGGCATTCGAGCTGGACCTCTTTGGCCGTTTGAAGAATACGTCAGCCGCGGCCTTGGAGCAGTATCTCGGTACCGAGGAGGCGCGTCGCACACAGCAGATCAGTCTCGTGGCCGAGATCGCCAATGCCTGGCTCACGCTGGCGTCCGACCAGGAGCGACTGGAACTGGCGCGTGATACGCTCCGCAACCAGCAGACCGGTTACCAGCTCACGCGCCGCCGCTATGAAGCGGGCGCCACGTCGGGGCTGGACATGCACGACGCCGCCACGACCGTGGAAGCGGCGCGCAGCGATGTGGCGACCTACACCACGCAGGTCGCCACCGACCTGAATGCGATTAATTTGCTGGTCGGCGCCGAGTTCTCATCGGAACTTTTGCCGAATGGCAAGATCGACCCGGCTACGCGGCTGGCGCCGGTACCGGGAAACATGCCGGCCAGCGTGCTGCAGCTCAGGCCGGATGTGCTGGAGGCGGAAAGGACGCTGCGCGCGGCAAACGCCAATATTGGCGTCGCACGCGCGGCGTTCTTCCCAAACATTTCGCTGACCGCGAGTGCCGGCAGCGCGAGCGGCGCGCTGTCCGGTCTGTTCAAGAGCGGGTCGGGGGCATGGAGCTTCGTGCCGCAAGTTTCGCTGCCGATCTTCGCCGCCGGCGCCAATCGCGCGAACCTGGACATCGCCAAATCCACCCGCGATATCGCAGTAGCGCAGTACGAGAAGGCGCTGCAGTCGGCTTTCCGCGAAGTGGCTGACGCCCTCGCGGACCGCGGCACGCTGGAAGAACGCGTATCTTCCCAGGCGGCACTGGTCAACGAATCGGAGAAAAGCTACCGTATCCACGAAGCGCGTTACCGTAGTGGAGCCGATACGTACTTGAACGCGCTCGTTTCGCAACGTTCCCTTTATCAGGCCCAGCAAGGCTTGATCAGCGTTAGGTTAGCGCAGGCAAGCAACCAGGTCACCTTGTACAAGGTGCTTGGCGGCGGCTGGCAATAACCACCATTGGCTGCAGGGCAACCGGATCGCGGCGGCGGCATGCGTGCCGCGACCGCGATCCGGTGGGCACTTTCAGCCAAATAAATCACATTGAACGATATGGTTCGCAAAACAAAGGAAGCGACGGCCGAGACGCGCGAACGAATCCTCGACGCGGCACTCGAGGTGTTTGCCGAGCGCGGCTTGTCGCAAATGACCTTTCAAGAAATTGCCAGGGCGGCGCGTATGACGCGCGGCGCGGTCTACTGGCATTTCGCCGACAAGACTGTTCTGTGCGACTGTTTGATCGAGGAGCGCGCGGTCATGCCAATGGAGGAGGTTCTGGTGCGGTTCGGAAAGCCAGGAGCGATCGAACCTCCAGTTGAGTTGAGCAATTCGTTCGTGGCGTTGCTGGATGCCTTCATCACCAATCCGCAGCTGCGTCGCATACTGGAATGCATGATGCTGAAGGCGGAATCGTTCTTCCACGCCGAAGCGATTCGCTCATGGCATCAGCGCTGCATGGTTGCCTGGACCATGCATGTTGCACGTTGCATCTCGGCGGCGCGAGACTTAGGAGGAACGCCATTTACACTTAGCGTCTATACGACGGGAGAAATTACCTGGATCATGTTGCACGGTCTGCTACGCTCATGGCTGGTCGATCCGTCAGGGTTCGATCTGATGGCTCAAGGCAGGCAGATGATCAATGTGTTCACCTGCGGTTTGCAGGCTGGCGGGCTGCCAAAGGCGTGTGGCGGCGATTTTCCGTCCAGCGAATCGAGATGAAGGCGCAGGATGCGTGTCGCGTCTCGAGGATATGATTCCAAAGGGCAAAGGAGAAACGATCGCGTGGAAAAGGACCTTCAAGGACTACGAGCCGGGCTTTATCCACATCGATATCAAGTACCTGCCGCAGATGCCAGATGAAAGCTCACGCCGCTACCTGTTCGTCGCCATAGATCGTGCCACTCGCTGAGTCTTCATGCACATCTATGGAAACATGACGGAGGCCAGCAGCGTCGATTTCCTGCGCCGGCTCAAGCTGGCCTCACCAATCAAGATTAACAAAATCCTGACCGACAACGGTTCACAATTTACCGATCGATTCACCATTAAAGATAAGAAACCGAGCGGCAAACATGCATTCGACGTGGCCTGCGCGGCCACGCCCCCCAAACGAATGGCATGGTTGAGCGTTTCAATGGCCGCATCAACGAATTGCTGCAGCAGACTCGCTTCGACAGCAGAGCCGATTTGGAGACCACTTTGCTAAACTATTTGAAGCTGTACAACCACCATATCCCACAACGCGCCATCGACAGCAAGACACCCATCCTAGCGCTTAAGGAAGGGAAAAAAAGCGCCCTGAGCTATTCGTCAAACGCGTTTACGATCAAACGGGACTCGGCACTTAATTGACGTCAAGCATCGCTGCCTCGCTCTATTCCACTTGCTCGATCGTGGCGTTGCCAATGAGACTGGTTGTAGGACTTGCCAGCTTGCGGTTGCCTTGAAAGAGGACAATCGTCTATTTGCGGTAACTGAGCGATGCTCCATAGGCAGGACGGAACATATTCAACTGCACGGTTTAGTTTCGACCTAGAATTTGTGCATAACGGACACTAACTTATTCCGCTGGGAGCACCAGGTCCATGCACATTTTGAGCCCGGTGGCCCTTACCGCCGATTAGCGGTTCAGCGCCGCCAAACTGACGCCGCTGGCCAAGGCCCTGATCCGCAGCGCCTACGGCAAGGCGCCGGACCGTTCCTACATCGGCGGCTGCTCGAATGGCGGACGGCACACGATGGTGGCGGCAGCGCGCTATGCCGACCAGTACGACGGTTTCCTTGTCGGCGACCCGGGCTTCCGCCTGCCGCTGGCGGCGATCGCCAACGTCGCTGGCGCCAAGACCTATGCCTCGCTGGCGACGACGCCGGGCGACCTCGGCACCGGCTTCACCCAGGCCGAACGCACACTGGTGTCGAACGCGGTGCTGGGCAAGTGCGATGTCCTCGACGGCAGCGCCGACGGGCTGGTACAGGATACCAAGGCCTGCCAGGCCGCCTTCGACCTGAACCGCGACGTCCCGACGTGCACGGGCTCACGCGACGGCAGCTGCCTGTCCGCAGCCCAGAAGACCGGCATCGCTGCCCTGTTCACCGGCGCGAAGACCGAGACCGGCACACAGATCTAGACCAGCTTCCCCTGGGATGCCGGCCTGGCGCCGGCCGGCTGGGCGAGCTGGAAGTTCAGCGCCCCGATCGAACGCGACGCCGGCGCGATCGGACTTATCTGGCAGGCGCCGCCGGGAGACGCAGCCAGCTACAACGGGCAGAACTTCGCGCTGACGGGCAGCCTCGACAGCATGCTGGCCAAGGTCAATGCGACGAACAGCGTCTACACCGACAGTGCGATGTCCTTCATGCCCCCGAATCCATCCAGCCTCGGCACGCTGAAGAACCGCGGTGCCAAGATGCTGGCCTACCACGGCACCAGCGACCCGATCTTTTCGAGCGACGACACCACGGCCTGGTATGAATCGCTGCGCACGGCCAACGGCGGCGATGCATCGAGCTTTGCGCGCTTCTTCCGTGTGCCGGGCATGAACCATTGCTCGGGCGATCCGTCCACCGATCAGTTCGACATGCTGACGCCGCTCGTGAACCAGGTCGAAAAAGGCCAGGCGCCCGACACCGTTCTGGCCAGCGCCAGGGGCACCGGGAATGCCGGCGGCGTGAACGCCGACGTCCCCGCCAACTGGTCGGCTTCACGCACGCGTCCGCTGTGCGCCTATCCGAAGGTGGCGCTATAAAGGCAGCGGCAGCATCGAAGACGCGGCCAATTTCACCTGCCAGTAGTCATCACCGCATGGCCGCACGCCTGTCCATCGGCATGCGGCCACCGCCGCCTGTGAACAACCCTTGTCATGACGGCGGAGCGCGAGTAGGTTCATAATACCTGTTACCAGACGACCGTAATGGTGAACGACATGAACCTGAAAGCCCTGATTCCCATACTGCTGCTGGCCTGCCTGTCCGGCTGCGCATCCACCAACGCCGCAAACGAACCCGTGCGCGCACGCGTTCTCGCCGAACTCGAGCAGGCCAAAGCGGACGGGTCCTATCCCCTGACCGAAGCACAATATGTGTATCCGAACTGGGTGACGCCCACCAAGGCACACCAGGCGCCCTGATGCCGTCCCCACGCCGCGCTGCTCGCCGCCTCCGCTCACGGCAAGTACCGTCGGGCGCCTTTCAGGAACAATGTCAGGGCCGTGTGGATGTCGGGAGTTAACCCTGCTTCCCTGCCGGGGGTGGGATACGACAGGAGGCGGCTTAGGTGGTCGCCCAGCAGACAGCTAATAAGGTGGCGTGCCAAGTGTTCTGGCGACAGGTCGCTTCGGAGCTGGCAGAGTACTTGCGGATGCGAGAAGAAGTCGGTAAGCAGAGCTACGATCGTCTCCGGGCCGGAATGCATGAAACTGAGGCAAACGTCCGGCGCGCGGGGTGCTTCGGCGATGACAAGCCGGAGCAGCGCTAGCGAGCGTTCACTTGTTACAAGGGCGAGATAATGCTGGGCGAAGCTGACAAGCACATCGCTCAGCTCGCGTTCCCCAGGCTCCATAATATGTGGCATGGCCGCGAACAGTTCGGCGCGGTGCGTCCGCACGACTGCGCCAAACAGCCCTGCTTTACCACCGAACTTCAAGTAGATAGTACGTACGGCCACCCTCGCTTCGCGGGCGATCCGGTCCAGGCTGACTTTGTGATAGCCATTCGTCAGGAACAGATCGGCAGCACAGGCAATCAGATGATCCATGCGGTGTTCGGCATCAGCACTGCGAGGGCGACCTGCGGTGCCAGTCGAACGTACTGGCAAGGGGGGCGGTGGCGGTTGCATCGAGATGTTTTCGTGTCGTTAACGCATCGGTACTCAATGCGTTAACCCGAGCATAAGGGAAGGCCAAGCGGGGCTCAGCCGGATCAATGCATGCGGGCGCCTTCGTCGGGCAAGAACGACAATGCAGACCTATACCGCACACCTGTTTCTCTTACTCATTGCAACGGCCGACCACCATCGACAGGAATCACCGCACCAGTCGTGAAGCGTAGGTGGGTCGCCAAAGCGACAACCGCTAGTGCAACCTCGTGGGGGGCTGCCAACCGTTGCAGCGGCGTTCGACGTGCCTGCTCGTCGCGCCACTCCTGGTCTAACGCCTTGACGAATTCGGTGTCCGACAGACCGGGCGCAACCGAAGCGACACGGATGGCCGGGGCCAGAGCGCGCGCCAGCGAACGCGTCAGGTTGTCCACCGCGGCCTTCGACGCGCAGTACATGACATTGCTGCCCATCGCAGTCACGGCCGCGATCGACGATACATTCACGATCAGCCCGTCTTCGTGCATCGCCAGTAAAGGGCGTAGCGCGCGCACGGTGGCAAATAACCCGCGTACGTTGGTCGACAGGATGGCATCGATCAGCGTGTCGTCAAGACCGTCGAGGTCGTCATGCGGCACGAAGCTGGTTGTGCCTGCGCAGTTGACCAAGATGTCGCAGCGTCCGTACCGATTTTCGATCGCCCTCGCAAGCTCCTTGAGTGCTGCGCTGTCAGTCACAGGAGCAGCCAGCGCTATATGGCCTGACGCGGCCGGTATCAACTCGGCCACCAGTGCCTGGGCGCGCTCGGCGGAACTGTTGTAGCCCACCACCACCGTCACGCCTTGTGTGGCCAGTTCACGACAGATAGCGGAGCCGATCCCGCCTGCGCCGCCCGTGACAAGGGCCACCTTGCCGTAGAGTGGAGTCATCTTCGCGCTCATGAATCAAGCGGCCTTTTTCAGTCGGCGCACGCGGATATCGGCCTGCTCCTTATGGCCGGAAAAGCGCTCAAGCGCGCACAGGCGCGAGCAATACTCGCCGACCAGCACCGACGCCTCGTCGGTCAGGATGCGCTGGTATGTATGCGTCTTGATGAATTTGCCCACCCACAGGCCGCCGGTGTAGCGGCCCGCGCCCATCGTGGGCAATGTGTGGTTGGTCCCGATCACCTTGTCGCCGTAGGACACATTGGTGCGATGGCCCAGGAACAAGCCACCGTAGTTGTTCATGCGCTCGAGGAACCAGTCGGGGTCTTCGGTCATCACCTGGACGTGCTCTGAACAGATGCGCTCGGACTCCTGCAGCATTTCCTCCTTCGTCTCGCACAGGATGATCTCGCCATAGTCGCGCCACGAGACGCTGGCTACCGGCGCCGTGTCCAAGCGCGCGAGTACCGTCTCGATCGCCGCCGGCAGGGCTTCTGCGATCGTCCGGCTGGTCGTTACGCATACTGCCGGTGACGTCGGGCCGTGCTCGGCCTGGCCCAGCAGGTCGACCGCAACGAGTTCGGGGTCCACACTGTCGTCGCAGATCACCAGGGTCTCGGTCGGGCCAGCGAACAGGTCGATACCGACGCGGCCAAACAGCTGGCGTTTCGCTTCCGCGACGTAGGCATTGCCAGGACCAACGATCATGTCAACCGGTGCGATGTTCTCGGTGCCGATCGCCATCGCCGCGACGCCCTGCACCCCGCCCATGACATAAATTTCATCGGCACCAGCGAGCGCCATCGCGGCAACGATTTCCGGCGACGGCTTGCCCTCGAACGGCGGGGCACAAGCGATGACGCGCTTGACGCCCGCGACCTTGGCCGTCAGCACGCTCATGTGGGCCGACGCCAGCAACGGATACTTCCCGCCCGGGATATAGCAGCCGACCGAATTGACGGGAATGTTCTTGTGACCCAGGATAACGCCCGGCAGCGTTTCGACTTCGACGTCGTGCAGCGATGCCAGCTGCACCTGGGCG
>Ga0308170_10002565_pt1 | contig 15484 bp, 26 predicted proteins | sample PhyBR2_2_FD_202136 | JGI IMG/M metagenome (GOLD analysis project Ga0308170, IMG submission 202136) | Phyllosphere microbial communities from UC Gill Tract Community Farm, Albany, California, United States - DLSLSB.R2 | ecosystem: Host-associated > Plants > Phyllosphere > Unclassified | place... | reverse complement strand
CCTCAGCGCTAAACTCGATCTCCTGTTCCATCAGCTGTTCTCCTTGGTGGCCTTGGCCTGCTCTGCACGATCATCCTCGGCAGACAGCTTCCTAGCTAGCTTCAGTGCCTCATCGATGTCATTGCGGTCGTAGCCCCATTCCAGGAAGTCGTCATACTCCCAGGCAAGCAGATCGACCCACCGCCAGGGCTTCATCTCCCGGGAGCTAACCTGCTCTACCAGAGTGATGAACTTTGGAGCATCCTCGGGCTCTGCGGGCTCCGTTGCTTCAGGCTCTGGCTGAGGGAGCTCAGGTTGGCCAAGAGTAGGAGCGGTGGAGGGATCAGGAACTCGGCCGTCCTCTGCAGGTCGAGCCACGAGCACATTGAGCCAGTGCTTCAGAGAAACGCCCCACTCGTTTCCGGGAATGATGAAGCCGTGGTTGTCCTCGTTGAGCCAGTGGTTCACGAAGCGGCGAGCAGCCTCGGTTTGAGCAGCTGAAGGGATGTTCCGACCGTAGCTCGGGCTCTCGTCGGTTGTGCCGTACCAGGGAAGCTCCTCCTCGTCGAAGTTGCCGTTGTTGTCCTCGAGCCAGGTCTTCCAGTTGGAAGCGTGGTGGTCTTCGGGAGTGATGTCGACCATGGTGAGTCTCGTTTCGAGTTAGTCTATGCGGTGGCTTAGAGCCGACCTTATCACGAGCACCGTCGCTTTAGCAACTTCAACCCTTGCTCGCCTTGAGCCCCTCTGCTCCGAGAAGAGCCCAGGTTCCCAGGGCCCAGCGACGGATATCCTGGCTGCGCTCTGAGCCATCGTAGAGGTACTCGTTGCCCGAGTGCTGGGGGTAGAAGATGCCCTCGGTCGCCCGAGTGAAGACCTCCCGGCCACCCACATCTCCCATGTACTCGTCGGGGAATCCGCTGAAGCGCTCGTAGCCGTCTTCCTTGACGCGCTCACCCTGGGGATAGATCTCCTGGAAGAGTTCCCTCTCCCCGGGGATGCCACCCGGCCGAGCTGACTGTATAGCGTGGCTGAACTCGTGAAGGAGCACCGAGTTCTGGGCATTAGCGTCGCCTCCGTAGCGCTTCGTGCCGATGGTGTGGTCTCGGAAGCTCAGCCTCTTCTCCTGGACCTCGTAGAGATCGAGTCCAACTCCGTAGTTCTCACCTCGGGAATCCTTGAGCTCGAAGTCCTTGGCCACCTTTCGGTAGCGCTTCCCTCGAGCGATGGCCCCAGTGGGCTTCTTGCCAGCGTAGAAGCTGGAGACAACTACTGAACCCTCTGCGGAGTCCACGAGCTCCGGGGCGAGCTCCCGGAAGCGCTCGGCCTGGCCGGGGAGGATCACCCCGTCCGTGTCGAGGACCTTCTCCTGGATGAGCTCGATGAAGCGATCATCTGCCCGGTTCTGTCGGATAGCGTGGAGCACGCTGTCGCCTTCCTGAAGACTTTCTCCCACACCGCGCTCAACTCGATCCACAGCGAAGCCCTGGAGCTCTCCGCCCTCGATCTCCTGGCGCAGAGCGATGGAGGAATCCACTACGAGGTCTCCACGCTTGGCCACAGTGCCCATCCTCAAGGGGCTCTTGGCCTCTACGGCCGAAGGTGCCATGACAGCAGCCTGGTGAATGTGGAAGCCATCCCGGGAGCCGTTCCGAGCGTTCACCGTCTCCGTGTGGACATCCCCGTAGACCAGGTATGCAGCACCGCTGGGAACTGGAGCCAGGGCTTCCTTGAGCTGTTTGGCGAAGGGGCCGTGGAACTTACTTCGAAGCGCTACGGTCTCGCCCTGGAGCTCCCGGAGGACGCTCGAAGCACTGTTGGCCAGGGATGCGAGCTCCGCTGAGCTCAAGTCGTCCCGATTCACCTCAATGCCAGCTCGAGCGAGGATCTCGTCCTCGATACGGCTACCGATCTCCTGGAGCTCAGCGAGCTTCGGAGCTCCAGCCTCTGCCAATATCTGCAGTCCTCGACGCAGCTCACTCAGGGACGATGCGCTAGAGCTCAGGGCATTTAGTCCCTGGGACTCCATGAGTGCACTATAGGCTTGTTCTGCCTCGAGCTCAGTCGCGAAGTGACCTCCGGCTCCGTAGGGGCAGCCTCGAGCTCCGGGCTTCGAGGCGTCGGCCGAGCAGGGTGCTGGTCCATCGGGTGTGAGATGGATCTGTCCCTTGGCCATGGCTGCTCCCTCGATTGGCTACAGAGAGCTATCTAACGAGCCGAGGCCTAGGAGCCCTTTGGCTTGGGCTTTGCTGCGGCCTTCTTGGCGGCACGCTTCTTGGCGGCGGCAGCCTTGGGGTCTCCGTCAGCGAGGATAGCATCAGCGATCTCATCAGGGGTGAAGCGACCCTTGGTGGTGGGCGTCTGCTGGCGAGCGGCCGATCCAGCGCGCTCGTCTGTGAGCTCGTTGAGCCAGTGGCCGTTGTGACCTCGCACCCACTCCATGGTGAGCCCCTCTCGATCCACGAGGTCGAGGAGCCGGGAGACGAGCTTGATGTTGGCGACGGGCTCACCGTTGGCCTTCTTCCAGCCCTTGCGCCGCCAGGCTACACCCCACTTCTGAGCGATGTTGAGCACATACTGGGAGTCGATCTCCAGATGGAGCTTCTCGACCTTTCGGTGGGCATGGAGGGCAGCGATGGCCGCCATGAGCTCCCCGATGTTGTTGGAGCCCTCGGGGAGGCTGCCAGACTGCCAGCGACCATCCTCGGCAACCCAGGCCCAGCCGGTCTTGCCGCCAGGATTCTTCAGGCAGGATCCGTCTGTGGCTACTCGCATCTGTTCTCTCCGTCTCAAAGGCCTTCGGCCGTCTCGATCATTCTATCGAGACGGCCGAAGGCCTTTGAGGAGCTGAGAGCTTAGTTCTCCGAAGCCTGCTTCCAGCTCTTGTCCTCCCGGCGACGGTTGATGCGCCGCTGCTTGATCTTCAGGGCAGCCCGGTGGCGCCAGCCCTTGGTTTCGATGAAGGCGCGCTTGCCCAGGGTCTTGCTCATGGGAACTCCTCGGATCGGTGGATGATGGGGGAAGCTCTAGGTGGAGCCTATCGCTGTGGTGAGGGCTACTTGGCCTGAAGTGCGCTGATCCAGCAGTCGCAGGGATTGCCACTGTCACCCTCGACTCCATCATAGCCCCATGCGATGGAATCACACTCGAGCCCGTGGTCGTAGTAGTGAGCTCGAGGTTCGCTGGGGATACCATCGGGTTCGGGATCGGTGAGTACCGTCTCGACGGCCTTCATTCGAGCGGCAGCCTGCTCCAGGGCATTGGCCGTGTCCATGTAGACCTTGCGGTCAGCTGTAGTCAGCATGGTGTGACGCGAGCGCTGCCGGTGCTTGGCCGCGAGCTCCGTGAGTCCCTCGGCGGTGAAGTCCTTGGCCATGGCGGCCTCCTGTCGTCTAAGCCCTTATGTCAGGCTGTCGGTGAGGTTGTGCGGAAGTGTGTTGAAAGCGCCTTAGGCGGCAGCCTCTGCGTGGCTGATGCCCTCCTGGAGCGCGATGACGCAGGTCCGCTCGTAGTCGGTGAGGATCTCGCCCCGGTTCCGACGCTGAATGGCCGTGGGGTGGTTCTTGCCGCAGGCGATGCAGAGCGGAGCGCGCTCGAAGTGCGGAGTGCTGATCGAAGTAGCGGTGGTGGTAGCCATGGGATCATTCCTCAGAGAGATCGGTGGTGTGGTGTAGTTCCGATCCTACGCTCCGGCTGACAGCCTGTCAACCAACTGCTTGATAGAATGCTCCCATGGGCCAGGCAGTGGCCCGTCTCAGAGCAGCGCTCCTACACGGCAGAGCTCATCTGAAGAGCAAGGTCCCGCGGATCCTGTCGACAGACTGTTCCCAGTAGTTCATTCCTTCGAGTTCCGGGATCAGGTGTAGGCTGATACCCAGAGAGCAGAAGACCATGACCAAGAACAGCTTCTCCAAGAGCGCCACCAGGGCTCGTATGGCCCAGACCGGTGAGCCCTACTCCGTTGCGGCCCGAGCGCTTGCTGATGAGACTTCAGAATCGTCGGCCACTCCAATCTATCCTCCCAGTCTGGTGGAGGGCGTTGCCGACTACGGAGCCCTCATCGTGCTCTGCGAACGCATCGCACTCTTCTCCAGCATGGGGCACACCGTCGAATATGCTCTAAGACTCACGGTTCCTCACACTAGTGACCCTGTGCTCAGGGAGGCCGTCAGCTTTATTCTGTCCGAAAGGACCCGAGAGCTCGCTGATGGGGAGTCTCGCAGTGAGCTAGCGAATCTCATGGAGCTTCGACCCAATGCATTCAGGGGAGTGTTCCCCGAAGTTGTCAGAACCACGAGCTCAGGCAGCCTCGATGGCATGAAGTTGATGGCCAACCTCTACCGCACTGAGCTCGAGATGGAAGAGCGCGACAGGAGATGGCGCTGATCCTGTAGTCCACAGGGCAAGGGGCTGCCGAACCTGTATCTTCCAACAGGTTCGGCAGCCCCTTGGCTGTCTTGGGATGAGCTTTCGCTCAGACGATCTCAGCGTAGAGCAGGTCGTTCTCGTGGATGCCCACGGCCTTCGCGGCCTCCGCGGCCGCCATGAGCACGCTGTAGTCGTCGGGATCCGAGCCTGCGTCCACTCGGACAACGCCGAGCTCGAGGTTGGCGTTCAGGACGGGGAAGCCCTGGTCAGCCATGCGCTTCGAGAACTCCTCGAGGCGGTCGTTGATGACGGTGAGAGCGAACTCGATGTCCGCGACGATGGGGGCAGAAGTGGTGGCGTTGTTCGACATGGTTCAATGCTAACCGATTGTCTACAGCCTGTCAACGGGTAATTGAGAACTGCTAGTTCAGCTGCCAGCGAAGAGCTCACGCTGAGGGAGTGCGAAGCGGATCGAAGGCCGCATCACAGCACCGAAGCCATAGCAAACGGTGGAGTCCTTGAGGACGATCTCGGCGGTGCCGCTCTGGGGATTGCCCCAGATGAGATAGTGGGCCTGGTAGTTCCTGGAGATCTGATTCCAGTTCGCTCCCAAGGCGAGCTCAATTCTGCGGCGAAGTTCTCGCTTGAGCTGAGTGCGGATCCGCCGGTTGTCTAGGGGCCTGGAATCAGCTGTCCGAGGCTTGTAGATCACCTTCGCCTCCTGGAGGGTCAGGGAACGGTCTTCCCGTGCGCGTGCTGCGTTAGCCATGGTAAGTCTCTCAGTTCTTCTCGAAGAGCTCGCTCTGGGCATGCTTTAGCCAGAGGTCGGAGCGGGGTCGCCGATTACCCCCGAAGCCAGTGCAGCCTCTGCGAACTCGAAGCACCAGAGTCGCCGTGCCATCGACAGGAGAGCCGTCGATGAGGAACTCATCCCGGTAGTTCTCCACGATCTCCTGCCAGGGCTCACCGAGAGTGCGCTCTGCTTCGCTGCGGAGCTGTGCCTTGAGGTAGCTCTTGATGGACCGGTTATCGTTGGGCTTGGAGGCAGAGCTCTTGGGCCGATAGTTGGCCTGCGCTTCTGAGAGCTTCATGGGGATTTCTCCTGAGTTTCGGGGTTCGATGTGCTGTAGTATTGGGACACGGAGCGAAGGGCTAGTAGATCAGGCCCTCGAGGATGTAGTCTCGACCTGCGAGATTGAGGAGCTTACTGAATACTGTGTCGTAGTCGTAACCCTCTACCTCGCTGAGGTTGGGGTGGGGATGACCGCCGTCGGCTGAGGTCAGGGCGAGGAGCTTGTCATTGTACCAGGAGCCCGCTGTCACGAAGATCGTGCGGTCGAGGCCGGGGATCGGAATACGCTTGCTGCTCTCCCCATCCTCGAAGCTCACATGCTCATCCACCCAGAGCCAGAGCTCCTCGTCAGTGAAGCTGTAGGCGTAAATGTCCTCGCCGAGGGGATCGGTGAGGATGAGTCCGTAGTGCTGTAGATCTGGCATGGTGAGCTCCCTCTCTAGCTGGTGTTCCTTGGACACTAATCTATCGAAGGCTACTTATTCTCGCTGAGGAGCTTCAGGTAGGCTCGGATCACAGTCGGAGCCACATACTGACCTGCTGTCATGCTGTGAGCAATCGAGTCCCAGCTCAGATTCTCGATCTCGGAGTCGATGAGATCAGCGAGCTGCTTGAGCTGCTTCGCATCGATGCCCAGGGGGATCTGTGCTTCAATGGGAGAGAGCTGGAGTGGCCCAGGTTCTGCGGGAATCTCCACTTCATTCTCAGCAGCCATTTCGGTGAGGATGGATTCCTCATCGGAGTGGCCCTCAAGGAATCCGCCGGTCCAGTCATCCCAGTAGTACTGACCGGGATTGACCGCCACAGAGATTCCGACTGAACGGAGCTCACGCAGCGCTTCCACGAGCCGGAAGAGGAGCTTCTGACGGAACTCGGAGTTCATGGCTCCCAAAGGCGCCGGCTGACCGAAGGCCTCATCGACAATGAGCTCCTTATAGCTGTAGAGCCGTCGGTTGCCAGCATCGAAACCGGCCTTGGCGATGGTCACCGTGAAGTAGATCTCGAAGGCCAGGAGCCGACTGAAGCGCCATTCCTTCGGATTGTGATCCGTGAAGCGAAGCTCTCGAAGCTTATCCTCTGTAGGCAGCTCTGTGAGGCCATCCCAGCCTGCGGGGACGGCGAGTTCGGTGTGATCCAAGGTGGCTCCTTCTCGAAGCTGTAGAAAGGTCTGAGATGAAGGAATGAGAAGCGAAAGCTATCGCTCAGCGAAGCTCAGCGAGCTCGTCCTCCAGCGAGGTGATGATGGTCGCCTGAGCAATCATGATCTCTCGGGCGGTGTTGCTCAGCTCGCTGCTGCCATCGTTCTTGTCCTCAAGCGTCTTGAAGAGAGTGAGGAGATCACGGATGGAGTCCTTGAGGGTCTCGCGCTCAGCGTCGAGCTTGCCGGCCTCGGAGACAGGGAGCTCGTCGAGGTCGAAGTGCTCCGCGGCAACGGCGCGAACCTCGTCGTAGAACTCCAGGTCCTTGGCACAGTAGATGCCGAAGAGCGGCAGCTCATCCTCGACGGTGAACCAGTCGCCGGTGACCGGGCACTTGCGCTCGATGACGATGCCGTAGACATCGCCACGGGCCCAGGCGGTGAAGGTCTCGTAGGCGCCCTGGGCGATCTCAACCGTGGGACCTGAGATCACGAGGTCTGCCCAGTCGCTCTGGCTGTGACCCCGGTAGAGCCGGAGGTCGAGGAAGGCGGGGATGTCGGCACCGAGCTCGCGGAGGATGTTCATGGCTCGAAGAGCCTTGCGGGCGCTGTGTCGGTAGCTGATCTCCCGGAAGGTCTTGAACCAGGCGGGTTCGATGACCTTGGCGTTGGCGAGGTCGCCCTCGATGTCGAGGACGAAGATTCCCTCTGCAGCGTCGCCCTCGAGGTTGATGAGCCGGGGGTCCTCGGCGGTCGTGTCGGAGATGACTCGAGCGGAGGTGAAGTCGTTGAGCTTGACCGTGGTGTTCAGCATGGGATCATCCTATGCCACCATGCTGTCAGTTGTCAATCCTCTTGAAGGCTCTGCTTCTCTGCCTCGATCCTAGCGTGCCAGCCGGGATACTGAGCTTCCAGGGCAGCTTCGTAGGCTGCCTCGCTCTCGGGAGTGACCGGTACGGGCTGAGGGAGGGGAACGCGCTCCTTGAGCTCCTGAGCCGCGGTTAGCACCTCGAGATCCCGAGCAGCCACACCCACGGCCGAAGCAGAGAGTAGTGGATGGCCCTGAGCCCCGCTACTGAAGTTACCCGCGAGCTCTGCCTGAAGCATGTCGCTGGCGTTCCTGAGCCGATCCATGGCTTCGGCGATGCGCTCATCCAGAGTCTCGCCCATGGCCTCGATGTGGCCGAGGCACTGTCGAGCCAGGGTATCCCAGTTTCCGTAGACGCTCTCTCCGTGGAGGAGCGCATCATTGCCGTACTTCTCCACGAAGGCCTTCAGGGGAGGAATGAGACCGCTGATGTTGTCTTCCTGTACGGGGATGGCAACCTGGCCACAGCTGCAATCAGCCGAAAGGGTCTGAGGTTCGCCCCAGCCCACGGCGGAGGTTGTGAAGGTGTGGCCGGGAGTGAAGAGAGCGCCTTCGGGCTTCATAGCCTCAATGATCTGGTGACCCATGGGAGCATCCTTTCCTGGAGCGCTTTTGGTCTGCACCCTCAAAGCTCATCCTATCACGGTGGCTACACACTCTAGGAAAGCTGGAGGCAGACAGCTTCTAACAGCCTACCTCCAGGCTCCTGCTGGTCAGCCTTCTAGTGCATCGTAGGCTTGGAAGCGTCTGAGGGGCTCAGCGTAGACCCCTAGCACTCCACGACCTGGAGGATTGCCCTTGTAGCCACTGTAGCCCACAACCCTACCGAGCACACTGTTCTGAATCTCCGGGGCTGCAGCGCCGAAGAGAACGCGCCTGCCAAGATTGGCCAGGGTCATTCCGTCGATCAGGCTTACCCTCCAGGAGCCCATAGCGAGGAAGAGGTAGACTCCAGCAGCTCTACCTGTTCGAGCAAGCTCTCCGATAGCGTACTGAGCGATTTCTGCACGAGCGATCTCCGTCTTGCGGTAACCTTCGAGGAAGCTGCCGATCTCATCCGCTACGAGGAAGATCGGCTTGAAACCAGGAACCTCATGCCAGTCGCGAACTCCAGAACGCCTCATTTCTTCATGGCGAGCCTCAACCAGTCTATGGAGATCGTCGAGGAGATCCACGGCTTCGTTCTCACCCCAGCTGAGTCTGTCTCCCTTGCGCTCGACTGGGAAAAGGGGGCGGCGAGTGCCGTTGGGAGCACCGATGAACCAGAGCTGGGCGTCAGGATGAGATTGAACCTGGCGAACGATGGTCCGGAGAAGCTCAGTCTTGCCGGTTCCAGCATCGCCTGAAATCAGGGTGTGGGGAGCATTCCCAAGATCGATCTGCAGCGCTGCACCCTCCGCCATTTCTCCGATGAGGAAGCGCATTCGAGGGTCATCCCTACGGAAGTTTGAGTTGAACTCCGGACCCACATCTGAGATCAGGTTTTCCGGAGCAAGTCGAGGTAGCTCGACGGACTCCTGAGGAATCCTAGAGTTGGGGTGCTCTCCGACAAGACCCTCTGCTCCGAGGAGCTCATAGAGCGAACGGACGCTCGGGTTGTTGGTGCTGAAGTTGAGCTGGAAGGGCTTCCCCCTGAGCCGGCGATCCTTTGAGATCATGCGGAGGGATTGCTCGTTCTCGTCGAAGTAGATTCGCACATCCTTCAGGGACAGGTACGGCTTGGCCATGCTATTCTCTTTTCGTGAGGAGGCCGGATGAGCCGCCGGTTCGGCCGATCAGATTGATCGTGAAAGCCCTATCACAGGGAAGGAGGGCTGCGAGCACAGTGCCCACAGCCCTCCTAGTTCTCAGCGGCTACTCGGTGAAGGCCTGGAAAGCTCGAATCTTGGAGGCATAGGTTCGAATTACTCCACGGCCCTGGGGCTCTAGGATGTCTCCTCCGTAGGGTGAGCTGATTCCCAGTGTCATGGCTTCACCATTGGGATCGCCTTGACCCATGAAGATGCGGCGACCCATATTAGCCTTATCCTCACCGGGGATCATCACGGCATGGGGTCGCTGTTCAGCCGAGAAGCTGTAGATCCCTACAGCCCGGCCGAGCTTCAAGATAGAGCTAAGGCTCGGCTTGATGTCCCAGATCTCCTTCGCTACGAGGTAGTTCTCAGAGTCGGGAAGTGCACTCCAGAGTCCGTCGAGAAAGAGGTACTGCGGCTCTATTCCCGTGGTGTGACTCCAGTGGTTGACGCCTCGCGCAGCCAGGAGCTGAAGTCGCTCATGGATGAGCACTCTCAGGTTCTCGATGAGCCTTGCCGCCTCCTCCAGGGTACCGGCGTAGCGGTCCTGGTGGCGCAGGGCGCTCTCCTCACCTGGAGTCAGCCTGTCCTTCAGGTTGACCCAGTGGACAGCGCTGTGAGGCCGGTCCATGGCCTGCTCTCTAAGCGTGTTGAGGAGCACGGTCTTCCCGGACCCGGCTCGTCCCGCGATGAGCGTGTTGGGAGCGATGCCGAGGTCGATCTCGAGCTTTCTATCTCCGAAGGTCGATCCGAGAAGGAAGTTGAGCCGGGTATCACTCCGGCGCTCAGCGTAGTCGGCCTCGAAGACCGTGCTATTCTGGGGTGAGAGCTTGCGAGGGAGCGCAGTGCGCACGGGGAGCGCGTGCTCCCGGGGATCGATGAGGCCCTCGGCGGTGAGGAGCTTGACCAGGGACTCTGTGGTGGGAGCATCCCGGACGAGGTTGATCTGGAAAGGCTCGCCCCGAAGCCGCTTGTCCTTGGAGATCAGTCGAACCGATCCGCTCTTCTGGTCGTAGTAGGCTCGAGTGTCCTCGAGCTGCAGGTACTTCTTTGGCATGCTGTTCTCTTTTCGTTACTTGGCCGGAGGCAGTCGCCGGTTCGACGGCTCGAAGTCGAGCCAGGAGCTATCCTATCGAAAGCTGAGCCACAGCTGTGAAAGGAGAGGGGCTGCAGTCCGAAAACTGCAGCCCCTCTCAAGTTCCTAAGGACAGGCTCCTATCAGCCGTTGAGATCGATGGAGAGCGCCCTCCGATTGCCCGCTGTGTCAAGGGCCGAAACACCGAGACGCTTCATGAGTTCGGAGTAGCTCACCTCGACCGCACCACTGATAGGATTGAGCCTAGCGGCGCTCTCGGGGAGCTCATCACTCACGACAGGGTCACCGATGCGAGCGTTTCTCAGTCCCTCACGGGCGTTGGATGCTAGCTTCTCTCTACCGAGGAAAGCCTCGATGGCACTGTCCAGCGAAGCGCCAGGCTTCTTGGGGTCAATGAAGTAGAACGGGGCGCTGGGGAAGTTCTTCTTTAGGCATTGCTGAGCAACACTACTCGTGATCTCCTCCCGGAATTCAGGATGGTAGGAGACCACAGCGATCAGAGCGTAGGGAGCCAGCCAAGCGATGGTCTCAACGAAGAGCTTGGATTCGATGCGGGAATCAAAGAACTGGTCGATGATGAGCACCATGCTGAGATCGTTGGTCAGAGTCCCATCAGCCAGGTGCGCTTGAAACGACTCTAGGCTCGGCTCGTGATTCTGGAAGTTCCAATCAGGCTTCATCTTCAGAATGGCATCCCCTACAACTTCAGGGCCCACGAAGACAGCTCGAGGCGCCTTCTTAGCCTGAAGTGAACCCTGTGCTTCGAGAGGGGAAGTCTGAGAGGGCGTGAAATCTCGAGAGCCGATGAGCGACGCCTGGAAGAAAAGCGACTGGAGGGATTCGACGGATTCGCTACCCCGGGAGAGCGTCACCTGGAAAGGGAGACCCTCGAGCTTAGGGTCTGCCGCAGTGAGCCGGAAGACACCGGCTTTCCTATCGTAGCGAGCTCGAAGGTTCAGATCGATGCTGTCTTCTGCCATGATGTGGCCTTTCGTTTTGGCCGGCTACCCACCGGTGAGGAGCTCGAGGATGTCGAGCTGCAAGCTACTATCGCCTGCGAAGCCAGTCCAACAGCGAGCGCTTTTTGCGAGGCGGAGTCTCCGCGGTCGCACTGGGAGCAGCTACCGGAAGATCCACGATGATGTAGCGTCCAGTCTCCGGATCCCGGGCCAGCGTTCTTCCGCTGCTTCGAAGCTTGAGCTGAACCTCCTCAGCGAGCTTCCGAGCAAGGCGCCTGGACTCCTCGCTGTACTCATGGGGCTCCTGCTGAGGGCGAGTGCGCTGGAGGATGTCGTAGACCTCTCCGGCCATCCTCCGGTAGCCCGCGAGCTCGCTGTCCACTTCTGGCCTCTGAGCCATGGCCTGTTCCTTCCGTTGAGCTTCCCCGTTGGTCTCGCTGTTGTATCCAGAGAAGTGTATGTGCTGTTCGAGGGCGGTCCCCAGCTGACTCTCAGTGGCCAGTAGCCACCCCTAGGAGCGAGGAAACCCTCGAGGATCAGCGTGTGTGCGGCTGAGGATTCTCGAGGGCTTAGGTGGCAGTTTAGCGTTCTAGGCTTCTACCGCCTCTACCGATGAGCTGAAGGCCGTTCCAGCCGGGCCATCCTGAGTAGCCAGGATGCAGAGGCCGAAGGCTGCTTCAAGGATTCCGCCAGCTGCAGAAATCAGGAGCCCCTGGTAGCTGTTGGAGAGCAGCGCTGAGGGTGCTCGAAGTCACCCTATCGCAGAAGAAAGGCCGTCTGCAGCGCTCTCAAGGAAATGCTGTAGACGACCCTTCGGACGCAGTGCGACTTAGATTAGGATGACACCGTCCGCGCGCTCGGTGTACTCAGAAGTCCAGCCCTCGACCTTGAGAGCCAGTACCGCCGCGCCAAAGTCTACCGGGCTCTCTCGGATTCCCTCGACTTTGGCGAGCACCAGGAAGCTCTCACCTTCGATGTTGGAATTGGCGAAGGCAATCCGGTCGCCGACCTCGATCTTCCGGCCGATCTTGTCCAGGGCGACGGGGATTGCATTGGCGTTTGTCATGGTTCCAATCCTATTCGCTCGAACTGAGTCTGTCAATCACCGTTGATGGTCTAGGCCAAAGAACGCCGCCCGCCAGCTTAAGAGCTGGCGGGCGGCTGGAGGTTCTTGTCAGGCGACGGCGAGGGGAACGAGGTCGATGTTCTGGTTGGCAGCGGGGGTCACGGTGAACTGCTGACCGTCCATCTCGATGATGTCTCCCAGGGAGACCTCGATGCGCTCTACGACCTCCTGCGGGTGAGCGCTGATCATCACGCCCTCGCTGATGGCGTAGTAGAGGTTGTGGCCGAGTCGACGGGATCGCTCAACGGCGGCTTCCTGGTCTTCGTTGTAGCGAGCAGCGTACTCAGCGACCGAACCCAGGGTGAAGGGGTGGGGGAGCGTCATGTCTCCCCGGTAGTTCTTGAGTCGCACTCCGAGGCGGGCTCCTGCCTCGAGGCGGTGGATCGAAGCGGTTGCGGTGGTGTTCGCGGTGGCGTTCATAGGTCCATCATATGCACCACAGTTCGATTCGTCAACGGTCAGTTCAGAAACTGAAGCCGCCCGAACTGAAGCCGCCCGCCGACTCCTTTTTGGGAGCTGACGGGCGGTTGAGTGTTCCGATCAGGCGTTGTTGACCGGGACGAGACGCAGGTTGTCGTTGGCGGACTGGAGGACCTGGAAGAGCTCACCGTCGAACTTCACCAGGGAGCCGAGCTCGACGACCTTGCGGACGGGCTGCTCGAGGGGGTGGAGGGCGATGACCGAAGCTTCAGCGATGATGTAGTGGAGCTCGTGGCCGAGACCCTTTGCCCGGGCGATTGCAGCCTCGGGGTCTTCCTTGTACTCGAGCGCGTAGCCAGCGACGGAACCAGCGGTGAAGTGGCGAGCGAAGTTCTCGATGCCGCCGCGGAAGCCGACGATCTTGACTTCGAGGTGGTCGTTGTGGAAGAGCTCCGTGACGATGGAGCCGGCGGGGACGAGGTCGAGCATGGGCTTCGACGGGATACCCAGCGGTCGGCGGAAGGCGGTGGCGGTGGTGTTCGCGGTGGCGTTCATGGTTCCATTGTAATCCGGGCTCGACGGAGTGCACAACCCTCAGTTTGAAATCAGTTTGGACTCACTCTGAAGTCAGTCCTTCCTTTCCCGGCGGATCCGGTCGATGTTGCGCTGGGCCTGCCAGCGGAGCTGATCTGCTAGACGCTTTGTCCGATCCTTCCTGCTCTCCCGACTGATCCCCATGTAGCCGTCAGCTCTGATCTCGATGGCCTGCAGGGCTTCCCGGAGGCGCTCATCGGCCGTAGTAGTCTCACCGAAGTCAGAGCCGAAGTTCGCTTCCTCCAGTACCTCCTGAACAAGCCAGAGGGGTACGAGAAGGTTCTCGTCCTGAGGCTCAAAGCACTCCGAGTTTTTCTGTGCCATCTTCGATCTCCCTGATTCCGATGCTGTCCTATCGTCGCCACTCTAACGAGCTCAGCGTTCTGCGCCCGGCTCTGCCTGCAACAATAGTGTGCGGTTGGCAACTATAATGTGCATTGGAATCGTCCCAGAGGGTAGCCCACGGCCTACTGATCTGCGGTTAGCGTGTCCGCGGGGACCCAGGTCTTCCGAACGCCATCCTGAGGGGAATCCACCCGCTCCATCTTTCGCTCGACCCCGTCCACCGTCACATCCTTGAGGTAGACGCTCGACTTGCGGGTCGTGTAGTCGAACTTCAGCACGCCGTCCTTGGATTCACAGTGCCAGCGAGTGAATGCTCCCGGCTTGCCGCACTTGAGATCTTCACGCTTGCCGGAGGAGTCGATGTAGCCGAAGGCACGCTGCTCAAAGGCACCGACCTTCTTCTGGTAGATCGTGTAGCTTGGAAGCTGATCGGCGGGAACCTGAGCCATGCAGCCAGTGAGAATCACAGCTCCGCCCAGACCGATGCCGAGGCCGGCAGCGATGCGACGAAGGATCTTGGTCATCTGCGATCAGTCCTTCGAACCGGGCTTGCGGACAGTGCCCTTGACCATGTCGGCCACGACCCTGCCTTTGGCGATCATGGTGCTCAGGGGAGAGGCCAGGTCGTCGGCGATGGTGTGGCAGTGCTCGGCTGCCTCCTTGAGCACATCGTTGATCCGATGGGCCTTTCCATCCTCGAGGATCTTGCCGATCTTCTCGCCGGCCTTCCGAGCGAAGGCGATGGCCTCTGTTCTACTGGGGATTCCCTGTACCATTGTGGTTCTCCTGAGTTTGGGCTGAAGGTTCTGGAAAGAGAGGAGGGGAGGACCACCCGAAGGTAGCCCTCCCCGAGGGGATGGATCAGTAGGAGTAGTTCCGGTAGTAGCGCGCCTTGCCGACGGTGAAGGGCGTGCCCTTGCTCATCCAGCGGCCGTTCTTGTTGAGGCGGATCGTGGTGATCTTCCCGGCGGGGTCTACCATGGATTTGAGCTCGTCCTCGGTGTAGGTGTGGTCCCAGATCGGGAAGGGGCCGTCGTGGCGGTCGACCTCGTGGCCGGTGGCGAGACTCGGGCTGATGAGCTCGGCCAGGGTCACAGTCTTGCCGGACTCGGAGACCTTGGTGACGACGAAGCCGTAGGTGTCCTGCGGGTAGTGGAGGGTGGCACCCTGCCCAACCTCGGGGCGGGGGACGACCGCGCCGTTGGCAGCGGTGAGGTTCTCGGCGGTGGCGGTGGTGTTCGCGGTGGCGTTCATAGGTCCATTGTAAACCGCGATCTTCTCAACCGCAACAGCCTATCCAAACTTTTCTCAACCCGTTGAGCTACAGGGCTCTGGCCCCGAAATCCCGGAGGACTTCGAGGCCAGAGAGGGTGGGTTCAGAGGGATCTCGGTCAGTCCTCGTCTCGGCCACCGAGATCCTGGAGCTGAAGCTGCTCGATGCTGTAGTGCATCCGGTACATCTCCATGTACTCATCGAAGTCCATGGAGAAGCCGCGAGCTGTGTCCCGCTCGAAGCGAACTCGCCTCTCAGCCTCTTCAGTGCGGCGATCCTCGTCCACGATGTGCTCAGCCTGCTCGTAGCTGCAGAGGTAGAGTCCGATGGTCACGACGGGGCCGCCACCGTGGCCCGCATCGGTCTTGGTGATGAGACAGGCGTTCTTCGGGGTCTGTTCCATGGAACTCACCATACGCGGTGCACCAGGTCCGCGCAACCCTCAGAGAAGCCTCA
>Ga0308170_10002563_pt1 | contig 15492 bp, 11 predicted proteins | sample PhyBR2_2_FD_202136 | JGI IMG/M metagenome (GOLD analysis project Ga0308170, IMG submission 202136) | Phyllosphere microbial communities from UC Gill Tract Community Farm, Albany, California, United States - DLSLSB.R2 | ecosystem: Host-associated > Plants > Phyllosphere > Unclassified | place... | reverse complement strand
GCTCGGCGTCGGGGGCTTTGGTGGCGCCTGTGGGCGCGCAGAGGGAGCGAGGAGTCAGCCTGCAGGTCGTTCAAGGGCGAGCTCCTCGAGGGAGGGCGAGCGAGGGAAGGAGGAACGCCGGAGTGAGGGAGAGGAGGACTTGCCCGTCGTGATCTCCTCGCTCAGCATGAAGCTCAGCAGGCCGACGAGGATCGTCTCGATGCTCCACGACACGTTCCAGCTGCCCGGGTGGAAGTTGCTCATCGAGGTGCCTGCGAGCGGGAGGGAGAGCGCGTCAGCGTCGGCGGGACCAGCGAGAGAGGAGAGAGCGAGGCAGGACGCACAGATGGCCGTGTTGGGCGCGAACCGGCCTGACGGGGTGAGCATCTTGAGCTCGGGCGGCGCGAAGGGGTAGTCCTGTGGCCGCAGGAGTCAGCGTGGACGGATCGCGAGGAGGAGGGCGAGGGAGGGGACGGAGCGCGCCTTTGTGAAGGTGACGACGGCCCAGTACTCGCCGCCGTGGTAGGGCGTGTCTGGCGGACCGCGGAAGATGGCGTGCCATTCGAGGATGCTGTGAGGGTGGGAGAGGGTCAGCTCCAGAGGGCGAGGAGGACGACGACGAGGAGGAGGAGGAGGAGGGGAAGAGGGACGCACTTGGACTCGTTGGGACGGGCCCAGATGAAGGGCGGCGGGTCCTTCTGGAATGCCTGGTGCTCCTTGCCGAGGCGCTTCACGGCCATCTTGCTTGCGCTCATGGTGGTGGAAGGCGAACGAGGCGGTGCTGGTCGAGGAAGGGGGAGACGAGGGTCGGGCGGGGTCGAGGACAGCGGGCGCGGGCAGGAGGGTCCGGTATGAGCTGTTGCGAGTCGGTGCAGCTGGGCACTGGCACAGCAGAGGGGCTGGGTGAGAGCCGAGCGCCGTCGAGGAGTCGTCGTTCGTCGGCAACGAGCTCCTCTGCGCTCGCTTCTCCACTTCTTCGGCTGGGACTCGCTCGAGCACGTCAGGAGCTGCGATGAGCAGCTTGCTATCCAACGGCCTGGTCCAGACAGCCGCAGTGAGCACCCCGTTCCCCTCGCTCCTCCTCGCCTCGCCCGGCGGCCGGCTCATCTCCCCGCTCGCCCTGCAGCTCATCGCCAGCCCCTACCTCGTCCCACGAGCAGTCCGACTCGCCCAGGACTGGCTCAATCCCCGCCCAAAGGGCTCGCGCGCACCGGCACACCCCGCCTCGCGACCTCCTCCACCACGCCGACGACGACCTGACAGCTCCAGACTCGCCGCCTTCCGCCTCTTTGTCGTCGCCCTGGGCGTCTCGCTCGCCATCTTCTCCGCCCTGTCGCCTCCGCATGTGCGTCCCTCCTCGCCTCGACCTCGGTGCACCGCTCCCCTGGCTGACGCTTGCCCGCTCGCGCCCTGCAGAACCTCTTCCTCTCGCTCTCGACACCCCACTCGACCCTGTCGACCTTGTTCCCCCTCCTGCGCCGTCCCCTCGACCTCCGCCTGTCGACCGACACCCTCGCCCGCCTGTGGACCGCGTCCCTCGCCGGCCGCCGGCCCCTCTCGGACGACGAGCGCCTCCTCGCGTCGCGCCTCCAGACCCTCGACGCCCGCCTCGCCTACATCGCCTACGGCGCCGGGCCCTTGACCCAGTGCGCGTGGTGTCGCGCGTCGTCGGGCGGCAGCGGCAGCGCGGCGGGCCTCCTCGGGACCGACTACCTCCTGAGCGTCCTCCCCGGCGTCAGCGTCGCCTACCTGACGGCGCTCGCCGGCAGCGGGCTCTTGCTCGCCGGCAACGGGCGAGAGCGGTGGAGAGTGTGGGCCGTCGTTGCGGTGCTCGGTGCAGCAGGCTACGAGCTGTGGCTGCGGCTGACGTGGGACGGCGCGAGGGGAGGAGTCGGCGGGTCTGTCACGATGGTGCGTCCCTGCTCGTCCTGCTTTCTTCGTGCCTCGCTCAACTCTGACCTCTCTTTTTCGCTCTCACGCCCGCAGCTGCATTCAAAGCTGCACCTCTTGCGCACCCTCTTCTCGGCCCTCCTCCTCATCGCCTCGTACCTCGCCCCGGCCGCCTCGGTCCCGCCCGCCCAGCCGACGACGGCCACCCTCGTCGCACCCGTCGTCGTCTCCCTCGCGGCGCAGAACGAGGCCGTCCTGCACCGCCTGCGGGCCCTCAGCATGCAGCGCATGGCGGTCCTGCACGACGACGACATGCGCGACAAGGTGCGCTCCTTTCCCTCTCTCTCTTCCTCTCGCAGCGCTTCCGAGACCCGACCCCTGACGCAGTACCCTGCCTCGTGCACGCAGGTCACGGCCTTCTGGTCCTCGGCCTCGCACGAGTCGGCCCTCGCGCGCGCCGACCCGGCCGTGCGCCGCATCGTCGAGGCGCAGCTGCGCGCCGGCGGCGACGCGAGCCCGAGCGCGGCGTTCAAGGTGTGGGTCGAGGGCGTCATGCGGCCGCCTGGAGCGCCTGGGGCGGCGGCAGCGGCCCGCCGAGCAGGGGAGGACGACGAGGACGAGGAGCGGGACGAGCGCGAGAAGGAGGGCGAGGAGAAGGGAGACTCAGGGGTGAACGAGCCGCCGCTCTCGGCGTAGAGTTCATGCAGTGTACAGCGAGTGAGCAGTGCTGCACGACGAAACGGAGAGGAGGCTCGAGCTGCAGCAGGTGAACCTTCGAGGCGCGTCGCCATCTTCGGCGGATCGGCGGGAGGGCGCGGTCGGCGTCTGAGAGTGTGAAAGCGCGGATGCAGCTGGCTGGGCCCTGTAGCGCTGAGTGCGAGCGGGTGCGTCTCGAGGTCGACTCCGCGGCGACGAAGGGCGAACCGACTCGCTCGCTCATCCGGCTCCTCGCCCCTCGCCCTAGGTCGAGTACAGAGCTCTACACCACCAGTGAGTCTGCCTGCTGGACCTCTCGTCTCGCCAGCTCGAGCCACACCGTCGCCGTCGCCCTGCTCGCCCCCGCCGACCCCGACAAAAGCGCACAGCACCTCGTCACGCCACTCTCGCCTCGAGCAGGGCACGGCGGGCACAGTGAGTGGTCCGCCAGGTGCAGCTGCACCGCGCAGAGCCGGCGGCAGGACCTGCACGAGGGGTGACGGCGGCTGCACAGCATTCGCTCACCCTCTCCGCCGGCCGACCCCTCATCAGCACTCGCACCGTCGCACGAGCAACCCTGTGGCTGACTCGACCTTCGCTCCGCGTGCGCAGTGGCCGGCTTCAACCCCAACGCGGGCTCATTCAACCCCAACGCCGGCTCGTTCAACCCGGGCGCAGGCGGCTTCGTCCCCGGCCAGCCGTACAACCCCTACGCCCAGCAGCAGCAGCACCAGGGCGGCCCGCAGCAGCCTCAGGGCAACCCGGCCGACTACTACAACCAGTACGCCGGCGCATACGGCGGATACGGTCCGTCCCCCTCCCTCCCTCCTCCCCCTCTCCCCTCGCCCGACCTCCCTCGCTCGCCGCTCAAGCCGCTGACCCTCGCTCGCTACCCTCGCCCGCAGGTCAGCCGCAGCAGTACGGCGGCTACCCGCAGCAGCAGGGCTACGGCCAGGCCCCGGCCGGCTACGGCGCCCACGACCCGTTCGCCGCCCGCTACAACCAGGGTGCGCCGCCCGCGCAGGGCTTCCCGCCTGCCCAGCCCCAGACCCGCGTCTACGAGCCGCCCGTGCGCCAGCCCGTCACCGGCGCCGGCACCGGCGCACCCTTTGTCCGCCGCGACGACCCGAACGCGCCGCCGCCGTCCAAGCCGCCCACCATGTCGCTCAAGATTGGCGGCGGCGCCTCGTCGTCGTCGTCGTCGTCGGTGTCGCTCCCGCCGCGGGACCCGGACGCCAAGCCGGCGACGGTGAGCCTCAAGATCGGCGGCGGCAGCAGCAGCAAGGCGGCGCCCGCAGCGGCGGCGGCAGCAGGGTCGGGCAGCAAGGCGTCGACGCCGAGCTCGAGCAAGCCCGGCACGCCCGCGCCCGGTGCGGTCTCGGCGGCGGCCAAGAAGGAGCAGCCGACCAAGGCCGACAAGGTCGAGGCGGTCAAGGCCAAGAAGGAGGAGGCCAAGAAGGTCGAGGAGGTCAAGAAGGTCGAGCAGGACAAGATCGCCGAGGAGGTCAAGGCGGTCGCCGACGAGGAGACTCTCGCCGACCTGTACGGCGTCGACGACAGTGCGTCCTCTTTTCGCCGTCGGTGGCTCCTGTGGTGCGTGCGCGAAGGACGCTAACCTTTTGCCTCCCGCTCCCTCCCCTACTCTTCCTCCTCGCCGTCCCTCTCGCTCGCTCACTCGCTCGCAGTCAAGGACGTCAAGCCTCACCTCAACATCGTCTTCATCGGTCACGTCGACGCCGGCAAGTCGACGATGGGCGGCAACATCCTGTACCTGTGCGGCATGGTCGACAAGCGCACGCTCGAGAAGTACGAGCGCGAGGCCAAGGAGGCCGGTCGCGAGTCGTGGTACCTCTCGTGGGCGCTCGACTCGACGTCGCAGGAGCGCGAGAAGGGCAAGACGGTCGAGGTCGGCCGCGCCTACTTCGAGACGACCGCCCGGCGGTACACGATCCTCGACGCGCCCGGGCACAAGAACTTTGTCCCCTCGATGATCAGCGGTGCGGCCCAGGCCGACGTCGCCGTCCTCGTCATCTCGGCGCGCAAGGGCGAGTTCGAGACGGGCTTCGAGAAGGGCGGCCAGACGCGCGAGCACGCCATGCTCGTCAAGACGGCCGGCGTCTCCAAGCTCATCGTCGTCGTCAACAAGATGGACGACCCGACCGTCAACTGGGACAAGACGAGGTGCGTCCCCCCCGCTCGAGCGTGTGCGAGCTTCCGGGCGAGCGAGATGCTGACTCGCCGTTCCTCCCTCCTCTCCCTCCCCACTCGCCTTCCTTCTCGTCCTTCGCGCTCCCTCTTCCCCTCCGTTCTCCCTCTTTCGCCCGTCCTCCTCCCCCTCGCCGCTCTCGCAGGTACGACGAGATCGTCACCAAGCTGTCGCCGTTCCTCAAGGGCACCGGCTACAACATGAAGACGGACGTCACGTTCATCCCCGTCTCGGGCTTCACGGGCGCCAACATCAAGGAGCCGGCCGACCGCAAGCTCGCGCCCTGGGTCGAGGGCCCGCCGCTCCTGTCGTTCCTCGACGACTTGCCCATCACGGACCGCAAGAACAACGCGCCCCTCATGATCCCCATCTCGGAGAAGTACGCCGACATGGGCTGCGTCGTCGTCGGCAAGATCGAGTCGGGCAAGGTCCGCAAGGGCGCCGACCTCCTCCTCATGCCCAACAAGACGCCCGTCCAGGTCCAGGCCATCTACAACGAGATGGAGGAGGAGGTCCCGCTCGCCCTCTCCGGCGACAACATCCGCCTGCGCCTGCGAGGCGTCGAGGACACCGAGATCAACGTCGGCTTTGTCCTGTCGAGCCCGGTCACGCCCGTGCACACCGTCACCCAGTTCGAGGCGCAGCTCGTCATCCTCGACACGAAGAACATCATCACGGCCGGCTACGGCGCCGTCATGCACGTCCACACGGCGTCCGAGGAGGTCACGCTCGCCGCCCTGCTCCACTACTACGACAAGAAGACGGGGCGCAAGAGCAGGCGGCCGCCGCAGTTCGCCAAGAAGGGTGAGCACGCTCTCCTCGTCATCGCTCCCCCACTCTCGCTCCCCAGCCCTTGTCCGCCTCTCGTTCGCCCCTCGCCCCTCTTCGCACGACCTGTCGACACGCGCCGACGCGCCGGCGGCGCTCGCTCGTCGTCACCTCTCGGCCTGCTGCCGCTCGTCCCGTCTCGAGCACCTCCTCCCCGTGCCTCTCGCTCAGCACTGACGCCCACCTCCTCCTCGCGCACAGGCATGAAGATCGTCGCCCTCGTCGAGGCCGCAAACACGGTCTGCATCGAGCCCTTCTCGACCCAGCCTTCGCTCGGCCGATTCACCCTCCGCGACGAGGGCAAGACGGTCGCCATCGGCCGCGTCCTGCGCGTCATCACCGATGCGGCGACCGAGTTGCCCGACGTCGCCAAGCTGCAGCTCGAGGCCGGCTCTGCGTAAGGAGGGACCGTCGGCGCCGTCGAGATGAGCAGGAGAGGTCGAGGTCGAGGCGGTGCAGCCGGCTCGGGAGGATTGTAACCAAGGTACACCTGTTCTCGCTGTTGCATTGGCGTCATGCCGGTGGGGAGGACCCGTGAGCGGATTCTCTGAGCGGCGAGGAGCGAGCGAGAGAGGCGAACGAGCTGCGGGCGCTTTGACCTCTTCAGCGCGACGGCTCGCCTCGTCTCGCCGCTCGAGCCGTATCCGAGCCTCTCGTACCGTGCTCGAGTGCTACTGAGAGGGCGAAAGAGAAGCGTAGGAGCCGGAGAGAGCTCAACTCGAGGGAGCGACCGCTCCCTCTCCTCCTCCTTGGCCACCGCGGCGCCTCGATGCGTCTCTCAAGCACTTCGAGCAGCTCGATGTATTGCCGAAGACTATGTGCTACAAATAGGGAGAGGGAGAGAGAGAAGAGCTACAGCGAGTCGCCCTAGAGCGAGTCGGACCGCCACATCGCCGGCGACGCACGGTCAAACTGGCCCGAGTCCTCCCCGCCGGTCAGGTCGGGCGAGTTGTAGGCGCTCAGGTCGAAGCTCGCCGACCCAGACGCACGGGATAGGCCGAGCGGGACAAGCGTCTGCCCATGGCCATCGACGCGCTCGGGCGTGCTCTCGCCGACCGAGTCGTCCTCGTCGCGCTCGGCAGGAGGCGTGCCGAGCTGCACGACGGGGACGGCGCCGGCGAGCGACGTCGCAACGGCGTCGGGCGAACGCTCGGCGGCCGGACCGCGCACGGTCGACCCGTCCGACTGCGTGCCCGAGAACTCGCCCGCCGACGACACGTGCGACCAGCGCCCGTCGTCGAGCGACCTGCGCGGCTCGCGCGCCGTGACGAAGCTCGCGTGCCCGTCGGCGCTCGCTAAGAGCTCGGACGGCGGGCGCAGGCCGAGGTCCTCGCGCGCCTGGGCGTCGTGCGCGTCCTCCTCGGCGCGCGCACGCTGCACCTCGTCGAAGAGGCGCTGCGAGGCGAGGGTGCGCTCGGCCTGACCTGCTGCGAGCTGCGCCCGCAGGTTCGTCGAGCGCGCCGGGTCCCACCCGGGCGGAGGTTGGGGAGCGGAGGAGGCGGCCGAGGATGCGGTCGAGCCGAGGTGGGCGGGCGAGTCGCGCTCGTCGAGAGGAGTCGAGGCGGCCGTCGTCGAAGCGTACGGACTCGAGAACGCCGAGAAGCGCGAGACGAGGGGAGGGCGAGGCGAGGCGAGGATGTCGGGGAGGAGCGAACGAGGAGCGGTCTCGCCGACCGAGGCGTACGGGTGCGCGCCGAGCGGCCCGACTCGTGGTGGGAGCGAGCGCGGCGAGAGGTCGATGCCTGCCGTCGGGAAGACGATGAGACCCTCACTCGGCTCCTGCTGGAGGGAGCGCATGCGCCGGTGCAGGATCGACTGGCCGACGTCGCCGCTCGCGCTGAAGTCCTCGGCGCCTGCGGCGACGGACGCACGCCGAGGCTGGATGCTCGACGTCTGGGCGACGCCGTGATCGGGCGAGACCCACCGCGGCGGAGACGGCGTCGCCGGCGAGAACTGGATGAGCGGCGAGGGCGAGCCGCCGTCCGGCTTGGGCGGCACGGGCGAACGCGCTTGGCGGTACGACCTTTCGGGAGTCGCCTGGTGCTGCGGCGCGTCGTTGCGCAGGAGCACGGGCGCGCTGCCGCGGCGAGTCGGCGAGTCGTGCTCGACGCGCAGGACGATGGCGTCGGTGGCGGACTGGCCCGCGCCGAACAGGTTCCGAGCCTTCTCGGCCTCGTAGTAGCCCGTCACGTACGGCGACTTGGCGAGGACGGGCGAGAGAGCGGCGCTCGCGGTGCCGTCACCGAGAGGCGTCGCGCCGAGGCTGGCGAGGATGGCCGTGCGGATCCGGCGCTGCCTGCGCGTGCGCCAGGTCGCGTGCATGACCGACGGCCGACGAGACGAGAGCGACGGCGCCGAGGACGCTCGACGCTGCGCCGACTCGGCGAGAGCGGGGTTGGTCTCGACCGAGCGCCGCCGGGCGAGGACGGCCGCGAGGCTAGGAGCGCCAGAGGCGGCGGCCGCAACGACGACGACGCCGAGGCGCAAAGCTGCCCATGCCGCGTTGGCGAGGAGCACGCCGGCCGAGAAGCGCGACAGGGTGCCGTCGGCGTCGAAGAAGGCCGTGTCGCGAGCGGTCGTGCTCGTCGAGGTGCCGTACGCCGTCGTGCTGAACAGGAGGAGGACGGCGACGGTGATGCCGGCGCGAGGAAGAAGGAGGAGGACGGTCGGCCAGTTTTGGCGGTACCAGCCCGCCGTTTCCCGAACGCCGTCGGACAGGGTTGTGCCCTCGACGGCTTGGGCGATCGTGCCCGAGCGGCGGAAGGGGGCGAGGCGGATGCGCCAGAAGAACGAGAAGTGGCTGTACGAGCGAAGGCAGGCGAGCTTGAAGGAGCTGCGGACAGGAGGGGGAGAGGCGTCAGCCGAGGAGCTCTCGCTCGTCGTAGGGCGCGAAGAGGACGAGACTCACGCTGCGCCGGCGTAGACCTTCTCAATCTCGACGCTGCGGTCGCCGCTCTTCCACCGCGAGTAGTAGTCGCGCCCGAGCTCCTTCCAGAGCAGGACGCCGAAGAACCACGCCGCCGTGGACGCCGCGTAGACGGCGACGGCGACCCACCAGCCGGTGCTCGGCTCGATGTCGGGCACGCCGACGAGTGCGCGTGCGGCGAGGTTGCGCGAGGTCGATGAGGGGACCGAGGGCCAGCGGGCGAGTTGGCAAAGGACGTAGAGGAGGACGAAGTCGAGGAAGAGGGTGAGGGGGACGTGCGCGAAGACGACGATCGGGTAGAGGAGCTGCGAGGCGGCGCCGAGACCGAGTCAGCATCGAGTGCGTCGCGATGAGAGACGAGAGGAAGACCGAGGGAGAGAGAGAGGGACGCACGTAGAGCAGCCGCGGGAACCGGCCCGCAAAATCGCACATGGACCAGTCCATGCGCTCGGGCCTGCACAGCGTCTCGGTGCGCAGGCGCTCCCAGTCGCCGTCGCCCGCTGCGAGAGGGCTCTCCTTCTCGCGCGGGTCGAGGACGACGACCTCGAAGCGCTCGCGCGGCGCGCCGCCCTCGGACCGCGCGCGCGTCTTCCGCGCGCCGCTGCCGAAGCGCGCGTCGCCGCGGCGCAGGACCGACTTGGACGACGTGACGCTCGGCTGCGGGAAGAGCCGCCCGACGATGCCCGCCGACGGCCGACGCTGGCTCGCCGGCCCCGAGGCCGAGCCCGCCGAGAGGACCCTCGCCGCCTCGAGCCGGTCCTGCTCGAGCTCGACGTCGTCCGCCTGCGCCTCGACGCTCGGCACCTCGCTGAGGCGCTTGCTGCCGCGGCGCAGCTGCGGCCCTGCGCGCTGAGCGCGCACGTAGGCGTCGGCGCCGTCCTCGACGCTGACGAAGCGGCGGTGCCGGCTCGACCAGACGCTCTGCGCGCGCGGCGTCGCCGAGCTCGTCGCCTGCGGCGAGGGCGGCTCGGACAGGTCCTCGACCGTCGTCTGCCGGACTCGAGCACGCGTGCCTCGCGGCGAGACGTGGACGTGCTCGGCGGGAGGAAAGGGGGCGAGCCTGCCCGGCGAGGGGTGCTGGAACTGCGAGGCGCGGTACTGCTCGGCGACCTGGCTCGATGTGGACGGGATGCGCTGCTCGTCCCACCGCCTGCGCGTCTCGCGCGCCTCGACGCCCTCGCGGTCGAGCCCGAGGTCGGCGCGCGGCGACCACACGACCCGGCCGTCCTCGTCGCCCTCGAGCGCTCGTCCCTCGCCCGCACGCCGCGCGAGGAGTGCCTCGAAGCCGCCGACGCTGAGGCGGCTCAGGTCGCCCGAGGCGGGCGAACCTGCCCGCGAGAAGTCGACCGGCGACGACATGTCGGCGTCGGGCCCGGGGTACGACGGCACGGGCTTGCGCCTCGACGAGGTGGCCCTCGTCATCGGGATGGGCGGGAGGAGGGCGCCGCCGGGGCCGACGTGCGAAGGCGGGATGGGGAAGTCGGACATCTGAGGCGAGGTCTCGGACGACGGCGGGCCCGCCCGCAGCGCGTACTGGTCCTCGGTCGCGCCCGCGCCCGCGCCGGCGACGCCAAGAGGAAGGATGGACGGCGCGTTGAACATGACGGCCTGCTCTGGGTGCGACGGGCGACGAGGACGAGGCGGCGAGCCGGAGCGGGCTCGCTGCGGCGGGCGCGGTCGCTCGACCTCGAACGTGGCGCCGCCGCTGCTGATGATGGGCGAAGGGTCGAGCCGAGGCGTGGAGGGGACGTCGGGCCGGTCGTGCGGCGGGAGGAGAGGAGGAGAAGGAGCGGCGGTGAGGGTCGTCGGCGGGCTGAACGAGGTGCGGCGAGGGCGAGCGCCTGGGGCGAGGGGGATGGCCGACAGGTAGTGCCAGTCGCGGGGCTCTTGTGCCGGGTCGTAGTGTGTCGTCGACGACGACATGGCGACGAGGTCGGGGCTCGGAAACGAGCGTGATGCCCAGGCGAGGGCGGCGGTGGGGTGCGGCGAAACGCTCGAGGCGCGCGCGCGCGGCGGGCGGTCGGTGGACGGTCGGCGGTAGTGGTGTGGGGAGCTGTGCGCTCAGCCCTGGGCGGTCTCGAGGGCTGCAGGCGTCGTGAGCCCGGCGGAGCGGGTGCGGGTGCGGGACGGTCGAGGTTGGCCGGCGTCGCCTCGCCGCCCGCAGGCCTCGGGCGACGAGCAGTTGGGCGAGTGCGCCAGTCTCAGCTCCTGCATTGATCGGCAGGCTGAGCGGAAGTGGAAGCTGGCCGGAGGAGAGAGACAACTGATGAGGCGAGGGGGAGACACGGTGCTCGGACGGCGCTCCTCCTCGCTACGGGCGCAGGCAGAAGCAAGGCACTCGTGTGACGGCTCGAGCAAAGTCGCAGCAAGCCCCTACAGCGCACAGAGAGGCTAGCTCCGAGCGACGACCACTGCTCCTCCTCGACGGTCGCCGCGGCGCCTTCTCGCTCGAAGGAGCCGTCCGTGTGGGCACTCGCCGGGCAGGAGTCCGTCCCCGCTGGCTCAGCGAGACACTCTGCTGCCGGCAGAATCACCGCCCGAGGTCATTGCACTAGCGAGAGCTCGCCCTCCGCTCGTTCCGCAGCGCTTCTCGCGGCCGGCGCTCTGCTTCTTTCACGGACAGGGGCTGCGTCGACGTCTCGTTCATCGACTTAGCGCAGACGAGCCCGCAATCGCGGAGCCGGTCGACTGGCGCTGCGAAACGTTCGTCGCGCGCAGCGGAGCCGAGCCTACGCCCTTTGCGAAGGTCGCTCTCGAGGCTGACGACGAGTGCATGAGCGCGTGTTGCAGAGAATCACGAGGAGAGCAGAGAGCAAAGTACAACGACGAGGGAAGAAAGAGCGAAGGGAGAGCGGGACAAGTACAGAGAGGGGGACCAGGACGCACGCGCCTCGAGTGCCCGCGACGACGACCCGCCGCTCACCACCTCCTGCCGAGCAGGTCCTCGCCCCACGCGCTTGCCATCAAGTCGACCTCGGCTCCCGCTCCACCCGCCGCCGCCTCGACGACCGGCGCGGCCTCCAAGCTCCCGAGGCTCTCCCTCGAGCTCTTGGCCTCGACCTTGGCCCTCGTCACCTGGCTCAGCGCCGCGACGCGCAGCCCGCCCGCGCTGACGGCCTTGCGCAAGAGGTGCGGCGCGCGGCCCCGCTCGCGCGCGAGCGTGTGCGCGTGCGCGTGCGCGGCGCTGAGGAGGCGGCGCTGCGAGGGCGAGAGGCCTGTCGCGGCGTCGATGGGCGAGGCGAAGGGCGAGGGCGGGCGGGTCGACGAGGTTGAGGACGAGGAGGAGGGGAAGGTCGGCGAGGCGGAGAAGGAGAAGAGCTGCGAGACGCGCTCGCGCAGGAGGGAGGGGACGCCGGAGAAGGCGCCCGGCGCAGGAGGCGGCGTCGCGACTCGGTGCGGCGTGTGCGGCGGGGTCGGGTCGAAGGCTGGGGTCGGGAGCGAGATGCCGAGGCCGGAGAACGACTCGTACCGCGGGAAGGCCAACGAGGAGGACGAGGTCGTGAGGAGGTGCGAGTCGCTCGCGGCGTGCCGGAGGACGAGCGAGTTGCCGAGCCCGGCGCCGGCGTGACGAGGCTTGGTCGGCGAGTCGGCGTCGCCCGAGATGGCGATCGTCGGGCAGAACGAGGTGGCGTGCATCGACGAAGAGGGGAGCGGGTGATGCGGCGTCGGCGGCGAGAAGTCGAGCGAGAGCGACGACGAGTACGACCGAGCGCTCGCCGAGTCGTCGTCGCGCGCACCGTACTGCAGGAGCTGCGGCGTCGACTCGAGGGACGAGCCGAACGCGATGGGCAGGCTCGACCGCGAGAGCGGGTGCGGCGCGCTGACGAGCGGCGGCGCCGGCGGCGGGAACTCCTGGTTGACGCCGTCGACCCAGTGCAGGACCTCGCTTGCGCTGCGCATCCGTGGCTGCGGCGAGTCGGTGCCGATGCCGCCGCCGACGACCGGGTCGGCGAGGATCTCGACGGCGTCCTCGTCGTCCTCGCCGCTGTCCGACTCGGGCGTCGGGCTGAACAGCGAGAACCAGCCTCGCAGCGAGAGGAGCGAGCTGCGCTCCTTGAGCCCCTTGCCGCCCTGTGCCGGCGGCGCGAGCGACGACGGTGGGGCTGCGGGCTTTGGTGCGGGCGAGGGAGCGCGCGGCGGTGCGACCTCGAGCTCGTCGGGGTGGGCGCCGAGGTTGGACGGGCGGGTCTTCTGCGCCTGCGGCGTGATGACGCGGGTGTCGGCGTAGCCGTGTTGTTCGAGGAGCTGCAGGCAAGGTGCCCAAGTCAGCTCACAAGGTCGTTGCGGACAGAGCGAGAGAGGAAGAGGCAGCGCACCTCTTGCAAACTCGAGAAGCCCGGATCCGCCGCGCCGTCGTGATCGACTCGAGGTACAGGAGCATCTGCTGCGGCGCGCGCCTGCGCCCGACCGCGCCCGAGCGCCGTGAACGACGCCTTCTTGCCCGGTCCTCGCAGGCCGGCGACGGCGGGCGGCGGCGTCGCAGGCGGCAGCGCCTGCATCTGCGCGACGCGCAAGTTCGACGCCGACGAGCGCGCGCCGAGCGGCGAGTCCGGGCGCGACGGCGCCGAGTTCTCGTCCTGCGCTTCGGGCGGCGCCGAGTCGTCGCTCGCGACGCTCGCCAACCGGCCGAACCACCTCCCGCTGCGCCGCATGCCCGCCGCCGAGGATGAAGAGCCCTCAGTCGGGCTCTCTGCGCCGCCGAGCTGCCGTGCGGCGAGCGTGCGCCGCTTGAGCGCCGCCTTGTGCTCCTCGACGGCGGCGGACGCTGCGGGCGAGAGGGCGCGGGCGCGCGTCGGCGAGATGACGGGCTTGGCGGGCGCGGCCGCGCGCGCCGAAGACGAGGCCGTGGGGCGGAGCTTGGACGGCGGGGAGGGAGAGGCGGCGAAGGACATGGGGCGGCGACGAGGGGGAGAGGCCGTGTCGGGCGGCGGCGAGGTCGGGCTCGAGACGTAGGAAAGGGGCCGGGCGCGAGGGGTGGGGGAGGGCCGCGGGGAGGTCGACGAGGTGTGCGAGGACGAGATGGCGCGCAGCGACGACGTGGCGAGCGAGACGGGCCGGCGAGAAGCGCTGGAGGACGACGACGAGGAGGGCAACGTCGGCGAGCGCGTAAGGCCGAGTCGCCTGCCGCGGTCTGCGACGGTGTCTTGCTGCGACGCCGAGATCATGGCGAGGTCGCTGCGGCCGACGGCGGTCCTCCTGCGGCGCGCCTTGTCCTCCGCCCGGCTCGCGTCGTTGAACCGGGCGGGCTCGGCATGTTGCGCGACGTCGACGCTCGTCTTGCTCTTCTTGAGCGCGCCCGTGCTGCTGCCCTCGGTGCTCGTGCTCGGCGACGCACGATCTGCAGGCCGGCCGGGTGCCGCAGAGGACGGAGGGGCGGTGGCCGAGGTGCCGCGGAGGATGAAGGGGCGGACCTTGGTCGGCTGAGCGGGGGGTTTGGGCTGAGGCGGTGCGCGGTGGGTGCGCGCGAGGTGCGACTCGGAGGTCGAGCTGGGAAGGGCGGGCATTTGGCGGTGGTGGTGCCGAGGCGGTGGGCTTGGGTTGGCGAAAGGGTGCGGCGGGGAGGGAGGGCGGCTCGAGCTTATGCGGGTCGAAGGGGGTGCGCTGCGGGTCGCTGTGGGTGCAGGGGTCATGCAGACCCTGCAGGCTGGTCGAACGAGCGGTGTGGTGAAGAGGAGGAGCGGGTTGTTTGCTCTGCGACGAGGCGCGTCCGGCTCGGCGGCGACGACGCGTCTCGCCTTTTGCCGCCGCCACCTTGCTCCGTGGTCGCCTTGCTTTCCTGGGTCTGCGCAAGTCTTTTGATGCACTCGCCGTCCTCGGGCGGCCTCTGGTGGCTTCGAGCGCGCCCTCCCTCGTCCTCGCCGACAGCTTCCCCGCTTTTTGCCCGATCGCCGCGACCTCATCAGCTCGCGCTCCCTGTTGGTCCTCCCTCTCGCCCACAACAGCGAGTCCACCGCTCAAGCACTCTATCGCATGCTCGGCTCGTGCTTCCCGACCCACCTCGTCACCGTCCTCGCCTCACTCCTGCCCGCCGCCTCCCCGTCCGCCCCGATGCAGCTCGACCGCTCCTCGCACGTCGACCTCCTCGTCCTCGGCCTCGGCTGGACCGGCTCGTTCCTCCTCCCGCACCTCGCGTCCCACCACAAGGACCTCACCGTCGCCGTCACTACCCGCGACGGCCGCGACGGCACCCTCCAGTGGGCGTGGGACCCGGAGCAGGACGGCAAAGACCAGTACGCCGCCCTGCCCAGGGCAAAGACGGTCGTCGTCGTCTTCCCGCTCAAGGGCGAGGGCTACAGCAGCCGGCTCGTGCGCGGGTACGAGGAGTCGGTCGGACAGCGCGTGCGGTGGATCCAGCTTGGCTCGACCGGCATCTTCGACGTGCGTCCCCTCTTCCTCTGGTCCAACGCGCCGAGTCTCCTTCAGAGCTGACCAAGGCATCCCTCTCTGTGCGCAGGGCGGCCCGACCCTCGCCTCGCTGAGCGCCAAGGCCGGCGACGACGAGAAGCCCGCCGTCGCGCCCGAGTTCGAGTGGACGACCCGACACTCGCCCTACGACCGCAAGAACCTGCGCGCCATCGCCGAGGACGAGCTCCTCTCGCAGCACTCGGACACGGTCGTGCTCAACCTCGTCGGCCTCTGGGTGCGTCGCGCTCGTTCCGCTCTCTCTTGCACTCTCTCGCTCCTTCTCGGACGAGCGCTGACCCTGCGACCTCTTGCAGGGCGGCTCGCGCAACCCAGCCAACTGGTTCAGCCGTATCGCGCCGACGCCCGAAGCCCTCGAGGGCAAGGGCTCGCTCCACCTCCTCCACGGCATCGACCTCGCGCGCGCCATCGTCGCCGTCCACCTCGTCCCGACGCTCCCCTCCTCGTCTTCCTCCTCGACCGCACACGGCCCGACCGGCGCAGGGACGGGCCAGCGCTGGATCGTGAGCGACCTGCGCGTCCTCGACTGGTGGGACCTCGCCTC
>Ga0308170_10002559_pt1 | contig 15507 bp, 13 predicted proteins | sample PhyBR2_2_FD_202136 | JGI IMG/M metagenome (GOLD analysis project Ga0308170, IMG submission 202136) | Phyllosphere microbial communities from UC Gill Tract Community Farm, Albany, California, United States - DLSLSB.R2 | ecosystem: Host-associated > Plants > Phyllosphere > Unclassified | place... | reverse complement strand
GAGCGAGACGTGGGGGACCGGCGGAGATTGAGCGACTCGGCGATAGAGCACGACGAGGGCTGGAGCTCTTGAGCTGGCGGCGGTTCGAGGCGGTCCGAGGGCGTGCTTGTGCGAGCTTGACGCGGTCCACGCGAGTCGCAGGCGAGCGGCGGCGGTGGAAGGCGAGTTGCCGACGGCGGAGGCGGACCGAGGCGGGGTGGAGGAGAGGGAGGTGGAAGGGCTCGAGGCGAGGGAGGGGGACGACTGCGACGGCGACGCGGACCAGCACGACACGCACACACACCACCGCACTGATCAGCTCTGGAGGGCGAGGGCGAGGCGAGAGATGGGAGCGGGAAGGCAAGCCGAACGCACCTCGAGGTGGAGGGACACCAAGTCCGAGATCAGTTCAGCGTCTCGCTGGTCGGGCGACTGGCTGGCGAGTAGCTCTCAGTGCGTGCTGTACAGCAGAAGCAGCAGCAGTGGAGCAAGAGCGAGAGGGACGACGCGCGAAGGCGGTGCACCTCCTCCGCCGAGCAACTTCGCCAAGAAGAGCGGAGCCTCGCCGTCCCGACAAGCCGATAGCGACGCTCCCCGCTCTCTCGCTGACGCGCCGACATGGCTGACAAGGGCAAGCCGTCTCTCGTTGCAGCCGGGCGCGAGCCCTCTCCCTCGCTCACTCGTCGTCGTCGCTCTCCTCGATGAACTCGCTGCGACCGGCCAAGAGAGCTGCGTCAGCTGGCTGCTCGACCTGTGAGAGAGAGAGACACGGAGGAACAAGAGACGCACGCCGACTTGACGAGCCCGCTCGACTTGGTCTTGCGGCGCCGGGAACGGATCGGCGCGTCCTCGTCGTCCTCGTCGTACTGCTCGTCGAGGTCCATCGGCCGGGCGTCGCCGCCGTCTCCTGCTGCCGCCTCGGCCGCCTTGCTCTTGCGCCCGCCCTTCTTGGCCTTGGGCTCCTTGTCCTGCGCGCGAGGGGGAGGGAAGGAGGGTCAGCTCGAGTTGATGAGGAGGAGGCGCGGAAGGGGAACGAGCGAGGCGGCGCACCTTCTTCGCCCGCTTCTTCTTGACCGGCTCGTCGTCGCTGCCCGACTCGCCGTACGCGTCGTCGTCGCCGCCGGCGCCCTTGATCTTGGTGCTCTTGCGCTTCTTGCCGCCGCCGCCCCCGCCGCGCTTCTTCTTGCCCTCGTCGTCGTCGTCGGCGTCGGCCCACTCCTTGCTCATGGCCGCCCACTGCTCGGCCTCCTCGCGCATGCGCTTGCGCTGCTCGGCGAGCGCCTCGGCCTGCCGCTGGATGACGGCGAGCCGCTCGCGCTCGGCCTCGTCGCGCCGGCGCTGCTCCTCCTCGCGCGCGCGCCGCGCCTGCTCGAGCTTGCCCGCCTCGGTCGCCTCGTACGCGTCCTGCGCGTCGAGCATGGTCTGGAAGCGCCGCTCGAGCGACGTCGCGTACGACTTGCGCGACTTGACGATGTCGCGAGGGTACGGGCACGGGTCGACCGTCGTCGTCGCGAGCTCCTCGAACAGGCTGCGAGGGACCGAGTCAGTCTACGTCGAGAGCGAGCGCAGGAGGAGGAGGAAGAGGGAGGCGGACGCACATCTGGGCCGACTGGAGGTGCTCGTACGCCTGCTTGAGCTCGAGGGACGTGCGCTTCTCGATGGCGACCTGCGACAGGATGCCGAGCCCGGTCTGCTTCAAGAGCGCCATGTTGTACTTGTTGACGAGGTCGGTCGGGTGCAGGTCGGTAGCCTGCGCGCGGGTGTCAGAATCAGCACATCGTCGAGCACGAGGGGGAGGACAAGCTCGAGTGAGGTAGGAGGACGAGAGACGCACCTTCTGCCCGAACTCGATGGCGCGCTGCAGCGCCGCAAAGTTCTGCTCGATCTCGGCCTTGTGGAAGTACGAGCGCGTGAGGTACCACAGGACGGTCGAGTTCTTGCCGTGCATGTACCGGCGAGAGGCGGTCGCGTACTGCGAGCGGGCATGAAGGGCGTCGGGCGCGAGGGTCAACGACGAGCTCGGTCGAGTAGAGCAGGACGTAGAGACAGGGAGAGAGCGACGCACGTTCTCGATGGCGCGGTCGTACTCGGCGCGCATGAAGTGGCAGTGCCCGATGTTGACGTACACGCTCGCGTCGTTGACGCTCTCCTTGACCTTGGTGAGGATGTTGAGCGCGTCGCGGGCGTTGCGGTTGCGCGCCTGGCTCTCGGTGAGCGGCTGCGCGGCGGCGGCGGCGGTCGACGAGCCCGAGGTCGAGGTCGAGCCGGCGGCGGCGGTGCCAGCCTCGGCGGGCCCGTTGCCGAACATGCCCTCGGCGAGCCCGATGGCGAGGCCCTGGGCGGCGAACGCGCACTGGGGCGACAGCTGGAGCGCCTTGTCGAAGTACTCGGCGGCCCGGACGTACTTGGCCGAGCGGTCGCACTGCGCCTCCTTGGACGGGTGCTTGTTCTCGCGCGCCTCGTGGTAGTAGAGCGTGCCGATGGCGCACATGGCGTACACGTCGTGTCGGGCGACGGTCTTGAGCGTGTCGCGCGCAAAGTTGAGGGCGAGCGTGTGCCCGCCCGTCTCGACGAGGAAGTAGGTGTACAGGGCGCGCATCTCGAGGTGGTTCGGGTTGGACGTGAGGCACTCCTTGATGAGCTGGACGGCGTAGTCCCACTGGTCGCGCTGCTTGGTCTTGATGGCGAGGAGGGCGAGACGGGCTTTGGCTGCGGGCGAGGGGTGCGAGCGCAGGGTCGTCGGGCGGCGTCAGCGCACGCTCTGCTCGAGGACGGCGAGGAAGGAGAAGACTCTGGGGAGAGTGGAACAGCGAGAGAGCGAGAAAGGGAGACGCACCGTCGACAAACTCGGGGTGCACCTGCAGGAGCCCGCCCCACTCGGTCTTTGCGCGCTCGACGTCGCCGAGCGCCTCGCGCATCGCCGCCAGGTTGAAGCCGACGCACGTCACCTGGGCATCCGTCTCGCCGCCGTCAAAGTTGCCCTGGAGCTGCGCGCCGAGCTTGGCCGCGGCGAGCTCGAGCTCGGTCTGGGCGCGCACGAGGTGCGCCTGCCCGTGGGCGGCTCCTCCTGACGACGACGACGAGGAGGCGGGGTCCAGGGCGGCCGACGACGTGCCGTTGCGGCGGTTGAAGAAGAGGACGCCGATGTTGTTGCGGATGCGCGGGTCGACCGCGTCCTCGCCCTCGGCCTCCTCGACCTTGGCCTGGACCTCGCCCTCGCCCGCCGCCGCTGCTGCCGCCGCCGCCCTCGCCGCCGCCGCGTCCTCGGCCGCATCGTCGGCGCGGTCCTGCTCGATGCGCGCCGCCTGGAGCCACGCCTGGAGGCTCTTCTCGACGCTCGGCTCCTCGTCGGCCCACAGGCGCGCGATCTCGACGTACAGGTCGCGGTCGGCGGCGAGGGCCCGCACGCGCTCGGACTTTGCGACCGTGAGATCCTCGCCCGTGAGCGCCGTCGTCGCCGCGGCCGCCGCCAAGCCCTTGTCCTTGCCGGCGGCAAAGACGCGCAGGACCTGCTCGTACGCCTGCTTGGCGCTCTTGCGCGCGCCCTGGGCGTCGCTCACGCTCTGGAACGTGAAGGCGAGGTGCGCGTGGATGCTCGCGAGGGCGACGAGCGCCTCGACGCAGCGCGGGTGGCGGCGCAGGAGCGTCTCGAACGTGTGGAGCGCCTGCGGGAACTGCTCGAGGCGGATGTGGACCGACCCGAGGCCGAGGTGCGCCATGACGAGGTCCGGGTTGGCGTCGCGCGCGGCCGAGTAGGCGCGCTCGAGCTCGGCGCCGGCGAACTGGCGCGAGGCCGGGTCGGCGTCGAGCGCGCGCGCGCGCACGAGGTGCGCCTCGCCGACGAGGAGGCGCGCGTCGGCGAACGCCAGCATGCGCTCGGCGAGCTTGAGCGCCGCGCCGTGCGGGCCGCCCGTGCTGAGCAGGTGCGACGCGATCGGGCCCATGGCGGCCGCGCACGCCGTCGTGTTGTCCTTCTTGAACGCCGCCTGGATGAGGGCGAGGCCGCGCGCGTAGGCGGCCGTGCGCGCCGTCGAGCCGCCCGGGTGGAGCGGGTCCTTGGACGCGTTGAGGTGGAGGAGGCCGAGGAGGAGAGCCGCCGAGGGCGACTTGTTGTTCGGGTTCTGCAGGCGCGCGAGAGCGGGCTCGGCGTCAGCGAGGAGCGAGAGCGAGGCAGCGCGAGGAGAGAGAGAGAGGAGGACGCACGACGGCCATGCTGCGCTTCCACGCCCTGCGGGCCTTGTCGCGGTCGCCGAGCATCCAGAAGCACAGGCCGATGCCGATCCTCGGGTCGGGGAGAAAGTCGGGGCGAAGGGTGAGGACCTGCTGGTACGTCTTGAGGGCGGGGCGGAACGCGCGCTGCGAGAACTGGATGCGGGCGCGGCCCATGAGGGCCATGAGGTGGATCGGCTCGTCGACGAGGATCTGCTCCCACAGGCGCGAGGCGAGGTCGTGCTGGCCCTGGGCGAGGAGCCACGCCGCCTTGATGTCGCGCACGACCTTGCTGTCCGGGTCGAGCTGGGCGGCCTGGTCGAGGTCGACGCCAGCGCGGTACAGGTAGTCGCTCTTGAGCATGGGGCCGGCGAGGCCGGCGCTGTTGACGGGCGCGCCGGCGAGGGCGGCCTCGGGATGGTGCGGGTCGCGCGGGAGGGCGATAGGCCCGGTCGAGGGCGCGTCGAGCTTCTGCTTGGGGGCCTTGCGGGCGAGGGCGAGGTTGTAGTTGGCCTTGAGGCACAGGATCGGGACGCGGTCGAGCGGGTTGCCGCGCGCGAGGGCGGCGAGGGCCTGGTCGGCGAACTGGAGGGCGTGACGGGTTCGGCCGTGGAGGAAGGACGTCTCGATGAGGCGGACCCAGGCGAGGACGGGCGCGCGCTCCGTGTCGAGGAGGCGGGCGAGGTCGACGAGCTGCTCGTGGACGGCGTCCTCGCTCGGGTGGGAGAAGATGTCGACGAGCGGGATCTCGAGGAGCTCTCCGGCCTGGCTCATGACCTCGAGGACGCCCTTTGCCGGGCGGGGGGCGGCGGCATCGAGGTCGGGAGCTCCAGCCGACGAGGGAGGAGGGGCGGGGTCGCTCATGGCGGCGGACGGGGGGGTGCGCGGGTTTTGTTGGACTCGCACAGAGGAGACGAGTAGCCCTGTGTGGTGCACTGCTCGGCCGAGGGTGGTGGGGGGTGTCGAGAGGAGGAGCGAGAGGTCGACCTCGTCGTCGCGACCGGCTTCATCTCTGGTGCTCGTCCTCCTCCACCACACCGCTCAGAGATGGCTGGACGCATGCCCATGGTCCGCACCTCGCTCTCACACACACCCTCGTCCAACCCCAGCTGACCCCGCCCTCCTGGTCGCGTCGCCCACAGAACCCGACAGTGCTCGTCCTCCGCGAGGGCACCGACACCTCGCAGGGTCAGCTGCCACTCCTTGACGGCCTTGCACTGACCCCAGGAGCACTAGCTGACTAGATCGCACGCGCTCGCAGGCACCCCCCAGCTCTTGAGCAACATCTCGGCCTGCCTCGCCATCGCCAACACGGTCGCCTCGACCCTCGGGCCCCGCGGCATGGACAAGCTCATCGTCGGCGCAGACGGCCGTGCCACCATCTCCAACGACGGCGCCACCATCCTCAAGCTTCTCGACGTCGTCCACCCGGCAGCAAAGTCGCTCGTCGACATCGCCCGCGCCCAGGACGCCGAAGTCGGCGACGGCACCACGTCCGTCACCCTCCTCGCCGCAGAGTTCATGCGCGAGGCCAAGCAGTTCATCGAGGACGGCGTCTCGCCCCACGTCATCATCAAGGCCTACCGCCAGGCCGCCCAGCTCGTGCGTCCTCTCGCCCCCTCCTTCAGTTCCCGCTCACCTCGCTTCTCAAGGTCGCGAGGTGAGCGTGATCGTCCCAGAAGGTGGCGACTGACGCCTACTACTGCCCTGCAGGCCGTCGCCCGCGTCAACGAGCTCGCCGTCACCGTCGAGTCGTCCAACGAGGAGTGCGTCCTCTTCTCTCCCTCACCTTCCTCTCCTGCTCTCGCTGACCCGCCCACCGCCTCGTGCAGGGACTTCCGCTCGCTTCTCCTCAAGTGCGCGTCGACGGCCATGTCGTCCAAGCTCATCCACTCGAGCAAGCCGTTCTTCTCCCAGATGGTCGTCGACGCCGTCCAGACGCTCGACCCGGCCGTCCTCGACCCGGCCCTGATCGGCATCAAGAAGGTGCCCGGCGGCGGCATGGAGGAGTCGCTCCTCGTGCGCGGCGTCGCGTTCAAGAAGACGTTCTCGTACGCCGGCTTCGAGCAGCAGCCCAAGAAGATCGTCAACCCCAAGGTCCTGTGCTTGAACGTCGAGCTCGAGCTCAAGGCCGAGCGCGACAACGCCGAGGTCCGCGTCGAGCAGGTGTCGGTGCGTCCCCTCTCTCTTTCGAGCGCCGGTCCCCTCCCCCCTTGACCTCGAGTCCGAGTCACTGACCCTCTCCCTGCGTCCCTCCTCCCCTCTCGTACGCACCTTCGGCCGCACCTGCAGGAGTACCAGGCCATCGTCGACGCCGAGTGGTCCATCATCTACCGCAAGCTCGAGCTCATCGCCAACTCGGGCGCGACCGTCGTCCTGTCGCGCCTCCCGATCGGTGACCTCGCGACCCAGTACTTTGCCGACCGCCACATCTTCTGCGCGGGCCGCGTCGCGACCGACGACCTCAAGCGCGTCGTGAGCGCCGTCGGCGGCGCCGTCCAGAGCACGTGCAGCGACATCCGCGACGAGCACCTCGGGTCGTGCGACGTCTTCGAGGAGCGCCAGATCGGCGCCGAGCGGTACAACCTGTTCGAGGGCTGCCCCAAGGCGCGCACGTGCACGCTCGTGCTCCGCGGCGGCGCCGAGCAGTTCATCAGCGAGGTCGAGCGCAGCTTGAACGACGCCGTCCAGGTCGTCCGGCGCGCCGTCAAGAACGGCACCGTCGTCGCCGGCGGTGGAGCTACCGAGGTGCGTCCCTCTCCTTCTTCCCCCTCTCTAGCTCGGATCTGTGCCTCTGCTGACGCCCTCGCCCTGCTCGCAGATGGAGATCTCGGCCTACCTGCGCTCGCACGCGCGCACGCTCCCGGGCAAGGCGCAGCTCATCATCAGTGCGTACGCCAAGGCGCTCGAGGTGATCCCGCGCACCATCTGCGACAACGCCGGCCTCGACGCGACCGACGTCCTCAACAAGCTGCGCATGCTGCATGCGCGCGGCGACACGTGGGCCGGCGTGAGCGTCGACGACGATGTCGAGGAGGCCGGCGGCGGAAAGGGCATGGGCGTCGCCGACAACATGGAGCGGTTCGTGTGGGAGCCCGCGCTCGTCAAGGTCAACGCGCTCGAGGGTGCGACCGAGGCGGCGTGCGTCGTGCTGAGCGTCGACGAGACCGTGCGCTCGCCGTCATCCGCGGTGCGTCCTCCTCCCTCCTCTTCCTTTCTCTCGCTTCTCGAGCACGAGCTGACTCGGGGCTCTTTCCTCGTGCGCAGCAGCAGCAGCAGGCTCCCCCGGGCAGGGGCGGCATGCCCGGCCGCGGCATGCCCAGGCGGTGAGCGAGGGACAGCGCGAGCGAGGTGACGACGGGCAGGCCTGGTAGAACGACATTCCTCTTCGCAACTTGCAAAACATGTGTACACCTAGCAGCTACTCGTGCGAGCTCGAGAGCGCTGTCGTCGCTCAAGCTCCCCACCTCGGCTCGCTCCTGCTCCTCCTCGCCCTTCTCTCGACCAGCAGCCGGCGCATGGCCGAGCGCTCTGTGCCACGCACCCGAACCAGCTCAACATCGTCGCTCTCGCTCATCGCCGCCCTCCTCGCTCTCTGCGCCCTCCTCCTCCTCCGTCAGCCCTCGTCATCCGCCCCGGCCACGATGAGCCCTCCTGCCGACTCGCCAAGCTCCGCCCGAGGCCGCCAGCTGCGCATCGGCAGCCTCAACATCCGGTACGACTACCACGCCCGGCACCCGGTCCTGTCGGGCGCGCTCTCGCTCGGCGCCAAGGTCGGGCTCGCGTCGTCCGGCGCATGCGGCAAGGAGGAGCGGTACGGCGAGCGGCGGTGGGCCGAGCGGCGCGAGGCGCTCATGGACCTTGTGCGGTGGGAGGAGCTCGACGTGATCGGGTTCCAGGAGGTGCTGTGGGGCCAGCTCGGCGACCTGCGCGAGCTGCTGGGCGAGGACGAGTGGGGCTTTGTCGGCGTCGGTGCGTCCTCTCTCTCCTCCTCTGCTCCCTCTACCCATACAGAAATTTGCGCTGATCCGAATGCACCCGCAACAGGACGCGATGACGGGCGCGAGAAGGGCGAGGCCGTACCCATCTTCTTCCGCCGCTCCCGCCTCACCCTCCTCTCGACGACCCACCGCTGGCTCTCGCCGACGCCGACCAAGCCCGGCTCAAAAGGGTGGGACGCCGGTCAGCCGCGCATGGTGACGCTCGCGCGCTTCCGGGACCAGGGCGGCGACGGCACGGCCGAGGTCCTCGTCGCCAACACGCACTGGGACGATCGCGGCCTCGACGCGAGGACGCAGAGCGCCAAGCTCATCCTGCAGCTCGTCGCCGAGGAGCTCGCCGCTGCGCGCGCCGAGGGCAGCGCCGAGCCGCTCGCCGTCGTCCTGGGCGACCTCAACTCGCCCGCCGAGGAGGACGGGTACCAGGTTCTCACCGGGCGGCGGTACCCGCATGAGGCGCGTGTGGGAGTGGGCAAGAACGACGACGAGGCGCAGACGAGCTGCTACGACGCTCGGCACGAGCTCGCTGTCCGAGGGTCGGCGCTCGCAGGTCCGGGAGCTCTCAGCAGGTGCGCCCGCTCTCTCTCCTCTCTCCCTTCTTCTCCTTCCACGTCAACCATGAGTACAGAGCTGATGCATCCCCTCTCCTCCTCGTGCAGTCGATATGGCCCGCTCAACACCTTCACCGGCTTCAACCCCTCGGACGAGCCCAAGGTCATCGACTTCATCCTCCCGCTCGCCAACGCCGCCTTCCTCCCGCTCCCCTCCTCTTCCTCGCCCTCCTCGCCCTCAAGTTTGGCCGCACCCCCATCGCCACCGGCTCGACAGCCGCAGTGGAAGGTCGGCAAGTACGGCGTCGTGCAGCACTTCTTCGAGGATCTCGCCGGGCGCCGACCTGCGGGCGAGGAGGGCCGCGAGGACGCCATGGTGCGCAGCGACCATCGGCTCGTCGTCGCGCGGTTCGAGGAGGCCGTCGAGCGCAGTGGTCGGGCGGTGCAGGGCGAGGGAGAGCGAGTCGGCGCGCGAGAGGAGGTCAGTGCGGGCGGGTCCGTGCCGCCGTCGTGAGCTGCAACACGGCGCTCGTCTCCGTCCGGCTCGGGATCCGCTTCTGCGAGAGCTGCTCGTCGCTTTCTCGAGCTGCTCGCCGGCCCCTTTCGTCGCAGCGGTCCGCGGATTCTCCACGGCGACCGGACCTCCGCCGTTTCGGCTCCTGTCCGCCTCTCGCTTTCTCCTTCCTCCCACTTGCTCGCGCTCGTCGCCACCAGCATGGACGCGCTCGTCACCATCCGCACGACCGAGAACCCTCCTGTCGAGCTCGACGTGTCCCGCGCCGTCCTGTGCGTCGGCAGCAAGGTCCTCGCCGAGCTACTCGCCGAATCGTCGACGACGAGCATGGTTCTCAACGAGACGGCGGCGCACCTCAAGCCCTTCCTGCGCCTCCTCAACATGTCGCACGACGAGGGCGACCCCATCGGCGAGCTCGAGCCCGAGGACTGGCCCGTTGTCGCTCGCCTCGCCAAGCGGTACAAGTCGCGCAGCGTCTCGGTCGCCGCCCTCGCCATGTGCTGGTGCGTCCCTTCTCTCTGCTCACGCTCGTCATGCTCCTGTACTGACGTCGAACCTCCTGCAGGAAATGGGTGAGCGCCGACGGGAGCGACAGCCTCGAGCGCGTCGCCGCGTTCCAGACGGCGATGGAGCTCGGCAGCGGGCACCTCGCCAAGCAGTTCATGCTCCGCCTCCTCGAGTACCAGTTCAAGGACGAGATCGACAAGGCGCTCGCCGGCCACGAGGACAAGTTTGTGCATCGCCGCTCTCCCTCCCCCTCGTCCTCCCTCTCATGGGTTGCAGATGCTGACTCGCCGTCCCGCAGGCCGAATGGACCGCCTCGCTCAAGATTCACGCCTTCGAGTGCGCCCTCAAACCGCCCAACCTGTCGCAGTGCGAGACCTGCACCGAGGACAGCGGCGAGACGCTTTCCGAGGCGCGCTGGTACCAGGCCATGCGCACCGCCCTCGCCGAGTGGCAGCCACTGCGCGCGAGCCACCCGTTCTTGAGCTATGCGCGCGGCGCGAGCGAGGCGTCGGGCTTGTGCAGCATGTGCGAGGACGCGTTCGACGAGCGCGCGGCGGCGTTCGAGCAGGAGTTCCGCGACTCGGCGCCCGAGTTCCCTCTCTGACCAAAGGTGCGTCCTCTCCTGCACAGTTCTTCAAGGCCTGCAGCTGACTCTGACGTCTGACCCCTGCAGGACTGCGCGCGTCTCGCACAACGCCGTCGAGCCGCCGTCTCTCGCCGACTCGTGCCTCGTTCCCTCCCTCTCCGTACAGCTACCCCTCGTCTCAATGTACTTCAGAGCTTTCTGTGCACTCCAAGCGAGCGAGATTCTTCAAAGCAAGCGAGAGAGCGAGCGAGCTGAGCCCGACTCGCCGACGACTCGAGCCTCGCGAGGAGCTCTCGGTGGAGACGATCGGGTCCGAGGCGGCACCGTGAGGGATGCCAGACTGTGCTCCTGCTCGATCGAGGCTGTCCAGAGAGCATGTCAGAGCTCTGACGAGGCAGGAGCGCTGGGCGAAGTCGGTCGCGACGACGAGCTGGTCCTCGCTCGTCGCCCGTTCGCTACACCTCTCGAGCCGAGTTGCAGGTGCGTCCCTACGCGAGCGTCAGACTACTGGACACAGCTGACCCCAGTCCTCGCCCCTGCAGGTCCCATGTCGCCCGCACCCTCCTCCCCATCCTCATCAGCATCTCGGCTCGAGGCCATCCTCCAGCGCCCTCCACCGCTCGACCTGGCCCCAGCAGACTTCAGCGAGGTCACGCAGGCCCTGACGACCGACGGCAAGCCTCGAGCCCTCGCCCTCGCCACCCTCGCCCGCTTCCTCTCGCCCGCCCCCACCTCGACAACCCGCACCTCGCTCCAGCACGCCCTCCAGTCGCTCCTCGCCGGCACCGACTCTCGAGAACTCGCTCAGGGCCTGTCGACCCTCAGCGCCGTCCTCCAGGTCGCCCCTCCCCTCGCCGCCGACCTCCTCAAGGACGACTCGCTCCGGTCCCACCTCGAGGACGCCGTCGAGCTCATCTCGCAGCCGCCGACACGGTCCACGGCGCCGACAGCAGCAGCACGAGGGGAGCGCCTCGCCCTCGTCGAGCTCCTCTCGCTCGCCGCCGGGCAAGCGGGCATGCGCGCGCTCGTGCGCCGGTCGGCGGGACCTTGGCTCGAGGGCCTGCTCGGCGCGCTGGGCGGTCCAGTGGGCGGCGAGGATGCGCGGGAGAAGGCGCTCGCCGCGGTCGCGGTGGTCAAGCTGCGGCTGGGCAAGGACGAGGTCGCGGCGACGGGCTTGCCGGCTAGCGAGCCGGACGCCGAGCAGCCGCCGTCGAGGTGGACGCTGGAGGAGCTGGCGCGGCTCGCGGCCAAACTCGTACCTCTCGGCATGCGAGGCTCGGAGCCGGACGACGAGGTCCTGCTCCCTGCGCTCGAGGCGCTTGCCTACCTCACCCTCTTCCCCTCGCCGGCGATCAAGGCGACCGCGACCAGCACCGCCCTCCTCACGCCCCTCCTGTCGCTCGCCCCAAAGCAGCCGACGACACCGCCCGCCTCGAGCAGCGCGCGCGACTACGCCCTCGCGACCTTCCTCGACCACCTCACCGCCTTTCCGACGCCGGACGCCGAGGGCGAGGCGGCGCAGCTCGAGCGCCTCAAGCGCTTCGCAGCCGCAGCTGCAGCAAAAGGCGCCGCCAAGCTCGAGCCCGAGTCGGTCGAGTCGGTCACCAAGCGCGTCGCCCTCCTCGTCCGCCACGACCCCTCGCCCATCCCGACCGTCCGGCAGCTCTGCCTCTCGCCCTCCCTCCAGACCCGCCGCCTCGCCGCACGCATCCTCCACGCCCTCGTCACGCCTCAACCCGTGCGCGGCGCCCTCCTGCAGGCAGGAGCAGCGCGCCTCTTCCTCACCCTCATCCGCCAGCTCCCGACGCCCTTCTCGCCCGCCGACGACACGCCCGCACCGCAAGGCCTCGCCAAGCTCCTCATCACCGCCAACCCGCTCCTCGTCCTCGGCCCGACACCCGACTCGCCCCTCCTCCTCGAAGCCGCCGCCGCCCTCGCCCTCCCGCTCGGCGCTCCCGCCGCCGCACCCGCCTCGACAGCAGGCGGCGCCGACCTCCTCCCGCGGTTCGAGGCCCTCATGGCGCTCACCAACCTCGCCTCGGTCGGCCCGACGCTCGCCGACAAGCTCGCGCGCCTCGCGCTGCGCGACCGCCCGACGGGCACGAGCCTCCTCGCCGTCGTCGCCGACGAGTACCTCCTCAGCACGCACACGATGGTGCGCCGCGCGGCGGCCGAGCTCGTGTGCAACGTCGTCGCGAGCGACAGCGGCATCGCCTTCTTCGAGCCCGCCGCGGCGTCGGTGTCGGCGTCGGCGTCGGCGGGCGAGGGTCCGGCACCGGCGGCCGCGGGCGAGAGCGCGAGCACGAGCACGTCGCGGCTGCACGTCCTCGTCGCGTTCGCGAGCTCGCCCGACACGCCGACGCGCCTCGCGGCCGCCGGTGCGCTCACGTCGCTCGTCTACGCGCCCTCGATCGTCGCCGCGCTCGTCGCGCGCCCCAAGTGGGTCGAGCTCCTCGTTGCGCCGCTTGAGGACGACGAGGCGGGCGTGCGGCACCGCGTGTACGAGGTTTGGAGGGTCGTCGGCGAGGCGGTGCGGCCGATGGAGGGGGAGGCGAGGGAGCGCGCGAGGGAGGGGATGAGAAGCGGCAGGGTCGCTCAGCGGCTCGGCGAGGCGAGGGCGAGGGAGCAGGTGCTCGAGTTGCGAGAGGTGGTCGAGGCAGCCGTAGCTGCTGTTGGCGAGGCGTGATCGTCGCAGGTTCGAGGTCTTCGTCGCAGCGACGAGAGGCTCGAGCGCGACCTTTTCTGCTCGTTTCAGCTTCTTCTTGCTCTCTCGGCGAGCCTCTCGGGCCGCCGGGCTGCTCTCGCGAGGACGATGCACGAGCCTCGTGATTGGCTCCGCGGAACGTCCGGCTCGCTCTGTCCGATCCGAGGCGACGTCCTCTCGCTCTCGCCCTGCCCTCCTTCTGTAACCTCGTCGCTCGCGCTGCTACGAGATGGACGACACGATCACGTTGCGCACCTCGGACGACCCGCCGGTCGAGCTCAACGTCTCGCGCGCCGTGCTCGCTGTCGGCAGCAAGGTCTTCGGCGACATGCTCTCGATCCCGTCGGGCTCGTCGGCTGGGCAGGAGGCCAAGGTGGACCTCGCCGAAAAGGAGCACGAGATCAAGCGGTTCCTGCGCCTCCTAAACCTCGCGCGCGAGCAGGGCGACCCGCTCAACGAGCTCGAGGACCAAGACTGGCCCGTCGTCGCCAAGCTCGCCGACAAGTACGACTCGCCGACGATCCGCGCTGTCGCTCTCTGCAAGTGCTGGTGCGCTCGCCTTTCCCTCCTGCTGCACGTCAATGAGCTAAGATTGCGCTACGGGCAGGTCATGGTCAGGTTCGCCCAGCTCCAGCGCCTCGCGCCAGCAGAGGCTCGCGAGATTCCACACCGCTGCCGAGCTCGGGCAGCCGTTCCTCGCCAAGGCGCTCATGATGGGCGTGCTCGCGCAATCCACCGCGATGGACATGGGCGAGGAGCACCAAGGTCGTCAAGTTCAGTTCGTGCGTCCGGTCTCTCCCCCAGGCTGACTTCGGGGCGCACGTGCACACTGACACAGCCGGCAGGACGAGTGGCTCGAGTCCCTGCAGGCGCACCTGGCCGTGCTCGCGCTAAAGGCGACGCCGCCCAACGTGTGCGAGCCGTGCGCGGATGGCCGCAACGAAGAAGACACGGTCGAGGTCTCGTGGTACCGCGCCATCCGCGAGATGGTGGACCGGTGGAGCGTGTCCACCGCGCACAGCCCTTTTCAGCGCTGGTGCATGTTGCCCAACCCCTTGTGCTCGGCGTGCGACGACGTCGTCTTCAACCATGCCATCTCGCTCGACCGCCAGTATCGCGACAAGGCGCCCAACTTCCCGCTTTAGCGTCCTCAGTGCGTCCTCTTTCTCTCCTCGTCGTCGAGTCGGGCAAGAGCCAACTCTTCCTGCTCGCCCGCAGCCCGCCGTCGTCCTCTCGCCGCACTTCCTCGCCCTCATCCCTCCTCGCACACGACTGCTTGAGCCTCTCTCCTCCTTCGTAGCTTTCTCATCAATGCAAGTCGTCGTTCCAGTACCACCACGCCCGACGAGAGCGAGCGAGAGAAGCGTGAGCGAGACTGCGGACGACGGAGCTCGAGCGAGCAGGAGCGAATGAGCAGGAGGAGCCGCCCTGCAGCACCTGAGGGGCGGAGCGTCGAGAGCAGCTTTAGCTGGGCAAGCAGCACTCCTTACAACGCAGCTCGAGCGAGGTGGACGAGGGAGAGCTCGCTCATCAGACTCATCGCTCTCCTCGACCACAGCTCGTTCTAGCTCTCGACCCACGCCTCGTACCACCTCGAGCGCAGCAGCAGTCTACACCAGCACACCGCAGCGACCACGACAGCCCGCCCGCAAGCGCCACACGGTCTTCCCCGCCCCATCTCGCCTCTCGAGCTCGACCTCCCCGCCCTCAGCATGTCCGCCTCCACTGCCGACGCTCAGCAGCAGCCCCAGCCGCCCGTCGCGCCCGCCGAGGAGCGCGCGCTCGCCCTCTTTGCGCGCTCGGCCCTCGACCTGTTCGACATGTGGCCCGCCCTCAGGCTCGCCATCTCGCACGGGTGGGGCGGCGACGGCAAGGAGGGCAAGACGGCCATCGCCGAGGACGTCGTCGACCTGTTCTACTCGGTCGCCACCTCGGGCACCGCAGCAGGCGCGTCGAGCGCGGGCGCGAGCTCGAGCCTGATGGAGCAGGGGATCCCGCTCCCGGCCGCCGACGACGTCGCGGCGACGCTCCTGTACGTCGTCGGCAACGAGTTCGACGTCGACCTCGAGGACGGCTCCGAGGTGCTCGTCGCGCGCGACCTCGTCGCCCTGTGGCGCGAGTGCCTCAAGCGCGTCCTCGCCGCGCCCGACGGCGCAGAGTCGCCAAAGGGCGAGCTCGCGCAGCGGTTCAGGGAGGGCGCAGAGCGCGCACGGGCGCAGGACCGCGGCGGCGCGAGGTTCGAGGCGAGGCGCGAGGGCGGCGAGGGCGAGTCGAGCGACGAGGGGAGCGAGTTCAGCGGCAGCGAGTCGGACGAGGAGATGGAGGGGATCGAGGAGGAGCAGGCGCCGCAGCTCGTCGAGACGAGGCCGAGGGAGGAGCCCGTCGTCGACGAAGACGGGTTTGAGCTCGTCCAGACGAAGAAGAAGGGCGGCCGGCGATAGAAGGGAGGGACGTGCGCG
>Ga0308170_10002557_pt1 | contig 15513 bp, 10 predicted proteins | sample PhyBR2_2_FD_202136 | JGI IMG/M metagenome (GOLD analysis project Ga0308170, IMG submission 202136) | Phyllosphere microbial communities from UC Gill Tract Community Farm, Albany, California, United States - DLSLSB.R2 | ecosystem: Host-associated > Plants > Phyllosphere > Unclassified | place... | reverse complement strand
GCCGTCGCCCTTCTCCGAGTACCCGCCCGGCGGCGGGCCCTCGCGCGGCGGTCCGTCGGCCGACGTACCCGCGCACGGCGCGAGCCGGTTCAGCCAGAGCGGCGCGTCGCGCGTCGGTGCGCCGACGCAGGGCCGGGCTGTCGCGCCGGCGAGCGACTCGGAGGAGGAGGTCGACGACCCTCGGGACGACCCCAACTACCGCCCGGGCGTGACGGGCGGCGCACCGTTCGGCGGGTTCGGCGGCGTCGGCGGCGTGGGCGCAGGCGGGCAGGAGCAGCAGCAGGGCGCGGCAGCAGGCGGGCTCACCGTCCCGAGCGTCAACTACAACCTCGGCCGCCGCACGTCGGTCAGCGCCGAGTCGCTCGACCCGGACGCGGCGACCCAGGCTCTCCCCAAGACGATCATCCCCAAGACGCCGTCGCAGCGCCAGCGCATCGAGAAGGCCATCTCGAACAACCTCCTGTTCCGCAACCTCGACGTCGACCAGCACACGGACGTGCTCAACGCCATGAAGGAGGTGACGGTCCAGGCCGGGACCGAGGTCATCGTCCAGGGCGCCGTCGGCGACTTCTTCTACGTCGTCGAGGAGGGCACGTTCGAGGTCTGGGTCCGCGGCCCGCCGACGCACTCGTACGCCGGCCCGGGCCAGAGCATGGTCTCGCAGCCGGGCGAGGAGAAGAAGGTGGCGACGTACGGGCCCGGCGGCTCGTTCGGCGAGCTCGCGCTCATGTACAACGCGCCGCGCGCCGCCACCGTCGTCGCGACGTCGCGCGCGACCATGTGGGCCCTCGACCGCGTCACGTTCCGCTCGATCCTCGTCGAGCACACGTCGCGCAAGCGCAAGATGTACGAGGCCTTCCTCGGCGAGGTGTCGATCCTCCAGGAGCTCAACGCCAAGGAGCGCGCCAAGATCGCCGACGCCCTCGAGGAGAAGGTGTACGACGAGGGCGAGCAGGTCGTCGTCGAGGGCGAGGTCGGCAAGAACTTCTACATCATCGAGAGCGGCCGCGCCGAGGTCACCAAGCGCAAGCGCAACGCGCAGGGCGGCATCGACGAGGAGGTCCTCGGCGTCCTCGGCAAGGGCGACTACTTTGGAGGTGCGTTTCCCTCTCTCCCTCTCTCCCCCTCTCCCTCCCTTCGGCGGCACAGACTGACATCGTCGCACTTTCTCCTGCAGAGCTCGCCCTCATCAACTCGGCTCCCCGTGCGGCTACGGTGCGCGCTCGCCCCGGCGAGGGTCGCCTGCGCGTTGCCACGCTCGGCGAGAAGGCCTTCACGCGCCTCCTCGGCCCCATCATCGACATCCTCGCGCGCAAGGCCGAGCGCTCGTACGGCCCGGGAGCCGCCGTCAGTGCTCGTGGCAGCACGAGCGGGCCGCTCGTCGGCGGCGGTGCGGGTGCCGACGCGCAGGAGGGCGGAGCGGGCGGTCCGGGCGCGCCGGGCTCGAGGGGCATCACGGTCGGTGGCGAGGCGTGAGCTGCGCACTGCCCGTCTCACTGCCTTGTGCGCACTCGCTGCTTTGGATACCCCTTCTTCTTCGTCGCAACCTGCACGAACCGACATCCCTCTCCGTCCCCCTCCCCTGTCGACGTCGTCCTCGTCGTTTCTCGCTTGCCAATCGTCATCCTTTCGTGCCCTCGTCTCGGTCCCTCGCTGCAGAGAGCTTATTGATGTCGCTCGAGCGGCAGGAAGGGCAACCTCGGCGCGAGAGCGAGGCAGAGAGGAGCATCTCGGTCGAGCGGAGACGACGACGGCTCGCCTCGCACCCCTTCACCGCCTCGTCGAGCACTGCTGCTGTCGATGGCTGTCAAGGAAGAAGACGACCTGTCGAGCACCAACGGCGCTGCCGAGCCCGTCGCGTCGACCTCCAAGCTCCACCCCGGCCTCACCATCAAGGAGGACGATGTCAAGGTGCGTCTCCTCCTCGCCAGCGGCACGAGCAGCGGGCGGTGCACCCTAGCTGACTCTTACTACACCCTCGCAGCCCACCCTGACCCGCTCGAGCAGCCCCGACATCAAGGGCAAGGCGCGAGCTCCCGAGGGCGGCGGTGCTGTCGAGCCCGGCAGCGACGACGACGACTCGGACAAGCCTACTGCGGGCGACGAGGATCCCGAGGAGACGGCTCTGCTCGCGTCCATCCCCAAGGCCAACATCGTCGGGCTCAAGTACGCGCGAGGCATCGCAACTCGTCCGTCTCGCTCTCCCTCGCCTCGCTCCGCCCGGCAACGGTAGCTGACCTGCTCTCTCTTGCACCGTTCGCAGTCAAGGAGGGCATGGAGGTCGAGCTGCGTCGAGTGCGTCCCTCTCTCCCTTTTCTCGCCCACAGCCCGCAGTCCCCGAGCCGCATCTGACGGCCGACGAGCTGCTCGCAGGACCCGTACAACGTCACTGACAAGAACGCCATCGAGGTGCGCCACGTGCGCGGTCAGCGCGTCGGGTTCGTCGCCAAGCAGCTGTCGGCGCGACTGGCGCCGCTCGTCAAGGAGCGCAAGGTCGACCTCAAAGGCCGAGCGGGCGAGGGTGCGTCCCTTCTCCCTGCCTGCCTGCCACCCGCCGGCCGTCCGGCTCTGGCTCACGCTCCTCTATTTGCGCGCAGTCCCGAGCAGCACCGTCGGCGTCACGAGCGTGCCCATGCGCATCGACATCTGGGGCAAGCGCAAGGTCGCCCTCGACTCGCGGCTCGACTGGCTCTTCCCCGAGCGGCAGAAGCGCAAGACGGACGACAAGATGAAGAAGGACGCGCTCGAGCAGGCCAAGAAGGAGCTCGAGGACGAGTCGGACGAGGGGGGAGGGACGGGCGAGGCGGGCGGGAGCGAGAAGAAGGTCAAGGCCGGCGGGGCGAGGACCAGTGCAGGGTCGAAGACGGGCGGCGGGTCTGGCTCGAAGGATTCCTCGGTGCGTCCTCTTCTCCTTTCCCTCAACCGGCGGCTGCCACGTCCGCTGACTCTCCTCGTCCTCCCAGAACCCTGCGCGAGACGCGGCCATGCGGGCGTCGATCCTCCTCGACAAGAAGAACAAGGTCGACATGCTCGGCAGCATGTTCCAGGAGGGCGCGATGGACCCGGCTCATCTCGTCGAGCATCCGTGCCCGCCGGGCAAGGACGACGGGTCCATGAAGACCGACCTCATGCCGTTCCAGGTGCGCTCGCTCCCCTCCCCTCCTTCTCGCCGCCCTTGCTCGGTCGACTGACTCGGCGCCCCTCGCCCGCAGCGTCAAGGACTCGCTTGGATGATCCGCATGGAGCACCCTGAGCTCCCCAAGACCGTCGACGACCCGCCCGTTCAGCTTTGGAGGATGCGCAGGGACGACGATGTGCGCTCACTTCTCTCTCTCTCTCCCTCTCTCTCTCTCTCTCTCCCTCTCTCTCTCTCTCCCTCTCTCTCTCTCTCCCCGCCTTCCCTGCTCACGCTCTCCCTCTGCTCGCAGGGCAACACCTTCTACCAGAACGTCGTCACCGACTCGACTCAGCGCGACCCGCCCAAGCTCAAGCGCGGCGGCATCCTCGCCGACGAGATGGGCAAGTCGACTTCCGGCCCGGCCTCCTCACCGTCGAGCAGGACTGACCCTCGCACCCTCCCTGCAGGTCTCGGCAAGACGATGCAGACGGTCGCCCTCATCTGCACGGACGACACGGGCGAGGGCGTGCTCGCTGAGCCCGAGGAGGCCGACTATCGCTACGACGACATGACCCTCATCGGTGCGTCCCGCTCGACATGCTCCTCCTCCGCCTTTCGAGGGCGACCGACTGACGCCTCTTCTCCTGCGCGCAGTGTGCCCGCTCTCGGTCGCGTCGAACTGGACCGAGCAGCTCAAGCAGCACGTCGGCAAGAAGCGCCTGAGCTGGCACTTCTACCACGGCGAGGGCCGCGAGCTCACCAAGAAGCAGTTGCGCCAGCACGACGTCATCATCGCGACCTAGTGCGCTCTCTCTCCCTCACTCGCTGTCCAATTCTCTCGCTCGCTGCATCGACGCTGACTCGGCTCGAGCGCCTGCAGCCAGACCGTCGCGACCGAGCTCGAGGCCGGCAGCAACTCGCGGAAGGGCTCTCGCGCGCCCGAGGACAAGCTCGGCAAGATGAACGAGGGCGACGACGACGACGACGACGACGAGCAGCGGCCGGTCAAGAAGCAGAAGAAGCAGGTCGAGTCGGCGCTGCACTCGATCAAGTGGCGCCGGGTCGTCCTCGACGAGGGTCACCTCATCAAGAACCCCAAGGCCAAGATGACCCGCGCGTGCACGCAGCTCAAAGCCGAGTGCGTCCCTCGTTCCTCCTGCCCCTCTCGTCGGACTGTCCTGACTTTTCGACCTCGCAGGCGCCGCTGGATCCTGTCGGGCACGCCCATCGTCAACGCCGCCGCCGACCGTGCGTCTCTCTTTCTCTCTCCCTTCTTCCAACCTGCCTCCTCGTGACTGACGTCGACTCTCTGTACGCAGTCGGCACCATGCTGCAATTCCTCCACGTCTGCAGGCCGCTCGACGACGCCGACGTGTGGAAGCAGCGCGTGACGAGGGTCGACGAGGAGGCTCGAGGACGAGCTCTACGGGTGCGTCCACTCTCTCCTGGCCCTCCTCTGCACGCACAGCTGACGCAGCCGTCCTGCTCGCAGGCCGTCGTGCTCTCGACAACCCTGCGTCGGTGAGCTCATCCGCGCTCGGACCCCCTCCCCTCCTCCTCTCGCTCACTCGCCCTTCTCTCGCGCGCAGCACCAAGGACATGGTCGGCGTCGACGGCAAGCCGCTCGTTCAGCTTCCCGAGGTCCTCCGCTACCAGCACCAGGTCGAGCTCGGCAAGGACGTGCGCGCCCTGTACGACGAGGTCGCCGGCGAGATCGGCAAGAGCGTCAAGGCATCCATCGAGGACGGCTCGGCCAGGCCGAGCTATACCCACATCCGTGCGTCCCTGCTCCCTGCGCTTGTCGTCGAGCTGTTCGTCGCTGACTCGCCTCGGCCCGCCAGTTTGCCTCCTCCTCCGCCTGCGACAGCTCGCCTGCGACCCGACCCTCGTCCCGGCCGACTTTATCGAGGAGTGCGTCCTTTCGTCCTTCGTCCCGAGCCCTGAGAGACCTGCAGCTGATGTCGAGCCACCCTCTGCAGCATCCGCGACCGCAAGCTCGCCGCCCGGATCCAGCACGACCACGAGAAGGCGACGGGCATCCCGTCCGGCTCGGGCCCAGTGTCGGCCGAGCAGCTCTCGTACCTGCGCGAGCTCCTCAGCGACGCCATCGAGGCGGGCGCAGAGTGCCTCGCGTGCGGCGGCTGGCCCATGGACGGGCGCATCACGATCTGCCAGCACTTCTTCTGCCAGAACTGGTGCGTCCCTCTCTCTCTTCCTCGCCTTGCGCCCCTCTCCTTCTCACGACGACGACGACGAAGCTGACTCGCCTGCGCACCTGCAGTATCGAGGTCGCCGTCGACGCTCGCAGCGCGTGCCCGGCGTGCAACCACGTCCTCTCGCGCGAGCACATCATCGCGCCGCCGGCCGAGCGCAGCGTGTCGCCCTTCGGCGGGTCGCGCGCGAGCAGCGTCGGCGGGACGAGCTCGAGCCGTCACGGCAGCGCGGCGCCCGTGGAGAGGACGGCCAAGGCGGCGGCGCTCGTCACGCTCCTCAAGAGCTCGCCGCCGGGGGTCAAGAGCCTGGTCTTCTCGCAGGTGCGCTCGACTCTCTTTCCCACGCGCCCGTCCTCGCAAAGGCGCGCAGTCGCTCACGCCGTGACGTCGCTCGCAGTGGACCTCGCACCTCGACCGCATCGAGGCGGTCCTGCACGCCGAAGGCATCTCGACCTGCCGGTCCGTCCCTCTCCCTTCCTCCTCTCTCTCTCCCTCTCGTGCTCCGTCCCTGATGTACTCTCGCCTCCGCGCAGCTTCGACGGCTCGATGAGACAGGACAAGCGCGCCGACGTCATCCGCTCGTTCACGACGCCGAACAAGACGGCGACGGCCGGCAGCGGCAACGACAACCAGAACCCGATGGTGATGCTCCTCTCGCTCAAGGTGCGCCCCCTCTCTCTCTCTCGAGCATGCGCTGCGAGAGTTGACGGGCTCGTTGCGCGCGCAGGCCGGCGCTCTTGGGCTCAACTTGACCGTCGCGAGCCAGGTCTTCCTCATGGATCCGTGCGTCGCTCCTTCCTCTACCTTCCTCGGCGTCGCTCGTGACGGTCGTGGTGGATGAGTGTGAAGGTCGTCTCGCTGACGCTGTCTTTCTGCAGGTGGTGGCAGCCGGCCATCGAGCTGCAAGCCATCGACCGGGTCAACCGCATCGGGCAGACTCAGACGTGCGTCCTCGCCCTCGCTCTTCCTCCCTCTTCACAAAGAGACTGCTGACGACCTGCACTCGCTGCTCGACAGGGTCCGGGTGTTCCAGCTCGTCGCCAAAGGGACGGTCGAGGAGCGGGTCCTCGCGATCCAGGACAAGAAGGACGCGCTCATCAGCCAGGTGCGTCCTCCTCCTTCCCTCTACTGCTCTCTCGCACCTCACTGACGCTCGCTCTCGATCCTCGGCGTGCGCAGGCCTTCTCGGGCAACAAGAACGCGCCCAAGAGCAAGTCCAAGATCGGTGCGTCGCTCGCCTCCCGGCTCTCCTCGATTCGGCCCTCGAGCTGTGCGTGGCTGACGCTGTGCTCGTCCTCGGCTCTCCCTGCATGCAGAGGTGTCGGATTTGGCGAGCATCTTTGGCGTCTGAGCGGGATCGAGGAGGACGAGCGCACGTTCCTCGGCCGCGTCGCCCGCCCGCACGTTGACTCACGCCGGAGAAGCCGACTCTGTTCCTCTCTCTGTCCGTCTCCGTCGAGCTTGTGTGCAATGCGAGTGCTTGTGCAGCAGACCTGGTCCCGCAGCGCGAGAGCTACAAGCGAGCGCGGCCCGGGCAGAGCAGCGAGGCTCGCCGATGCTCACGACGAGAGGAGCTGACGCTCCAGGGCCGTGAAGTCACGCGGAGAGCGAGGCAAAGGTAAGGCAGGGCTAAGGCAAAAGGTAAGGCGGATTAGGAAAAAAGGAGCGGCGGCCGACCCTCGCCCTCGGCGAGCCGGTCGCACCTCGGTTGGCTCTCGTCGTCGAGGTCCTTTGCAGTTCCTCCTCCTCCCCGGCACTCCAAGTCCCACCCGTACGCCCTAGGCGCTACCTGCTCCGCCGCACGCGCGCTCCCAGGCCCTCGTTCGCCCGCCTTCGAGCCCCCTCCGGTCTCTCGCCCTCGCCGCCTCCGCCTCGCCCTTCGTCAGGCGTCGCAGCAGCCGCAGCCAGCAGCCAGCAGCCAGAGCAGTGCCCGCAGCAGCCGCACAAGGTAGCAGCGTCACGGTCACTCGGTCGATTGTACCTCCAGAGGTGCGTCGAGCCACTCTCTCGCTCTCTCGCTCGGCCCGACCTCGCCCTTGACAAAGCTGACGCCTCGCTCCCTCCCTCCCTCGCTCGCCCTGGCTCGATGTGCCGCACAGCTTGCTGCAAGTCGTCTGGATCCAGGTCTCTCGCACACGACGGGAAGGAAGTCCAAAGAGCCTGTCAAGGGTGCGTCACGACTCCGCTCTCTCTGACCTTGCCCAAGCGGCGAGAGCATGCACTGACTCCCCCGCTCGTCCCTCTTCCCCCCCTCTTCCTCGCTCGCAGACCTCTTCGGCTACAAGCACACCCCATCCACACCCTCCTCCTCCTCCTCCACGTCTGCTCAGTAGACAGGGCTTAGCTGTCCTCCGCCTGCTCGTCGCACTGTGCGTTTCCGCCTTCCTCGCTCGCGCCCGTCTCTCTTGTCGCCCCAAGTCACTGACTCGTCCTTCCTCCTGCAGCGTCACCCTCCCCCTCTTCATCTCGGACCACCCACCTCGGTCCTCCTCCTCCGCCAAAAGTGCTCCGTCCGACCTCGTCGACAAGCACAAGCCCGGGTCCTCGAGAAGCCGCCGCCTCTCGACTGCTCGTCCTCCTCCAGCGCATGAACGCCCACACGGTGTACCCGTCGTTCGACGGCTCCACCCACCCGCAGTGGCAGATGGTGGCCCCGCAGCAGCAGCAGCAGCAGCTCTACTACGGCGCGGCGCACTACGACCCTCTCCACGCCCAGCACCAGGCGCCGCTCCACCAGCACGCCGCCCAGGTCCACCCCTACTCGGCCTGCAACGCGCACGCCTACGCCCTCGGCCAGCAGCAGGCGCAGCAGTTCTACCCGCCGAGCCAGCCGCACCAGCAGCTCGACCCGTACTACGCGCAGCAGCCCGCCGCCGCGTTCGCCGCCGCGCCGCACATGCCCGTCGCCGCCGTCGAGCAGGCGCGCAGCCGCTTCGCCTTTGCGACGCCGACGCACGCCCCGGCCGCCGCCGCCGCCCACTTCACCCTGCCGCCGCCCGCCCAGTACGCCGCCCACTACGGCGTCCAGCAGCAGCAGCAGCAGCAGCACCCGGTCCAGCACCACCACCAGGACGAGGCGATCCGCGCCACCTGGGAGAGCCGCCGGGCCGAGTCGGCGTCGCGCGCGACGCTCGACAGTGAGCACCTCGCCCACCTGCTCGACCGGCTCGCACAGAGCGCTGACTCGCGCGGTATTCCGCACGCAGACGAGTACGACCACCCCTCGCACAGCCGTCCGCCCCACCGCGCCGACGTCCCGCACGACGAGCCCGTCACGGCGTTCCAGCAGCAGCACCACACGACCTACGACCTCATCCCCAACGTCTCGTCGGTCCCGCCGCCGCCGCCGGTCGAGCTCTCGGCCGTCCCTCTCGCCGACCTCGCGACCGAGATGGTCTGGGAGGCCGTCCGCCGCGGCTACCTCCATGGCATCGAGTCGGCCGTCTCGTCGGCCTCGGCGCCCATCGGCGTCATCGGTCAGCCGGCGCGCAACGGGCCTCGTCGCAGCCACGGCGCCGCCGAGCAGTTCGGCATCATTGGCGATCGCCGCGGCGCCATGGCGCACGAGGCGTTCGAGGACGCCGCGGCTCGTCGGCAGCGCCTCGCCGACCTCGGGTTCCCGGGTCAGGCTCGCGCTGCCGCCGCCGCGTTCCCGGCCGAGCCGTCGAGCGCGTTCCGCGCGTTCGTCAAGCAGATCCTTACGGCGACGCTCGTCGCGCCCGAGGACATCGTGCTCGCGCTGTACTACGTCTCGCGCATGCCGCTCGACCAGATCATCCCGTCGACGCCGGCCGAGCGCGGTCAGGACGCCCAGACGACGTCGTTCAAGGCGGCGCCGTTCAAGATCGTCCTCGGCGCCCTCATGCTCGCCAACAAGCAGCTCCAGGACAACTCGTACCGCAACGAGACGTTCGCGACCGTGTCGGGCATCCCGCTCGTCGACGTCAACGCGCTCGAGGCGCACGTCTTCAAGGCCCTCTCGTTCGACGTCGCCCTGCGCGAGGACAAGTGGCTCGCCTGGCTCGGCGCCGTCGTCGAGTACTACCGCTCGAGCCGCGGCGTCCTCGGCCACCGCCTCGCCGTCCAGGAGGCGCTCGCCCGCCTCATTGTCGCCGCGCAGCGCAGCGTCGAGGCGCCGTCGGTCCAGGTCGTCACGGGCGAGTCGCCCGTCGTCGCCGCCGCCGCCGCGCCGCTCTCGTCGAGCGCGTCGTCGTCGTCGCTCGAGTCGGTCGCGACCGCCGCGTCGTCGATCGAGGAGTGCCCCTCGACTCCTCAGCACTCGGCGCAGCAGTCGTCGTACCTCGAGCACGTCAACCTCGACGCGAGCGGGCCCCTCGAGTCGCCCCTCCACTTCGACGCCCGCCGCCGCCAGCTCCTCACGCGCGCGGCGTCGAGCCTTGCCTCGTCGGTCGCCGCGTCGCAGCTCGACTCGCCCCTCGTCGCACGCCGCCACCACAAGGTCGGCGCCGGCTCGTCGTCGGCCGCCGCTGCCGCTGCCGCAGGCGCGAGCGTCACCGAGCTGAGCGGGTACAGCCTGTTCCCGCCGGTCGACCTCGCCAACGCGAGGAGCCGCTCGTTCGGGCACGAGACCTGGTCGCGCGCGATCTGCTAGTCTCGGCACCTCCACCAACCCCTTCCGCCAGGGTCCTGAGCACAGATCAGCAGTCGTCGCCCCCTTTTTTCGTGCGCGGCTGCGGCGCGGCGCCCGTCGCTCGGCGCAGGCGGCCGAGGACTGGGTCGTGCGAGGGAGCGAGGTCGGTGCGGGAACGAGGAGGTGCGGCATCCTCTGCGGCGGGCAGCGATTCAGTTCGTGCTCGGTCGTCGTCGAGGTCGTCGCCGCCCTCTCCTCTCGCCCCTCCCCCTTCGCCCCTTCGCCCTCTCGCCCTCCTCCTCTTCGTCGGTCCCGCCGTCGTCGCCCTACCGCCGTTCGCGATGCCCTCGTTCGACTCAGCATCGACTAGCTCGCCTGGCCTCCTTCTACCCCGCCAACCCCTCACCCTTCCACCCCTTTTCGCCAACAGGACTCGATACCCTCCCAGGTCTCTTCTTCTCTCCCCTCTCGACCCGTGTATGTGCGTGTGCGTGTGCCTCGTCGCGCCCCTCCCCCATGTCGCCCGGCGTTTTTTTTTGCCTTCCCCCTTCCCTCTCCTCGTCAACCTCTACACCCCAAAAAAACAGGCTCCTCCTCTCTCTCTCCTCTCTCTAGACTTGTCCCTCCAGCACAACCCGAAAACAGATAGGCTCGCACGTCGTCGTTCGCTTGCTCTTTCTCCCCCTCCCCTACTCGCTCCTCTCCTTGTTCCGCACCTCCCTCCCCTCCCTTTTTTTCCCGCCCTTGCAATCTGCGCGTGGAGCGCTTTTGCGAGAAACCTTGCGCGCCCCTCGAGAGAGCGAGAGTGCTTGTGCGCCGCTCGAGCGCTCGACCTCGGCTTGCCTCGGCGGAGATGAGCGTGCTCGCGCCCTCTCCTTCCCCTCGTCCAGCACCACCCCTACGAGCAGCCATGGTGCGTGTCACAGTACTCGCACAGCCCTGCACAGCTGACTCGTGCCTCCCACGCAGGCTGCAGCCGACTCGGCGTCGCTCCTTGGCCTGCGTGCCATCGCCTGCGGGCTCGGCGGCATCACGGCTGGACTGCTGCTAGCGGTGGTGCGTTCACGCTCTCTGCACTCCCGCAGAGTGTGGCTGACCCTTGCACGCGCGCGCACGCAGCCCGCCCTCGCCGTCCCGGCTCTGTTCGCCAGCCCCCACCTCCCGCCCAAGACTCGCCTGGTCCGTCCTCCCCCTCGGCTCTACCTCGCGCAAGCGGTGCACAAGCTGACTCGGACACGCCGTACGCAGCACGCCTGGTCCCGCCTGCAAGCCGACTCGGCCGCCATGACCTCACTCCTCTTTCCCCTCCTCGCCGCCCTCCTCGCCTCGTGCGCCCTCCTCGTCGAGTCGTCGCCGTCAGTACCCAGAGTCGCCGCGCACGGTGGAGCCGGCCTCATCGCAGCTCTAGTGCGGCTCGTGACCGAGAACAGAAAGGTGCGTCCCTGCTCCAGCTCGCGCTCGTTCAACCTCGCTGACTCGTCCCTCTCGCCGCCTTCCTCTTGCGCCCGCAGACGCTCTACGCCCTTTCGGCCTCGCTCATCATCGCCTCGCGCCCCTTCTCGTTCGGCCTCCTCACGCCGCGCATCGAGGTCCTCAAGACAGAAGAGCGCCGGCTCGCTCTCGACCGCACGCGCGCCGCACGCTCTCGGTCAACCCTCGGGCTCAGCGCGATGGACCCGGGGGCGTGGAAGGGCGCGAGCCCGACGAGGGAGTACGCCGGGTGGGTTGCGCAGCGCCAGAAGGAGGAGGAGGGGGAAGAGAGCGACGTCGAGGACAACGACCTCGACGAGCCGGCGGCGAACGGCGCGGTGGACGGTGCTGCGGCACCTCTCGACAGTGAGTCCCTAGCCTCTCTCCCGTCAGCTTGAGGGCGCACGGACTTCATGCAGGCGTAGCTAGCGGAACCTCGCGAGCTCACCGTCTTCTTCCTCGTCCGCAGCCGACTCGCTCATCCTCGAGCTCACACGCCTGCAGTTCGGCACGGCCTTCCTCGTCGGCACCTCGTTCGTCCTGACGGTCGTCGAGCTGCTGTGTGCGTGAGCGAGCCGCTGCGCGCCTTTGTACCACTCGTCGGACCCGCTCGACCCTCTGTCCTTTCCCTCCTCGTCGCTCTGCAGTTCCACTTTGTGCCTTACTTCCTCACTTCTACTAGTCAAGAGAGAGGTTGTCGTCGAAAGGAAGAGTCAAAGAGCGCGAGGAAGAAGAGCGAGCACCGCTTTGGCACCGCCGCTCCTCTCGAGCCGGCCGACAGTCTCGCGGCGCCCGCTTCTTGCTCTCGTCGACCAGCTCTCGCTTGCTCGCCATGTCCGGCTCCGACTCTGCAGCACTCGTGCTCGCTCGCTCGACGGCCTGCGTCGGTCTCGGGCTGTGCGCCGGCCTCACCTGGAGCGTGGTGAGCTGTCATCTCCTCCTCCCGATCCACCGCCTCTCGCAGCAGCTGACGACGACGTGTGCGCGCAGCCCGCATGGACCTGGCCGGCACTTTACCGCCCCGACTCGACCCTCGCACCGGCACAGCGACTCGTGCGTCCTCTCCCTCGCTCCTCTCCTCTTGCACCCCCACATCCAGTCGTGCTGACCGCCTCCTCGGCCGCACTCGCTGCCCGCAGGCTCTCTGGTCCACGCTCTATAGCCAGGGCAAGCAGACCATGGTCGCCCTCATCCCGACGACGAGCGCGCTCCTCACCTACGCGGCATGGGCGGCGCACCCGCCTCAAGCTTACCTCCCCGCAGGCTGGGTCGCGCGGCACCGCAAGGTGCGTCTCGCCTCTTCCCCACGTCCCTCTCACGTGCTCGAGCGAGGTCGGCGAGGAGGACGAGCTGCTGACTCGGCGTCTGGACCGCGCAGGGCATCCTCGGCACCGCGGCCGCAACGACCATGGCCATCTTTGCGTGGACGGTGCTCGCCATGGAGGGCCTCAACGGGTCGCTCAAGACGCTCGAGAAGGACAGCAACGCTGGACGTGCGTCCTGCTTCCTCTCCATCTCGTCTCGTGCGCGCGACGAACCCTCGAAGCTAACTCGTCCTCTCCTCCGCGCCCCTCTTCGACCTTTCTCGCCCTCGCCCGCCCTCGCCCCACCCTCCTACAACCAATGACACACTCCCATCTACTCGTCGCTCCCCTCCACCCACACAGGCACGCCCGTCCTCCCCGCGCACGACACGGTCATCCGCACCCGCTGGGCGAAGCTCCACCTCGTACGCTGCGTCCTCGCGACGACGGCGTTCGTCACGAGCGTCGCCGAGCTCGCACTTGCGTGAGCTGAGACGAGGGGAGAGGGGAGAGGGGCGGCGGTGGAGGGAGGAGACCGCGAGGAGGTGGTTTTCGAAAGAGGGAGGCGGAGGAGGAGGGTGTGCTCTCGGTAGTCTCGGTCCTGGCTCTCGAGCCTGTGCTTGTAAGCGTACCTTTGTTCCACTTCTTCGAGTCGATGAGCGCAGAGCGAGAGGAGAGCGAGCGTACCCGAGGCAGCCGCTCTCGCGGCGGACGGACCTCTTCCTCGCTCGCGACTCTCGCTCTGCAAGCTGCTCCGCTCGCGAGACTTCGCAAACTGCATCGTGACGTGATACTGACTGCACTGCACGACCTGGACCTCGTACCTCGCCCCGCTCGCCAAACGCTTGCTCACCACTCCTTTGCGAGCTTGAACACCCACTCGAAGTCGCAGTGCACGTGCTTGTCGTCGTCGATGACGCGGCTGCGGACCGTGTACGAGCCGCTGCGGGCGATCATGCCCGAGGGGCTGCGGGCGGGGTGAAGACGAGGCGAGAAGAGGAGAGGAGGAAGGTAGGAGCGACGAGGCGAGGAGGGAGGTGCGAGAGAAGGAGGGAGAGTCAGTGCGGCTGCCCGAGAAGAGGAAGAGACGGCGAGAGGGCGGCGCGAGGCGACGCTGCCGAGGCTAGAGCGGGCTGAGAGGAGAGGAGGGTCGACGCACGATTCCTCGGCGACGAGCTTCTTGACGACCGGCTCGGGCGACGGCCCGTAGCTCCCGATCATTTCCTCGAGCTTGTCCACTGCGTCCGCGTCGCCGAAGAACCATCAGTCTCGCTCGCTCGGACGCTGAGCGCAGGGACCGAAAGAGGGCGACGGGCGACGCACGGTTCGCGCCCATGCGCCGGACGACCTGCAGGTACTTGAGGCCCGACACGAGGCCGTGGTTGACCTTGAACTTGAGCTCGACGCTGTAGTCGACGCCCTCCTGCGGGCGGGCGAGAGAGGGTGGAGAGGGTCAGCGAGGAGGTCCGAGGTGGAGCGGGCGCGAGAGGCACAGGGCGCACCTTGATGACGACAGCTGCGTCGCACACCAGAGCGACGGGGAAAGAGTCAGAGCAGGGTCCAACTAGCAGGCCTCGACACGAGCGGGATGCGACGCACGACTGCTCTTGAGGTTCTTGACCTTTGCCGGGTCGGTCAGGTCGAACACGATGGGCTGTGGCCTCGACGGCGCCGTGAGCGACAGGGAGAGGATCTCGACGTTCGGGCCCGAGCCTGTTTCGGGCAAGAAAGGAAGCGTCAGCTGTGTAAGAGAGGGACGAGGGGAAGGAAGGGAGGAGCCTGAGGACGCACCCGAGGTCGAAGGCGCAGCGGCCGAGTTGATGCCGAGCGAGGCCTTCCACCGTGCGAGCGACTCGTCCTCGGCGTCGAGCTGCGAGCGAGGGACGAGGGAGAGGGTCAGCTCGCTGAATGGGCGACTGCACCGCCTCGTCGGCACTAGCGCGAGGAGGAGGAGGGGAGGGACGGACGCGGGCGAGCTCCTCGAGGGTCTTCTGCTGGCCGACCTTGTAGCCGGCGGTCTCGGTCGGTGCGAGGTCGCTGCGAGGGAAGCGAGGAGGGTGAGCACGTCGCGAGGTGGGGGAGGGAGGGACGACGACGAGGGGACGCACTCCTCGGGTACAGAGCTGCGCTCTTGTGCGTGGCCACTGCAGGAACAGAGAGGTGTCAGTGTGAGCTCTAGCGAGGTGGAAGGGACTGGACGGACGACATTGTGCGTGTGAGGAGCGAGAGGAGCTGGATGGAGCAGGACGACGCAACCGCCCTCGGCGCAACCTCGCTCAAGTGCAGACTAGGTGGGGCGAGGCAGTCAATGACAGTAAGAAAAGGAGCTCTACAGCCACACACGAGCATCTCGAGGTGAGAGTGTCGCGCTGCCTCATCAGCTCGTCGCCTCGCTCCCCGTCTCCCTCCACCACACTCTCTCACCTCGCTCAATCATGGAAGGCGAGCTCCCGCTCTAGTCCACGGCTCTCCAGGACCCTGCTCACCCAGCGCCACGCCCCCGCAGTCGCGTTTGGCATCACCGGCAAGGACTACGTCCTCCTCGCATCCGACACCTCGGCCGCCCGCTCCATCGTCAAGATGAAGAGCAACGAGGACAAGCAGCGCGTCGTCGGCAAGCACCTCGTCATGGCCTGTCAGTCCCCCCACTCCTCCTCTTGTCTCCTCGAACCCTCCCACCCTCCTCCTCCACCCCCCGCTGCCGCGTCATCTCTCCCTCGCCAACTCGCTCGCTGACCTTGCCACGCACCGCCTGCAGATTCGGGCGAGCCGGGCGACACGCTCCAATTCTCCGAGTACGTCGAGCGCAATCTGCGC
>Ga0308170_10002555_pt1 | contig 15519 bp, 15 predicted proteins | sample PhyBR2_2_FD_202136 | JGI IMG/M metagenome (GOLD analysis project Ga0308170, IMG submission 202136) | Phyllosphere microbial communities from UC Gill Tract Community Farm, Albany, California, United States - DLSLSB.R2 | ecosystem: Host-associated > Plants > Phyllosphere > Unclassified | place... | reverse complement strand
AGCCTGCTCTCGCTCATCGGGGCGCGCATGGTTCTCTCTCTCGAGAGACGACGACGACGACGATGAGCTCGCGCGAGAGAAGGATTTCAAGCGCAGGGAAGAAGCGCGAGCGCTCGACTTGACGGAGAACGCGCTTGAGAAGGCGAGCTAGGAGGTCCGAGCGGCGCTGCTCAAGGCTCTCCTTGAGCACGAGCGCTCTTGAGGGTCTTGTTCTACGCTGCACGTCTGCGAGAAGAAGGATTGACCTGCTCGGAAAGAGACTTGCAGTTGTACAGCTACGGCTCGAGCCCGATCGCTCCTTGGGCACCTCGCTCGAGTCGTCCTCGCCGGTTCTCTCCCCGCCGACTTGATCCAGCGAGCCCCCCCTCGCCGAGCTCGTCCATCAGCCTGTTCAGGGCTCGTCCGCCCCGCTCGCAGCGCCCCTCCTCCCCCTCCCGAACCACCCCGCGTCGCCGACCCTCCTCGGCCGGAACACCTCCGTCAGCGCCTCCTCGTCCTCGACCTCGTCCGCCTCGCTCGCAGCCGCAATCGCCTCCTCGATCGCCCCCTCCTTGACGCCCACGCGCCCGAGCCGCTCGACCGTGCGCTCGTACGCCCACTTGACGCTCGGGCCCCGCGCGCTTTTGATCGGCCCGGCGCGCGCGATGCGCGCCGCGCGCTCGTCGGCGAGCAAAGCGCGGATGCGCTGCGCCCAGGGCGGCGGCGAGATCGAGATCGAGCCCGAGCCCGCGCCCGCGCCCGCGCTCGAGCGCACCGGCGTCGCAAAGCGCGCCTGGACCCACTCGCCGACCTCGGCCATGGCGCTCGCGCCCGCCGTCTCGGGTTGCAGCGCGTGGAACACGTGCACGCCGTCGGTCCACAGCTGGTGCGCGACGTCGGTGCCGGCCCTGCGCGCGCGGCGCACAAAGACGGCGTGCTCGTCGCGGAGGGTTTCGAGCGCGCCCGAGTGGACGAGGAGCGGCGGGAGGTGCGCGAGGGCGGGGAGCGGGGCGAGCGCGGGCGAGATGTAGGGGTCGGCGAGCTGGGAGAGGTGGTGCGTGTGCTCGAGGTGGGCGAGGCCCGACGAGAGGTACAGGCGAGGAGGGTGGAGCGGGTCCGACGGGTCGTCGATGGCTATGTAGTCGTGTGGCTGCGCGACGAGGAGAGTCAGCAGCTGCCTCCTGTGCATGTACGCGTGGGCTCGAGAGGGCAGGAGAGGACGCGCACCTTGTTCTCGTCCCAGCTCGTGAAGCTCGTCGAGAGGTCGACCCACGGGCTGAGGAGGATCGCGCCGCCGACCTGCGGCAGCCCGACGTCGCGCAGGTACATGAGAAGGGCGATGACGATGTTGGCGCCGGCCGAGTCGCCCTCGACGAGGATGTTCTCGGCGGGAATGTCGAGCTCTGCAGGAGCGGGCGCGAGAAGTCAGTCAGGAAGGATCGCGCTCGGCTCGACGGTACCGAGGTGGACGCACCTTCGGTCAGGTACAGGTAGGCGTGCACGGTATCGAGCAACGACGCAGGGTAGCGCACTTCGGGCGAGAGGCGGTACGCGAGCGCTGCGTGCGTGCCGGAGGAACGTCAGTCTAGGGGCTCGAGCGCGGGTAGGGGAAGCTGCGACGGTGTGGACGCACAAAAGACGTGGCACCGCGTTGCGTCCGAGAGGGCAACGTGCAGGTCGCGGTGCGTGTGCGGGCTGAAGCGGACGTGCGCGCCGCCGTGGATTGCGAGGACGACCTTCTCGCTGCGGGCGAGTCGGGGCGACTCGACCATCTTGACGTGCGCGAGCCACTCGGCCTGCAGGGATCGAGTCGCAGAGGGGTCAGTCGCTGCTGGTGAAGAGCGTCTCGACGCTGTAAGATCGGCAGAAGAGCGAGAGCGGGACGCACCGTGAGCGTCCGCTTGCCGGTCTCCTCGGCGTCAAGCTCGGCCAGTACGCCGCTAAGCCCGCGCTTGCGCACCTCGAACGTAATCTCCTTGACGACACCGTCGGCGAGCTTGTCGGCAGGTATGGTGGTGAGCTTCTCGACCTCGTCGCGCTCCTCCTTGACGAGGCGGACGACTTCTTCGGGCGACGACGGCGGGTGGGCCTTGCGCGCACGGGCGAGCGAGCCCGACTGAGCGCGGATGACGGCCATGAGGACCGAGAGGAAGATGGGCCAGGTCGGTGCGGGCGCTGCGAGGGGCAAAGAGAGGGCCGTGCGCGAGTCAGGCGGGGAACGGCGGGCTCGAGGAGGCAAAGAGGGAGAGGCGAGAGAGGACGCACGCCCAGTCGTGAGGTGCCGGAAGAAAGCTCCAATGGCGGCGGCGAGCATGGCCAGGAGTGTCGAGCTGCGTCGGCGCAGTAAAGGTCAGCCCGGTTCGCTCAACAAGGAGGCCGACGAGAACGGGGAAGAACGGGACGCACATCTTGGACGGCGTAGACGACATCGTTGGAACGCAGAGCAGGAGCGATAGAGATGAGAAGAAGCCAGAGGACGAAGCGCAGCCAGCTCCTCCTTCTCTCGTGCGAGTCGGGCCTCGGGGACAAGCCTCGGACTTGCCCGCAGCCGTCGACGGCGCGTCGCAGCCGCGCTTTGTCAAGCGCGTCGCACGCTCTTGAGCTGCAGCGGAGAGCCCGAGAGAGCGCCAAGCGGCCGGACGAGGACGACGTCGAGGCCGGGTGACAAAAGCGGCGGCGTGCGCGCGCGCGCGGAGCCCGAGTCGACGATCCCGCCGTCGAGCCCTCGCGCAGCAAGATGTGGCACCGCCTTCTGTTGCGGCCCAGTGCCACCATCGTGTCGTCTAGGTCCTCCAGTCCCGCTTGCCGCTGCTGCCCGTCCGCCTCACGTCAGTCCTCCCCCTCCACGGCCGCCCACCCCTCGCCGCTCCACATCCTGCACCGCTCGAGCGCCAGCACGAGCGGCACGAGGTCCTCGGCCTGGCGCTGCGCCGCCTCGTCGCCGGCCTCGAGCGCCGCCGCGCCCGGCGCCGAGAGGACGAAGAGGGTGCTGTCGGTCGGCGGCGGCGGCGGCTGTGGGAAGGCGGTCGGGGTCGAGGTCGGCGCGAGGCGGGCGAGGCGGCGCGAGAGGAGGTCGAGGAGGATGTCGAGGGGGCGGCGCGTTGCGGCGAGGAGGTGCGCGGAGGGGTCGGGCGGGTCGGCGATTGGGGAGCGCGGAGGGAGGGAGGAAGGTGGGAGGACAATGCCGGCGAGGAAGGTCGAGAGGTGGTAGCGTCGGGCTAAGGGGGAGGAGGCTTGCCGAGGGAGGGTTGAGCCGAACGGGGGTGGCGCAGGGTCGCCCGCCGACGAGAACGGCGGCGAGAAGTCGACGACGCCGACGACGCGCCGGCCGGCGTCGCCGAGCTCGCGCACCGCCTCGTCGAGCTCGTCGGCCTGCACACGTCGCACCGGTGCTCGTGGTGCGTCCGAGATCCACGCCGCAGGCCATGCCTGGATGCGCTCGGCGACGAGCTCTGCTTCGTGAGCGACGCGCCGGGCGAGGAGCGAGTGGACGTGCGCCGTGACAGCCGATGCAGGGAGCATTACGGCGGACGAGTTGAGGCGCTTGTACGAGCCTGCAGGGAGCGAGCGTGAGTCAGCCTGTGCAGCAGAGAGAGAGGCAGTCGGGCGCGAGGAGGTCGAGACGCACCCTTTTGCGCGAGCACGGCGACGGCGTCGGCCCAGCAGGTGACCCACATGGCCTTGCCCGTCGACCCTAGTCGAGATAGGCGGTCCTCGAAGCGTGGATGGAGGATGCGCGACGGCTGGAGGATGAGGCGGGAGGTGCTCGAGGTCGAGGTGGACGAAGGCGAGGTTGGGCGGGCGAGCTCGAAGCGGACCATCATTTCTGCGCTCGTGTCGAGTCAGTGCGTGTGCGCAGGTAAGAAGACGAGCCAGACTGGACGCACCGGACGGCAGGACCTTGTTGGTGAGGAGGCACCGCCTCAGCGGCGACGAGAGGATGCGCACTGCGAGCGGGACCGCGACAAGGGTCAGCTTGGCAGGGCTGTACTGAACGGCGAGAGACAGGACGCACGGTTGACATCGCCGCGAGCGGCATCCCAGCCGTGGCCGTCGCGGAGCGGTGCGTCCCGCCGACGACGAGGCTCGGGAGGAGGAGGGCGAGGTGGGGAGTCCAAGAGCAAGGAGCGGGCGCGCTGGGGCTTGGCTGCGCTCTGACAGACGCAGCAAGGGCGCATGCAGCTGTCGCTGGCTGGATTGCGGGGCTAGCAGTCAGCGTGTGCGAGGAGGACGCGAGCTCTCCGCCGGCGCCAGCGCGAGGCTCTCGCTCTTGCATCGCAGCACGCTCCGCGACGGCAGCTCGCAGGACCGTACTGCCCAGTGCGCAAACATCTCGAGCAGCTCAGCGCTCGGCTGCACGGGCACGCCGCTCTCCCCGAGCCGCTGCCGTCGCCTCTCTCCCCTCGTCGACCCGCTTCAGCGCCGACTTCCGCTTCGATCTCGTCCCTACAGTCCTCGTGACGCGCCCCAGAGTGCCCCGACCGCCGCACTGAGCGGGACAGCACGGCCTTTGCTCGCTCTCGCCTCAGCGCCGCTTGCGGAAGTCGGTCTCCATCCCGCGCCGCCGCGCTCCCGACTTTGGCTGCAGCGCCTGCGCCTGTAGAAGGTCTCGCCAACAGAGCAGCATTGTCCGCTCGGGATGGCTTCGCGATGCGACTTGGCGAGCTGCTCGAAACTTCCCCTCGTCCAGCTCTGCTGCTCGCGGCCTTGGCTCTCGCTCCCGCTCTTCTCCCTCTTGCTCTTTCACCTCGTCCTTGCGCCTGTTGCTCGCACACACTACGCCATGGCGACCAAAGTCTCGCTCGATGGCGACTCCCTCAGCAACGTCTCGCGACCCGTCGTGCGTCCCACTCCTGCTCCTCCTCCTCGCGCGAGACCCTCACTCTGACTCTTCCCGCCTCGCCATCCTCTGCGCAGCTCGTCGGCACATTCCTCTCGTGCTCTCTGTGCGGAGTCATCGTGTGCATCGGTGAGTCGCCCCTCGCAGCGCTTTCGACGACGAGCAGCGCTGACCCGAGTCACGACCGCGCAGCCTCGCTCTACTTCAAGCACTTTCCTCGGGATCGGGGCCTCCTCAAGGCGCTCGTCCTCTTCCTCACCTTGTCGTCGATCGCCGTCACGGCAACGTGCTCAGCATGGACGTGGATGATCAGCGGTGCGTCGAGCGCGCGCTCTCGTCCGGCCTCGACAAGGTGGCTGAACCTCGCTCTCGCTCGCAGGCAAGGAAATAACCTCGACCGACGACCTGATGCCGCTACTCCCGTCGTTCATCTTCTTCCTCGTCGTGTGAGCCCCGACTCGACCGCACTCAGCCTCACGAGCGTCGCTAACTTTCCCTTTTCTCCCGCTCGCAGCGTGTTCGTCCGGCTCTCGCCTCTCTCCCTCGCGTTGCCGCCGTACCTGACGCTCGCCTCGCGCGCAGGGGTCTCTCGGTGTGCACCGTCCAGCTGTGGTACGCTTGGCGGTGCTGGGTCATGGCCGGGCGCAAGCGGTGGTGGGTGCCGGGCTTGATCGCGTTCGGGTCGGTCGCCGCTTTCGGTGCGTCCCGACGTTCTCTCTCACCTCGTCACACGCTCAGAGATTTACACCGTGTCTGTGGCAGGGTGCATCATCTTCCTCACGACGCAGATCTCGCCGAACAAGGTCCTGAACGACTTTATGACCGTCGCGTGCGTCCTCTCCTTCTCCTCGGATCCTCGACCTAGTTCAGCAGCTCACGTTCTCTGACTCGCTCGCAGGATCGTCACCTTCGCTTGGCTCGTCCTGCTCCTGCTCGTCGGTGCGTCCTCTCTCCCTCCTCGAGCGCGACCCTCAACCCGAGGCTGACGCACGGACCCCTCGCAGACCTCGCCATCACGTCCGTCCCGCCCGCTCGCTCTCAGCTCGAGTCGGCTCTGACGGCCTCTCGTTCGACGTCTGCAGGATCGACACGTTCTGGTACCTCGTCTGGAAGCCGAGGAAAGAGCACGGCGGGATCCTGCCCAACGACTCGTGCGTCGCCGTCTCGCCCCGACCCTCTCTACCTTCCTGCCGCAAGCTGACGTCCTCTCCTTCCCTGCAGGCGACTGCGGCAGCTCGCCAGCCTCGCCGCCAAGACGAACGCCGTCGGCCTCCTCGTCCAGGTGCGTCGCTCGACCGCGGCCGAGGAGCCGTCGCTCGAACCTGACCTCGTCCCGCCCGCAGGTCATCATCATCATCCTCCTCTTTGCCTCGCCGGGCAAGTTCTTCTACGCCGTGCCGGCCATGCTCGAGAGCATGCTCTGTGCGTTGTCGCCCTCCTCACCTCGACCGACTCGGCCTGCCCGAGTATCTCGAGCTGACTTTCTCTTGCTCCTGCCACGCAGACTCTGGCTCGGTCATCGTCTCTCGTGCGCCGCCAACTCTCACAAAATACCTCGCCTTACAGGAGCAGCCGCTGACGTAAGCTTCCTCTTGCAGTCCTCGCGCGCGAGAACCCTCGCGGCGTCTCCTTCTCGAACTACTCGATCACGACCGGCCCGACCCGCTCTCGCGCGCCGCCGACCCCCATTGGCTCGTTCCTCCAGTCGTCGACGTCGCGCACGATCGCGCTCGAGGAGGCGCAGCGACGCAAGCGCTCCGAGGCGACGGCCGTCGGCACGCTCCGGCCGTGCTACGAGCGCGACATGGACCCGACGTGCGACGCCGACGACGAGCAGGGCGTGCAGAGCACCGATGCGCCGAGCGCGAGCACGTCGGACGAGGCGATGGGCGAGAAGAGCTCCGGGGCGGGAGAGCACGAGGTCGACATCGCCGAGGCGGATCAGGTCGCGCAGGAGGAGGGGGACCGTGCGCCTCGGACGGCGCCGACGGGTGACGACATGGTCTGAGTCGCAGCGAGTCGGCGAGCTTGATACGATACAGGACGTGCCACTGAAACAGCTGTACCTCTTTCTCTCTCTCTCGAGCCGCTTCCTCCTCAGCGAGTCCGAGAGCGCTAGGAGCAGGAGCATCGTTGCGACGAGCTATCGGCCGTTGCTGCTCGCGCCCAGCTGATCGTCCTCGTACCCTGCTGCGACCTCGTCCGCCTCCTCGCTCCCAGCGAGCACGTCCGCCTCGTCGTCGTCGAGCACGTCGGCGAGCCGCTCCTCGAGCTCGAGGTTGCGCATCCGCAGACGCTCCATCTCGCGCCTCAGCTGCACGAGCTCGCCCTTGGACGCCGACGAGGCGGCGGCGGCACTCGGGCCGGTCGAAGAGGCGGCAGAACGGCGCGCCTCGGCGAGGTCGTTCTCCATCGAGCTGCGCGCACGAGGTCGTCGTCAGCCTCGAGCGATCGAAAGGGACGAGCACGATGAGAAAGACGAGACGCACCGCAGGGCCTTCTTGAGCTGCTTGCTCTCCTGCTCGACCGTCTCGCGCAGGAGCTCGCTCTTCTTCCACTCGCCGACGAGCAGGTTCATCTCCTTGCGCTGCTCGACAAACTTGACGAGGTCGGCGTCACTGCAGGGACACGAAGCTGCGTCAGTCACGGCGGGACGAGGCCGAAGAGCGAGCGGGGAAGGAAGGGGACGCACCAAATGGCGAGCGTCTTGGTGAGGGCCTCGATGCGGTGCTCGTACTCGGCGATGCGCGACAGCTTCTTCTCGTCGAGCGACACCTGGTTGCGCAAGTCGAACAGCCTGCGGGCGTGAGAGCAGGGCGTCAGCACGTGCTCAAGGACAGAAAGAGAGAGAGAGGAGAGAGCGAAAGCGAGACGCACGCCGACCCCTCCTCCACGAGCTCCCTGCCCTTCTTGTCGTACCGGTCCTTCCAGTCTGCGACCTCGGCCTGGAGCATCTTCTCGTCGTGGTCCCACCGCATGCGCTGCTCGCGCAGGGTCGAGAGCTTGTCGCGCAGGTCGGCGATGTGCGCCGTCCAGTTGGCCTTGGTCGCCGCCTGCTCCGAGCGCAGCTGGTCGAGCGCGTTCTGCGTCGCGCGCAGTTGGGCGCGCAGGGTGCGGATCGTGCGGAACTGCAGGACGAGGTGGAAGGAGAGGGTCAGGTCGACTCGAGGAAAGGGAGGGAGGAAGCGCTCGAGGAGGAGGAGGGAGGGAGGACGCACCGAGCTCTGCCTCTCTGCCTCGGCGCCCGACTCAAGCACCTTCTCGCGGTGCAGCGTACCCATGTGCTGCAGGTGGAGCTGCTTGAGGTAGTTCTGGAAGTCGACCTCGCCCTTGAGGAGGAGCACGTCGCGCTCGAGCTTGACGATGTGGGCCGTCGTCGGCGCGGGCGACACGCCGCGCGCGCTCCCGACGGGCACGAGCTCGGGCGACAGGAGGCCGACGCCCGTGCCGTGCGACGCGACGCCCGACGAGCGGCGCGACATGGTCGACGGCGGGAGCGGGTGCGCGTGCGCGTGCGCCGCCGCGGCGCCGGGCGCGCCGTGCATGCCCGACAGCTCGAGCGTGCCCGGCCACTCGGGCACGCCGTGGTCCGAGTTGGACGCGACGCGGAAGCGCGAGCCCGAGCGGCGCGCGGGCGACATGCTCGTCGGCGAGCCGGCCGTCGACTGGAGCGCCTGGAAGTTGGTGAAATGGGTCGTCGCCGGCATGAGCGGGGTCGAGACGCGCACGGGCGACGCGGTGCCGGTCGTCGAGGGCGTGGCCGAGCGGACGCGCGACACGGCGCGAGAGGCCGAGCGCGAGGGCCCGGGCGAGGTGGCTTTGGGCGTCGCCGAGGTCGAGTCGAGCGGGACGCCCTCCTCGACGGGCTCGAACCCGGCCGAGCGCGCGCTCAGCGGCTGCTGCTGAGCCTCCTCGGCCTCGTGCTCCGCGACCGTCATGGCGCCCCGCCAGTCGTCTGCGGCGGCCATGAGCGGCTGCGCGACGTTGCGGTCGCACTGGGCGCGGACGTCGGCCGCCTCGAGACGGGCCCAGCGCTTCGTGTCGGTGAGCTCCTTGGCGGCGTCGCCGCCGAGCAGGTCGGGGTGGAGCGTGTGCGTGCGGAGGATGGGCTGCGCGCGGAGGGAGGGCGCGAGTCAGCGCTGGACCGAGAGAGGAAGAGAGGCTCGAGGGGAACCGTGCGCACCTCGCTGCGAGTGCGGACCAGGACGGAGCTGACGTCGATGACGCCGTCGCCGAGTGCGCCGGGCCACGCCTTGTCGCGCAGGTACGCGTTGGCGTCCCGGAGGAAGGCGGTAAAGTTGATCGGGTAGATGCCGTACAGGACGGTGAACAGGCCGGCCGGGTTGGGCACCTTGTCGTCGTCGACCTCGAAGTACGGCGAGAAGTCTGCGTCGGCTCGTTGCGTCAGGGAAAGCTCGAAGAGAGCGAAGGCCCGAGAGGGAGGAAGAGGCGGCGCACCTTCAGTCGGGTTGCGGTCCTGCGCGTCGCCGCCGTCGTCGTCGAGGTCCTGCGCCGTCTCCCACGAGACGGCGCGCGCGTACACAGCCATGATGCCGAACAGGTGCTCGCCGATGATGACGGGGAGCGTCGCGACAAAGATGTCGAGGCACTTGAGCGCGAGCGAGACGGTCGCGACGGCCGAGACGGTGAGGGCGGCCGTGACGAGGTGGGCGAGGAGCGGCGTCGACAGGGCGTGGTAGGCCTTGGCGGAGTGGCGGGCGAGGAACGAGAGGAGGAGAGAGCTGGTGGGGAGGAGGGAAGGAAGGCTCGGGCTGAGCAAGGTCGAGAGGCGGGCGAAGAAGGCCTGCGCGACGAGGGGAGGGGTCAGTCGAGGTTCGACCGGCGGGCGAAGGACGCAGAGAAGCGGACGCACCTTGGGCGACTTCTCTCCCCACATGATGAGGCACTCCTCGAGGTTGCGGATGCCGTAGCCCTCGTCGAGGCCCTTGAGGCGAGCGAGCGCGCGGTCCTCGTACTCGTTGAGGATGAGGCCGGCGAACGGCGACACCCAGTCGTCGGCCTGCTCGCCCTGGCTCCGACTCGGCGCGACCATGCCCCACACGATCATGCGCGTCGCGGCGGCGAGAGCCTGGCGCGAGACATAGAGTGGGAGGATGGGCGAGCCCGACGACGACGACGACGCCGCCGCCGGCTGGGCGGGCTCCTTGCCCTTGCGGTCGAGCTTGCGCCCTCGAGGCTGCGGCGTGCGCGGCGTCGACGCCGCCGAGTCGTCCTCCTTGGCCGTGCCGAGCATCGTGCGGCGCAGGACGGCGTTCCACCACACGGACCCGATGTCCTGGCGGCTGATCAGGGCCGCCTCGTCGTCGTCGCCGACGTCGGCGCTGAGCTTGTCGAGGAGCGCGAGGAAGGCCGACACCTTGCCGATGTTGTGCAGGTCGCGCTCGGTGCCGGGGAGGGGCTCGGCCGACGTCCAGATGTCGAGCAGGCCCTCGCGCCAGCGGGCCCGCTCGCGCTCGCCCTCGGACTGGCCTGCCGCCGCGCCCGCCGAGCTGAGGGGAAACGACGAGGCAAAGGTGCGGATGTGCTCCTCGAGGAGGCTGACGACGTCGGACGGGAGGGCGTAGGCCGGGAACGGGTTGGCGGACGAGGTCGGGGTGGACGAGGAGGGGGCGGTCGAGGAGAAGAGGCGCTGCAACTCGCGCAGCGTCTTCTTGGCGTCCATGTGCGGTAGTACGAGCTGCATGGAAGGTGGTACAGCGTCAGCACTGAGCTGCCCGTGGTGTTGCGAGCTGGGGACGGACCGATAACGCCTGGCGGCGGTGCTGCCCCACTCGCGAGAGCAGCAAGTCGACGGGTCGAGCTGGCGGGCGGTGGAATGTGATCGAGTAGCACTGGTGGTCGAGTCGGGCTGTCTAGCAGCTTCGCAGCGGTGCGAGGTGCCGAGTGAGGCGAGTTGGCTGATGAAGGTCGAGGCCCGGGAGGGGAGCTGGGAGGACCGGCTCTCCCTTCTCCCTGCACCGCTGCTTTCCGCGCATCAGCGCGACGGTAGCACAGCTTGCTGCTCTCGCTCTCTGCTGAGCCGCCCCCGCCCAATGCGCCCAACTCGCCAAGCGCCTCGTCCTCCGCCGCCGCCGCCGACGGTCCGACTCGCCCACGGAACCTCTCGCGCCGAGCGCCCCGGATGAGCGAGCCGCACGAGCCGCATCAGCTGCAGCTTCAGCACGGCCTGGCTGGATGTCCTCTCGAGGCGCCTCTGAAGGAGGCACAAAGGCTTCGAGCGGGCCCCGCCCCTCTTCCGCGCTCACGTCGCGCCTCGACGACAACGCGAAGGGCCCCTTGCCCAGCGCGCGTCGAGAGCACCGTTGACAATGTCACGGCCGCCCTGCAGCCGAGCCTCGCAAGGCTACGGGCGTGGGACAAGCGCGCAGAGATCGTCGCGCCCGCTCCCGCTCTTGTCCTGTTCCCGCGGCGGGAGCAGGCTCGACTCAATGCCGTCCGGCCCTCGCGCGCTCGTTGCGGGGTGTGCGAGTGCAGGCGGGTCGATGTCAAGCGCGCAAGGGGTCGTTCGCGCCCTCCTCGAGCCAAGCCGTGGCTGCCGAGTTGGCCTGCTGGCTTTCGCTCGAGACTCTGCTTCTCCTGCTCTCTCTACCTCCCACTCGGCCTCTTCTTCTGCAGTCGGCATGTCTTCAGCTGCTGCGGCCCCGTCCACCGATCCTGCTGCTGCCGCAGCAGCTGCCGCCGCGCAGCTCGCGCGGTTTCAATGGGCCGTCGCCAACATCACGACGCCCGTCGTCATCGGGAGCTTCCTCGCCTGCCTGCTGTACGGCATCCTCCTCTACATGTGTGCGTCCCTTCTTTCCTCCTCGGTCCCTTTCTCCTCGAGCCGGACGAGCCACTGACTCGGTCCTCTCCCGCAGCCGCAACATACTTTGTGCGCTTCGGCTCGTCCGACCGGCTCGCCTTCAAGCTCCTCGTCGGGTTCCTCACGATCGCGTGCCTCGGCGACACGGTCAACGAGTGCGCCTGGGCGTGGCTCGTCACCGTCAAGGCCTTCTCGGACCCGACCATCGTCGCCCTCCTCCCAGAGACTTATACAATTTACGCCATCTTCACGGGCGTCACGGTGCTCGTCGCGCAGGTCTTCTTCACGTGCGTCCCCTCTTCCTCGTCGTCGGGTCGTCGCACAACTGCTGACGCCGCGCCGCACGCTCGCAGCTGGCGACTTTGGGTCATCTCGGAGCGCCGCAACTGGTGGCTCCCGCTCGGCATGCTCCTGCTCGAGCTCACCGCAGCAGGCCTCGCGATGTACCTCGCCTGGTGGACCGACAAGACGACCTACTTGGCGTCCTTCACCGAGATCGAGGTGCGCCCCTTCTCCTCCTCCTTCCCAGACTTCCCTCCTTTCTCCTCGTTCAACGCTGACGCCCTCACTCGTATTCCCTGCAGGCAATCATGTGGACGTGGATCTCGGCAGGGATCGTCATCGACGTGCTCATCACGTGCGCGCTCCCCCTCCTTTGGCAACCTCTCCATCGAGCCGCGCACTGACCCCTCCTCCTCCCTCCTTGCAGCGGCGGCATCACCTTCTACCTCCTCATCCGCCCTCAGCGTCTCGGCGGCGGCGTCCTCAAGCCCAAGCGCTCCTCGCCGCTCGGCCGCCTCGTCGTCAAGAGCTTCCAGACGAACGGCGTCTCGCTCGCGCTGCAGACCGTCACCCTCGTGCGTGCCGCCCTCGCCTCCTGCGCCGCTTCTCGACTGACACGTCGCTCTCGCAGATCGTCATCGTCAGTCGGCGAGGCACGCTCTGGTACAACATCCCCGGGTCCGTCCCTCGCTCTCTCGCTCGCTCGACGCCGCCGCACGAGCCGCGAGCTGACCCTCTCTTCGATCCTGCAGCTTCCAGGAGGCCAAGGTTTACGCCATCAACGTCATCGCTACCCGTCCGTCCTCCCTTCCCCCCTCATCCTGGTCTCGCTGCTCGCGCTGACGCAGCTCCCTCTCGCGCACAGTCAACGCCCGCACGCTCGCCTCGTCCGACGCGGGCGACTCGTTCAACCCGGACCCGCGCTCGAGCTCGACGAGCAAGCAGCAGCGCACGGGTGCGACGGCGGCGCGCCGAAGCCGCCTCGAGCAGCAGAGCATGCCCGTCTTTGACGTGCACGTCGAGGTCCAGGTCGACGAGGCCGACACGGACGCCGGGGAGGAGAAGGGCGGCGACGCGAGGAAGGAGCTCACGCTCGACGAGACGGCGCCGTACTCGGTCACGTTCGAGCGGGCGGCGGTCAGGGACGGCGAGGACATCGAGCTGGGCAAGAAGGAGGGGCGCGAGCGGGGCGAGCGAGGCGGGGGGCGGTCGTGAGCAGGGGTGCGAGGCTGGTAAATCGTGTGAAATAGAGCCGAGCATGTTGCGCATTTTCTGGTGGTCGCAGCGGCACTGTGAAACGGCGACTCGCGCGAGCTCGAGGCGGAGATGGAGGAGGCGAGGTCGGGTTGGCCTCGTCCGAGTCCGCCTCCTCGCGCTGAGTGCCGGCACGCTGCTTAAGCATCCAGCTTGCTAGCACTACACGCCATCCAGGAGCCCACCACGCCGCCCGCCGCCTTCGTCGACACACCACAGCCGCCTCATCGCCCCTCAGCCCGACTCGTCCATCCACGCCTCAGCAGCCGCTCAAGGCGGGTAGCCGACTCGATGCAGAGCCTACATGGCCCTCGCAGGGCCCGGCACCAGCCTCGCGGTGGCGCACACGCTGTGCTCGCCACGACCCCCGGCCCTCATCCAGCTCCTCCCCGCCTTCCCTTCCTCGACAAGCCGACGAAGGCCCTGCGCCCATCGTGCTTGTTCGACCAGGCGCGCTCGAGCCTCGACTCAAGGTCACCGCACGGCGCGCGCCGGGTCGACAAAGGGTGGCGGTTGACGGCTCGCTCGCTGAGCCGGGTGCTCGCTCCTCGTCGGGCGCGAGCGCTCTCTCGAGACAATGCACCTCGGTGGGCTGAGTGCGCTCGGCTACGAAGCCGGAATGGACCTTGTCCGAAGCGCTTCGCAGGCCCATCTCGGACTGCCCGGCTCCGCCCGCGCCGTTCACCCGCTGCCTGCTGCTCGCTCTCCTCGCCGGCTCTCCTTCTCTTTCTTCGTCTTCGTCCTTCCCGCCCGTCGCCTGCCACCATGTCGACACTCGCCATGCCGAGCGACGCCGTCCCGACCGACCCAGAGGCGGCAGCAGCAGCAGCAGCGGCGGCGGCAGAGCAGCTCGCGCTCTTCCAGTGGGCCGTGCGCGAGATCACGACGCCGATCGTCGTCGCGAGCTTCATCGCGTGCATGCTGTACGGCATCCTCCTCTACATGGGTGCGTCCCGCTCTCCCTCCTTTCCCCCTCCTGCACGAGGCTGACCCGACCCTCTCGACCCGCAGCCGTTATCTACTTTCTGCGCTTCGGCTCGTCCGACCGGCTCGCCTTCAAGCTCCTCGTCGGGTTCCTCACCCTCTCTTCGCTCGGCGACACGATCAACGACTGCTCTTGGGCGTGGCTGTACACGGTCAAGGCCTTCACCGACCCGAACGTCCTCGCCCTCTTTCCGCCACAGCTCGTCGTCTACGCGTGCATGACGGGCCTCAACGTGCTCCTCGCCCAGGGCTTCTTCACGTGCGTCCACCTCTCCCTCGCCGTCGGTCGTGCATGGCTGACTCGCCGTCCCTGCAGGTGGCGCGTCCTCGTCGTGAGCAATCGCAAGAATTGGGTCCTGCCCGGCGTCATGCTGGTCCTCCAGGTCACGGCCTGCTGCTTCGCCTTCTACCTCGCCAGCTGGGTTCGGTCGCACACCTACATGACCGAGTTCGGCGACGCAAAGGTGCGTCCTCGTCGTTCCCTCGCTCGCGCGCACGGTCCTCGCGACTGACCCTCTCCCTCTTCGTTCTCACACAGTGGCTCATCTACACCTGGCTCACGACGGGCTTCATCTGCGACGTCCTCATCACGTGCGTCGAGTCCTGCAACTCGTGAGCATGTCGCCGTCGACGAGGGCGAGCTGACCTTCTCGCCCTCCCGCTCTTCCTTCCCCTCGCCCTCCTCCCTCTCGCCGCCTCGCAGTGCGGGCATGACCTGGTACCTCGTCATCCGTCCTCAGCGTCTCGCCGGCGCCGCGACCAAGGCCAGGCTCTCGGGCGCGTGCGTCCCTCCTCCTCTCCCTCGAGTCCTGGCTCTCTCGCTCTCGCTGACGCCACTCGCGCAGGAACCCGCTCGGACGGATCGTCATCAAGACGATGCAGACCAACAGCATCTCGCTCCTCGTTCACGCCATCACGCTCGTGCGCTCCTTGTTCTCGCTCGAGCCGAAGGCGAGCAGGGCGACCGCTGACTTTTCTCCCTCGCAGGTCGTCATGGTCAGTCGAGGCCAGGCTCTTTGGTATTCGACTTCAGGCTTCCAAATGAGTAAACTCTACACCATCTCGCTCATCGCCTCGCGTACGCTCTCTCACTCGTCGCCGCCGTCGTCGAGACGAACGCACTGACCCCCTCCCGCCTCTCGCGCGCAGTCAATGCCCGCCATCAAGCCGGCCCGGGCGAGTCGGCCGACTTTACCTCTCGCGAGAACACGACGCACGCCAACCTGTCGACGAAGAACGGGCGCGCAGCGACGTTCAGCCGGCACGGTGTCGGCGCCAGCTCGGTGCCTGTGCACGTCCACGTCTCGGAGGAGGTCAAGATCGACGACGGCGACGAGAGCGCGTCCAACTTTGTGCT